>Ga0247829_10000222_pt1 | contig 19420 bp, 14 predicted proteins | sample 12C_Control_Day4_FD_207765 | JGI IMG/M metagenome (GOLD analysis project Ga0247829, IMG submission 207765) | Soil microbial communities from agricultural site in Penn Yan, New York, United States - 12C_Control_Day4 | ecosystem: Environmental > Terrestrial > Soil > Agricultural land | place... | reverse complement strand
ACCACCAACGCTGTGAGGGTGGCCATCGCGGGCCGCACCTGCTGGAACGAGAGCGAGGCGGACACTCGAGCCGGCTATGCCCGCCTCATCTCCGAGCGCGGCTGGCGCATCGATGCGTCCGACCCAGCCGCGCTCATGCTGCTGCCGGAGATGGACGGCAAGCGCGATGTGCCCGAGATCACCACGCGCTGCTGGGCCATCCTCAAGAAGAGCCCCGGCGACATGATGTGCGCCTCGAGCCGAATGGTCGTGAAGCGCCGCGGCGAGGCACAGCCATCGGTCCTGCCCTGTACGCTCATCCCCTACGACCCGGCCTTTGACATGGGAGCAACGCTGGGGGCAGCCGCCGTCGTGGACGGCGGCATGTTCGCCAAGGGGGCCGTCAAGCTCTGCCACCCCCACTGCTCGAAGTTCTGCGTGCTGGGCGGCGGCACCTGCTCGTAGTCTGGCTGCAGTGCGCCGGCTTATTTCTTCACCAGCGCATCGCGGATCTCCTTGAGGTAGGTCTCGGACGGCGATGGGGGCGGCGGGGTCTTCTCGGCTTCCGTCTCGAAGCGCTCCCTGAGCTCGTTGATCCCTTTCACCAGCGCGAACACGGCAACGGCGACGATCAGGAAGCTGATCACATTGTTGATGAAGCTGCCGATGTTGATGGTCACCGGGTCGGCGCCCGCGGCCGCTGCGCGCAGCGGGATCTTGATGCTGGAGAAGTCGACGCCGCCGATCATCATGCCGATGGGCGGCATCAGGACGTCCTTCACCAGGGACTGCACGATGGTGCCGAAGGCGCCGCCGATGAGGATGCCGACGGCCATGTCGACGACGTTGCCCTTGACGGCGAATTCTTTGAACTCTCGCAGGATTTTCATGGAGTTGACCTCCGCGGTTGGGATCTGGCCGGCGCCGAGGGCCTGCTCAAGGTCGGCTGGCGCTCCCTGTTAACGTGAGTCGGCGGGCGGTTGGACATTCTCCCGCCCGTCGATCACAATACGGCTGTCTGGGGAAGGGATGGCAACCGTTTGCTCGGGCTGCATTTTTGCAGCCCTGGACGTCGTTGCCGAAGCGAAGATCGCATGATCGAAGGTTGGAGCGTTGTCGCGCTGGCGCTCGGATACGTGAGTATCCTGTTTGCGGTCGCGTGGTACGCCGACAGGGCCCACAAGATCACCAAGGCCGGCAGCGGGCGGCCGCTCGTCTACGCCCTGTCGCTGGCGGTCTACTGCACGTCCTGGACGTTCTTCGGCAGCGTCGGGCTCGCCGCCTCCAAGGGCTATGACTTCTTCCCGGTGTATCTCGGGCCAATCCTGCTCTTTGCCCTCGGCTGGCGCATCCTGCTGCGCATCGTGCGCCTCGCCAAGAGCCAGAACATCACCTCGGTTGCCGACTTCATCGCCGCCCGCTACGGCAAGAGCCAGGCGGTTGCCGCCATCGTCACCGTCATCGCGGTCGCCGGCACGCTGCCCTACATCGCCCTGCAGTTGAAGGCGGTCGCACTCTCCGTCGACACGCTGCTCGGCTCACGTCCCCTGCAGCAGCTGCATCTGCCGACCGATACGGCCTTCATCATCGCGCTGACGATGGCGACTTTCGCGGTGCTGTTCGGCACGCGCCACATCGATGCAACGGAGCACCAGGAAGGCCTGATCGTGGCGATCGCCGCCGAGTCGCTGGTCAAGCTCGTGGCGTTCCTGACGGTGGGCTTCTTTGTCGTCTTCTCGATGTTCGGCGGGATCGGCGGGCTGCTCGAGCGGGCCGCCGAGGACGTCGATGTCCAGCGCATCTTTGCCGGCGAGTTCAACGGCGTGTTCTGGGTCACCGTCACGTTTCTGAGCTTCGTGTGCATCGTCCTGCTGCCGCGCCAGTTCCACGTCACGGTGGTCGAGAACAACTCTGAGAAGGAGATCCGCCGCGCCGCCTGGCTGTTCCCGGTCTACCTGGTGCTGATCAACCTGTTCGTTGTTCCGATCGCCATGGCGGGCCTGCTGACGCTGCCCAAAGACTCCTTCGACGCCGACACTTTCGTGCTGGCCCTGCCGCTGTCCGCCGGCGCCGAGACCATCACGCTGCTCGCGTTCGTCGGCGGGCTGTCGGCCGCCACCGCCATGGTCATCGTCGATTCCGTGGCACTGGCGATCATGGTCTCCAACGGTCTCGTGCTGCCGCTGTTGCTGCGTGGTGGCGTCTACGAGCCCAAGGGCCAGCAGAAGGACATGGCGTGGATTCTCCTTGCCATCCGCCGCGCCGCCATCTTCGCCGTGATCCTGCTGGGCTATCTTTTCTATCGGCTGCTCGGCCAGACCCACGGCCTTGTCTCCATCGGCCTCGTCTCCTTTGCCGCCATCGCCCAGTTCGCCCCGGCCTTCTTCGGCGGCCTGGTGTGGCGCAATGCGACGGCGCGGGGTGCCATCGCCGGCATCGTCACGGGCTTCGCGGTCTGGGCCTACACGCTGCTGTTGCCGTGGATCGTCGAGGCCGGCTGGGTGCCGCGCTCCCTCCTTGTCGACGGGCCCTTCGGACTCGCGTTCCTGTCACCCAAGTCGTTGTTCTATGTCCAGCTCGATCCGCTCACGCACGGCGTGCTGTGGAGCATGGTCGCCAACGTCCTGATGTACGTCGCAATTTCGCTGCTGAAGTCGCCCGAGCCGGTCGAGCGCCTGCAGGCGCAGGTGTTCGTGCTGGGCGACCTGCCGCGGCCGCCCATGTCGCCGGCATTCCGGTTGTGGCGCACCCAGGTGACTGCCGGGGACCTGCAGCACACGGTCGCCCGCTATCTCGGGGCCGAGCGCGCGGAGCGGTCGTTTGCCGAGTTTGCGGCGAGCCGCAACGCTCCGATCTATGCGGACGCCGAGGCAGACATTCATCTGCTGCGCTTCACCGAGCATTTGCTGGCGAGCGCCATCGGCGCGGCCTCTTCGCGTCTCGTGCTGTCGCTGCTGCTGCGCCGGCGCGATGCCGGCAGCCAGACAGCCCTGCGCCTTCTCGACGATGCTTCCGAGGCGCTGCAGTACAACCGCGACCTGTTGCAGTCCGCCCTCGACCAGGTACGTCATGGGCTCAGCGTGTTCGACAAGGACATGCGGCTCATCTGTTGGAATCGGCAATTCCGCGAGCTCTTGAGCCTTCCCCCTGATCTCGGCCAGGTCGGCACTCCGCTCGACCGCATCCTGCGCAGGTGTGCCGAGCGCGGGGACTTCGGCCCCGGCGATATCGACACGCTCGCCGCCGACCGCCTCATGAAGCTCGCGGTCGCGCACGAGGCCTTCCAGGAGCATGTCGACGGCGGCAAGCGCATCTTGGAGATCCGCACCAGCCCCATGCCCCAGGGCGGCATCGTCACCACCTACTCGGACATCACGGACCGCGTCGAAGCCGCCGGGGCTCTGGAGCGCGCCAACGAGACGCTGGAGCGCCGCGTCAGAGAGCGCACGGCGGAGCTGACCGAGGTCAACCAGGCGCTGGCGGTCGCCAAGCGCAAGGCCGACGAAGCCAACCTCGACAAGACGCGCTTCCTGGCTGCAGCAAGCCACGACGTTCTGCAGCCGCTCAATGCGGCGCGGCTCTACGTCACGAGCCTGGTCGAGCGCTCGCTCGGCGGACAGGAGGCGACGCTCGCGCACAACATCGACGCCTCGCTGGAGGCGGTCGAGGAGATCCTCGGCGTTCTGATCGAGATCTCGCGCCTCGACACCGGCCGGCTCGAGCCCGACATCACGGTATTTCCGCTCAACGAGGTGTTCGAGCGGCTGAAAGTCGAGTTCGCGCCGCTGGCCCGCGAGAAGGCGCTCGATCTGCGCATTCTGCCGACCCGCGCCTGGGTGCGCTCGGATCGCCGCCTGCTGCGCCGCGTGCTGCAGAATCTCGTCTCCAATGCCATCAAATACACCGCGATGGGCAGGGTGCTGGTGGGCGTGAAGCGGCGCGGCGACCGCCTGCAGGTCCTCGTGAGCGACACCGGTCCGGGCATCCCCAAATCCAAGCGCAAGCTGATCTTCAAGGAGTTCCAGCGCCTGGAGGAGACGGCGAGCACGGTGAGGGGCCTGGGTCTCGGCCTGTCGATCGTCGAGCGCATCGGCAAGGTGCTGGGCCATGCCACGGACCTGCAATCCGTTCCGGGTCGGGGCTCGACCTTCTCGGTGGAGCTGCCCCAGGCCGAGCCAAGCGTCGCGAAGGAGCCGGGATTGGTCGTGGCTCCGTCGGTGGGACGTCTCGGCGGCCTTGCCGTTCTGTGCATCGACAATGAGCCGGCGGTGCTGCGCGGTATGCAGACGCTGCTCGAGGGCTGGGGCTGCGCCGTGACGACAGCCCAGAGCACGGCCGAGGCGGTGCGCAAGCTGCGAGAGGCGGAGCGCATGCCCGACATCATCCTCGCCGACTACCATCTCGACGAGGGTACGGGCTTGCATGCGGTGGCGGTGGTGCGAGCGGAAGCGCGGGTCCAGGCGCCCGTCATCGTCATAACCGCCGACCACTCCGCCGAGGTGCAGCGCGAAGTGCGGGTGCACGGATTTGCGCTGCTCCGAAAGCCGCTGAAGGCAGCTGCGCTGCGCGCGCTCATGTATCAGCTCACCTGGCAGCGCGCGGTCGCCGCCGAGTAGTCCCGTTAGGACGGGCACGCATCGCAGCGTCTGTGCGACGTCCGGCGGCCCACGCAGATCCAGGGTCACGGGCGCGCCACAATTCCTCTGTCATCCCGCTACCTTCTGAAATAGGTTCTGGCCCCGATTGGCGGCTCAGCAGGCGTCTCCGTCTTGCGACGGCTCCGCCCAAGCTTCGTTGCGACCGCGACCGCGAAGCGCGTGCAAGCAGCGGACAGGAGGGACAGCCCTTGAGGGTTCTGGGGATCGTCTGCGACACCCATGACAGCGGCATTGCTCTGCTCGAGGACGGCGTTCCGGCGTTCGTCCTGGAGGAGGAGCGGTTCAACCGCCAGAAGCATACGCTCAAGTTCCCGTTTCTCTCCCTCGCTGCGGCCATGGAGGAGCGGAACCTTCGCATCGGCGACATCGACGTCATCACGACGCCTTGGGACACGCCGCAGCTGCGGCGCACCTTCGCGACGTCGATCCTCGCCCGTCTGCCCGCAAGCCTCAACCTGCTGCGGCCGGGCGCCAACGCGGTGCAGAACGGCGGCGTCATCTTCCTGACGACGTGGCTCAAGTACGAGCTGCGCCGGACGTACGGCTTCGCCCACCTTCCGCAGATCGTCCAGGTCGGTCATCACGACGCCCACGCCGCCATCTTCTTCGCCTCGCCATTCGAGGAGGCGGCCGTGCTGGTAATGGACGGCTACGGCGACGCGTCGGCCACCAGCACCTACATTGGCAGCGGCAACCACCTCGACAGGCGCTGGCGCGGCGAGTTCTTCGACTCGCTCGGCATGCTCTACACCTTCGTCACCTATCACCTGGGCTTCGCGCCTTTCGAGGAAGGCACCGTGATGGCGCTCGCCGCCTGCGGCGGCGACACCTACCGGGCCAAGTTCAGCGAGGTGGTGCACCTCGCAGAGGATGGTCAGTTCGCGCTCAATCGGGAGTATCTGCGCCACGACTGCTACGGGCAGATCAACCCCTTCACCCGCAAGTTCCACGAGACGTTCGGTCCGCCCCGGCAGCGCGACGAGCCCATCACCGACCGCCACCGCGATCTGGCGTTCGCCCTGCAGGCCACCACCGAGGACGTGGTGCTGCACGTCGCGCGCGCGCTGGCCGCAACTCACCCATCGCGCAACTTGTGCCTCACTGGAGGCGTTGCCCTCAACTGCGTGGCCAACGCCCGCATCCTGCGCGACACCGACTACCGAAACGTCTGGGTGCCGCCCTGCGCCTCCGACACCGGCGCGCCGCTCGGCAGCGCCATGTGGCACTACCATCAGACCCTCGATCGCCCCCGCGCCTTCGAGATGACGCACCCCTTCTACGGCACCGCCTATGACGATGCCGCCATTGCGACTGCGTTGAAGCAAGGTGGCCTCAGCTTCCGGCGCATGAACGAGGGCGAGCTCCTCGCCGAGGTTGCGAGGCAGTTGGCCGAGGGCCGCATCATCGGCTGGTTCCAGGGCCGCTTCGAGATGGGCCCGCGCGCGCTCGGCAACCGGTCGATCCTGGCCGATCCTCGCGACGAGCGCATCAAGGATGAGCTCAACGCCCGCATCAAGAAGCGCGAGCCATTCCGGCCCTTCGCGCCCGCGGTGCTGGTCGAGCGTGTGTCGGAGTTCTTCGAGATCGACCAGCCCGATCCGTTCATGACGATGGCCCCGCGCGTTCGCCCCGACAAGGCGCACCTGATCCGCGCTGCCGTGCATGTCGACGGCACGGCACGCATCCAGACCGTCGATCGGGCCGCCAACCCGCGCTACTACGGCCTGATCGAGGAATTCGGTCGGCTGACCGGCGTTCCGGTCCTGCTGAACACAAGCTTCAACCGTCGCGAGCCGATCGTCGCGAGCCCAACCGATGCGGTCTCCTGCTTCCTGAACACCGGTATGCACGCGCTCGCCATCGGCGACTTCCTGGCGACCGCCCCGCGGCGGTGATACCGAGCCTCGTCCGTCCACGTTCGACTGCGACCAGCGGACGCGGAGGCTGATCGGCCCCCACAATGTGTGGCATTGGTAAACTCGCCTCAGATACAGGCTTTTTGCGACTTGCCTGCATCAGCGGTGCCGCGCATCCGACCTTGGGAGGTTGACCGCCGCCGGTTGACTGATACTGTGCGCCGAGAACAGATCGGTTGGGGGGCGCTTGGATCGCTTTCGCGCGCAGGGCGAGAGTTTCGGGCTGTTGTCTCCCTATCGCTTTGGCCCGAGTGGTAGAGAGTAGATGAGGGTTGTTTGCGTCCACTGCTGATCTGCGGCGGCACGGCCCAGGGAGAGAGGCCGGCTGCAATGCTGCCCCCCCCGATTGATGCTTCTTACAATCGCCGAGCTTGCGGATGTGTCCGAATGTTGCCGGGCACCCGAAGCGTTGCGTAACAGCTCGACAAGGAGGAATGCTCGATGAGCGAGTCGTGGAGCCAGCGTATGGCGGCTGCCGTCAAGAAGTGGGGCGGCAGCGGACCCGACCAGGACGGGCGCTATGCGGCACGGCCGCTCACGGACCTTTCGTCCTACGGCTATATCAAGAAGATCGAGAAAGTCGCGCGCATGCTCTCGATCGAGAGCCCGTTCTTTCGCCCGACCGACGGCCGCGTCGGCTCGATGGCTCTGATCGATGGCAAGAAGTACGTCAACTTCGCCTGGTGCAACTACCTGGGTCTCAATGAGCACCCCTCGGTGGTCGAGGCCGCCAGGAAGGCGCTCGATCAATACGGAACCTGCATCTCAGCAAGCCGTATGGTAGCGGGCGAGATTCCGCTGCATCGGCAGCTGGAGGAGAAGATCGCCAAGTTCACGGGCGTCGAGGATGCACTGCTGTTTGTCAGCGGGCACGCCGCCAACGTGTCCACGATCGGCACGCTGATGACTGACGGCGACCTCGTCGTGCACGACGAGTTCATTCACAACAGCGCCCAGGTCGGCCTGCAGCTATCGGGTGCCGCCAGCCGCAGCTTCCGCCACAACAACCTCGACCAGTGCGAGAAGATCCTGCGCGACTCCCGCGGCAACTACAACAACGTGCTGATTGTCGCCGAGGGCTTGTACTCGACCGAGGGCGACACGCCCGATCTGGCGCGGCTGGTGGAGATCAAGGAGCGCTACGGCGCCTGGCTGATGATCGATGACGCGCACGGCGTCGGCGTTCTCGGCGAGCGGGGCAGCGGCATCGCCGAGCACTGCGGCGTCGACCCTCGCAAGGTCGACATCTGGATGGGCACGCTCAGCAAGACGCTGGCCTCCTGCGGCGGCTACATCGCGGGCTCCAAGGAGCTGGTCGAGATCCTGAAGTTCACGGCGCCGGGCTTCGTCTATTCGGTGGGTTTGCCGCCGCCGATGACGGCGGCAGCGCTCGCCGCGCTGACGGTGCTCGAGTCCGAGCCGCAGCGCGTGCAGCGCATGCGCATGAACGGCGCGCTCTTCATGCGCGAGGCGCGCGCAGCCGGTCTCGACACCGGCAACAGCATCGGGCTCGGCATCCTGCCCATAATGGTCGGCACCTCCATCAAGGTCGGCAAGGCCATGCAGCGGCTGTTCGAGCGGGGCATCAACGCCTCGCCGATCTTCTCGCCGGGCGTGCCGATCAATGCCGCGCGGCTCAGGTATTTCGTGACGTCGGAGCACACCGCCGACGAGATCCGCACGACTGTACGCGCCACCAAGGAAGCGCTGGACCTGTTCTGAGGCCGCCGGCGAGACCGCTCAGAGCTTGTAGGCCTTGCGGAACAGGGCCTCGAAGCCGCGTCCGGAGATGACCGACTTCAACCATACGGCGCCGATCTCGATCGGCGAGCCGACGAGCGAGCGCACCGGCAGCCGCCGCCGCGACAGCAGGCGGTCGACCCTCTTCGCCACCACGTCGGGGGACGGCGCCCGGCGCACATTCAAATCGTAGAGCTCGACGATGCTCCGGCAGGCCTCGGCATAGGCCGACTGGTCGTCGTAGGCTTTGGCGCTGAAGGACTGGTTGGCGATGATCCCAGTGTTGAAGTCGCCGGGATGCACGATACAAGCCTCGATGCCGAGCGGCCCCACTTCCATGCGCAAAGCCTCGACCAGCCCGTCGAGGGCGAACTTGGCGGCACTGTAGTGGCTGATGTAGGGCAGCGCGATCAGACCGCCAATCGAGCCGATGACGATGATCCTGCCGCCCGACTGAGCGCGCATCTGCGGCAGCACGGCGCGCACGACGCGAACCGTGCCGAAGAAGTTGATGTCGAAGTGACCTTTCGCCTCCTCGACGGTGGTGTCCTCGATGGAGCCCGCGAGGCTGATGCCGGCGCCATGCACGAGCGCGTCGATGCGGCCCTCGGCTGCCAGCACCGCGGCAACGGCCTGCTCGACCGAGGCCTCGTCCCTGACATCCATGGGCACATAGCGCCACCCCTCCGGCTCGCAAGCCGAGCGGCTCGCGCCATAGACGCGGCGGCCGGAGCGCGACAGACGCTCGCAACAGGCCTTGCCGATGCCCGACGAGCAGCCGGTCACCAGCACGACACCTCCCCGCTTGGGTATGCTCATGGCGTGGCAACCGGCTCGGCGAAGCCGGCGCGAGGCGACAGCGGGTGTGCGGGGTGGCTCATGGCAGGCGAACAAAAGCAGAGGCACGGAAATCTGTCCAGCGACGCCGCGGCGAACTCGGAGCGGGATGGCGGCGACAGAAGTGCCAATGAAATGAACGCTGTAGCCGCGCAGATGGCTGGAGTAGCCCTGGCTCGGAACCTTGCTTCCGCCAAAATGCCGTCGCGCGTGGGCCCCGGAGGGGTCAATCATCCGCCCAAATAGATTGCGATGATCCAACCGTTGCCTCTCGGCCCGGTCCAAAGGCGAGGCTTCGGACTTCTCAGCCCCCCAGCCCCCCGGGGCCAGACCGACGGACCGGGCCAACTGCCCAGAACAAGAAGAGGCGCGGAAACGCTAAAGACTTTCGAGGCCGGCTCGCTCGCCGGCCTTCGTTTATTTGGGGGTCGCTCCAGACTTAGAACTGCTTCAGCAGCGCAGCGCCAATGATGGGGCCGGCGTGGCCCTCCTGCAGCAGCACCGCGCAGCTATCGGTGCCTGGGCGCATGAAGCTCTGGCGCTCGAGCTTCACGGTCATCTCCGTGCCGTTCCACATGCCTATCGGGATCAGCTCGCGCACCACGTTCTGGTAGGTGACCGTCTTGCCCTGATTCTCGCCGCGTTCGATGGGCACCGTCACGCTCTTGGAGATCGCTGCGAGCCACAGCGTGGCTTCCTTCGCAGGCATCCCCTTCGGCGCGCTGCCGGCCTCGACGACCAGCTTGTTCTTGTGCTCCGACAGCTTGATCGACACGCGCGAGGCGGCCAGCGTCTTGGAAGTCTTGTCGACGAGGTAGGCAATCTTGTTCTCGTCGCTGCCATTGACGTGAGCGACACCATTCACGATCACCTGGGGCGTATAGATCGCCCCGTCCCCGCGCGCCTTGCCGTAGGCGCGCTGGCGCTCGCTGAACTTCGGACTAGCGAGCGTGTCCTTCCAACCGAGGTAGTCCCAATAGTCGACGGGCAGCGACAAGGCCACGATGTCATCGCGCTTGACGAGGCGTGCGAGCGCCGCGTCGGCCGTGGGGCAGGACGAGCAGCCCTGGCTGGTGAAGAGCTCGACCACCGCCTTCGGCTCGAGCACGGCCTTGGAAGGTGCGGAGTCTGCCGCATCGGAGGCTACCGCCTGGGCCTGCGCCGAAGCCGACAAGCCAGTAAGGCCGGCAACGAGCGCAACGAGCGCGAGACGTCGCATGAGAGGATTTGATCCTTCTTTCGTATTTGATACGGCGGCGGCCGAACCCTAGCCCCAGCAACCGCGCCGATGCCGCTAATATCAGGATTTCATCGATCAAGTGCGAGTCACGAATGGGTGACACGGCGTCCCAGTCTGACGCCGTGCCCTGAATTCCGCATGCCGGAATTGGAGTTAACCCAAGCTCCGTCTCAGGCGGCGCTCGCCAGGTTGCGCAGCACGAACGGGAGGATGCCGCCATGCCGGTAGTAGCTGAGCTCCTCCTCCGTATCGATTCGGCAGAGGACCTCGATGTCGCTTGCCTTGCCGTCCGCCGAGACGATGTTGACGGTGAGCTTCTGGCGGGGCCGCAGAGCGGCGAGGCCGTGGATCGTGACCGTCTCGGTGCCGGTGATGCCGAGCCCCTGCCATGACTGGCCATTCTCAAACACCAGAGGGAGCACGCCCATGCCGACCAGGTTGGAGCGGTGAATGCGTTCGAACGATTGCGCAATCACCGCGCGTATGCCCAGCAGTCGCGTGCCCTTGGCGGCCCAGTCGCGGCTCGAGCCGGTGCCGTACTCCTTGCCCGCGAACACCACCAGCGGCACGCCTTCCTGCTTGTAGCGCATGGCCGCATCAAAGATCGACATGGCCTCGCCTGACGGATAGTGGACGGTGTTGCCGCCCTCCTTGCCGCCCATGATGATGTTCTTGATGCGTACGTTGGCGAAGGTGCCGCGCATCATGACGTTGTGGTTGCCGCGGCGTGCGCCGTAGGAGTTGAACTCGGGCGGGCGCACCTGGTGTTCGATCAGGTAGGTGCCGGCCGGGCCATCGCGCTTGATCGAGCCCGCCGGCGAGATGTGGTCAGTCGTTATGCTGTCCTGGAACAAGCCCAGGATGCGGGCATTGACCACGTCTTGGATGGCTACCGGGGTTGGCGTGATGTCCTCGAAGTAAGGCGGGTTCTGCACGTAGGTGGAGCCCGAGTTCCAGCGGTAGGTGAGGCTCGGCTTGGCCTTGCCCATGGCCTGCCACTTCTCGTCGCCCTGGAATACAGAGCCGTAGCGCTTGGCGAACATGTCGGGCGTCACGCACGTGCGGACCAGCTCGGCGACCTCGAGCGAGGTCGGCCAGATGTCCTTGAGGTAGACAGGCTGGCCGTCGCTGCCGGTGCCGAGCGGCTCGGTGGTCAGGTTCTTGTTCAAGGTGCCGGCCAACGCGTAGGCCACCACCAGGGGCGGGGAGGCCAGGTAGTTGGCCTTCACGTCCGCATTGACGCGACCCTCGAAGTTGCGATTGCCGGAGAGCACAGCGCCGACGACGAGGTCGGCCTTGCGCACCGCATCGGCAATGTTGTCGGGCAGCGGCCCGGAATTGCCGATGCAGGTAGTGCAGCCGTAGCCCGCCAGGTTGAAGCCCAGCGCGTCCAGGTCGGCTTGCAGATTGGCCTTGGCAAGGTAGTCGGTGACGACCTGCGAACCGGGCGCCAGCGAGGTCTTCACCCACGGCTTCGCCTTGAGACCCTTCTGGTTGGCATTGCGGGCGACGATGCCGGCAGCTATCAGCACCGACGGGTTGGAGGTATTGGTGCACGACGTGATGGCGGCGATGACGACGTCACCGTTGCCGATGTCGTAGTCCGTACCCTCGACCTTGACCCGACGCGTGAGGTCCGCCCCCTTGACGATGTCGGGCAGGGCCTTGGCGAACTCGGCCTTGGCGCCCGCCAGCGACACGCGGTCTTGCGGCCGCTTCGGGCCCGCCATCGACGGCTCCACCGTCGACAGGTCGAGTTCCAGCGCGTCGGTGAAGACGGGCCGGATGCCGGCTTCGCGCCACAGTCCCTGCGCCTTGCTGTAGGCCTCGACGAGGGCAACGCGCTCGGGCGCCCGGCCGGTGGCCTTGAGGTACTTGATGGTGTCGGCATCGACGGGGAAGAAGCCGCAGGTGGCGCCATATTCGGGTGCCATGTTGGCGATCGTCGCGCGGTCCTCGACGGAGAGATGGTCGAGACCTTCGCCGAAGTACTCGACGAACTTCTCCACCACGCCGCGCTTTCTCAGCATTTGCGTGCAGGTCAGCACGAGGTCGGTGGCGGTCACGCCTTCCTTGAGCTTGCCCTTGAAGCCGAAGCCGATCACCTCTGGGATCACCATGGCGACCGGCTGGCCCAGCATGGCGGCCTCCGCCTCGATGCCGCCGACGCCCCAGCCCAGAACGCCCAGCGCGTTGACCATGGTGGTATGGCTGTCGGTGCCGACGCAGGTATCGGGAAAGGCCTGCTCGGTCTTGCCCGCCGCCGGCTTGGTCCATACCGACTGCGCCAGGTACTCGAGGTTGACCTGATGGCAGATGCCCGTGCCCGGCGGCACCACCCTGAAGTTGTTGAAGGCGCCCGCGCCCCAGCGCAGGAACTCGTAGCGCTCCTTGTTGCGCTCGTACTCGATCTCGACGTTCTTCTTGAAGGCGTCGGCGGTGCCGAAGTAGTCGACCTGCACGGAGTGGTCGATGACGAGGTCGACGGGAACCAGCGGATTGATCTTGGAGGGATCACCGCCCAGGCTCTTCATGGCGTCGCGCATGGCGGCGAGGTCGACGACCGCCGGCACGCCGGTGAAGTCCTGCATCAGCACGCGCGCCGGGCGGTAGGCGATCTCGCGGGTGGAGGTCTTGTCCTTGAGCCACTCGACAACGGCGCGGATATCGTCGGCCTTGACCGAGCGGCCGTCCTCGAAGCGCAGCAGGTTCTCGATCAGCACCTTGAGCGAGAACGGCAGCTTGGAGATGCCGGCGAGGCCGTTCTTCTCGGCATCCGGCAGCGAGAAATACTCGTAGGTCTTCGAGCCGACCTTTAGGGTCTTCTTGCACTTGAATGTATCGGGCGATGCGGGTGCGGCGCTCATGGCGTCGATCTCCTTGCGATCCGTCTGGCAACCGTCTTGCGGCAGGCATGAGAGGAGGATGCCTTGCAAGACGCCGGCCGGGGGCGGGTGCGCCCGCATCTCACTTGCGAGTCTCTGGCCTCGCGGCGGACCCCGGTCTTATAAAACGGTTCTAATATGCGGCATCGGGCCGGGGAAGCCCTCATGAGGTTGATAGCCGAGGCCCTGACGTCAACACGCGGCGGGCGCTCACTGTTTTCCGATTTGTCGTTCTCGGTCGAGGGCGGCGAGGCCCTGGTGCTGATGGGGCCGAACGGCGCCGGCAAGACGACTCTGATCCGCATCGTCGCGGGTCTGCTTGCTCCGTCGGCGGGGGCGGTGCGGCTTGATGGCGGCGACGCGGAGCGAAGCGTCGGCGAGCAGTGCCACTATGTTGGGCATCTGAATGCCTTGAAAGCCGGCCTCACGGTCGAGGAGAACGCGGGCTTCTGGTGCCGTTTTCTCGATCAGGGTGGAGCGGCGGATCGGGTCGAGGCGGCGCTCTTAGCCTTTGGCCTCGCGGAGCTGGGCGACATCCCTGCCGCGTACCTCTCGGCCGGACAGAAGCGGCGGCTCGGCCTTGCCCGCCTGCTGCTGGCCGAGCGGCCGGTCTGGCTGCTCGACGAGCCCACCGTCTCCCTCGACCAGGCGGCGCAGGAGATGCTCGCGGCGGCCGCAGGCGCCCATCTGGCGGCTGGGGGGCTGGTCGTGGCGGCGACCCACGTGCCGCTTGGCTTTGCCAGAGCACGCGAGCTGCACCTGGGCAGCAGGGCGGTCACGGCATGAACGCGTTCGTGGAGCTTGTGCGCCGCGACCTTCTCCTGGCCTGGAAGGAGGGCGGCAGCATAGGCGTGGCGCTTGGCTTCTATCTGATCGTCGTGACGCTGCTGCCCCTGGGGATCGGGCCCGATCTCAACCTGCTCTCGCGCATTGCGCCTGGCATTTTGTGGGTGGCGTTGCTGCTGTCCGCGCTGCTCTCGCTCGGGCGCATGTTCGAAAGCGACCTGGAGGACGGGTCGCTCGAGGTGCTGGCGACCGGTCCATTGCCGCTCCCGGCCATCGCCGCCGCCAAGAGTCTCGCCAACTGGCTCACGACCGGCGTGCCCCTGACTGTGCTCTCGCCGCTCCTTGCCCTGCTGCTCAACCTGGAGATCGAGGCCTACCCCGCGCTCGTGCTCGGCATGCTCGTCGGCACTCCGGCGGTGAGCTTCATCGGCGGCATCGGCGCCGCGCTCACCCTGCGCGCCCGCCGCGGCGGCCTGCTGCTGGCGCTGCTGATGCTGCCGCTGTTCGTGCCGACGCTGATCTTCGGCATCGAGGCGACCCGCTCGGCCATGCTCGACTCGGCCGCATTCTTGCCGTCGTTCCTGATATTGTGCGCCATCTCGCTCGCCGCGCTCGTGCTGGCCCCGCTGGCCGCCGCCGCGGCGCTCCGGTTTCAGCTGCAGTAGCCACTTGTCATTCCCGCAAGCGTAGCGCGCAAGAGGGAAACCAGCCGGAAACTCCCGCTGAGTGAGGCGCTGGATGCCCGCTCAGCGCTGCGCTTGGCGGGCATGACGCGATGGGTCGCGGTCTTGACGCGGCGCAATGGTTTGCGTGGGCGCGCGGCTAGCATTAGATCATGGCCATGCAGACGCTGACCCAGAGGCTCGCCAACCCGACCCGGTTCATGGAGCTGTCCGGCCGGCTGCTGCCATGGGTGTCCGGCCTCGCCTGCGTGCTGCTCGTCGGCGGCCTCACCATGGCCTTCACCGCGCCGCTCGACTACCAGCAGGGCCACGCCGCCAAGATCATGTTCGTGCACGTGCCGGCGGCCTGGCTGTCCATGGCCGGCTACGCGCTGGTGGCGGCATCGAGCTTCGGCCTGCTCGTCTTCCGCCATCCCCTGGCCGACGTCTCGGCCAAGGCCGCGGCCCCCATCGGCGCCGTCTTCACGCTGCTGTGCCTCGTCACGGGCATGCTGTGGGGCAAGCCCATGTGGGGCGCGTTCTGGGTGTGGGACCCGCGCCTGACCTCCGTGCTCATCCTCTTCTTCCTCTACCTGGGCCTGATCGCGCTGCGCTCCTCCATCGAGGACGAGTCGCTAGCCGCCAAGCTCACCGCGGTGCTCGCCATCGTCGGCATCGTCATGCTGCCCGTCATCAAGTTCTCGGTGGAGTGGAACAGCCTGCACCAGCCGGCCAGCGTGATGCGGCTCGGCGCGCCCACCATCCATGCCTCGCTGCTGTGGCCGCTGCTGGTGATGGCGGCCGGCATGACGGCCCTGTTCGCCGCCCTGCATATGAAGGCCATGCGCAACGAGGTGCTGCGCCGCCGCGTCAAGGCGCTGCGCACCGTTGCGGTCGAAGGCGCCGGCGGACTCGCCGGGCAAGCTGCGGGGTAGCCCATGGACCTCGGACCTCACGCCGCCTACATCTGGGCCGCCTACGGCGTGGTGGCGCTGGCGCTCGCGACCCTGATTGCGTGGCTCGTATTCGACGGTCGCCGCATGCAGCGGCTCGTCGACGAGCTCGAGTCGCGCGGTGTCCGGCGCCGGTCGCAGCGTCCCTCGCAATGATGACCATGCGCGAGCCTCTTCCCAGCACCGACCCCTCCCCGTCCGGCGGAGGCAGATCGCGCGCGCTCGTGTGGCCGCTCGCAATCTTCGTGGTTCTGGCGGCGCTCTTCGCCTTCGCGCTCCGCAGCGGCGACCCCTCCAAGCTCCCCTCAGCGCTGATCGGCAAGCCGGTGCCGTCCGTGACGCTTGCCCCGCTCGAAGGCCTCACCGACGGCGTCAAGTTCGTGCCGGGCTTCAGCAGCGCCGACCTCGCATCGGGCCGGGTGTCGGTCGTGAACTTCTGGGCCTCCTGGTGCGTGCCCTGCGTGCAGGAGCACCCTCTGCTCGTGGCGCTCAAGGAGAGGACGGGCGTGCGCCTCTACGGCGTCAACTACAAGGACCAGGCCACGGCGGCGCGCCGCTTCCTCGGCCGCTACGGTAACCCCTTCACCGCGGTCGGGATCGACGGCGACGGCCGGGCGGCAATCGAATGGGGCGTCTACGGCATGCCGGAGACCTTCGTCGTCGACGGCAAAGGGCGCATCGCCTACAAGCATGTCGGCCCAATCACTCCCGAGACGCTGGAGACCAAGATCATCCCGGCCATCCGGGCAGCGGAGAAGGGCTAGGAGGCACGCCGCGATGGACCGCCGCGAGTTTGTTGCAGGCGCTCTAGCCAGCCCTCTGCTGCTTGCCGCTCGGGCTGAGGCGCAGACGCCAATCTACATCGGCGACATGCATTTCCACTCGTTCTTCGGCGACAGCAAGTACCATTCGCGTCCGGTGGCGCAGGCGTTGTCGGCAGGCGGCGCCACACTGGTTTCGTGGTCGCTCGGTGGCGACATCCTGTGGTTCGATTCGAAGACCTACAAGCAGAAGTCCGTGCCGGCACCGGGTGAGCCACTCGGCTGGTTTCAGCGCGAGCTCGGCCGCATCAAAGCGCATGTGGCCGACCAGAAGCTCAAGATCGTCAGGTCAGCGTCAGATGTCGACCGCGCATTGCGCGGCGAGCCGCAAATCGTGCTGTCCGTCGAGGGCGCGAGCTTCATCGAGAACGACGCAGGTCGCGTCAAAGTCGCCTACGACTTGGGCGTCCGACATCTCCAGCTCGTCCACTACACGCGCAACACGCTCGGCGATATCCAGACCGATCCTCCCGAGCACAAGGGCCTGACCGAGCTTGGAAAGCAGGTCGTCCGGGAATGCAACCGCCTCGGCATCCTGGTCGATCTCGCGCACTGCACGGAGGCCACCGCACGAGATGCCCTCTCCGTCTCGCGGGCGCCGGTGGTGTGGTCGCACGGCTCGGTGACCCGTGGGCCGGCGGCACCCCCTTCGGCGCTAGTGTGGCGGCGCCGACAACTGTCGCTCGATGTTGCACGGGAGATTGCGCGCAAGGGCGGCGTGGTGGGCCTCTGGGCGCTTGCGCCCGATGTCGGCAAGACGGTCGAGGCCTATGGCGACCGGATCGCCCAGCTCGCCGAGTGGCTTGGAGAGGACCATGTCGCGTTCGGCACCGACATGAACGGCTTGGCGACGTTCAGCGTCGTGTCTGGGTACGCCGAGGTGCGACGCATCGTCGAGCACTGGCAGCGCCAGCGTCTTCCCGAGACTCGCATCAGGAAACTCGCCATCGGCAACTATGCCCGCGTCCTCAAGGCTGCCCTGCAGCCCGGTTGAGCGGGCGAACCGCTACCCCGGCGGAGCCGCCGTCCGCGGGCTGGCCGCGGCGAGCATGGCGAGCCCCGCCATCGCCGACAGCAGCGAGCCCGTGAGAACGCCCATCCGCACGTCGGCAGCATATGCGCCGTCGTAGTAGGCCAGCGTGCCGATGAACAGGCTCATGGTGAAGCCGATGCCGCCCAGCATGCCGACGCCAGCGAGCTGACCCCAGTTGGCGCCGGCCGGTTTCGGCGCCAGCCCGCTCACGACCGCCAACCACGTCGCCCCGAGGATGCCGAGCGGCTTGCCGAGGAACAGGCCGGCCGCGATCCCCAGGGGCACCGGCTCCGCGAGCTTCGCCAGCGACAGGCCTGCGAGCGACACGCCGGCGTTGGCGAAGGCGAACAGCGGCAGCACGCCGAAGGCGACCCAGGGATGCAGGCTCTCCTCCAGCTGCTCGAGCAGCGAGGGCTCGTCGGCGCCCTTGCCCGTTAGCGGGATTGCGAAGGCGACCACCACACCGGCCAGCGTCGCGTGTACGCCCGACTTCAATACACACACCCAAATGAAGAGGCCCGCCAGCAGATAGGGGGCGAGCCGCGTGACGCCCCGCACGTTGAGGGCCGCGAGCACGACGATGCCGGCCGCCGCCAGGCCCAGCGAGAGCCAGGACAGGTTCTCCGTATAGAACAGCGCGATGATGACGATGGCGCCGAGGTCGTCGAGGATGGCGAGCGCCAGCAGGAACAGCTTGAGCGAGCTCGGCACCCTCGGCCCCAGCAGCGCCAGTACGCCCACGGCGAAGGCGATGTCGGTGGCCGACGGAATGGCCCAGCCTTTGAGCGCGATAGCGTTGCCGGCGTTGATCCAGACGTAGATGAGCGCCGGCACCGCCATGCCGCCGATGGCTGCCATTGCAGGCAGCGCCGCCTGGCCGAAGGTCGACAACTCGCCCCGCAGCAGCTCGCGTTTGATCTCGAGGCCGACCAGGAAGAAGAAGATCGCCATCAGCCCGTCGTTGATCCACAGCAGCAGCGGCTTGTCGATCGCCAGCGCGCCGACGCGCACGCCCACAGGCGTGTCGAGGAACACCTGGTAGAGCCGCGTCAGCGGCGTGTTGTCGAAGACGAGCGCGGCGACCGTCGCTGCCACCAGCACAATGCCCGCCGCTGCCTCGTGCTGGAAGAAGGCCAGGGCGCCCTTGGGTTTCTCGCGTCCTTGGGTCGTAGGTGCCATGATCCCTCGGGGCTCACGCTCGAAGCGCGGAAAGCTGCAGCACGTCGCGGCCGGCGCTGGCGGCCAGCACGCGGTCGAGATCCGCGAGGCATGCCGTGAGGGCTTCCTCCTGCGACTGCCTGTTGAGCATGTGACCGAGCAGCAGTCCGGCCAGCAGGTCGCCGGCACCGTTCGGGATGCCGGTCCGCCTCGGGGCGCTATTCTCGATGCACCTATCCCTGGTCACCAGCAGTGTGGCGACGTCAGAAACGGTCTCCGCCGCCGACGTGACGACGACGCTGGCGAGCCCCAGTTTCCGCGCCGCCGCTGTTGTCGCATCTCTGTCTCCCACAACCGCGCCTGTGAGCCAGCCGAGCTCGAACAGGTTGGGCGTGGCGAGGCTGGCGAGGGGGACGATCCGGTCCCGGATCGCGTCGGCCGTCGCCTGCGACACGTAGAGCCGGCCGCCGTCGCCGAGCACCGGGTCCACCAGCACGACCACGCGTGGATTGGCGTGTTTGATGTGGCCGATGGCGTCGGCCGCGGCCGCGACCGCGCCAGGTCCCGCGAAATACCCCGTCAGCACGGCATCGAGCATGGGCCAGCAGCCGTCGGCTTCCAGCGCAGCAAACGTGGCGGCAAGCTCGGCCCCCGTCACCTCGCGCTTCTCGATGCGCCCGAGGCCCGGCCGGGTCGCGAGCTGCACGGTCGGCAGCGCCCACACCTCGTGGCCCAGCCACTGCAGACCGGGC
>Ga0247829_10000220_pt1 | contig 19473 bp, 17 predicted proteins | sample 12C_Control_Day4_FD_207765 | JGI IMG/M metagenome (GOLD analysis project Ga0247829, IMG submission 207765) | Soil microbial communities from agricultural site in Penn Yan, New York, United States - 12C_Control_Day4 | ecosystem: Environmental > Terrestrial > Soil > Agricultural land | place... | reverse complement strand
GCGGATCGTCAGCGTCTTCGCGCGACTGGAGGACCCCATCGAGTTCGAGGCCCTCGACGACGAGCCGGTGGACCTGATCTTCCTGTTGCTGGCGCCCGAGCACGCCGGCGCCGATCACCTCAAGGCCCTGGCCCGCATCTCCAGGGTGCTGCGCGAACCGGCCTCGATCGATCGGCTGCGGGCCTCGCGCGATCGCGCGACGATCTATTCGGTGCTGACCGAGCCTGCCGTCCACGCGGCCTGAGCCGACGTCGGAGGATATTTCCGTGCGTGTTACGTGCGGAACAGAAGCGATTGCTACAAAGTAGTGAACTCGGCAGCAGACCCATGGTCTGCCCGCGATGTCGTCGCGCGTAGCGGCACGCTTTGCCGATCGCCGCGCGCGGCTGCTGCGTCAGGCCCAAAACAAGGAGCTACGCAGATGAGAATGAGGATCCTGGCATCGGCATCAATCGCGGCCGCCCTGGCGGTCACGATGGTGGATGCGACACCCGCAGGTGCGGCCGAGCGCAAGCTGATGGTCCGCAAGGTCCAGAAGCCGTTGGTCGTCAAGACCGCGCCCAAGCAGTCGCACGCGCTCAGGCACATGAAGCGCGTGCAGAAGATCGAGAAGAAGCCGGTCTTCACCAAGAAGGATGCACCCAAGCTCAAGGTCGTCACCAAAAAGGACACGCCCAAGCTCGTCACGACCAAGCCCCTGCTCAAGAAGGGCATCTCGCCGGTGCTGTTGAGCGGCGGCGGATCGCACTTAAAGCTGGGCAAGGCCGGGAAGCTCCCGGTGTTCAAGCCGGTCATGGCCACCGCTGCTCTCAAGGGCCGCGTTGGCGTGCCGATGCAGAACTTCAAGCCCAAGCTCACGCTGATGAAGGCGCCGAAGCCGCAGTTCGCCCACAAGCTGTCGCCCTTCGTCCAACGCCATTGGAAGAAGGCCTTCCTCTGGGTCGCGGTCGCCGGCATCGGCTATATGACGATCCCGGAGCTCTACTACGACCGCTTCGTGAGCTACGTGGAGGCCGACGACTACGACGGCTGCATCCGTCTGCTGTCGTATGCGGCGGTCGAGGAGGAGGACGAGATTGTGCGCGTGCGCAAGCCGATGCCGCAGAATGCGTCCTACCGCTTTACCGCCAAGACGGCGCCGGAACCGGCCAACCTTTCTGCCGCCGCCGACTCGGCCTGCAAGTTCGATCCGTTCGTCGAGCGCAACTGGGGCCGGCCCTACGTGTGGGTGCAGATCCCCAAGGTCGGCAACGTCACGGTGCCCGAGGACTACTACGACCAGTTCGTCGGCCATGTCAGCGCCGAGCCGTCGGACTTCACCTCGGCCTGCAACGTGCTGAGCGAGGCGGCGGCCATGGACACGGTTGCCATGACAAGCCCGACCGCTCTCGGTCAGGACACGCAGTGACGCCAGAAAGGTTCGTTCAGCCGAGCACGGCGAGTGCGCCGAGGCCCATGCCGCCGACGATGATGCGCCACCAGGCGAACGGCGCGAAGCCGTGCCGGCTGACGAACCCGAGGAGATAGCGAACGACGATGGCGCCGGCGATAAAGGAGACGACGAAGCCGAGCGCAATGCCCTTGATGTCCTCTGGCGACAGGTTCGCCCAGTTCTTGTAGAGGTCGTAGGCGAATGCTCCCGCCATGGTCGGCATCGCCAGGAAGAAGGTGAATTCCGTGGCGGCGCGCTTGTCCGAACCGAGCAGGAGCGCCGCCACGATCGTTGCGCCGGAGCGCGATACGCCCGGCACCAATGCGAGACACTGCGCGAGCCCGATCAGGAACGACGTCGCGACGGGATAGTCCATCACGTCGTGATAGCGGGGCTGGAGCTGCATGCGGTCGACGGCGAGCAGAATGATGCCGCCGAAGATCAGCGTCGTGCACACGAGCCAGGGCTCCTCGAACAGCACGCCCTTGATGTACTTGTGCAGCGTCGCGCCGACCACGGCCGCCGGCAGAAACGCGACCAGCACGCCGAGCACGAACCGCCGCGTGCGCGCATCGCTTGGCAGGTCGAACAGCAGCCGCATCAGCTTGCCGAAATAGACCGACAGGATCGCCAGGATGGCGCCGAGCTGGATCAGCACCTCGAAGGTCTTGCCGGGCGACTTGAAGTTGAGGAAATGGCCCGCCAGCAGCAGGTGCCCGGTCGACGAGACGGGAAGGAACTCGGTCAGCCCCTCGATCAGGCCGAGCAGGATCACGTGCCAGGTCGACATGCCGGCCCCTCCGGGGGGTGAGGTGGTGAGTGGCGAGATCGTGAGATTCAGCGCTCCGCTCCACTACGCTTCACAGTGATGCGCCTCAAGCACCGGCCAATACAGTGCCGAATTTCGATGCTGGTTGTGGCTGCTCTGCACCTCTAATCTTGGCCTCGCCGCAACACGCTGACCCACTCACGGACAAGGTGCCCACCGATCTGAAACAACTCGTGCTGGAGGAGGCCCGTGCGGCCGGGTTCGATGCCGCGCGCGTGACCACTGCGGTCGGCATCCGCCGGGATATGGGCGAGCGGCTTGCTGACTTCCTGGAAAAGGGCCGCCACGGCGACATGGCCTGGATGGCGACCACGGCCGAGCGACGCCGACATCCCCTCGAGCTGTGGCCCCAGGCGCGCTCGATCGTCATGCTGGGCATGAGCTACGCACCGGCAACCGATCCGCTGGAGGCCCTGGCCGACCGCAGTCGCGGGGTCATCTCCTGCTACGCGCAAGGCAAGGACTACCACGACGTGGTTCGCTCGGGCCTGAAGCGCGTCGCCGACAGCCTCGCCAAGGCCAGCGGCGCCGACGTCAAGCTGTTCGTCGACACTGCGCCGCTGATGGAGAAGCCGCTTGCAGCTGCCGCGGGCCTCGGCTGGCAGGGCAAGCACACCAACCTCGTCTCGCGCGAGTTCGGCTCGTGGCTGTTCCTCGGCGCCATCCTGTCCGCGGCCGAGATCGAGCCCGACGCATCCGAGACCGATCATTGCGGGAGCTGCAGCCGCTGCCTCGATATCTGCCCGACCAAGGCGTTTCCCGCGCCCTATCAGCTCGATGCGCGCCGTTGCATCGCCTACCTGACCATCGAGCACAAGGGCCACATCGCGCCCGAGTTCCGCGAAGCGATCGGCAACCGCGTGTTCGGTTGCGACGACTGCCTGGCCGTGTGTCCGTGGAACAAGTTCGCCGAGACCGCCCGCAACACCCGCCTGGCCGCGCTCGGTCCCGGCAACTCGCTGCCGCTCGCGGAGCTGCTGATGCTGGACGACGCGGCCTTCCGCTCCCGCTTCGCCGGCACGCCCGTCAAGCGCACGGGGCGCGACCGCGTGATCCGCAATGCCCTGATCGCCGTCGGCAACTCGGGCGACCGCAACCTTCTTCCCGCCGTCGAGCGGCTGCTCGCAGACGCGTCGCCGCTGGTGCGCGCCATGGCAGCCTGGGCGCTGCAGCGACTTGCCGGGCCAAGGCAGTGGTCGCAGGCACGGGAACGTCGCCTCTCGCGCGAGACCGATCCCCATGTCCGCGCCGAGTGGGCCGAGCCAGTCCCCTGATCCCGCCCGCCGCACTCAGGCTGGGCCGGCGGTTCCACCTGGAGGTTTCGGGGCGCGCGCGAGCAGGGCGAGCAGGACGCTCAGGAAGGACAGCGCGGCGAAGCATTCGAGCGAAAGGTAGTAGTTGCCCGTCAGGTCGCGCAGCAGTCCGGACACCAGCGGCCCCGCCGCCTGCGCCGTCACCTGCATGGTGAGCGCAACGCCGCGGATGGCGCCGAAGCTCGCGCGCCCGAAATAGTCCGCCCACGCGATCGGCAGCACGGTAAGGATGCCGCCAATGCCGCCTCCGAAGAAGCACGCGGCCACGTAACCCTGCGAGGGCGTGGCTATGCCGAGCATCAGGATGGCGCTGATGCCCAGCGACGCGCCCGCTGCCGCGAGACAGGCGCGTACGCCAATTCTCCGCGCCAGCAGTCCGAAGCCCAGCCCCGCGATCGCCGAGACGAACGAGAAGGTGCTGACGATGGTTGCCGCCGACGCCGCGCCGAGCCCGCGCTCGATCAAGTACGGCGCCTGGTGCAGGCTGATGCCCGCCTGCACGGGGAAGACCGCCATAGTGTAGAGCGACAGCAGCCAGAACGCAGGTGTGCGCAGCGCCTCGCTGCGCGTGAACGAGGGCTCGGCAAGCGCGGGCGCTTGCATTCTCGTGGCCGATGCGGAATCGGTCGCTTGCAGGCGATCCGGAACCAGCCCCACGTCTTCGGGGCGCCGCACCATGAACAGCCACGTCGGCACGAAGCCGACGATCAGCACCGTGGCGCCCACCGCCAGCCAGCCGGCCCGCCAGCCATCGGCCTGCATGGCGAGATGCGCGATGAAAGGAAGCACGACGAGGCCCGCCATCATCGCCAGGTTGGCGATCGCCGTGACGAAAGCGCGCCGCGCCACGAACCAGCTGTTGAGCGCACCGTAGATGCCGAGGTCGAAGGTGGCGGCGAAGTTCATGCGGCCGATGCAAAACAGGATGTAGAAGACGAGCAGCGACTGCGTCAGCGACAGCAGCATGGTGGTGGCGCTGGTGACGAGCACGGCCGTGCAGAGGATTAGTCGGGCGCCCTGCCGGTCGAGCACGGGGCCGATGAGCGGCGAGGCGACGGCAGCCAAGATTCCGCCGAGAGAGACAGCCCCGGACAAGGCCGTGCGCGACCAGCCGAACTCGCTCGTCATCGGCTCGACGAAGATGGAGAGCGTGGCGACCGCCGGCCCCTGCCGCGCGAAACCCGCCGAGCACACGCACGCCAGGATCACCCAGCCGTAGTAGAACGGCAGGCGCGGTATCAACAGGGCCGCAAGGCCTCGCTGGCTCGAAAGCATCGGCGGTCCCTCTCGCCTCTCCTCAATGCCAGCATTCCGCGTCCCACCTCAAGCGGCATAGAGCCACGTGCGCAAGCGCAGGAGGCTCACAACGAGGAACAGCGCGAGGCCAACGGCGACCCAGAGGAAGGTGAGCTGGAACCCCGCCAGGAAGGCCTCCGGCACGCCCGCACCGGCCGAAAGCGCCGACGCCTCGAAGGCGCGAAATGCGGCCGAGAGGCCCGTTGCCGCGCTGACCACACCGATGGTGCGCGTGACCATGGTGAGGCTGCCGGCGACGCCGCGATCCTCGGGCGGCAGCGTAGCGGTGACCCGATCGGTATAGGCGACCTGGAACAGCCCGGCGCCGAACCCCTGGGCCGACAGCGTCGCGGCGATGACGGCGAAGCCCGTATCCTGCCCCCACAGCGAGATGGCGCCGAGCCCGCACACGTTGAGCACGATCCCGGTGAGGGCGATGAGGCCCGACCTCACGTGCCGCGCCAGACGCCCCGCCAGCCAGGCGCCGAGCACCGTGCCGCTTGCGCTCAGCGCCAGCACCAGGCCGCCCAGGCCGGTCTCCAGGCCGACGATGCGCACGAGGTAGTAGGGCACGAGCAGCAGCACGCTGAAGGCAGCGAAGTTCACGGCGATGCTGGCGGCGTTGAGAACGGCGAAGTCAGCGTCGCGGAACAGCGATGGCCGGATGATGGGCTCGGGGTGGCGCGCCTCGCGCACCAGGAAGGCGGCAAGACCGATCATGCCCAGCGTTCCGAGCACTAGCGGTGCAGACGGGCCGAAGACCCCTGCGGGAATGGCGAACGCGAGCAGCAGCGCGCTCATCCAGACGACGAGCAGCAGTGCGCCCAGCGCATCGAAGCCGCGCCTCGCACCGTGCTGCGGGACGGTGGGCGCAATGCGCCCGGACAGCGCCAGTGCGACGACGACCAGCGGGGCGCGGAACCAGAACACGGCCGCCCACCCCCACCATTCCACAAGGATGCCGCCGATCAGCGGCCCGAGCGCACTGCCGACTGCCGTGATGGCGGCATAGGCGCCGAGCGCGCGCACGCGCTCGCTCTCGCCGTAGAGGGATGTGGCGAGCGCCGGCCCGCAGCTCAGCACCAGCGCGATGCCTACTCCCTGCAGCATGCGGCCGATGAGCAGCAGCCCGTACGTTGGCGCAAGCCCGCACCCCACGAACCCGACCGCGCTCACCAGCAGGCCCAGCCGGAAGATGCGTGCATAGCCCCAGAGGTCGCCGAGCTTGCCGAACACGAGCATCAGGCTCGAGTAGGTCAACACGTAGGCGATCACCACCCAGCGGATATCCTGCACCTCCAGCGCGAACGCGCTCGTGATGCTCGGGAAGGCGATGTTGACGGAGGTGTCGAGCGGCGCGGCCAGCGTGCCGAGGCCTACGACGAGCAGCCCTGCGCCGGCGCTCCGGGAGCGGGCCATGGCCGGCTCAGGCGATCAGCCGGGAGAAGACGGCCACGAACCGGTCGACGTCGGCTTCGTCGTTGTAGACGTGCGGACTGATGCGGATGCGCCCGAGCCGCTGGGCGGCGAACACCCTTTCGGCTGCGAGCCGCTGCAACAGCCCCTCCGGCATGCCCTTCGGAAATCCGGCGCACAGGATGTGCGGGGCGCGCAGGCGCGCGCGCGGCAGCGTCACGCCCGTGGGGTGGAGCCCGTCGGCGAGCCGCCCCGTGAGCATCGCGAGACGCTCCTGGACCGTATCGGTCCCCCAGCCGGCGACCAGCTCCATGCCCATCGCCGCCATCTCCATGGAGATGAAGTGGTCGCGCTCGCCCATGTCGAAGCGCCGGGCATCGCCCAGGTGTGCCGTGTCCTTGAAGTAGACGTCCTGCTCGGCGCGCACCGAGCGGCGGCCGTGGCTCGTCTGCTCCAAGGGTATGCCGCCCTGGTGGCGCTTTGCCACATAGAGAAAGGCGCGTCCGTAGGGGCCAAGCAGCCACTTGTAGGTCGGAAACACCACGAAGTCGGGATCGAGCGCGCCGACGTCGAATTCCATGACGCCGGCGCCGTGCGTGGCATCGACGAGAAGCGCCGCGCCGTGCGCCTTGAGCGCAGGGGCGACGCGGCCCAGGTCGATCTTGCCCCCGTCCGACCAGTGGATCGACGAGAGCGAGGCGACCGCAATCGGCGCCGCGCCTGTGCGCGAGACCGCCTCCAGCACCGCCTCGGTCCAGTCGCCGTTGCCGGGACGTCGCACGGTCTCGACCGCAAATCCCTCCGCCTCCGCGCGCGTCATCCATTCGAGCACCGGCGAGGAATGATCGTCCTCCAGCACCAGCACGCGCGATCCCCCGCGCACGCGCAGCACCTTGGCCGCGGTCGCCACCCCGTAGGCAACCGAGGAAATGAGCGCAACGTCTGCGGGGTTCGCATTGATCAGGCGCGCGGCGGCCCGGCGCGTGCGCTCGTACTGGGCGGATTGGAACTCCGCATCGATGAGCCAGGGCTGCGCCTTGCGCGCGACCGCTTTGCGAGCCGCCTCGACCGTGGCCAGGGGGAGCGGGCTCCAGCCCGCCGCGTTGAAGTAGCAGACCTCGCGCGGCACATCGAACAGCTGACGCTGCGAAGGAAGCATCTCGGGAACTCCTGGATCGGCGGGCCTCCGCCGCAGCCATTGGGCGACGCACCCTTGCATGGGCGCATTGCCCAAGCTAGCAATGCCCTCGCCAGATTTCGACGCCTATATCCGGGGACCTGCAATGACCACACACTCTCTCCTGCTGCTGCCGGGCGACGGCATTGGTCCCGAGGTGATGGCCGAGGTGGAGCGGCTCGTCGCCTTCTTCAACAAGAAGGGCAGGGTCTCCTTCAAGACCGACACCGCGCTGGTCGGCGGGGTCTCCATCGACAAGCACGGCACGCCGCTGACCGACGAAGCGCTCAAGAAAGCCGAGGCCGCGGATGCCATCGTGTTCGGCGCCGTCGGCGGCCCGAAGTGGGACAAGGTGGCCTACGAGATCCGGCCGGAGGCCGGCCTGTTGCGGCTCAGGAAGGAGCTCGATCTCTTCGCCAACCTGCGCCCCGCCATCTGCTATGCCGCGCTCGCCGAGGCCTCGAGCCTCAAGCGCGAGCACGTGGAAGGCCTCGATATTCTCATCTTGCGCGAGCTCACGGGCGGCACCTACTTCGGCGAGCCCAAGGAGATCGTGACCCTCCAGAACGGCGAGAAGCGCGCCGTCGACACCACCGTCTACACCACGCACGAGATCGAGCGCATCGCCCGCGTCGCCTTCGACCTCGCGCGCAAGCGCAAGAACAAGGTGCACTCGGCCGAGAAGCGCAACGTCATGAGGACGGGCGTGCTGTGGAACGAGGTCGTCACCGCCGTCCATGCCAAGGAGGCCAAGGACGTTGAGCTGCAGCACATCCTGGCCGACGCCTGTGCCATGCAGCTCGTGCGCAACCCCAAGCAGTTCGACGTCATCGTCACCGACAACCTGTTCGGCGACATGCTGTCCGACGAGGCCGCCATGCTGACGGGCTCGATCGGCATGCTGCCCTCGGCCTCGCTCGGTGCGCCCGATCCCAAGACGGGGAAGCGCAAGGCGCTGTACGAGCCCGTGCACGGCTCCGCACCCGACATCGCCGGCAAGGGCCTCGCCAATCCAATCGCGGCGATCGCCAGCTACGGCATGGCGCTGCGCTACTCCTACGGCCTGACGCGCGAGGCCGACCTGATCGACAAGGCCATCGCCGGCGCGCTCTCGCGCGGCTTGCGGACCGGCGACATCATGCAGCCCAACATGCGCCAGGTCGGCACGGCCGAGATGGGCAAGGCGATCCTCGAGGAGGTCGAGAAGCTTGCAGCGTGATATGTTGGCTGCCCACGAGATCGACAGGCACGGAGCCGTCTCATGACGACCAAGACTGCAGACGCTGCGATCGTCGCCAAGCCGCAGCTGTCCCCCAAGGATGAGGTGCGCGCGCTCCTCGACCGCCTTCCCGACGCCGTGACGCTTGAGGACATCCGGTACCACCTCGACGTCGTAGTGAAGGTGCTGGAGGCGGAAGCCTCGGACCCAAGCAACGACATACCCCACGAGGAACTCGTTAGGTACTTCGAGGAAAAATGGCGTACCACGTAGTCTGGTCCGAGACCGCGCGAGCGGACCTTGACGAGATCGAGGCTTACCTGGCCGCAAGATCATCGCCTGTCGACGCGCGCCGAGTCATTGAGAGGATTTGGCAGACTCCGCACAAGTACACGGATTTCCCCTTCTCGGCCCGCATGATTCCTGAATTTCAGGATCGGACGAGGCGCGAAACACTCGTCTACGAGTACCGCCTGATGTATCGCGTCGAGGACGATCGGATTCGCATCCTCCGCGTGGTCCATGGCCGGCGGCTTCTGAAGAACGTGCCCGGCAGCTTCGAAGAGGCATCGCAGGAAACCTACAGCGCAGCATGAGCAAGAACGGCACCCACTGGTCCGGCGACGTCTTTCGCGAGATGCGCGCCCGCGACATCATCACGGTCTGCACAGTCCCCGACGGCGGCCTCACCCAGCTCCTCGACCTGATCGGGGGCGAGCGCAAGATGCGGCTCGTCACCCTCACCACCGAGGAGGAGGGCATCGGCGTCGCCACCGGCTGCTGGCTCGGCGGCGAGCGCGCCATGATCGCCATGCAGTCCTCCGGCGTCGGCAACTGCATCAACGCGCTGGGCCTGCCCACGGCCTTCCGCGCGCCCTGCCTGATGCTGGTGACCATGCGCGGCCAGTGGGGCGAGTTCAATCCCTGGCAGGTGCTGATGGGGCAGGCGACGCGGCCCGCGCTGGAGGCCGTCGGCGTCAGGTGCTACCCGGTCGACAAGGCCGAGGAGGTCGGCGAGACCTTCGCGGCTGCCGCCGACATCGCCTTCAACAGCCGGGTGAGCGCTGCCGTTCTGGTCGGCCAGCGCATCATCGGCGCCAAGGGATTCGGCCAGAAATGAGCGCTCAAGCGAATGTCGCGCCCAATAAGATCGCGCGCCGGCCGTTCGTGGCCGAGTTGCTGAAGCAGCGCGGCACGTCACTGATCGCCTGCGGCCTCGGCAGCCCGACGTGGGACTGCTTCGCCGCCGGTGACAGCCCGGAGTACCTCTACTCCTGGGGCGGCATGGGCCTCGCTGTGCCGACGGCGCTGGGCCTGGCGCTCGCGCAGCCCAAGCGCCGCGTGGTGGCGATCACCGGAGACGGCGAGATGATGATGGGCCTCGGCTCGCTTGCGGTGATCGGCGACCAGGCGCCGCAGAACCTTGCCGTGCTGGTGCTCGACAACGAGAAGTTCGCCGAGACCGGGCGCCAGCGCGGCCTCACCTCCGGCCGCACCGACCTCGCCGCCGTCGCCCGCGGCTTCGGCATCGCCAACACGATGATCGTTACCGAGCTGGGCAAGGCCGGCGAGCTCGCCGATTTCCTGTTCAAGGCGCCCGGCCCGGTCTTCGCGGTGGCCAAGATCGCCGTCACCGAGGACCCCTGGGCCCTGCCCGAGAAGGACGGCGCCACCATCGCCCACCGCTTCCGCACTTCGCTCGGACTAGAGAAACCCTGAAGGGATTTCCGCGATGACCAAGCTGGCGCCGCAGGAGAAGGCCGTCACCGAATGGCTAGCTTCGCAGAAGGAAGCGATGCTCGGGTTGCTGGCCGAGGTCGTCAACATCGACAGCGGCAGCTACGACAAAGCCGGCGTCGACGCCGTCGGCGAGCGCTTCATCCGTTTCTTCGGGGAGCAGGGCCTGCTCACCACCCGCGAGCCCAACGAGCGCTTCGGCGATGCCATCCATATCCGCCTCGACGACAAGCCGACCAACGAGCGCCCCATAGTGCTGATGGGTCACCGCGACACGGTGTTCCCCAAGGGCGAGGTGTCCCGCCGGCCCTTCCGTGTGGAGAACGGACGGGCCTATGGCCCCGGCGTGGTCGACATGAAGTCGGGGCTCGTCCTCAACGCCTTCGTGCTGGCAGCCTTCAAGCGCTTCGGCGGCGCGCCCGCCCCGCTCGCCGGCCTCATCACCAGCGATGAGGAGATCGCCTCGCCCTCGTCACGCCCCGTGATCGAGCGGGTAGGCCGGGCGGCGCGTTGCGTTTTCAACTCCGAGCCCGGCCGACCCAGCGGCAACATCGTGACGGGGCGCAAGGGCGGCGTGTTTCTCGCCTTCGAGATCGCCGGCAAGGCAGCCCACTCCGGCGGCAACTTCGAGAAGGGCATCAGCGCCATCGCCGAGATGGCGCACAAGATCGTCGCCATGCACAAGCTGACGGACCTCAAGCAGGGCGTCACCGTCAACGTCGGGCTCGTCAAGGGCGGCCAATCCGTCAACACCACGGCGCCCTCCGCGGAAGGGCAGATCGACCTGCGCTATGTGCAGCCCGAGCAGCGGACAGCTGCGCTCGCGGCCCTGCAGAAGATCATCGACAACGCGACGGTGCCGGGCACCACTGCGAAGCTCGAGATCAAGGGCGAGTTCCTGCCGGTCTCGGGCTCGACGCCCGAGGCCGAGGCGCTGTTCAGCTCCTATCAGGCGGCGGCGGCGGATGCAGGGTTGAAGGTCGCGGGCGAGTTCTCCGGCGGCTGCGCGGACTCTGGCTTCACATCGGCGGTTGGCTGTCCAACGCTGTGCGGCGTCGGGCCCGTCGGTGGCAATGCGCACACGCCCGAGGAGTACCTCGAGGTCGAGACGCTGGTGCCGCGTGCCCAGGCGATGGCGCTTGCAATTCTGCGTCTGCCGCCTGCCCCAGACCGCCCGTGAATGGCCTCCAGGCCGCATGCGCAAGAAATCAGCTATTAGCCCCACCCCTCTCGGACAGGCCTTCGTAAGGCCAGGAAAATAAGGGGTTTGGCGCAACGCCCGTGTCCGGTCGGCGCACGAGTTCACCCATTCTTTCCTACGATTGTCAGCATTTTCGGCGGATTTACCAGAAAGGCAGGGAGCGCCTGTTACGGTCATCCCACGTCGGGGGAGACGAAAAGGGTCGCAACCATGCCCGACGTTGCGCGTCAGCGCTTGTCTTCCAGTGCCGAGGTTGTCGCTCACCGCGACAGAGCCAGTAGCCCCGCCGCAGGGGCAGCAAGAAATCCGGCAGCAGGATCAGGCCCCGCTGGCCGATCTGCGCAGTGGCGCCCGTCTCGACCCATCGGGCCGTTGGCCAAGCTCGTCGTCTCAATGCGCTCGGTCTCGGTGCGCCGCCTGGTAGGCACGCTGGGCGCCCTGCTGGCGCTGGCCACAGCCCTGGTGATCCCAATCGGCTACGGCATCATCGACTATTGGAAGGACTCCGAGACGCTCGCCTACAAGGCCGACCTGAGCGCGGCGCGGGCCGCGACCTTCATCCTCGCCGGGCAGGGGGATTGGCGCGCCGATCCCGTCCGCCTTCGCGCTGCCGTCGACATGCGTGGTCGCAACTCCGGTCCGGTGGCCCAGCGCATCACCGATTCGAAGGGAACGACGGTGCTCGAGACCGGCGATGCACCCGCGTCGCCGACCTACTCCCGCGTCGCGCCGATCATCGTGCACGGCATCGTCGTCGGTTGGGCCGAAATGGTCGACAGCCTGCGCCCGCTGCTGATCAAGGTGGCCCTCATCACCCTCGCCAGCCTCAGCATGGGGATCGCGGCCTACTTCATGTTCGCGACGCTCCCCCTCAAGCTCCTCGATCGCTCGCTGAGCGAACTTGAGCGCGCCAACGCCAGATTCCGGCAACAGAACCTGCTGCTCGACGCCGCGCTCGGCAACATGTTCCAGGGCCTTGCCATGTTCGACGCGGGGGAGCGCCTGGTCATCGCCAACGACCGCTTTGCTGAGATGTACGGTCTGACCCCGGAGCAGGTGCGGCCAGGCACGCCGCTGCGCCATATCCTCGAGTATCGAGCCGCCGGCGCGACCGATGGTGCCGAGTCGGCGCGAAGCCAGCTGCAGGCAATCCGCGAGCATCTCGCGCGCCGCAAGGTCGGCCACCTTGCCGAGCGGCTGAGCGACGGGCGCGCCATCCTGGTGTCGATCCGGCCGATGCCGGAGGGCGGATGGGTGACCACGCACCAGGATGTCACCGAGCGCGAGAACCTCAACGCCGAGCTGGCGCAGCACAACGAGCTGCTCAGGCAACGCGAGGACGAGCTGGAGGAGCGCAACAAGCTGCTCGACGCGGCAGCGCAGGACAGCTATCGCAGCTGGAGCATCCTCGACGCCGCCCTCAACAACATGTCGCAGGGGCTCGCCATGTTCGACGCCGAGCACCGCCTTATCGTCTGCAACAAAGTCTATCACGAGATGTACGGCCTGACGGCGGATCGGGTCGCGCCCGGCACGGCGGCGCAGGACATCATCCGGAGCCGCATTGCCGCCGGCAACTACGGCGACGTCGATGCGAACCGTTTCATGGGCGACTGGTTCTCGCAGGAGAGCAATCTGCCGAGGCGGATCAGGCATCTCGCCGACGGGCGCATCATCAGCGTCTGCCGCCACAAGCTCCCCGACGGCCGGCTCCTCGTGACGCACGAGGACATCACCGAGCGCGAGCTGCTCTATTCGCAGCTTGCCCGGCAGAATGCGCTCCTGCACGAGCGCGAGGACCAGCTCGAGGAGCACAACGAGCAGTTCGACGCGGCGCTGAGAAACATGTCGCAAGGCCTGTGCATGTTCGATGCGGAGCAGCGGCTCGTAATCTGCAACGCGCTCTACGCCCGCATGTACGGCCTGACCTCAGACCAGGTCGAGCCCGGCACGCCCCTGAGCCAGGTCGTTCGCCAGCAGATCTCCAACGGCTGCCAAAGCGAGGAGAGCGCCGACCAGATGCAGGGCTGGCTGGCGCGGCGCGCGGCGGGAGAGGGTCCCTCCCAGCTCGTGTGCGAACTCGAGGACGGTCGCGCAATCTCGGTCTCGGCGCAGAAGATGCCGAACGGCGGCATCGTTACCACGCACCAGGACATCACCGAGCAGCGCTATGCCGAGGCCAGGATCGTGCATATGGCCTTGCACGACTCGCTGACCGAGCTCCCCAACCGCACGCTCCTCAACGAGCGTCTGGAGCACGCCCTCACACGCGTCCGCCGCGGCGAGATGGTGGCCGTGCACACGCTCGATCTCGACCACTTCAAGACGGTGAACGATACGCTGGGCCATCCGATCGGCGACAAGCTCCTGCAGCAGGTGACCGAGCGGCTGCTGGGACTGGTGCGCGAGACCGACACGGTGGCGCGCATGGGTGGCGACGAGTTCGCCATCGTGCAGGTCGCGATCACCCAGCCGGCCGACGCAACGACGCTCGCGCACCGCATCATCGAGGTGGTGAGCAAGCCGTACGACATCGAGGGCCAACCGGTCGACATCGGCGCCAGCATCGGCATCGCCATGGCCCCGACCGACGGCGACGCGCCCGATGACCTGCTCCGCAACTCCGATCTGGCGCTCTATCGGGCCAAGGGCGACGGCCGCGGCACCTTCTGCTTCTTCGAGCCGGACATGGATGCGCAGATGCAGGCACGCCGCGCGCTCGAGTACGATCTGCGGCGAGCCGTGCCGGCGAAGGAGTTCGAGCTGCACTACCAGCCCGTGATCGATCTCAAGTCGAACCAGATCAGCAGCTTCGAGGCCCTCGTGCGTTGGCGTCATCCGAGAAACGGTCTGGTGCCGCCGGCCCTTTTCATACCGCTTGCCGAGAAGCTCGGTGTCATCATCGCCTTGGGAGAGTGGGCGATCCGCGATGCTTGCGTCACGGCCAGAAGCTGGTCGCGCGAGCTGAGCGTGGCCGTCAATGTCTCGCCCAGCCAGTTCCGCCACGCGGGCCTGGTGCAGATCGTCGCTGACGCCCTCGAGAATTCCGGTCTACCGGCGCATCGCCTGGAACTCGACATCACCGAGCCGGTACTGATGGGCGACAGTGAGGCCGCGCTCTCGGTGCTGCATCGACTCCGCGCCCTCGGCGTGAAGCTGGCGATGGACGATTTCGGGACCGGCTATGCCTCCCTCAGCTACCTGCACAGCTTCGCCTTCGACAAGGTCAAGATCGACCGGTCCTTCGTGCGGAGCGTGGCAGCGGACTCCGGCTGCCTCAACGTCGTGCGTGCGGTAACCGCCATGGCCCACAGCCTCGGCATGTCGACCACTGCTGAGGGCGTGGAGACGCTCGAGCAGCTGGAGATCGTCAAGACCGAGGGCTGCAACGAGATCCAGGGCTTCCTGTTCAGCCCGGCACTGCCCGCAAGCGAGATCGACAAGATACTTAAGCGCCGCATCCGCCTCGGTGTGCCTGCGGAAGCCGAAAACGCAGCGTGAGCGGACGGGACGAGATCGACCATGACCGCAACATCCTCCGGCCTCCAAGCCCCTTCCGCGCCGAGGGGCGCCGGCGAGACGGTGCTGGTCGTCGAGGATGACCCGCGCCTCAGGCAGGTGACCTGCGACCGGATAGGCGATCTCGGCTACCGCGTGTTGGTTGCAAGCGACGGCGCGACGGCCATGCTCGTGCTCGACCAGAACCCCGGCGTACAGCTGCTGTTCTCCGACATCGTCATGCCCGGCGGCATGTCCGGCCTCGACCTCGCCAGGCGCGGACGCGAGCGCTATCCGGCGCTGCGCATCGTGCTGACGACCGGCTATGCGCCCGAGCTGGTGGATGAAACGGGCGAAAACATCGGCATGCTGATCCTGCGCAAACCCTACCGCAAGGCCGAGCTCGCGAGCGTGCTGCACGAGGCGCTGCGCTCCCGTTAGGCAACTGCGGCAACAAAGTCGGGCGCAGGATGAGCCGGTGCAGGCGGGCTTTGATGACAGGCGCCTGCGGACAGTCTAGCCTTGGCCGTGCAATGGACCCCGCGTCTTGCGGTCCATCCACTGGGGGCTTCGCATGGCCAGGCGGGAAACTGCGCTCGCATCCTCCGAGACCGGCGATCCTCTCCTGCTGACGCCCGGGCCTCTCACCACCTCCAAGCGCGTCAAGGAGGTGATGGTGCACGACTGGGGCTCGCGCGATGCCACATTCCTGCACATCAACCGAGAGGTGCTGGAGGGTCTGCCCGAGGTCGTGGGCGCGAAGGGTACGCACGTCACGGTGCCGATGCAGGGCTCGGGCACCTTTGCCGTGGAGGCCATGCTCACGACATTCGTGCCACGCACGGGCAAGGTGCTGCTCATCGTCAACGGCGCCTACGGCCAGCGCGCGCGCAGGATCTGCGAGATCGCCGGGCGCAGGGTCGCGGTGCACGAGACGCGCGAGGACACGCCGCCCGAGCTCGCCGAGATCGAGCGCATTCTGAAGCTAGACGCGGCCATCACTCACGTCTTCGCCGTGCATTGTGAGACGACCAGCGGCATCCTCAATCCGATCGCCGAGATCGGCGCCCTGGTGGAGAAGCACGGACGCCGTTTCCTGATCGACGCCATGAGCGCGTTCGGTGCGCTGCCGCTCGACGCCAAGGCGACGCGGTTCGATGCGCTGGCCGCCTCCTCCAACAAGTGCATCGAGGGCGTGCCGGGGCTCGGCTTCGTCATCGCCCGCGAGGCGGCGCTGGCCGAAACCAAGGGCAACGCCACCACGCTGGTGCTCGACCTTCACGACCAGTGGCAGGGCTTGGCCAAGACCGGCCAGTATCGCTTCACGCCGCCGATCCATGTGATCGTCTCGTTCCATCAGGCGCTCGAGGAATTCAGCGCGGAGGGTGGCCAACCGGGCCGGGGCAGGCGCTATGCCGAGAACTGCCGGATCTTGATCGAAGGCATGCGCAAGCTGGGCTTCAAGACCCTGCTGCCCGACCACCTGCAGGCGCCAATCATTGTCACCTTCCACATGCCCGGCGATGACAAGTTCGTCTTCCAGAAATTCTACGACGCGCTGAAAGACCGCGGCTATGTCATCTATCCTGGCAAGCTCACGGTTGCCGACAGCTTCCGCATCGGCTGCATCGGCAGGCTCGATGCGGGTCACATGCGCGGCGTGGTGGCCGCGGTTGCCGATGTGCTGGCCGACCTCGGCATCGACAGCCTGAGGCCTGCCGCGTGAGGCCCATCGATCGCAAGTGGAGTGCCCGATGCAGGAGCGCGTGAAGAAGGCCAAGGTGCCCAAGCTTCCCGTGAAGGCGCACGAGAAGATGCGCATAGCGGGCAAGCTCGTCGATGCCGACGCCGAGGTCGAGGTGCGCAATCCCTACACAGGCGCCGTCGTCGCCACGGTGCCCGGCGCAAGTCCCGCACAGGTGGCTGAAGCCTTCAAGATCGGCGCCGCCTACAAGCCCAAGTTGACCCGCTACGACCGCCAGAGGATTCTTACCAACACGGCCGAGATCCTGGCCCGGCGGCGCGAGGAGATCGCGCTCCTGATCACCGCCGAGTCGGGTCTCTGCCTCAAGGACTCGCTCTACGAGGTCGGCCGCGCCTACGACGTCTACCTGCTCGCCGGCCAGATGGCGATCCGCGACGACAGCGAGGTCTACTCCTGCGACATCACTCCGCACGGCAAGGCGCGCCGCATCTATACCTCGCGCACGCCGGTGCTGGGCTGCATCTCGGCCATCACGCCGTTCAACCACCCGCTCAACATGATCAGCCACAAGATCGCCCCCGCGATCGCCACCAACAACCGGGTGGTGGCAAAGCCGACGGAGCTGACACCGCTCACCGCACTGCTGCTCGCCGACATCCTCTACGAGGCGGGGCTGCCGCCACAGATGCTGTCGATCGTGACCGGCAATCCCGCCACCATGGGCGACGCCATGATCACCGATCCCCACGCCGACATCGTCACCTTCACGGGCAGCGTCAGGGTCGGCAAATACATCGCCGACAAGGCCGGCTACAAGCGCCTGGTGCTCGAGCTCGGCGGCAACGACCCGCTGATCGTGATGGAGGATGCCGACCTCGAGAAGGCCGCCGAGCTTGCCGTGCAGGGCGCCACCAAGAACTCCGGCCAGCGCTGCACCGCCGTGAAGCGCATCCTGGTCGTGGAGAGCGTAGCAGACCGGTTCGCCGAGATCGTGCTGGCCAAGGCAAGGAAACTCAAGTGCGGCGATCCGATGGACCCCGAGACCGACGTCGGCACCGTCATCCACGAGCGCGCCGCAAGGCAATTCGAGGCGCGCGTCAATGCCGCCGTCGAAGAGGGCGCCAGCTTGCTTCATGGCAACGACCGCAAGGGCGCTCTCTATCCGCCCACCGTCGTCGACCATGTTCCCTACAAGGCCGAGCTGGTGCGCGAGGAGACCTTCGGGCCTGTCATCCCCATCATCCGCTGCCCGGGCGACATAGCGGAGATCATTCGCATCTCGAACGCGACCGCCTACGGTCTGTCATCTGGCGTTTGCACAAGTCGGCTCGACTACATCACCCGGTTCATCAACGAGCTGGAGGTCGGCACCGTCAACATCTGGGAGGTGCCGGGCTATCGCATCGAGATGAGCCCGTTCGGGGGGATCAAGGATTCCGGCCTGGGCTACAAGGAAGGCGTGTGGGAAGCCATGAAGAGCTACACCAACGTCAAGACCTACTCGCTGCCCTGGCCGGCCTGAGGCAGCAGCAATTTCACACGCAGGGGGTGTCTCCATGTCAGGGAAGCTTCTCAAGACCATCGCGGGCGTGGCCCTGCTGGCGGCGGCGTTCGCGCTGCCGGCCGCGGCGCAGAGGACCAAGCTCACTGTCTACACGGCTATCGAGAACGACCAGCTGGCCCCTTTCAAGGCGGCCATCGAGGCCGCAGTGCCGGAGGTCGAGGTCGAGTGGGTGCGCGACTCGACCGGCGTGATCACTGCGCGGTTCCTGGCCGAGAAGGACAACCCGCGCGCCGACATCGTGCTCGGGCTCGCCGCCTCGAGCCTGCTGCTGTTCAAGAAGGCTGGCCTGCTCGAGACCTATACGCCGAAGGGTGTCGAGGCACTGAAGCCCTCGTTCCGCTCGAGCGACGGCAGCTGGGTCGGCCAGGACGCCTTCCTCGGCGTCATCTGTTTCAACACGGTCGAGGGCCAGAAGGCCGGGCTGATGCCGCCCAAGTCGTGGAAGGACCTCACCGACGCCAAGTACAAGGACAAGATCGTCATGCCGCACCCGGCCTCGTCCGGCACCGGCTACCTGACGGTTGCCGCCTGGATGCATCTGATGGGCGAGGACGCGGCCTGGAAGTTCATGGACGGCCTGCACCAGAACATTGCCGTCTACACGCATTCGGGCAGCGCGCCGTGCGTGCAGGCCGCCAAGGGCGAGCGCGTCGTCGGCATCTCCTTCGACATGCGCGCCGCGCGCGAGAAGGCGGGCGGCGCCCCGATCGAGATCGTGTCGCCGGCCGAGGGCATCGGCTGGGACATGGAGGCGCTCGCCATCGTGAAAGGGACGAAGAAGGCGGACGCTGCCAAGAAGGTGGCAGACTGGGCCGTCACCAAGGCGGCCAACGAGCTCTATTCCAAGTACTACGCGGTCGTCGCGCACCCCGACGTGAAGAACACGCCGAAGGGGTATCCGACCGACGCCGAGGGCCGCATGGCCAAGGTCGACTTCCAGAAGATGGCGGACGACCGCGCGCGTGTTCTCGCCGAGTGGGCGAGGCGCTACGAGTCGAAAGCCGCGCCGAAGAACTAGATCTGGTGGGCTTTGGCGCGCAGAGGGTGAGGCACGCTCGCCCGCATTCCCCTCCCCTTGACGGGGAG
>Ga0247829_10000218_pt1 | contig 19556 bp, 19 predicted proteins | sample 12C_Control_Day4_FD_207765 | JGI IMG/M metagenome (GOLD analysis project Ga0247829, IMG submission 207765) | Soil microbial communities from agricultural site in Penn Yan, New York, United States - 12C_Control_Day4 | ecosystem: Environmental > Terrestrial > Soil > Agricultural land | place... | reverse complement strand
CCCCCACCCTGTCCCTCCCCCACGAGGGGGGAGGGGACCAATACGGCTCCCTCCATCACAGCCCCTCGACCTTCACGACCCACGCCGGCTTGCGCTTCTCGACGAAGGCGCGGATGCCCTCGCGCGCATCTCCCGTCAGCGCAGCGGCGAACGTGTGGGACGCCGCATCGAGCGTGGGCCCGAGCGGCTCGCGCACCGAGATGCGCACCAGGCGCTTGGTCTCGACGACCGCCTGCGGCGAGCAGCGCAGCACTTGGTTGACGGCCACCGTGCCCATGGTCAGGAGGTCGCCGTGGTTGTCGGCGACCTCATGCACGAGGCCGATGCGCAGGGCGGCCACCGCATCGAGGCGCAGGCCGTAGGTGGCCATGCGGCGCGCCTGCGCGTAGCCGATGCGCGCCACCACGAACGGCGCGATCTGCGCCGGGATGACGCCGACCGTCACCTCCGGCGTGCCGATCTGCGCACTCTTCTCCATGATTGCCCAGTCCGAGACGGCGACGAGGCCGACTGCACCTCCCATAGCTGCGCCCTCGATCAGCACGATCACCGCCTTCGGCAGCGCGTCGATCATCTCCAGCAACGAGCCGAACCGGCGGTTGGAGGCGGCGGCCTCCTCTTTCGCTCCGCCGCGTGCGGCCTCCGAGCCTCCCATGCCCTTGAGGTCTCCCCCGGCGCAGAAGGTGCCGTTGGCGCCCGACAGCACGACGACGCGGATAGCGGCATCGTCACGCGCCTCCTCGAAGGCCTGCGTCAGCTCGCGCACCATGACGGGCGAGAGCGCATTGCGCGCCTCCGGCCGATTCAATTCGATTTTGAGTAACGGCCCGTCGCGGGCAACGATCAGCGTTTCATGCGTCATCTTCCGCCAGCTCCTTTTGTCATCCCGGCCGCAGCGCGCTAGCGCGGAGAGCCGGGACCCAGCCACAAACTCCAGCGCCGGGCGCGCGGCCCTGGGTCCCGGATGGCCGCTGCGCGGCCTCCGGGATGACAGCTACTTGTTCCGCTTGCCGGGCAGGATGCCCATGTGCTTGCAGATGATGGAGAGCATGATCTCGTCGGCGCCGCCGCCGATGGAGCCGAGCCGGGTGTCGCGGTAGGCACGCGAGATCGGCGACTCGTTCATGAAGCCCATGCCGCCCCAGTACTGCAGGCAGGCGTCCGAGATCTCGCGCGACAGCCGGCCGGATTTCAGCTTGGCCATGGAGGCGAGCATGGTCACGTCCTCGCCCCTGAGCATCAATTCCGCCGCGCGATAGGTGATGGCGCGCAGCATCTCCACCTCGGTCTTCAGCTCGGCAAGCCGGAAGTGCACCACCTGATTGTCGAGGATCGACTGGCCGAAGGCCTTGCGCTGGCCGGTGTAGGCGATTGTGTCCTCGATCATGCGCTCCTTGGCGATCAGGCCGGCCGCGGCCGCGTACAGCCGCTCCTCCTGGAACTGCAGCATCTGGTAGGTGAAACCCTCGCCTTCCTTGCCGACGCGGTAGCGCTGCGGCACGCGCACGTCCTCCAAGAAGATCTGCGCGGTGTCGGAGGAGCGCATGCCCAGCTTGTCGAGCTTGCGGGCGATCTGCACGCCTTTGGTCTTCATGGGGAGGCAGATGAGCGACTTGTTCTTGTGCGCCGGCCCATCCGACGTGTTTGCGAGCAGGCACATCCAGTCGGCCTGGGTGCCGCTGGTCGTCCACATCTTGCCGCCGTTGATGACGTAGTCGTCGCCATCCTTCTTAGCCGTCGTCTTGATGGAGGCGACGTCGGAGCCGGCGCCGACCTCCGACACGCCGAGGCATGCCACGTACTCGCCCTTGATCGAAGGAACAAGGAACTCCTTGCACAGCTCCTCGGAGCCGAAGCGGGAGAGGGCGGGCGTCGCCATGTCGGTCTGCACGCCGATCGCCATCGGCACGCCGCCGGCTTTGACGTGGCCGAGCGTCTCGAGGAACACGAGCTGGTAGGAGTAGTCGAGGCCCATGCCGCCGTACTTGGCGGGCTTGTTGATGCCGAGATAGCCCCGGTCGCCCATCTTCTTGAAGAGATCGTGGGCGGGGAAGATGCCGGCCTCCTCCCATTCGTCGATATGGGGATTGATCTCAGTGTCGATGAACTTCTTGACGCCGCGGCGGATGCCTTCGTGCTCCTGGGTGAATTCCATGTAGTCCTCCTTGGCGTCATCCCGGCGAAGGCCGGGACCCATGCACCTCTCTACCGACATTTCCCCGGCTCCCGCGTGGCCTGGGTGCCGGCCTGCGCCGGCATGACGTTTTACATCCTGGCTACACCAAACGTGTTGGGTTTCAATTGGCGCAGCTCGGCCTCGCGGCAGATGGAGAGGCACAGCGCGAGCACGCGGCGGCTGTCGCGCGGGTCGATGAGGCCGTCGTCCCACAGGCGCGCGGTGGCGAACAGCGCGGTCGATTCCTTCTCCATGCGGCCGGTGACGGCAGCCTTCATGGCGTCGAGCTTCCTGGCATCGACGGGCTTGCCGTCGCGCTTGAGCTTCTCCTCGGTGACGATGGCGAGCACGCCGGCGGCCTGCTCCGGTCCCATCACGGCGATGCGGTTGTTCGGCCAGGCGAAGATGAAGGCTGGATCATACGAGCGCCCGCACATGCCATAGTTGCCGGCGCCGAAGCTGGCGCCGATGTGCAGGGTCAGCTTCGGCACGCGTGCGTTGGCGACGGCCTGGATCATCTTGGAGCCGTGCTTGACGATGCCGGCACGCTCGGCGTCTCGGCCCACCATGTAGCCCGTGGTGTTCTGCAGGAACACGAGCGGCGTGTCGGCCTGGTCGCACAGCTGGATGAACTGCGCGGCCTTCACCGAGCCTTCGGCGTCGATGGGGCCGTTGTTGGCGATGATGCCGACCGCCTCGCCCTCGATGACGGCCTGGCCGCACACGGTCTGCGCCCCGTAGAGGGGCTTGAAGTCGAGGAAGTCGCTGTCGTCGACGAGGCGGGCGATCACCTCGCGCACGTCGTAGGGCTTGCGATAGTCGACCGGCACCACGCCGCAGAGCTCGTCGGGGCCGTAGCACGGCTCCTTGGCCGGCCTCTCCCGCACCGGCGGCAGGCGCTCGTTCCAGGGCATGGCGGCCATGATCTCGCGCGCGATGCGCAGCGCATCGGCATCGTCCTCCGCCAGGTACTCGGCCACGCCCGACACCATCGTGTGCATCTCGGCGCCGCCCAGCTCCTCGTCGGTGGCAATCTCGCCGGTGGCGGCCTTCAGGAGCGGCGGGCCGGCGAGGAAGATCTTGGAGCGCTTCTTGACCACGACGACATAGTCGGAGAGGCCCGGATGATATGCGCCGCCCGCCGTCGAGGAGCCGTGCACGACGGCGATATGGGGGATGCCCATCGCCGACATGCGCGCCATGTTGGCGAAGGTGCGGCCGCCGTCGACGAAGATCTCGGCCTGATAGTTGAGGTTGGCGCCGCCCGACTCCACCAGTGAGATGTAGGGCAGCTTGTTGCGCAGCACGATCTCCTGCACGCGCAGGCTCTTGCGCAGGCCCATGGGCGCGGTGGTCCCGCCCTTGATGCCGGAATCGCTGGCGCTGATCATGCAGCGCACGCCGCAGACATAGCCGATGCCGGCGATGACGCCGCCGCCCTGGATGTTCTCGGCGCCGTCGTCGTCGTGCATCTCGAGGCCGGCGAGGGTGGAGATCTCCAGGAACGGCGAGCCGCGGTCGACCAGGTGCGCGAGCCGCTGGCGCGGGGTGAGCTGGCCGCGCTTCTGGAACATCGGGAGTTTTTGGTTGGAGGTATCCCGCACGCGCGCCTCGAGCGCCCGGAAGCCCTCCACGAGCGCCAGCATGTCGCGCCGGTTGGCGCGAAACGCCTCGGATTTCGTGTCGATCCGGGATTGGATGACGGTCATCAGAAGTCATCCCGGGGCTTGTCCCCGGGATCCACCCATCCCGAAGCGCCGGCGCAAGCGGCAAGATGGATCCCGGGCATAAAGCCCGGGATGACATGGAACGCCATCACTCCTCCTGCAGCAGCTTGGGGGTGACGGCGCGGTGGAAGCCGTTCCAGGGCTCGGAGCGGCTGTGCGGCTGGAGCGCGACGTGGCGCTTGGCGTTGGGCGCGGCGCCATCGACGCGCAGCGTGTCGCCCGAGATGAAGCCTGCCGCGGGCGACAAGAGGAACACGATCGCCGCCGATACCTCGGCCTCGGTGCCATAGCGTTGCAGCGGCGTGTGCTTGCGGAGCGAGCGCAGCATGGGCTTCACGTCGTCGGGATAGGCGTCGAAGCCCGACGAGGCGATCCAACCCGGCGCCACCGCATTGACTCGCACGCCGGAGTGTCCCCACTCCATGGCCGCCGTCTCGGTGAAGTTGACCATGCCCGCACGTGCTGCACCCGAATGGCCCATCCCCGGCATGCCGTTCCACATGTCGGCGACGATGTTGACGATTGCGCCGCCGTGCTCGCGCATCCATTGCGTGTAGCTCTCGCGCGCCATCAGGAAGCCGCCTGTGAGGTTGGTGCGCACGACAGTCTCCCAGCCCTTCTGCGAGATGACCTCGAGCGGGGCCTGGAACTGGCCGCCGGCATTGTTGACGAGACCGTCGATGCGGCCGTGCGCCTTCAGGATCGCGGCGACGGTCGCCTTGACGGCCTCCTCCTCGCGGATGTCGCAAGCGTGCGCCGTGGCCCGGCCGCCGTCCTCGGCGATCTCGGCTGCAACAGCCTCGAGCTTCTGCGCCTTGCGACCGACCAACGCCACGGTGGCACCGAGGCGGCTCAGCTCGTGGGCGGTGCAGCGGCCGATACCGCTGCCGCCCCCGGTGACGATCATCGCCTCGCCGGCAAACAGGTCATCGCGAAAAATGCTCTGGTATGCCACGCGGCGCTTGCCTCGCAACGGGGTCAGACCCCTTGCCACTACGTCCAGTCTCGTATGCCACCGGTCAGACAGGGGTCTGACCCCATTCTCGACACACTAGCGTTTTCCCGTGGGTCAGTCTAAAGCGTTGCCGACGCCGCCGACGTCAAGAAGCGAGCGGCCAAGACTGTCAAAAGCGCCAAAAGGCGCCCGGGTTGGGAAACGCAAGGTGGAGCTTCTTCAGCTCATCGTCGGCGGCACTGCGCAAGGCTGCGTTTACGGCCTGATCGCGCTCGGCTTCGTGCTCATCTACAAAGCCACCGAGATGGTGAATTTCGCCCAGGGCGACCTGATGATGCTGGGCGCCTTCCTGGCGCTCACCTTCGTCGGCACCATGGGCATGAACTACTGGCTGGGCTTCCTGCTGGCGGCCCTGTGCATGGCGGCGTTCGGCTATCTGCTGGATGCCCTGGTGCTGCGGCGCATCATCGGCCAGCCGCAGTTCGCCATCGTCATCCTCACGATCAGCCTGGGCTTCCTGTTCCGCGCCGGCGCCGGCTTCATCTGGGGCCACGAGACCCAGAGCTTCGAGACGCCCTTCACCAACCGCATCATCAACGCGGGCGGCGTCATCCTGCCGCTCGAGAGCATATCGATGATCGCAGGCACCGTGCTGCTGGCGGGCGCGCTCTATCTCTTCTTCAACTTCACCAAGATCGGCAATGCCATGCAGGCTTCGTCCCAGAACCAGCTGGCGGCCTACTACATGGGCATCCCCGTGAAGCGCATCAACTCGCTGATCTGGGCGCTGTCGGCGATCGTGGCGACCATTGCCGGCGTGCTGCTCTCGCCGGTGTCGCTGGTCGATCCGTCGATCGGCTTCCTCGGCATCAAGGCGTTCGCGGCGGCTGTGGTCGGCGGCTTTGGCAGCCTGCTCGGCACCGTGCTCGGCGGCCTCATCGTGGGGATCTCCGAGACGCTGGCCGGGCGCTACCTGCCGCCGGGCTTCAAGGAGATCGTCGCCTACCTGATCATGCTGGCCGTGCTGCTGGTGCGGCCGCAGGGCCTGTTCTCGACCATGCAGCGCAAGAAGGTTTAGGAGGGGACTAGTGTGATGATCGAGAAGTCCGCCACATCGCTTTGGGCTAGGTCGGGAAGCGGACTTCTCGATCTGAATCACACTAGCACCATGAATCTTCTAATGTCCTTCAGATCACGAAATTCGTTCGGAGGTCGCCGCAAACTGGGACGAATTTCGCGATCAGGACACTAGCGTGCGCATCCTCTTCAAGACCTCCTACCTCGACGACATCCGCCTCTTCCGGCACGGCGGCAATATCTTCTGGTACGGCCTTCTTGCCGTGTGCCTGCTCCTCGCGCCGGCCGTGTTGCGCGAGTTCTACGTGGGCGAGCTCTCGCAGGTGTTCATCCTGGCGATCGCCGGCGTCGGCCTGATGCTGCTCATCGGCTACACGGGGCTCGCGAGCCTCGGCCACGGCGCCTTCATGGGGATTGGCGCCTACGTCAACACCTACCTCATCACCAAGGGCGTGCCGTTCGTCGTGAGCTTCCCGGTGGCTGGGCTCGCGGCGCTGGCGGCCGGCGTCGCCGTGGCGCTGCCCGCCAACCGCATGACCGGCATCTATCTCGCCATCGCCACCCTCGCGTTTTCGCAGATCGTCGAGCAGGTGGTGGTGCGCTGGGAGTCGGTGACGCGCGGCTTCCAGGGCATGCCCGTGCCGCCGCCCGACCTCTTCGGCCATCGGTTGGCCACTGCGTGGGAGTTCTACTACCTGTGCCTGGTGGTGCTCGTGGTGGTGGTGCTTGGCGCCATCAACCTGACGCGCTCGCCGACGGGCCGGGCCATGGTGGCGATCCGCGATTCTGAGATCTCCGCGCAGAGCCTCGGCGTCAACCTGGTGCGCTACAAGACCATCGCCTTCGCCATCAGCGCCTTCATCACCGGACTTGCCGGCGCCCTGTTCGCCCACAAGCTGAAGTTCATCTCGCCAGACGCCTTCAACATCATCCTGTCGATCCAACTGCTGCTGATGGTGGTGGTGGGGGGGCTGGGCTCGATCCACGGCGCCATCTTCGGGGCGATCTTCGTCGGCGGCCTGCCGCAGGCGATCGCGCTGATGCGCGACTACCTGCCGGGAGCGATCGCCAAGACGCCCGGCCTGGAGCCCGGTCTGTTCGGACTCGTCATGATCCTGATCGTGCTGTTCGAGCCGCTCGGCATTTACGGGCGCTGGCTCAAGATCAAGGCCTACTTCGACTATTTCCCGCTGTATCGGCGCGCGACGTTCAAACGCCAGCGGTCCTACCTCAAGACGGAGCGGGTGCGGTGAGCGTGATCGAAGCCAATCGGGGCGCGGTCGTCGCCGGCGCGCGCGAGGGGGCGGGGAGGCCGCTGTTCGAGGCGCGGGACATCTCGATCTCGTTCGGCGGCATCCGCGCCGTGGACGGCGTCACCTTCGACGTGAGGGAAGGCGAGATCTTCGCCATCGTCGGCCCCAACGGCGCCGGCAAGAGCACGATCTTCAATCTCATCAGCCGCATCTACGAGCCGACCGGCGGGCGCCTCATCTTCCAGGGGACCGACATCACCAATGTCCCGCCCCACATGATCGCGGGCCGCGGCATCGCCCGCACGTTCCAGAACATCGAGCTGTTCGAGCATGCGACCGTGCTCGACAACCTGCTCATCGGCCGCCACTGCCGCTCGCACCCCAACATCCTCAAGGAACTGCTGTTCACGCGCGGCGTCGTCGAGGAGGAGCTGCGCAATCGCGCCGCGGTCGAGGAGGTGATCGACTTCCTCGCCCTCGCCAACTATCGCGAGCAGCGCATCTCGGGGCTTCCCTACGGCGTGCGCAAGGTGGTGGAGCTGGCGCGGGCGCTGTGCGCGGAGCCCAAGCTGCTGCTGCTCGACGAGCCCGCCTCCGGCCTCAACACCGAGGAGACCGAGGAGGTGGCGTTCTGGATCGAGGACATCAACAAGGACCTCGGCATCACCGTCATCATGATCGAGCACGATATGAGTCTGGTGTCGGCGGTGTCGAACCGCGTGCTGGCCCTCAACAACGGCCGTACGCTGGCGCTCGGCAGCCCGAGCGAGGTCCAGTCCGATCCCGCCGTCATCGAGGCCTATCTCGGAGGCGACGCGGAATGATTGTAGGGCGCAATAGCGAAGCGTATTGCGCCGCTGCGCCGGCGATCGGCGCAATACGGCTAACGCCTATTGCGCCTTACGCACGCGGGGGCCGCAAATGACCGCACCCCTCCTCAGCGTGCGCAACCTCGAGACCTACTACGGGCCGATCACGGCGATACGGGGGGTGAGCTTCGACGTCACCGAGGGGCAGATCGTCACCATTCTTGGCGCCAACGGCGCGGGCAAGACCACGGTGCTGAAATCGGTGTGCGGGGCCATGGAGCCGCAGAAGGGCACCATCGCCTTCGGCGGCCGCAGCATGATCGGCCGCGAGCCCGACTGGGTGGCGCGGCAGGGCATCGCGCACGTGCCCGAGGGCCGCGAGGTGTTCCCGTTCATGACGGTCAAGGGCAACCTGATGATGGGCGCCTATTCCCGCCACGACCGCGCCGGCATCGAGCGCGACCTCGACATCGTCTACGGCTACTTCCCGATCCTGCGCGAGCGCCAGGGCTCGCAGGCGGGGTATCTCTCGGGCGGCCAGCAGCAAATGCTGGCGATCGGGCGGGCGCTGATGGCGCGGCCAAAGCTGATGCTGCTCGACGAGCCCTCGCTCGGCCTGTCGCCGATCCTGGTCAAGGAGATCTTCGGCATCATCCGCCGCCTCAACGAGGAGCAGAACGTAACCATGCTTCTGGTCGAGCAGAACGCCAACATGGCCCTGAAAACGGCGCACTACGGCTATGTGCTCGAGGTCGGCCGCATCGTGCTCGAAGGCGAATGTACCAAGCTCGTGGAGAACGAGGACGTGCGCGAGTTCTACCTGGGCCAGAAGGAGACGACCGTGCGCGGCAAGAAGCGCTGGAAGCGCACCAAGCGTTGGCGGTGAGGACGCGAGGACGAAGGGCTCCAACATGAACGTCCAGATCGTGCAGAAGGTCGAGCTCGACGGATACGAGACGGTGCCCGCCCTGTTCTGGCGCCGCGTCACGACGCGCGGCGACAAGGTCGCCATGCGCGAGAAGGACCGCGGCATCTGGAAGGCCTACACCTGGAAGGACTACGGCGAGGCGGCCAAGGCCGTCGGCTCAGGGCTGATCGCGCTGGGGCTGGCGCCCGGAGAACGCGCCGCCATCCTCTCCGACAACAACAAGGAGTGGCTGTTCTGCGACCTTGGCACCTTGTGCGCCGCGGGCGTGTCGACCGGCATCTACCCGACCGACTCGCCGGCCCAGGTCGAGTATCTCGTCAACGACTGCGATGCCAAGTACCTGTTCGTGGAGGACGAGGAGCAGCTCGACAAGATCCTGGCCGTGCGCGAGCGCACGCCGGGCCTGCGCAAGATCATCGTGTTCGACATGGAGGGCCTGCGCGGGTTCTCCGACCCGATGGTGATGTCGCTCGATGACCTCGTCGAGCTCGGCCGCAAGTGGGCGGCGGAGCATCCGACGGAATGGGAGAGCCGCATCGCGGTCCCGAAGGCCGGCGACGTGGCGATCATCGTCTACACCTCGGGCACGACAGGTCCCGCCAAGGGGGCGATGCTGAGCCACCGCAACATCATCTTCCAGATAGGGGCCTTCAAGCGCATCGGCCTGCCGCTCGAGGAGACCGACGAGGCGCTGAACTTCCTGCCGCTGTGCCACGTCGCCGAGCGCTTCGGCGGTTGCTACAACCACCTCGCCGCCATGCACGTGGTCAACTTCGCCGAGGCGCCCGACACGGTGCCGCAGAACCTGCGCGAGGTGGCCCCGCACATCTTCCTCGCCGTGCCGCGCGTATGGGAGAAGCTCTATTCGGCGGTCACCATCCAGATCAAGGAAGGCACCGCGCTCGGCCGCGCGGCCTATAGGGCCGCAATCGCCATCGGCTACAAGGCGAGCGCCTACGAGATCGAAGGCAAGCCCGTGCCGGCGCACCTGCGCGCGGCGCGCGCGATTGGCGACTGGCTGGTGCTCAAGAACATCCGTGTGCTCCTGGGGCTCAACCGCATCCGCTGGGCCATCACCGGCGCGGCGCCGATCTCGCCCGATCTCATCGCCTGGTACTGGGCGATGGGGGTGAGGATGTACGAGGTCTACGGCCAGACCGAGAACGCGGGGCTCGCCACCGCCAACTATCCGGGCCACCTCAAGGTCGGCACCATCGGCCCCACGACGCCCGGCACCGAGCTCAAGCTCTCGACCCAGGGCGAGATTCTGCTGAGAGGTCCACACATCTTCACGGGCTATCTCAACAAGCCGGAGAAGACGGCCGAGGCCCTGAAAGACGGCTGGCTCCACACCGGCGACGTCGGCGTCATCGACAACCAGGGCTTCGTGCGCATCACAGACCGCATGAAGGACATCATCATCACCGCCGGCGGCAAGAACATCACGCCGTCCGAGATCGAGAACCAGCTCAAATTCTCGCCCTACATCTCGGATGCGGTCGTAATCGGCGACAAGCGCAGCTATCTCACCTGCCTCATCATGATCGACCATGACAACGTCGTGAAATTCGCGCAGGACCACAACGTGCCGTTCACCAACTACGCGAGCCTGTGCCGGGCGACCGAGGTGCAGGAGCTGATCGGCAGGGAGGTAGAGGCGGCCAACAAGAAGTTCGCCCGCGTCGAGACCATCAAGAAGTTCCGCCTGATCGACGCGCTGCTCACGGCGGAGGACGAGGAGCTGACCCCGACCATGAAGCTCAAGCGCAGCCTGGTCGAGAAGAAGTACGGCGATCTGATCAAGGACATGTACGCCAGTGGGGCATGAGACGGCAGTCATTCCCGCAAGCGCGAAGCGCGCCAGCGGGAATCCAGCGCCAAACTCAACGTTGGGTCTCTGCGGCTGGATTCCCGCTCTGCGCTGCGCTTGGCGGGAATGACGCGCTTCGCGCTTTCGGGAATGACATCGGCTTGGCGGGAATGACGGCGCGGGATAGAGATTTCGCAGGCTTGCAAAGGAAACGAAACGGAGGTTTGCAATGAGGAAACTGTCCAGGCTGGCGCTCGCCACCCTGTTTGCCGGTGCGCTCGCCGCGCCGGCGCTCGCCGAGGACGGCGTCACCGACACCGAGATCGCTCTCGGCAGCCACACGGCATTGAGCGGTCCGGTGAGCGCCTGGGGCATCGGCTCCACCGAGGGCATGCGCATGCGCTTCGAGGAAGCCAGCGAGAAGGGCATCAACGGGCGCAAGATCAAGTTCATCGTCGAGGACCACCAGTACCAGGTGCCGCGCGCCGTGCAGGCCGCCAACAAGCTCATCAACAACGACAAAGTGTTCGCCATGGTGGGCGCGCTGGGCACGCCGATGAACAACGCGGTGCTCGGCGAGCAGCTGCAGAAAGGGGTGCCCAATCTGATGCCGTTCACGGCGGCACGGTCCATGGCCGAGCCGTTCCACAAGCTCAAGTTCGCGGCCTTCTCCACCTACTACGACCAGGTGCGCGCCGTGACGAAGCACTTCGTCGAGAAGGAGGGCAAGAAGAAGGTGTGCGTCATGTACCAGGACACCGACTTCGGTCACGAGATCCGGGACGGCGTGCGCGATCAGGCCAAGGCCATGAAGCTCGAGGTGGCTGCCGAGGCGTCCTACGGCCCGGCGGATACTGAGTTCGTTGCACCCATCACCAAGCTCAAGTCGGCGGGCTGCGACCTCGTCGTCATGGGCTCGATCATCCGCGACAGCATCCAGTCCGTCGGCACGGCCAAGAAGCTCGGTTGGGGTGACGTGACGTTCGTCGGCCAGGCCGCCTCCTACGACCCGATCGTGGCGGCGGCTCCCGGCGGCATCATGGAAGGCTTCTATTCCGCCACTGGCCTGCCCTACGCCTATGCGGACAGCTCGCCGGAGCCGATCAAGGCGTGGGCTGCGAAGTACAAGTCGAGGACCAACCAGGATCCCAACACCGCCGCACAGTACGGCTATGTCATCGGCGACATCGTCGTGAAGGCGCTGGAGGCGTCCGGCAAGGACCTGACGCGGGCCAAGTTCATCGCCGCGATGGAAGGCCTCAAGAACTACAAGCCGATGTTCCCGGGGCCGGCTGTCAGCTATGCCGCCGACAAGCGCCAGGGCACGACGGCGAGCTTCCTCGCCAAGGTGGAAGGCGGTCGCTGGAAGGTGGTGGGCGAGAACCTGATGTACTGAGCGCCGGAGAGTAGGGCGTAGGGCGCTATTGCGCCGCTGCCCCGCTGACGGCGCAAGCGCTTCGCTCTTGCGCCCTGCGCCCTGCTCCCGTATTGGTTTGGCTAAACTAGACTTAGCTAAACTAGGTTGCAATGGCCATCGTTACCATTCATGCGGCAAAAACAAACCTCTCGAAGCTCTTGGAGCGCGTGGAGGCGGGCGAGGAGATCGTAATTGCGCGGGGTCGCAAGCCCGTGGCGCGTCTGGTGCCGATAGGCGCGCCGGACCACCTCATGCGCCAGCGCTCCTTCGGGGCCCTCAAGGGCAAGCTCGGACTGCCCGATTCCTTCTTCTTCGACCCGCTCCCCGAGGAGGAGCTCCAGGAGTGGGAAGGCAAAGAGCGCTGATGGGCGCGCTGCTCGACACGCACGCCTTGATCTGGTGGGTCGAGGGCGACGACCGCATCACCGCGCGGCTGCGGCAGCTGCTCGGCAGTCCGCAAGAGGACGTCTTCGTGAGTGCGGCGACCGCGTGGGAGATCGCCACGAAGGTGCGGATCGGCAAGTTGCAGCTCGCCGAGGAGTTCCTGCAGAACTTTCTCGATGCCGTCGAGGCTCTGGGCTTCCGACCCTTGCCCATCTCGCTCCGCCACGGCTACGAGGCGGGCCGGCTGCCCGGGCCCCACAGAGATCCCTTCGATCGCATGCTGGCGGCCCAGGCCCTTGCCGAAGACCTCGTCCTGGTCAGTGCCGATCCCGCGTTCAACGCCCTTGGCGTCTCGACGTTCTGGTGACACTGGTGTTGGCGCTTCCGCAGCGAGGGGGAGGCCGCAAGATGAAACGCCGCCGCATCGCGTTGATCGGTCTCGGCATGGCCGTGACGCCGCATGCCAAGAGCCTGCTCGACCTCGGCGACCGCGCCGAGGTGGCCTTCGCCATGAGCCCGAGCGCGGGGCGCCGGCAGGCCTTCGCCGCACGCTTCCCGTTCCCGATCTCGGACAGCGTCGCCGCCGTAGCCGCCGATGCGAGCATCGATGCCGTCGCGATCCTCACGCCGCCCAACACGCACCTCGAGATCGCGACCGGGCTGGCCAAGGCCGGCAAGCACATCCTGCTCGAGAAGCCGCTCGAGGTTGCGACCGAGCGTGCCGAGGCGCTGGTCGCCGCCTGCCGCGACGCGGGCGTGACGCTCGGCGTCGTTCTGCAGCACCGCTTCAAGCCGGCGGCCGAGCGGCTCGCCGCAATCCTGAGGGACGGCGAGCTGGGCGAGGTCGTCAACTGCTCGACCTCGATCCGGCTGTGGCGGCCGCAAAGCTACTACGACGAGCCCGGCCGGGGCACCAGGGCGCGCGACGGCGGCGGCGTGCTCATGACGCAGGGCATCCACACCCTCGACCTGATGCTGAGCCTCGCCGGCCCCGTCGTCGAGGTCGCTGGCTTCGCGCGCACCACGCCGGTGCACCGCATGGAGACGGAGGACCTCGTGTGCGCGGCCGTGCGATTCGCCAGCGGCGCCGTCGGCGTCATCGACGCGACGACAGCCGCCTATCCCGGCAGCCCCGAGCGGATCGAGCTGATCGGCACGAAGGGTACCGCCGCGCTCGCCGGCACCGAGCTCATCGTGCGCTTCCACGACGGCCGCCACGAGGAGGTCGCGGCGGACGCTTCCCCCGGCGGCACCGGCGCCGACCCCATGGCGTTCCCGCACGACTATCACCTCGCCGTCTGGCGCGACTTCCTGGATGCCATCGACAGCGGCCGGCCCCCGCGCATATCCGGCGCCGAGGCGCTCGCGGTGCACCGCCTGATCGACGCGCTGCTGGCCGCCGGCACGACCGGCCGCTCCGTCATGGTGCGTGGGATGGTGCGCTGACAAGCCCCGCGCGCTGCGGCTACCATGCCGGGTGCGCAAGCCACGCTCGCCAATGCGACTGCGCGTCGTCGTTGCGAATTCCAGGGGGAGAAACTCAATGCAACTCAGTCTCAAGGGCAAACGGGCCGTCGTCGCCGGCGGCAGCAGGGGCATCGGGCGCTCGATCGCGCTCGCATTCGCGCAGGCCGGTGCCGCCGTCTCGATCTGCGCACGCGGCCGCCCGGCACTCGACACGACCGCGGCGGAGATCAAGGCGCTCGGGGTCAAGGCGCATGCCGGCGAATGCGACCTTGCCGACAAGGCCGCGATAGCAACCTACATCGCGGCGGCCGCGGATTCGCTCGGCGGCATCGACATCCTCGTCAACAATGCCTCCGGCTTCGGCGCCGGCGACGACGAGGAGGGTTGGGCCAAGGGCCTCGACATCGACGTGATGGCGACCGTGCGCGCCTCGCACGCCGCGACCCCGTTCATCGAGAAGGCCGGCGGCGGCGCCATCCTCAACATAACGTCGATCTCGGGCTATCGGGCGAGCGCGCGCACCATCCCGTACGCTGCCGTGAAAGCGGCGGTTATCAACTACACCATGTCGCAAGGGCTGGTGCTCGCGCCCAAGAAGATCCGCGTCAACGCCATTGCGCCGGGCTCCATCGAGTTTCCGGGCGGCATGTGGGACAAGCGCAAGACGTCGGACCCGCAGCTCTACAATTCAATCCTGCGCGCGATTCCCTGGGGCCGGCTCGGCCGCCCGGAGGAGGTCGCCAATGCCGCGCTGTTCCTGTGCAGCGATGCAGCCTCGTGGGTGACGGGGCAAACGCTGACGGTCGACGGCGGGCAGATGCTGCGCTGAAAAGGAACGGGCCGGGATCGGTGTCCCGGCCCGACCAATTCCGCAATCCAACCCGCTACTTCTCGTTGGCTTCCATCTGCCGCTGGGGATGGCAGGGCAATGCCTCGATCTCGCAGCGCGTAAAGGTCTGCCCGAGCGTGGTGACGCCGCCCTCCTTGATGGACGAGCGCGAGCACGTGTAGACGACGCGCCGGGCATTGGAGAGGTCCATGTACTTCTCGCCGAGATGGAAGCGCACGGTGCCGGCCCACGCATCGTTGGCGGCTTTCTTGGCACCGTCCACGGTGAGATGCTGATCGCCCACGGCGCGCCGCACCTCACGACAGTGGCCGCCGCGATCGTCATCGTCCGTGTCGCGCCGAACGTAGCTGTAGACGCGCGTCGGGTCGCGTCGCGTGTGGGTCGTCGTCGTGGTCGCGTAGCGGCGCGGCCGATAGCAATAGCCGTCACTGCGGCAATAGACCCGCACATAGCGCGGCATGCCGTCGTTGCTGTATCCCACGAGACGGCGCGACCAGTAGCCGCCGTCGCTGTTTTGGGCTTCGGCCTCGAAAGGCAGGAGCATCGCTGCGGCGACAAAAAGCAAAGCTAGTCGTTTCATGGCGATGGGCCTCCCCGCTGCTCCGCCGTGCAGACTCGGAAATGGGAGGCTATACAAACCGCGGGCCGCCTCAACCGATCCCGCGCAGTATCCACAGGAGAGACGCGAGCGGCCCACAATTGGGCACAAACGGCAGATTGCGGGGTCGCGCCGAGCAGCCCGCTCAGGCGCTGTCGCCGGCCTTGTTGGCCTCCGCGCGATAGGGGCTGGCGCGATAGGCGCCGAGAATCTTGAGCTCGGTGCAGAAGAACTCGAGCTCCTCCAGCGCCCGCCTCACCGGCGGATCGTCGGGATGGCCTTCGATGTCGGAGAAGAACATGGTGGCGACGAAGCGGCCGTCGAGCTGATAGCTCTCGAGCTTCGTCATGTTGACGCCGTTGGTGGCAAAGCCGCCCATTGCCTTGTAGAGGGCCGCCGGCACGTTGCGCACGCGAAAGAGGAAGGTGGTAACGATCGGGCCGTCGCCCGCTTTCGCGTCCTCCGGCTCGCCGGCGAGGATGACGAAGCGCGTGGTGTTGTGCTTCTCGTCCTCGATGTCGTGCATGAGGATTTTCAGCCCGTAGATCTCGGCTGCGAGCGTGGTGGCAATCGCCGCAAGCTCGTTGTTGTTGGCCTCGGCGACGATGCGGGCGGAGCCGGCCGTGTCGGCTTCGGGGATGGCTGCGAGCCCGAGCTTGCGCAGCGTGTTGCGGCACTGGCCGAGGGCCTGCGTATGGGAAAGCGCGCGCTTGACGGTCAGCAGCGACGCGCCCGGCAGCGCCATCAGCTGGTGGCGCACGCGCAGGAAGTGCTCGCCCACGATCGACAGGCCGGCATTCGGCAGCAGGTGGTGGATGTCGGCGACGCGCCCCGCCACCGAGTTCTCGATGGGAATCATGGCGTAGCGCGCATCCCCGCTCTTCACGGCCGCCAGCGCATCCTCGAACGTGGGGCAGGCCACCGGCTCGAGGTCGGGATAAACGTCGCGGCAGGCAAGATGCGAGTTGGCGCCGGGCTCGCCCTGGTAGGAGACGCGCACCAGCGTCTTCCTGTCCAGCACCGCCGGGCGCTTGATCCTGGCAGCTGCCTTCGGCGCAGCCGCGGGCGATTTCAGTTTTCGGTCGGCCATGGGGACTGCCGTCGGAGAGGCTCGGGGGTGTCGCTGAAAATCAAGGGCGCCCTCAGCCGGGGATGATACGGCGGGCGCGCTCAAGATCGTCGGGAGTATTGACCTCGACCGGCACCGTGTCAACGATCGTCACGTCGATGCGCATGCCGTCCTCCAGCGCGCGCAGCTGCTCGAGCTGCTCGCGCTTCTCGAGCGCGGACGGCCGCAGGGAAACGAACCTTTCGAGGGCGGAGCGTCGGTAGGCGTACATCCCGAAGTGATGATGGAGCGGACCCTCGCCGTAGGGCGCGGTCGCCCGCGTGAAGTAGAGCGCCCGCAGCCGGCCGGGCACTGCGGTCGGCGTACCGACGACCTTCACCGAGTTGGGATCGGTCCGGCTCTCCCCGGACGTGATCACGGCGGCGATGGTGGCGATGTGCACCGCCTTGTCCTCCAGGGGACGCAGGCAGGCATGGATGATGCCGGGGTCCATGGCCGGCAGGTCACCCTGCACGTTGAGGATGATCTCGAAGTCGCCCTCGGGATCGATGCGATTGGCGGCCTCGTACACGCGGTCGGAGCCCGACACGTGGTCGGGACGCGTCATGACCGCCTCGCCGCCCGCCTTGCGCACGGCCGCCACGATCTCCTCCGTGTCGGTTGCGACCACCACCCGGCCGGTCTCGGCCGCCATGGCGCGCCGCCACACGTGCACGATCAGCGGCTCGCCGGCGATATGGATCAGCGGCTTGCCGGGCAGCCGCGTGGCGTGCATGCGGGCGGGAATGACGATGAGCGTGCGCTGCATTGGGCTCTTTGTAGGGGCCGGTGACAATTCGTCTCGGGGCCTAGCTCCTAGAACGGACCCCGGCACGGTTGCAAGGCAGAAGCGAAATCCTATAGTTGCGGCCGGTCGGCGACGGCGGGGCGGCTCGACGCAGGCTGCCGCCGCGCGCAACTGGGGAACAGCCACCGATGGACGCCTTCGAGCTCAACAAGTGGGCGGGTGCCGTGCTGTCGGCGCTGCTGGTCATTTTCGCAAGCAAGACCTTGCTCGACATCAAGTATCGCGAGCACAAGCCCGAGAAGCCCGGCTGGGCGCTGCCGATCACCGAGGCGGCTCCGGTGGCCTCCAAGGAGCCGGCGGCCCCATTCGACGCCAAGCTGGTCGTTGCCCTGCTGCCCAAAGCCAGCGCCGAGAACGGCCAGGACGGCTTCAAGAAATGCCTCTCCTGCCACACGCCGCAGAAGGACGGGAAGAACGGCACGGGCCCCAATCTGTGGGGCATCGTCGGGCGCGCTCCGGGTGCTCACGTCGGGTTCCCTTACTCGGAGGCCATGAAAAACAAGGGCGGCACCTGGAACTATGAGCACTTGGCGGCCTATCTGCACGACCCTAAGGGCGCGATCCCCGGCAACAAGATGGCCTTCCCCGGCATCAAGGATAATGCCGAGCTTGCCGACGTGATCGTCTATCTGCGCAAACTCTCGGATAACCCGGCGCCCCTGCCGCAATAGTCTCGGCGGCCCTTCACGAGGCATATTTTACGTTGTTCATTAACTTCCGCTGGAGATGACGGCGGGCGGCTCCGCGTGGGCCTGCGACAAGGGAATGAACAAGGATTAACTTGGCGGTCTCAAAGCTCCCCGTCATAGTCGGATCAAGGCGCGGGCCTAGACTTGCCGTGTCTCGCAGTTTTTCAGGGAGGAGTTGGCCGTATGGGCCACCATCGCAGCTTCGGCGCCGCAGCCTTCGTCTATCTGCTCGTCCTCGGCGCCCCGGTCGCCTCAGCCTCCGACAACCTCGCGAAGCACCACGCGCTGTCCCTGGTCGGAACTCCCAAGTACGGCCCCGACTTCACGCACTTCGACTGGGTGAACCCCAACGCGCCCAAGGGTGGCCGCGTCAGGCAATGGACGATGGGGTCCTTCGACTCCCTCAATCAATTCCCGGTCAAGGGCAGCGCGGCCGCCGGGCTCACCATGATCTACGACACGCTGATGACCATCAGCCCCGACGAGGACTTGACCGAGTACGGCCTGCTCGCCGAATGGGTGTCGTATCCGCCCGACTTCTCCTCGGCCACCTTTCAGCTGCGCCCGCAAGCCCGCTTCCATGACGGCAAGCCGGTCACGCCGGAGGACGTCATCTTCTCGCTCGAGGCCATCAAGAAGGCCTCCCCCAACTTCGCCTTCTACTACAAGAACGTGACGAAGGCTGAGAAGACCGGCGACCGCCAGGTCACGTTCCTTTTCAACGTCACGGGCAACCGCGAGCTGCCGGTGATCGTCGGCGAGCTGCCGATCGTGCCCAAGCATTACTGGGAGGGCACTGGGGCGAACGGCGAGCCGCGCGATCTCGGCAAGTCGACGCTCGAGATTCCGCTGGGCTCCGGCCCCTACCGTATCAAGGAGGTGGATGCCGGCCGCACCATCCTCTACGAGCGCATCAAGGACTGGTGGGCCAAGGACCTGCCCGTCACCAAGGGCCAATGGAACTTCGACGAGATCCGCTTCGTCTACTTCCGCGACCGCGTCCCGGCCTTCGAGGCCTTCAAGTCCGGCCAGCTCGACTACTGGCGCGAGTCGAGCGCCAAGTCCTGGGCCACGCAGTTCGATTTCGACGCCGTCAAGCGGGGGCAGGTCAAGATGGACCGCTACCCGATCGCCAGCGTCGCGACGATGCAGTCGTTCGCCTTCAACACCCGCCGTCCCCAGTTCCAGGACCCGCGCGTGCGGCAGGCCTTCAACCTGGCCTTCGATTTCGAGTGGGCAAACAAGAACCTGTTCTACGACCAGTACAGCCGGGTCGGCAGCTACTTCGAGAACTCCGAGCTGAAGGCGCAAGGCCTGCCCAAGGGGCGGGAGCTCGAGATCCTCACCGAGGTCAAGTCCCTGGTGCCCCCGCAGGTCTTCACCGATGAATGGAAGAACCCGGTCAATCACACGCCCGAGGACGCGCGCAAGCATCTGAGCCAGGCCGCGAAACTGCTGGCCGAGGCCGGCTGGCACCCCAAGAGCGGCGTGGTCACCAAC
>Ga0247829_10000216_pt1 | contig 19599 bp, 17 predicted proteins | sample 12C_Control_Day4_FD_207765 | JGI IMG/M metagenome (GOLD analysis project Ga0247829, IMG submission 207765) | Soil microbial communities from agricultural site in Penn Yan, New York, United States - 12C_Control_Day4 | ecosystem: Environmental > Terrestrial > Soil > Agricultural land | place... | reverse complement strand
GTATCCGGCCTCGGCGGGGATGTGCAGCTTGCGCCCGCCCCCTTCGAGACGCTCGGCCCTCGGCATGACCGTGACGACCGGGGTCGCGCGGGTGGCGGTCACCGCGTCGGCGACGGTGGCGTAGCGGGAGAGCTTGGTCAGGTTCATGAAGGTCGGAAACACCAGCGTGCGGGTGCCGGCGTCCGCATCGCGCACGGCCTGACCCGGCGCGATCCACAGGCCCTCGACCGACTCTGCGCCGTCGTGGGCGCCGAGCTGCGAGACGGGGGCTGCGACCAGCAGGAAGTGCGTGTCGAAGCGCTTGGGTTGCGACTTGGGCGTGATCCAGTGCGCGAAGGGCACCATGACGTCGGTGGCGAGCATCAGGCTCTCGGCGCGGACGAGATCGAGGAAGGTCGTATCGCCGGCGAGCAGCGGGGTACGGTATTGCTCGACGAGGCCGTGCGCCTCCTCGGCACTCAGCAGGGCGACCGAGCCGCGGCGCCGGGCGAGCACGAGGCCCGCCTCCTCGAAGGTCTCGCGGGCGGCAGCGACTACGAAGGCGCGCTCTGCGCTCGTGCCGGTGTGCGGCGCGAGATCGGCCCAGGCCTCGGCGTGGTCAACGGCATCGACCTTGCCGCCCGGGAAAACCAGGGCGCCCGAGGCGAAGTCGATCTCGTGGTGGCGCACCACCATGAACACCTCGAGGCCGGCGGGGCCGTCGCGCAGGATGACGACGGTGGCGGCCGGCCGCGCCGGCACCGGCTCGCGCGCGCTCTGTGCTGCGGTGTTGCTCATTTCCGGCCCTTTCCGGCGGCGGGAAGCGGGAACTCGTCGAGGTAGGGCTGGTAGTCGGGCTCCACGTCGATCTCGAGGCTCGCCAGCACGCGCACGACCGCGTTGTAGAAGCCGATGGTGACGACGAGGTCGACCATGCGCTCCTTGTCGAGGTCGCGCGAGAGGGCATCGAAGGTGGCCTTCGACATGGCGCCGTCCTCGGTCATCTCACGGGCGCCCTTGAGGACGAGCTTGGTCAGCGGCTCGAGCTTGGTCGGCTTGCCGTCGCTCTCGTCGATGAGGGCGCGGATGTCCTCGGTGGTGACGCCGAAGTCGCGGCCAATCTTGATGTGGTGCGACCACTCGTAGGGCGCGCGGGCGAGCCAGCCGACCTGCAGGATGGCGAGCTCGCGCAGGCGCGGGTCGAGCCGGCTCTTGTGGCGGATGAACTGGCCGAGCCCGCCGAAGGCGCGCGCCGCGTTGGGGCTGTGCACCAGCGCCCGGTGCAGCGTGATCATGCGCTTGAGGAGATCGTGGTTCTCGGGCGCCAGGTCGGACTTGTCGAGATAGGGTACGCGGGCCATCGCTTGTGCTGCCTCCGGCTTCTTTTGTGTCAGTGCGTTTGGTCGTCGCGGACGGGCGACTGCAGCGTCACGCCACCGTCGACGATGAGCGTCTGGCCCGTGATGTAGCGGGCGTTATCCGACAGCAGGAAGCGCACGGCCATGCCGATGTCCCAGCCGGTGCCCTCGACGCCGAGCGCAGAGGCCTTGCGGCGCTGATCGCGGGCGGCGGGCGTCATGCCGCGCTCGTAGACCATGGGCGTATAGACGGGGCCCGGCGCCACGCAGTTGACGCGGATGCCGTCCTTGGCGTGGTCGACGGCCATGGCGCGCGTGAGCGCGATCACGGCGCCCTTCGACGCGGTGTAGGCGGTGAGCCCCCGCGGGCGGATCGCCGAGATCGAGGAGATGTTGACGATGGCGCCGCGCTTGGCCGTCTTGATCATGGCGGGGATGGCGTGCTTGGCGGCCAGGAACATGGGCTCGACGTTGACCTGCATGACGCGGCGCCAGGTCTCGGGGTCCTCCTCCACCACGCTGCCGCGGCTGCCGATGCCGACGTTGTTGTCGAGGAAGTCGAGCCGCTTGTAGAGGTCGAGGGCGGCCTCCACCATGCGCTTGGCCTGGGCGTTGTCGGTGAGGTCGGCCTGGTGCGCGGCGGCTGTGCCGCCTTCCTCCGCGATCATGGCAACCGTGCGCTCGGCCGGCGCCTTGTCGCGGTCTACCACGAGCACCTTGGTGCCGGCGCGGGCGAGCAGGATGGCGGCCGCGCGGCCATTGCCGATGCCGTCGCCGGCGGCGCCGCCGCCGGCGATGATGGCGACCTTGCCGTCGAGCCCGCTGTCGTCCTCGCGCGCTTTCTTGGCGGCGCTCATGATCGTTCCTCCCTCGGTCCCGGGACGGGCCTCATGCTACGCCCGCACGCCCCGGCCGGGATAGGCGCTTCGATGCCGCTGTCGCCGCGGGGGCGCACGCCTCCCCTGCCGCCGGCGCAATGCTCTACTTTGCGCGCCTGGTGGACGGGTGGCTGGGTCCCGGCCTGCGCCGGGATGACATCATTGCGACGAAGGCCGCAACCCATGCGCCGCGCGGCATGGCGAGACCGCGTGCGTCACGTCCTCTTGGGGAGCGAGCCGCAGCCGATCACGGTGAACTCAACGCGGCGGTCGAGCGCATCGCTGGCATCGTCCCGGCCTGTCCCGACGATGTTCTCGCGAAAGCCCACACCCCTGGCGGCCAATCGCGAGCCGAGCTCGGACGCCTCTCCCTCCAGGCGCTTGCGGATGGCCTCGGCGCGCAGCCTGGAAAGCTGATCGTTGAGGGCGACCGAGCCGGTCGGGCTCGTGTGCCCCACGATCTCGAGGCACCGGTTCGCCTTGACCGTGCGCCTGGCGATCTGCTGCAGCCACATCGAATACTGGCCGCTGATGCGCCGGTCGGCGACGAACTGCGTCGAGCCTGGGCGGAACAGGAACTTGGCCGCCAGCCGCTCGCGCTGCAGGCCGAAGTCGACCACGTCGCCGAACGCCGCCGCCGCGGCATCGCGCTTGTTGAGCTTGAGATTGGCGAGATAGAGACCGTTGAGAACGCGCAACTGCTCGCCGCCGGGCATGTGACGCGCCTCCTCGTAGAGGCCGAGGGCGGTCTGGTAGCGGCGTCCATCGTAAGCCTCCGCCGCATTGCTCGTCTGCGCCGCCACGTGCACTCTCTGCGCGTATGCATCGGGGATGGAATCGCCGACCTTGGTGTGATGGCAGGTCTGGATGTAGGCCTCGGTCGCGGGGTCGTTGGCGAACACGGGGCTGTCGGCGAAGAAGGCCGTCGGCAGCGGATCGACGCCGGTCGGCAGCGCACGCGCCTGGCTCTTGGCGACGATCCGGTTCGACTTGAGGTCCATGAGCGTGAGCCAGACCCGGTAGGCATCCTTTCGCCCGCCGGCGGTCCCCGCATTGTTGAGGTGCGTCAACGTGCCGATCAGCAGGTAGGGCGACTTTGAGACCGAGGTCGTCGTGAACGGCACGATCGTGAACCGGCGATAGGAGCGCCGAACGAGATCGGCAATGAGCCGTGCCTCCAGTCGCGTGGCATTGGACTGCGCACCCGTGTCGCTGTCGATCAGGGGATCGATCGCAAGCTCGATCCTCTCGGGCGCCCCTTCCTGGCTCGCTTTGGTGAAGACCTCGTTGGCCGCCTGCAGGACGGCGCGCTCGAAGGCGATGGGGGTTGGCGCGTTTGTCGACGTTTCCGGGGTTTGCGCGCCGGCTCCGGCGGGCAACAGCGCCACCGCAGCCAGCACCGCACAGGCGGCAAGACGGCCTGCGAGCAGCCGCCAACTCGGAAGCGATTGGGTCTTCATGTGCTCTCTCACGCGAATGAGCCGGCTGGGCGGCCGACGGCCTGCCCGCCCTGATTGGTACCCGAGCGGGCCTGGGAGCATACGCTTCCACCCGCCGCAAAAGAGTTACGAACGAAACAGCAAAACGGCTCGACCTCGACGGCGACGTTGCCTCTCCCGACCGGCCGCGCTAGGCAGCTCGCATCCAACAGGATCGATCCAATGCGCATCTTCGCCGCCTCGCTCGCCACCGAGACCAACACCTTCTCGCCGATTCCCACCTCGCGGCGAAGCTTCGAGGCCTCGTTCTACGCACCCCCCGGCCAGCACCCCGACGAGCCCAAGCTGTGCACGGCGCCGCTCTACGTCGCACGCCGACGGGCGAAGGAGGAGGGCTTCACGCTGATCGAGGGCTCCTGCTTCTGGGCGGAGCCGTCGGGCACGGTGGTGCGGGCCGACTACGAGTCCATGCGCGATGAGATCCTGGGCCAGCTGCGCGACGCCATGCCGGTCGATGCCGTGCTGCTCGGGCTGCACGGCGCGTTCGTGGCCGAGGGCTACGACGACGTCGAGGGCGACCTGCTGGAGCGCGTTCGCGGCATCGTCGGGGAGACGTGCGTGATCGGCTGCGAGTACGATCCGCACTGCCATATGACCGAGAAGCGCATCCGGCTCGCCACGGTATCGACCGTGTTCAAGGAGTATCCGCACGTCGATTTCCTGGAGCGGGGCGAGGAGCTGGTCGAGCTGGTGCTGCAGACCATGCGCGGCAAGGTCAGGCCGGTGGCCTCGCTCTACGACGCGCGCATGTGGGATTTCTTCCCGACCACGGTGGAGCCGATGCGCTCCTTCGTCGACCGCATCAAGGCGCTCGAGGGCAAGGACGGCATTCTCCACGTCTCCATCGCGCACGGCTTCCTGCATGCGGACGTGCCGGACATGGGCACGCGCGTGCTCGTCTACAGCGACGGCCGCAAGGCTGACGGCGACCGGCTCGCGCGCAAGCTCGGCGAGGAGATCTTCGCCAACCGCGGCAAGTGGTGTCCGCCGACACTCGATATGGGATCTGCCTTCACGGCGGCGCTCGCCCACAACGGGCGGCTCGCCATCATCGCCGAGCCCTCCGACAACGCCGGCGGCGGGGCGGCGTCGGACTGCACGCTGGCGATCCACGAGCTGATCAAGCGCAAGGTCGACAGGTGCGCGGTCGCGCCGGTGTGGGATCCGGTCGCCGTCGAGTTCTGCATGATGGCGGGGCCCGGCGCGCGCATGGCGCTGCGCCTCGGCGGCAAGGCGGCGGCCGAATCCGGCCCGCCCGTCGATGCCATGGTCGAGGTGCTCGCAACCAGGCGCAACGGCTGGCAGATGTTCGGCTCGGCGCGCGTGGGCGTCGGCGACACCGCGGCGGTGCGCATCGGCGGCGTCGACGTGATCCTGATCGGCAGGCGCACGCAGGCATTCGGCACCGAGCTCTTCACCCAGCTCGGCCTCGATCCCACCAGCTACCGCGTGCTGGTCTTGAAGAGCGCGCAGCACTTTGCCGGCGCCTACGGGCCGCTGGCCTCCCTGATCGTCAGCGCGGATACCGGCGGCTGCTGCCCGCAGGACCCCGCCAAGCACACCTACGCCAAGCTGAACCGCCCGCTGTGGCCGCTCGATCCGCAGGTCGAGGGGCGGCTGGTGGTGTAGGATGGGTTAGCGCGGGCAGGGCATTTCGATAGCACTCGACGTCGATCCGCGCGTAACCCAACGAGCCCCGAGTGTGCGGCATGTTGGGTTACGCGCCGATCTTCCGCCGAGCATCACCGCATCCGATCGGCGGCGCTAACCCAACCTACAGCGTGTGATACGCACCTCCTGGTGGTGTAGACTGCGCAGGCGACGCGACACGAGGGGCGAAAGGCGATGGCAGCATTCCTGGACGGCGACGGGTGGCGGGCGCGCATCGGCATCGTGGTGCCGAGCGTCAATACGGTGATGGAGCCGTGGGCGATGCGTGTCGTCCCCGAGGGCGTCAGCCTCCACTTCTCCCGCATGTTCATCCCGGCCGCCATGACCGCAGACTCGCTGATCGAAATGGACCGCACGGAGGGTAAGGCGGCCATCCGCCAGCTCTCGAGCATCCATCCGCAGGCGATCGCCTACGGCTGCACCGCCTCCTCGATCGTCCAGGGGCTGAACTACGATGCGCACCTGCGCGCCGAGATCGAGGAGGCCCACGAGACGCCGGCCACGACCGCGGCCCACGCCATCCTCACGGCGCTGAAGGCCGTGTCGGCCGCGCGCATCAGCATCGTCTCGCCCTACACCAAGGAGGTCGACGAGGCCGAGCATCGCTATTTCGCGTCCGCGGGCCTCGAGGTGCTGGGCGGCGGCTTCCTCGACATCAACGACGGGTTCAGGCTCGCCGAGCCGTCGCCTGCCGCCCTCTTCCGGCTGGGCCGCGAGGGCTGCGACGCGCGCGCCGACGCGCTGGTGATCTCCTGCCTCAACACGCGTTCGCACACCGTCATCGCGGCGCTCGAGCAGGCGCTCGGCCGGCCCGTCATCACCTCGACGCAGGCGACGCTGTGGCATGCGCTGCGCCTCGCAGGCGTCAAGGACCGAATCGCGGGGCTCGGGCGGCTGCTGGCGGAGCATTGATGGCCGTGATGGCCGTAGGTTGGGTTAGCGCGGGCACGAACTATGCGTTGGTGCGCCAGCGTCATTTCCGCGCGTAACCCAACGAGCCCCGAGTGTGCGGCATGTTGGGTTACGCGCCGATCTTCCGCCGAGCATCAACGCACCCGACGGGCGGCGCTAACCCAACCTACATCCTACAGACGGTGCACCGGCCGGCGCAGGAAGCACGCGAGCGGCGTGGCGATCAGGGCGGCGAAGCCCATCAGGTAGAAGGCGTTGACGTAGCCGATCATGGCGGCCTGGCGGAAAATCTCGTTCGACACCCGCAGCAGCCCCGTCGTCGTCTCCACGTTCCAGGCCTCGGGCATGCCGGCGGAGGTGAACTCGCGCCGGTAGGGCGTCACGAACTCGGTCATACGCGCGTAGTTGATGCTGGTGGAACGCACCAGCACCAGCACCGCCATGGAGATGAACAGGCTGGAGCCGAAGTTGCGCATCATCGTGAAGACGGAGGAGCCCTCGGTGATCTGCTCGCGCGGCAAGGTGGCGAACGCCATCATGGTCATGGGCGTGAAGGCGACGCTCTGGCCGAGGCCCATCAGGAAGTGGCTCCAGAACACGGAGAACTCCGTGACGTTGATGTCGAATTGCGCCATCCAGAAGCCGCCGGCGGCCTGGATGCCGAGGCCGGAGCCGATGGCCAGGCGCGGCGCCACGCGGGTGAGCTGCACGATGAAGAAGAAGGCCGTCCAGTTGCCGAGGCCCCGGGCCGCGATCAGCGTGCCGATGATGTTGTCGGGATAGCCGCGCAGGTCGTGCAGCAGGCTCGGGAACAGCACCAGGCTGGTGAAGTTGAGCATGCCCATGACGAAGGCGATCATGGTGCCGACGGCGAAGTTGCGGTCGAGCAGCAGGCGCGGGTTGAGGAACGGCTGCTCGGCGGTCAGGCAGTGGGCGACGAACACCCAGAACGCCAGGACGCCGACGATGGCCAGCAGCGTGATCTCGCGCGACTCGAACCAGTCGAGCCGCTGGCCGCGGTCGAAGATCAGCTGCGCGGCGACGATGGCGATCGACAGCGCGATGAAGCCGATCCAGTCGAAGGTGACGGCCTTGGGCTTGCTGTGGTCGGCGAGCGCGAACCAGATGGTGACGAGCGCGCAAATGCCCGGCGGCACGATCATGAAGAACGCCGCGCGCCAGTTGTAGGCCTCGGTGGCGATAGCCCCCAGGATCGGGCCGACGACGGGGCCGAACACGGCGCCCACGCCCCACATCATCAGTGCGGCGGGCTGCAGGTGCGGCGGGAAGGTGGCGAGCAGGATCGCCTGGCCCATCGGCATGATCGGCGCGCCGAAGAAGCCCTGGGCGACGCGGGCCAGGATCAGCGTCTCGAGGCTGTTGGCCATCCCGCACAGGAACGAGGAGACGGTGAAGCCGAGCACCGTGAAGAACATCAGGTTGCGCCAGCCGAGCCGGCTCGACAGCCACCCCGTCATGGGCGTGGCGAGCGCGGTGGCGACCAGGTTGAGGGTGATGACCCAGGAGATCTCGTCCTGGGTGGCCGAGAAGGTGCCGCGGATCTGCGGCAGCACCAGGTTTGCCAGCGTGATGGTCATGCCGAACAGCATGTTCGACAGCTGCACCATCAGGAGGATGAGCCACTGCCGTCCGCTGATGCTGAAAAAGCCGCCCTGCGCAACCGCAGCGCTCATCTGGGTGACGTTTCCTCGTGTCGGCGGGGCCTCATGGCCCTCTTGCCCGACCTCAATAGCAGATTTGCCTGCAAAATGGGCAGGCCCCGGCGCGCATCAGCCCTGCGCCGCGTGTGGACGGCAAATGAAATCTTACCGGTGGCTCAGCGGCCGAAGCCGCCCTTGGGGTCGAACACGGGTTGCTTGTCCCGCTTGGCGACGCCCGGCAGGTCGCGGAGCCAGGCCAGCGCCGAGCGGAACCAGTACTGGTCGCCCGGCACCAGCTGGCCGCGCTGGCGGATGGTGCCGACGCGCAGGCCGACGACCTTGGCGCCCTCGCCCGGCGGCCCCGAGTAGATCGGCGAGCCGCAGTCCGGGCAGAACGTCTGTACGCGCTTGTTGCCGCTCTCGCCGGTCTTGACGTAGGCCTTGGGCGTGCCCGCCAGCAGCTTGAAGGTGCCTTCGTTGGTCGGCACGACCGTGCGGAAGGCGGTGCCCGACAGCGTCTGGCAATCCGTGCAATGGCAGAGCACGACCTTGGCGGGGTCGACCTCCGCCTCGTAGCGGATATTGCCGCAGTGGCAGCCGCCGTCGACCTTCATGACCCATCCTCCCGAGATGCTCGCAATGGCTTTGATCTTACAGTGTCCGTCCTGGATAGTAAGGCCGGCCTTGGGCGGAGGAAGCGATGACCGAGGAGGGACTGCGGGCGGGCGCGGAGCGCATCGTGGCGGCGCGGGCGGCCGTCGCCAAGCTCGACGGGCTTCCCGATGCCGAGCGCCCGCGCACGATCGAGGACGGCTACCGCTTGCTGCAGATCGCGGCCGAGCGCTGGGCGGACGAGCCGGTCGGCTGGAAGGTCGGCGCCACCTCCAGGGAGGTGCAGGCGATGTTCGGCATCGCAGAGCCGGTCTATGGCCCCATGTTCAAGACGACCGTGCATGCGAGCCCCGCGCGCCTGCAGGCTGCCGCCTTTCAGCACCTGCTGCTGGAGGCCGAGTTCACGTTCGCGTTCCACGACGGGCTGCCCCCGCGCGCCAAGCCCTACGCGCGCGAGGAGGTGCTGGACGCGGTCGAGGCGGTGATCCCGAGCATCGAGGTCATCAGCCCGCGGTTCAAGCGGCTCAGCGTCGACCATACGCCGCAGTTCATTGCCGACTTCTCCGGCAATGCGGCGACCGTGCTGGGCACGCCCTGCCGGGACTGGCGCGCGCTCGACCTTGCGGCGCAGGGGGCGGCGATGATCATCGGCGGCGTGAAACGGCAGGAGGGCACCGGCGCGGTGACGCTGGGCAACCCGCTCAACGTGCTGGAATGGCTGGTTGCCGCCATGGCCACGCGCGGCCAGGCCATCGCCAAGGGCGACCTCGTCATGACCGGCACCATGACCGGCCTGCACTCGCCCGAGCCCGGCGAGACGGCCGCGGCCGACTTCGGCGCGCTGGGCCGGGTCGAGGTGGTGTTCGAGTAGCTGCAAACGCTCGACAAAACCCCTGCACCGTAGGTTGGGTTAGCGCGGGCACGACGTCTCGCCTGACGTTCGAACGCTGATCCGCGCGTAACCCAACATCGCCTGGAGCCCGCAAATGTCGGGTTACGCGCCGATGTCACGGCGAGCGCCCGACGCACCCGATCGGCGGCGCTAACCCAACCTACGCTACCCGCCAGCCAGGCCTGCTGCTACACATGTTGCGCAGACAGCCTGCAAACGGGGGGAACCCATGTTCAGCGTCGGCGAGGTCGAGGTTCTGCGGGTGGAGGAGAGCCTGGGGCACGGCTTCCAACCCAACGTGCTGCTGCCCGACTGGAACGCGAAAGACATCGAGCCGCATCTGCCGTGGCTGGCGCCGACCTACTACGATCCCGCCGTCGACAAGCTCGTCTCCTCGATCCACAGCTGGGTGCTGAAGACGCGCCACCATACCATCCTGATCGACACCTGCGTCGGCAACCACAAGGAGCGCCCGACGCAACCGCGCTTCCACATGCTGAACCGGCCCTACATGGAGAACTTCGCCAAGGCCGGCCTCAAGCCCGAGGACATCGACTACGTGCTGTGCACGCACCTGCACGTCGATCACGTCGGCTGGAACACCAGGCTCGACAACGGCCGCTGGGTGCCCACCTTCCCCAACGCCAAGTACGTGTTCTCCAGGACCGACCGCGACTACTTCGACCCCGCGCGCGGGGAGGGCGGCAAGGAGGACCGGCACGCGCGCGTGTTCAACGACAGCGTGCTGCCGATCCTGGAGGCCAAGCAGGACATGGTGGTCGACGGCATCCACAAGCTCGGCGACGACATCACCATCTCGCCGGCGCCGGGGCATTCGCCGGGGCACGTGCTGATCACGCTGACGTCGAAGGGGACCGAGGCGCTGTTCATCGGCGACATCATGCACAACCCCATCCAGATCTATCACACGCACTGGAGCAGCGCCTTCTGCTCCGACCCTGAGCAGGCGCGCACGACGCGGCGGCGCATGCTCGAGCATGCGGCGGCCAAGGGCAGCCTGGTCTATCCCTGCCACTTCGCCGGCCCGCACTTCGGGCGCATCGGCGAGCGGCCGGGCGGGTTCGCGTATCTGCCGGGGCGCGGCTGAGGCCGCCTGCTGGGCGTGCGCCGCCATTTCCGCGGCAAGGCCCCGGCTCTGCGCGCCTTGGACTGCGTCCGCGGCGCTTGGCCGGGGATGCAACACGTATCGGCTCAGTTGAACGTGTAGCCGAGACGGAGCCCGCCGCTGGTGAGGCCGCTGTTGCGGTCGCAGAGGCCGGCGTTCGACATGTGCGCCACCGTCGCGTAGAGCCACAGGCGCTCGGTCAGGCCCACGCCGATCGATCCCGACTCGCGGAAATTCGCGACGCAGCCGAAGGAGCTGCCCTCGCCATTGGTGGGGCCGTCGTGCACCGCGCCGCCGAACGTCACCTCGACGGAGAAGCGCTCGTGCAGCCGCAGGTCCCAGGTGAAGCCGGCGTAGAGCTGGCTGGTGTCGCCGTCGACGTTGATCTGGGTGCCGATGTGGATGCGCGGCATCAGGAAGGAATGCAGGGAGCCGCGGTCCTGGGCCGCGATCGGCTTGGCAAAGAGAAGCTCGGCGTTGACGTCGAGGCCGCCCTGCTCGGTGCCGGAGGGCTCGATATGGTGCCCGAAGACGCCGAGGCGGATCTCATCGACGATCGAGCGCGACCGCCAGCCGTCGGCTGATTGGGCAAAGGCACCGTCCGTCGCCGCCATCGCCAGCAGCGAGACCAACACCCCCCAACACGTACGCGAGACTCGAGACAAGATACCCACGAGATACGCCGACACACCCGGCACCAGCGCCCGCCCCCAACACGTCAGGCAGCCCCCAGCGCACCACACAACGTCCGAAATGATCCTGTCACGACCGATCGGGCGCTGGCGAGGGGCGCGGGCTGCTAGCCAATAGATGATGGCGGACTGTTGCCGCGAGGCCACTGGCCGTGCGGCGATACAATCCGCGAGCGGACAGACAGAGTGCCGGCCTAAGTCCAGGAAATCTCAGGCGCTATCGGACCGTCGCCAGCTTCGGCGCCCACGCATCGAGCTGGGGCAGCACCACGTCGGCCTTGGCGGAGTCGATGCTGAGCACGATGCGCTCGATCCCCGCATCGCGATAGGCGCCCCACGCCGCGGGGTCGTGCTCGGCGCTGGAAGCGGTGATGGGAAGCGTGCGGCCGGCAGCCTTCTCCATTTCGCGGTACTCGGGAAGCTTGTCGAGCAGACGATAGGTCGGGCGCTTCGCATGCGGCATCCAGCCGTCACCGTAGGCCAGCGCCCGGCGGGCGCCGTAGGGCAGACCGCCGCCGACGAGGATCGGCGGATAGGGCTTCTGCACCGGCTTGGGCCAGGACATCATCGGGCCGAACTTCACGAACTTGCCGTGGTACTCGGGCTTCGTCTGCGTCCAGATCGCGCGCATGGCCTCGATGCGCTCGCGCATGACCTCGTTGCGGCTCTTGAAGTCGGTGCCGTGGTCGGCCATCTCCTCCGCGTTCCAGCCGGCACCGACACCGAAGAGAAAGCGTCCCTTGGAGATCTGGTCGATGCTGGCGACGGACTTGGCGGTCTGGATCGGGTCGCGCTGGGGCACGAGGCAGATGCCGGTGCCGATCTTGAGCCGCGTGGTGACGGCGGCTGCCGCACCCAGCACGACGAACGGGTCCATGACGTCGTAGTATTTCTTCGGCAGGTCGCCGCCCTGCGGCCACGGCGAGGCGCGCGACAGGGGGATGTGGCTGTGCTCGGGCAGCCAGAGCGACTCGAAGCCGCGATCCTCGAGCGCCCGCGCCAGCTCGGTCGGCGCAATCGAATAGTCCGTCACGAACATGGCGACGCCGACGTGCATGGCTCGGCTCCTCCCCTGGATGGCCCGAGGTGGAGAGTAGGGCAGGCCGGCGCCGACGTCACGGGCGTGCGCGCAACTCGACTATTGGTTGGCCGAGTGGCGCTGCTGCGCCTCCGAGCTCGTCGAATCGGGCTGGGCCTGCTCCTGGCGCGGGGGCAGCGTGTTGCCCCCGCCCCCGACCGCGGCCGAGAAGGGCCCGGCCGAGTAGGAATTGCGCTGCTCCTGCTGCATCTGGCGTTGTCGCCGCAGCTGTTGCTGGAGCCGGAGCCGGGTAGATGGAAACTCGGTCATGCCACCTCCTCACCTGGCGCTCTCGAGGCAAACTGCAGGCGTAAGGCCCGCCACGGAGGAACCAACCTCTGATTGACCGCAAAGTTCCAGCCTCGACGGCTGGACGAAGTTACCCAACGGTTTACCGCGCAAGATGGTAGGAGGGCGGGTCGCCCGTGCCTTGGGAAGCAGCTCCCCGCGGTCCCGCGGACCACGAGTAGACCAGGGCGACGGCAACGACGAGGACGAGGCTCAGATAGCTGAGCATGACCGCGCTCGCCCATCGTTCGTCCGTATCGCCGTCATCGGATCGGAGGTCCTCTCTCAGCAGGCGCGGAACAGGAGCGCGGACGATCTCGACGCGAGGGTCGCCGTAACGCCGAAAGACATGATGGACCCCGTTTCTGTGGCTCTGCTTGCATAAAACGTCCTGCCCAAGCTTGGGTTCCACCGAGGGCGTCGCCGCTATTGCAGCTTCGACATGCGGATTTCGGCTTCGAGCTTCTGGCGCTCGCCCTTCAGGTGAACGATGTCCTGCAGCATCGTGAGCAGGTCGGAGCGCACCTCCTCCGCCTCCACGGTCTCCCGCGGGAGCGAGCGCAAGTGCAGGCGCAGCTGCTCGGAGACGATCTCCAGTCGGGTAATCTGATTGTCGAGCTCGAGCATGACAGGTGTCTCCGAATGCGGCGGACGCTAACAGGTCCGGCCAGAAGCCAATCGCCGGATGCCAATTTCCGCATGCAAGAACGCCCCTCCCCCCTTGCGGTTCCAGCTGGACGCTCGCGTGTGCCGGCATCGGTAGCGGGCCTGTTGGGCTGCCCAGAAACTGCGCAGCTCGGCGGCCCCTCACTTCAGCGAAAGGATGTAATCGGCAAGGTCCCGCACCTCGGACCCATCGAGGGGGGTTGCCGGCATTGGGCGATGCGGGGTCGTGATGAAGGCCTGCAATCGCTCCGCGCTCCAGCCGAGGCCGGCAATTGCCCTGAAGCTCGGCACGTCCCTGCCCTGGAAGATGCTTCCCTGCCTGCCGTCCATGGCGTGGCACCCGGCGCAGGCCCGCTCGGCTATGCCCTGGCCCCGGACAATGCTCGACGGCGTTTGCGCCGCAGCCGGCACCGCGAACGCACAGGCAATCGCCACGATCGGCACAAGACGCCGCAGGACGCGACCATGGTGGGGCTCGCCGGACATCTCTGCCTTCCTCCTCGGTTTTCCGGGGTGCATGCGATGCCAGTCGGCTCGACCCCGCCTTGCGCCAGATCAAGCCTCACGCGACCGCCCCGACTCGAGCGTGCCGCTCATGGCCCGTGCCAGCCCGATATAACTGCGCGGGCCGTATGCCTAAATTCCGCGTAAACCACCCGAGCCCCGGTCCGCGTCAACGTGACCAAGTCAGGGCGGCTCGGGGGTTGACCCTGCAGGGGAAAAATGTCCTGGCTTGAATGTCCCGGGATGAAACGCAAATGGCGGTCGGAGATCACACGATTGAGCGTGCGCGCGGCGCTTGGATGCCGCATGCGGGCCGGCTGGCGCAAGCGGCAATGCAGGTCTGGCACCGGGGCAGGCCCGTTCTTCTGTCTTTCCTGCTTGTGGCCGCGACCACGCTGCTCCTGCTAGGGATCGACCGCGTGTTCGGGATCGCGCACGTCTCCATCGCCTACGTCCTGCCCGTGCTCGTCGCGGCGACGATGCTGGGCCTCGTGCCGGCCCTCGTCGCGGCCGTCGCAGCCGTGGCCGTCTCGGCGTTCTTCTTCTATCCGCCCATCTACGACTTTCGCGTTGCCAGTCCCCAGCAGCTCATCGACCTGACGATGTTCGTCATCGTGGCGGTCACGACGGGCCAGCTCGCCGCCGCCGCGCGCGCCAATGCCGTCCGGGCGAAGGAGCGGGAGGCCGAGATCCGCGCGCTCTACAATTTCTCCCGCCGGCTTGCAGTCGCCACCGAGCCTGCCGAAATTTCCGCCGCGGTGCAGGATCATCTGAGCGCCATGACGGGCCGCCGCGTCGTCTATTTTGCCGCGGACCAGCCCGCTAGCCCCTCGGATCGGCGCCAGTCCGGACCATCGATACCCAATGCGATCCGCGACGCCGTCGACCGCCTCGCCAGCGCCAGGACGGCAGACGGCCTGACGGTCGCCGATGCCGAGACCGGCACGCGCTGGCTGGTGCGGTCGGTGTCGCCCAGGAACCCGGAATACGGACTGCTCGCCATCGATATGGGCGATGCCAGCGACGGCGAGCCCTCCGCCATGCATGCGCGCATCGATGCCCTCCTCGCCGACGCGACCGCCAGCTTCGAGCGCCTCGGCGTTGCCCACGCCATCAGCGAGGCGCGCCTGCGCGCGGAGGCCGAGACGCTACGCGAGGCGCTGATGGGCTCGGTCACGCATGGCCTGCGCACGCCGCTGTCCTCGATCATCGGCTCGGCGTCGATCCTGGTGGAGACGCCCGCCGTGGCGGCCGACGAGCGCTCGGCAAACCTCGTCGGCATCGTGCGCGACGAGGCGGAGCGGCTCGATCACGACATCCAGAGGCTCGTCGACGCCACCCGCATCAGCAGCGCCGGGGTGCGTCCGCATCTGGCCTGGGCCGATCCCGCCGACATCGTCAACGCAGCGCTCGCGCGACAGCGCCGCGGCCTGGCCGCGCACACGGTCGAGCTGCGGCTGTCCGAGGACATGCCGCTGGTGCATGTCGATCCGGTGCTGATCGAGCAGGCGCTCGCGCAGATCCTCGACAATGCCGCCAAGTACTCGCCGCCCGGCTCCGTCATCCGCATCGACGGCGCCCGCCGCGCCGAGCAGACCGCCATCGCCGTCCGCGACGAGGGCGCCGGCCTCACCGCTGAGGAGGCCGCACGTATGTTCGAGCGCTTCTATCGCGGCCCGCGCAGCTCCATGACGACGACCGGCTCCGGCCTCGGATTGTGGATCGCACATGCGTTCGTGAGCGCGTGCGCCGGCCGGCTGGAGGCCGCGAGCCCCGGCCCCGACAGGGGCACGACGGTCACCATGCTGCTGCCGGCGCCGTCCATCGCCAAGCTGTCCGCCTCGGGGGAGACCTATGAATAGGCAGTCGCCCATCGCGCTCGTCGTCGACGACGAGGTGCAGATCCGCCGGTTCCTGCGCGCCGGCTTCGAGCTCGAGGAGTTCGTGGTGCACGACGCGGCGACGGGAGCCGAGGGCCTGCGCATCGCCACCCTCAAGGTCGTCGACATGATCATCATCGATCTCGGCCTGCCGGACATGGACGGCGCCGAGCTGGTGCAACGCGTGCGCTCGTGGTCGACGGTGCCGATCATCGTGCTGTCGGTGCGCTCGAGCGAGGAGGAGAAGGTGCGCCTGCTCGAGCTGGGCGCCGACGACTACGTGGTGAAGCCGTTCGGCATGGCCGAGCTGCTGGCACGCGCACGCGCGGCGATGCGGCGGCACACGCGCGGCACGATCGGCGAGCCGGTCGTCAAGGCGGGTCCGCTCGCCATCGACCTGGCGCGCCGCGTGGTCTCGCTCGACGGCAGCGAGGTGCAGCTCTCGCCCAAGGAGTACCGGCTGCTGCAGGTGCTGGCCCAGCATGCCGGCAACGTCGTCACCCACCAGCACCTGCTCAAGGAGGTGTGGGGGCTGACCCACGTCAACGACGGGCACTATCTGCGCATCCTCGTGCGCAAGATCCGCAGCAAGATCGAGCGCGACCCGACGCAGCCGCGGCTGCTGACGACGGAACTCGGCGTCGGCTACCGCCTGGCGCAGTAGCCGCCGCCGTCATCGTTGGTGAGCTGTCGCCGAGCTTACGGGCAGGCCACGATCTCGCCGCGGCCGGGGCCGAAGCAGATGCGCTTGCCGGAGTTGCCGGAGGGCGCCCGCTCGGCAGCAGCAGGCCGCTCGGCCCAGGCGCGCTGCCGGGGCTGCGCGCGCCGCTCCTCCTGCGCCGGCTTCTGGCGCGCCTGGCGCGGCTTGTTGGCGGTGTTGGGGACGCAGCGGTCGCCCACGACCTTCTCGTCGTCGTCGCACACGAGCGGGCACACGCGGCTCTTCTTGGACTGCGCCGCGTCGAGCAGCGCCACGTTGGGCTCCTCGCCGCCGACGCTGACGTTGGCGTGACGCGCGAACTCCTTCAGGGCCGTGCGGCTCTTGTCGCCCCACACGCCGTCGGCATCCGCTTCGAGGCAGCCGACGCGCTTCAACTCGCGCTGGAGCGCGCGGGCCAGCTCCTTGTTCTCGGCGGGAGCCGCGGGCGCAATCGCAGGCGGCGCCGGCGGCGCGGCCGATGCCGAAGGCGTTGGCGAAACTCCCGCGCTCTTGTCGTCCTTGCGCAGCGCGGCGATCTTGTTGCGCGCCTCGTCGGTGAACTTGCCGGACGGGAAGCTCGCGAGATAGCTCTGCAGGGCGCCGGGGTCGGCGCTGTCGCGCACCAGCACCCAGAAGTCGGTGTCGAGGTCGGTTGCCGTGGGGGGCTGCGCCGTGCTCGACCCGCCGGACCCCGTGGAGGTCTGCCCGGCACCCGTGCCCGATTGTGCCGTGGCTGGTGCTGCCGACAGCGCCAGCCCGAGACCGAGGGCCACGCAGGCCGCGGTGCCGAGAATGCTCACGTTCTTTCTCATGTTGCGTTGACCGACCATGACGTTCCTCCGTCTGGTGCTTTCTTCTCTGATCTCCTGCACGTTTTGACAATCTGTGAGCGAGGGCGCTGTGCCCCGGGGAACAAAGCTTCTAAGAGAAGACCTATCCTCGCACGGCGACAGCAGAAAATCCATGCACGGCAACTGTGCTGTTGCGAATGGCAAGCTGAAGCTTTGGATATGTGGCTTTCGGCGAAATTTGGTATGCTGATACAATTGTTGTTTGCCGAACACGTATTGCGCGCGGGGGTCTCCATGTGTCGTTGCATTCCATTTCTATTGGGCCTGTTGACTATTCTTGTCTCCGCTGGCGGCGCCGCGGCCGGAACCTCCATTGCGGAAGCCTGCCCGGCAACCGCAGAGGAGAAGCTAGAGCTGCGCGCTGCGGCCACCGCACTATGGACACCCTGCGAGAAATGGGTGTGGTCGTGCATCCTGCGAGGTGAGGAGGCCAATCTCTTCGACAAGCAATGCTACGTGCCAAGGTCCAAGGAGAACACGGCAGCTCGCGACAACTCGAAGTACGCGCCATTCCTTGATCCCGACCGGCACACCGCCAACCAGCTTGGTGATGATTTTCTGCGAACCGTCCTTTGGGATGAGCACTACGCCAGCAGGATTCCACCCTCCGGCGTACGCATCTATGGGGCCTATTTCAAAGGCCCCGTAAACCTCGAGAACGTGTCGACATCCGCGAACCTCGTCTTGGACGGCTCGATCTTCAAGAGAGGTCTGCGGCTCACCAACTTCCGCAGCTCGAAGAACATCTCGCTGGACGGTTCGAACATTCGTGGGCCGATCCTGATGTTGCGCATCCGGATCGAAGGGTCCCTGTTCCTCCAGGAAGGCATCTACGACACAATCGACCTGCGCGACGCGCGCATAGGGTCGAGCATCGACGCCGCGCGCTCCGTCTTCACCGACGATTTTCGCATCGATCGCGCCCGCATCGACGGCAAGGTCAATCTCGTCAAGTCTCGCCTCACCGTGCTGAACGCGTGGGACACCTCTATTGGCGGATCGCTGGAGTTGCGTCTAGCGGACGTGCGCCTGCGCGTCGATATGACAGGCGCCACCGTTAACGGCGACGTGCGCATGCAGCGCATCTCCTTCGGACGAAAGCGAACTGAGCAGACCCCGAGTTGCGATTGGGACCCCGACGCAGGGCTCGACCACCTCATCAATCACATTGTAGCCGACGTGAAGAAGCGGCATCCGGAAGATAACGAGGCCTTGCACCGCACGATGAACGAGATCGTGTTGTCGCGCCCCTCGCCGGAACGACGCTCGGCGTCCGACAACATCTGCGTGGAGCTTCTCAGGGAGGCTCGTCTCGGCGCCAAGAACGAGGTGCTCCTGCGCGACATGAAGATCAAGGGAACCTTGTGCCTCATCGATCTGACTGGCGAGATTTCCGGCGGAACCGGGCGCGAACATGTCGACACCATCTCTCTCGACGGCACTCAGGCCAATTCAACGGTGCTCAGGTGGAAAGAGTCGGCGAGCGAAAGCCGTTGGCACGCCGTGAACTTCAAAACCCCTTACATGCTCATCAATCTGGAGAGCCAACCCCGCCAACACTTCATCGACAGTTTGGAGGTGGGCTTCATTGCCTTTGTGAGACGCGACGCTCACGAGCCCTCGGCCGAACAGAGCGACGAGAACGTCGACAAGTTTCTCTGCGACGTAACGCCGGCGCCGGAAAACGCAATGTCGGCAGGCTCAGAGGCCGTTCACAGACGGCTGGTCCAGTTCTTCACGGGACCGGCCAACAGGTCACGCAGCGCCCAACCATTCTCCAAGATTGTCGAGCGCCTCGAGGAATCGAGCGCCACGTCCACGTACCTCAAAGTCAAGCTCAGCGAGTACAAACTCTCAAAAGTGTGCGCCACATCCGCGGTGTCGAAGGAGTTGAGCATCCTCGACGACTTGGGCTGGCTGACCTTCCCCCAGAAGATCTCGCACGCCTGGACCAAAGTGCGCGAAAACACGCAGGCCGCCGGCGACGTTCACGACCCGCTGGGAGAAACGAACCGGCTTTTCTGGGACGGGGTCTGCTGGAGCGGCATGCTGGTCTACAAATACGCCGTCTCGTACGGACACGAGCCCTACAATCTCTTCTACTATGCGGTGCTCTTTGTCGCCTTGTTCTGGATCCTGCTCAAGTTCGACAAGACTATCGCAGCTATCGAAGATGGCCCAAAGAAGCTCGGGCTGACCTATGCCATCGACATGCTCGTCCCGCTGGCGCAATTGCGATTGGATCGGCGGAACACAAATGCGCGACCCAACCGCGCGCTGCTGCGCGGCTACCTCGCTTTCCACCGTCTCGTCGGCTTGATCCTCGCTGTGCTCGTATTCTTGTTCATCTAT
>Ga0247829_10000214_pt1 | contig 19640 bp, 14 predicted proteins | sample 12C_Control_Day4_FD_207765 | JGI IMG/M metagenome (GOLD analysis project Ga0247829, IMG submission 207765) | Soil microbial communities from agricultural site in Penn Yan, New York, United States - 12C_Control_Day4 | ecosystem: Environmental > Terrestrial > Soil > Agricultural land | place... | reverse complement strand
ACCTGGCTGGGCGCGCTCCCCCGCGATCAGGTGGAGGAGATCTGGCCCCGCCTCGACTGCGTGGTCCTGCCCTCCCGCACCGCGCCGCGCTGGATCGAGGCGACGCCCCGCGCCGCACTGGAGGCGATGGCCCACGGCGTGGCGGTGATCTCCAGCGCTGCGGGCGCCCTGCCCGAGCTCGTGGAGGGGATCGGGATCGTAGTGCCGGAGGAGGACGTCGCCGCGCTGACCGAGGCGCTCCAGCGCCTGCATGACGACCCGACGGTGCACCAGCGACTCGGCGGGGCCGGCCGGCGTCTCATCATGGACCAGCACACCGACGCGGCGATCGCGGCCCGCACGGCGGCCTTCTGGCGCGAGAGCATTCCCGCAACCGGTTGACATCCGGTAACTTACGAGACAACTTCGGACCTCCATGCCCATCACGGCGTTTTCCCGGTGGCTTCCCCGGCGGGTGGCCCTCCTGCTGGGTCTGCTCCTCTTGCCAGGGGTCGCGGCCTTCGCGCAGGTGCCCCAGCCCGCCAAGCCGGGCCAGGCACTCCCCAGCCCGGACCAGGCCAAGCAGATGCTGCAGAACCAACCCGGGCTGGTGGACCAGTTGCGGCAACGGATCTCGCAGTCAGGTCTGACGCCGGATCAGGTGCGGAGCCGGCTCCGCGCCCTGGGATATCCGGAGGACCTGCTGGACCAGTACCTCCAGGGCGCCGACACCACAGCCGCCGTGCGGCCCGGTGCCGGGACCCTGGACGCCGTGCGTGCGCTCGGCATCCTGTCGCCGCAGGAAGCCGACAGCCTGGGATTGAGTGACAGTCTCTTCGCCCAGTCGGACTCGGTGCGTCACCTGCTCGACTCGCTCCGGATGGTGCACCTCGATTCCCTCCGGGCCGACTCGCTGTCCGATTCGCTGGAGCGGATCCGGCCTACCGGACTCCGCATCTTCGGTCTCACGACCTTCCGGAAGCTCAGCAACCAGTTCGACGTGCCCGAGAACGGCCCGGTGGACGAGAACTACCGGCTCGGTCCCGGCGACGTGTTGGTGCTGATCCTGACGGGTGACGTGGAGCGAGCCGACATGCTGGAGGTCACCCGCGAAGGGTTCGTGGTGATCCCGACGGTGGGCTCGATGTATGTCGCCAACCTGACGTTGGGGCAGCTCGAGGACCAGCTTTACACCCGGCTGGGACGGGTCTATTCGGGTGTTCGACGAAGCCCCAACGCCCGCACCAAGTTCCAGGTTTCCATCTCCCGGCTGCGCACCATCCAGGTCTTCGTCGCCGGTGACGTCGTCCGCCCGGGGAGCTATCAGGTCTCGGCCGCAGGCAGCGTCCTCAACGCCCTGTACGCCGCTGGCGGGCCGACCACCAACGGAAGCTTCCGTCGCATCGAGGTGCGCCGCGGCGGGAAACTGGTGGACAGCGTGGACGTGTACGAGTACCTGACTAAGGGGATGAACCCGACAAGCGTGCGCCTCCAGAGCGGCGACGTGGTGTTCGTGCCGGTGCACGGCGCCTTCGCCAAGATGGTCGGAAAGGTCAACCGCCCGGCGATTTACGAGCTGCTGCCGGACGAGACCCTGCGCGACGCGGTGGCGTTGGCCGGCGGTTTCGACCCGACGGCGGTGCACGCGCGGATCACGATCAACCGGGTGGTGCCGGCCGCATCTCGAGCTCCGGGGTCTCCCACCAGGGTCGTGGTGGCCGTGGGCTCCGACCAGTTCGCCGACGGCATGGCGCCCGCGCTGCCGATGGCGCCGGGCGACTCGGTGACGGTCCAGAGCATCGAGGATCGCCTGCGCGGGTACGTGACGGTGCGCGGCAATGTCTGGGTCGAGGGCCAGGTCGGCTTCACCGCGGGGATGAAGCTGAGCGACGCGATCCGACTGGCCGGCGGGCCGAGGCCCGATCTCTACCTGGGTCGGATCCTGGTGACCCGGGTGGCCGAAGACTCGAGCATGACCCAGTTCCGGTCGGCCTTCGCCGACTCCGCCGGGACCGTCACCGACGATCTGGTGCTGCAGGACCAGGACGAGATCCGGATCTGGTCGCGGTCCACCTTCCGGAGCGAGCGGTGGGTCGCGATCGTGGGTGCGGTGCGGAAGCCGGGCCGGGTTCCCTTCCGCGACGGCATGACGCTTCGGGACGCCGTGCTGCTGGCCGACGGCCTCACGCCGGACGCGTGGCTGCAGGAGGCTGAGATCGCGCGGCTCGACTCCAACCGGGCATCCGGCGCCCTCGCCAACGCCATGCGGGTACCGCTGGACTCCACCTATCTGTTCGGCCGCACACCGGGCGACCGTTACGCCGGGCCGCCCGGCCTGCCCGCGCCGGCCTCGGGTACGCCCGAGACGGCGCTCCAGCCCTACGACAACGTGATGATCATGCGGCAGACGGGCTGGGACCTGCAGAGGAGCGTGGCCATCACCGGGCAGGTCAAGTTTCCCGGCCGGTATTCGCTCAAGAGCAAGACCGACCGGGTGACCGATCTGCTGGAGCGGGCCGGCGGGCTGACCGACCAGGCCTACACCGCTGGGGTCCAGTTCTACCGGCGCTACACCGCGGGGCGGCCGACCGGCGGCGACCCGATCTCCGCCGTCGACAGCGGCGTCGCGATTCCGATCAACGGTGGACGGGACACCGTGACCCGGAGCGCCCCCGAGCGGATCGGGATCGATCTGCCCCGCGTCCTCAAGGACCCCAAGTTCCGCGACAACGTGGTGCTCATCGGCGGGGACTCGATCAACATCCCTGAGTACGACCCGGTTGTGATGGTGAACGGCTACGTCAACTCGCCGGGGCCGGTGGCCTTCGAGCCGGGCAAGAACCTCGACTGGTACGTGGACCGGGCCGGCGGGTATGGCGTGACGGGCGACGATGACAACAGCTACGTCACCCAGCCCAACGGCGAGCGGGCGGGCGTCAAGCGCCGGATGATCCTGGCCGACCGGGTGCCGAAGCCGGCCCCCGGGGCCGCCGTCTACGTGCCGCGCAAGCTGGTTCAGCCGCCGAACAACCTGGGCGCGGTCCTCGGGACCGTGGCCCAGGTGCTCGGCATCCTGACGACGATTATCGTGGTAGCGACGAGATAGGAAGGTCGACTTCCGCTTCCACCTCGGGGGCGGGCACGCGGAAGTCGGGGACGAGCCGGCCCAGCAGCTTGCGGAGCTGGTCGTCGGACCAGCCGCGGCGGGCGCCGTCCACCAGCAGGTCCACCACGGTGCTGAGGCCGATCGGGAGGACGCCGTTCTTGGCTCGGAGCACCTTGGGGTGCCCGGTCGGCAGCGCGCTCTCCGAGTCGAAGAAGAGCTCCTCGTAGAGCTTCTCGCCCGGCCGGGTGCCGCTGAAGCGGATCTCGATGTCGGTGCCGACCTCGAGGCCGCTCAGCCGGATCAGGTCGGTGGCCAGGTCGAGGATCTTGACCGGCTCGCCCATGTCGAGCACGAACACTTCCCCACCCTTGCCGATTGCGCCCGCCTGCAGCACCAGCTGCACCGCCTCCGGGATGGTCATGAAGTAGCGGCGCATCTCGGGGTGGGTGACGGTCACCGGCCCCCCGGCCTCGATCTGCCGCAGGAAGGTCGGCACCACGCTGCCCCGGCTCCCCAGCACGTTGCCGAACCGCACCGCCGCGAAATTCCGCCCGTGGGTCTCCGCGATCTCCTGCACGATCTGCTCGGCCACCCGTTTGGTCGCGCCCATGACGTTAGTGGGGCGGACCGCCTTGTCGGTCGAGATGAGCACCAGGTGCTCCACCCCGAACTCGGCCGAGAGCTCGGCGATGTTCTTGGTGCCGAGGACGTTGTTGGTCACCGCCTCGGCCATGTTCTCTTCCATCAGCGGCACGTGCTTGTGCGCCGCGGCGTGGAAGACGGCGTAGGGGCGGTAGCGCTCGAAAATGAGCCGCATCCGCTCCCGGTCCCGCACGTCGCCGATGATGGGGACCGCGGTGACGTTGGGGTACCGCTCGCTCAGCTCGGCCATCACGTCGAAGATCGAGTTTTCGCCGTGCCCCATCACCAGCACCTGGGCCGGCTCCAGCCGGGCCAGCTGGCGGCAGAGCTCGCTGCCGATGCTCCCGCCGGCGCCGGTCACCATGACCGTCTCGCCGGTGGCGAGAACGCGGACTTGCTCCAGGTCGGTCTGGATCGGCTCCCGCCGAAGAAGGTCCTGGATCTCGACCTGCCGGAGCGAGGCCACCGCTACCCGACCCGAGATGATGTCGAAGATCCCCGGCACGGTGCGAGTCTTCACTCCCGCTTCCATGGCCGCCCGGACCACCTCGCGGACCACGGCGCCGGGCGCCCGGGGCATCGCGATGATCACTTCTTCGACGTCGTAGCGCAGGACCAGGTCCTTGATCGCCGACAGGGCGCCGTGGACCGGCAGGTCGCAGAGCCGGTGACCGTGCTTGCTCCGGTCGTCGTCCACGAAGCCGATGGGATTGAGGCCGAGCTGCGGATGGCTCAGCAGCTCCTTGACGATCACCTCGCCCGCGGCGCCGGCGCCCACGATGAGCACGCGCCGGGCGGCCTCGAGACGCCGCCACTGGGTCCGGCGGCCGAACAGGCGGAGGAAGAGCCGGGGCAGCGCCACCGCGCCGGCGCTGAGGCAGGCATCGATGAACAACACGCTGAGCGGCACCCGGAGCGGCGTGAGCGTGAGGCCGGGGAGCACCGCCGCGCCCAGGAGCGTGGAGAGCGATGCCGAAATGGCAGTCGCCACCAGGATGTGCTCCAGTTCGGCCGCGCCGGCGAAGCGCCAGAGGCGCCGGTACAGGCCGACGTAGAGGAGCACACCGAGCTTGAGGGGGAGGCTGACCGCGAGATAGATCAGGGCCGTGTACAGGTTGGCATTGCCCCAGTCCAGGCCTTCGAAGCGAACCACGTACGCCAGCATCGTGGAGAGGCTGAGGAGCACGGCGTCCAGGATGAGCAGGTGACGGTTCCTCAGGTGCCGCGGCGCGTGGAGTTTCATTGTGGATTTAACAGATAGCGTTGCCCGGTTGGATGTCAAGCTATTGCCGTAGGGGAGCTTAGTCCCCCTGCACTGACCGATGAGCGCGCCTGGTTGTGACCGCCTACAGCCAGGGATATCTTTGGCCTTGCATCATTCGTGCTCACGCGACTTTACGATGGAGGCGGCATCGTTACCCCCGTAGGGCCTCCCCCACCGCCTCAACGGGCCCATGATTCCGGCCTCCTCGACTACGCCTGGGTCGTTTCGCGACACCGGCGTATCATTTTGGGAATTCCGGTAGTTGCCGCAATTCTGACTTTTTTAGTCTCCTTTCTCTTGCCCCTGCGGTGGACCGCCTCCGCGGGATTCATCCCCGAGTCCAGTTCCTCGATCCAGCTGCCCAGCGGGATCAGCGCCTTGGCGGGCGAGCTGGGCTTCAGCCTGCCCACGGGTGACCCAACATCGTCCCCCGACTTCTACGCCGCTGTGACGGAGAGCCGTTCCCTCTTGGAGCGAACCCTTCAGTCCCACTTTGCCGTGCCCGGCGGGGCAGCGTCGGACAGCGCCGCTCTCATCGACATCCTGGATATCCGGGATGACAGGCCCCGGGAACGTATGGAGAAGGCTATCGAGTGGATGCGTGACCATAGCAGCAGCGGCGTGGACCCTCAGACCGGGGTCATTTCCCTGCGGGTGGAAATGCCCGATCCCGACCTTGCCGCAACTGTGGTCGGACGCATGGTGGCCATCCTCAACGAGTTCAATCAGCGTACCCGAAACCAGCGGGCGCGCGAGCGGCGGCGGTTCACAGAAGAGCGAACCACCGAGGCACAGCGCGACCTCCAGTTGGCCGAGGATGCGCTCCGGATATTCCTGACCCGGAACCGGCAGTACGAGAACTCTCCGATGCTGGTCTTCGAGCAGCAGCGTCTCGACCGGCAGGTGCAGCTTCGCCAGGACGTCTATCAGACCCTGCGCCGGGAGTACGAGATAGCCCGAATCGACGAGGTCAACAACACGCCGGTGTTGACCGTGGTCGACAGCCCCGTGCCACCGGCCGATCCTTCCAGTCCGCACCGGGTGCGGCTGAGTTTCGCCGCCTTTGTAGTGGGCCTGCTCCTGGCCCTGCTGATCGCCTTCCTCCGGGAGTATCTCCATCGGAGCCGCGAGCTCCAGCCCGAGGTGTACGAGCGCGTGGCGCAAAGCTGGCGCCGACGCGGCCGCGAAGTCGCGGAGCCTCGGTCCCCGGTTTCCGAACCGAGCCTGCGGTAGAAGCTCACCGCTCCAGCATGAAGACCGTGACCGTGGTTGGTGCGAGGCCGCAGTTCGTGAAGGCGGCGCTCGTTTCGGAAGCGTTGAGACAGGTCGGGATCGAGGAACTGGTCGTGCACACCGGCCAGCACTATGACGACAACATGTCCGCCGTCTTCTTTTCGCAGCTCCGGATGGCACCACCGGCACTCAATCTGGAAGTCGGCTCCGGTCCGCATGGCCACCAGACCGGGGTCATGATGTCCCGACTCGAGCCCGTGATCGCCGAGCGGAAGCCGGATTGGGTGCTGGTCTACGGCGACACGAATTCGACCCTGGCCGGAGCGCTGGTCGCGGCCAAGCTGCACATCCCCGTGGCCCACGTCGAAGCCGGCCTGCGCAGCTTTAACCGGGCCATGCCGGAAGAAATCAACCGGATCGTCACAGACGTCCTCGCTGCCAGCCTGCTGTGTCCCACCCAGACCGCGGTCGATCACCTTTCACGCGAGGGCATCACGGCTGGAGTCCACCTGGTCGGTGACGTGATGCTGGACCTGCTCCTCGCGGCACTTCCCGAGGCGTCGCGCGGACGTGTGCTGGCCGATCTCGATGTGGCCCCAGGTCGGTACTACTTGGCCACAATTCACCGCGCCGAGAACACCGACGATCCGGAACGCCTGCACCGGCTGATGGAAGCGCTCGAGCAGGCGCCTCTGCCGGTGATCTTCCCGGTGCACCCTCGGACTCGCACCACTCTGCAGTCCAGCGGGTGGACCCCGTGCGCCGAGAACAGACTCCGTTTGATCGACCCTGTTGGCTATCTGGAGATGGTGCAGCTGGAGGCGAACGCTCACGCGGTGCTCACGGACTCGGGCGGGGTTCAAAAAGAGGCGTTCTTCTTGGGCCGGCCGTGCGTAACCCTGCGGCACGAGACCGAGTGGGTCGAGACGCTAGAGGGAGGGTGGAATGTGCTGGCAGGGTCGGATCCCGAGCGGATCTTGGCCGCCCTCGGACGTCAGCCCGAGGGGGAAGCCCGGCGGGATGCCTTCGGGGATGGCCACGCCGCGAGCGCAATCGCGAGCATTCTCGCTCGGGGAGCATGATACTCGGGTGCCGAAATGCCGGTCAGACCCGGCGGCTGATCAGGGCGTAAGCATCGATCAGCCGTCGACCTTCGACCCCCCAGTTGTATCGCTCTCGCACCAGTCGCCGGCCGTTGCGGCCCATCTCGGCTCTGCGTTGAGGCTGCTCCGCCAGCTGGACCATCGCAGCTGCGATCGCGTCCGGATCGGCCGGATTCACGCAGAGACCGCAGTCGCCTCCCTCCACGATCTCCCGCCAGGCCGGGAATGCCGAGGCGATCACCGGCAGGCCCGCGGCCATGTACTCGAACAGCTTGTTCGGACCGGCCTCCACATGGTTCGGCTCCGGGAGAAAGCAGACCAGCCCGACGTCGGCCCGGTGGAGCTCCGCTGCGACGCGACCCGGCGACAGCCAGCCACGGTAGTCCACGCGCTCGAAGCCAGGCATCGACCGCACGCGCTCCTCCAGTCGGGCGGGCCAATACTTGCCGCAAATGACAAGACGCGGCTCGAAGCGGGCGGGCACTCGCGCGATCGCCTCGACCATCTCGACCGCCCCACGTTCGGCCGTGAGTCCGCCGGCGTAGGCCACCACGAACCGCCCGTCGTCCCGCACGGCGGGCTCCAGCGAGGCATGGGATTCCTGGATCGGATAGTTCCGGATCAAGAGCGTGTGGGCGTGGCCTCTGAAGGAGGTCTGAATCCCTCCGGCCGCCACGACCACGAGGTCGAAGGCGCGGCTCGCGCCCTTCTCGAGTAGGTTCACCGTGGCCGCCAGCGGGCGCCTCAGCCAGCCGGCAAGGTAGCTTTTCCCCAGGATGCTCTTCGCGACGTCCTCGTGGGCATCGTACACGACACGCTTGCCCAGCATTTTGAGCGCCAAGCCGACCGGGATCAGCTCGGGGTCATGAAAGTGGTACACGTCGGCTTGTACTCGCAGCGCCTCGCGCAGCATTCGCGGAGGGGACGCGAGCATGCGGAACAGGCGGTGGCGCGCCCGAGGAAAGGCTCGCAGCCGAACTCCGTCCACCTGCTCGTCGCGATCGTGCGGCACGACGTAGGTGACGTCGTATCCCGCCGCCGCCAAGGTACGGGCCTCCTTGAGGAAGATGCGGACGTCCATCGGCGGGTGGACCGAGGAGAGCATGGCCACTCGGACCGGAGCGCTCACGGGTGCGCCTCGCGCCCCCGGGACCGACTCGTGGTGACACGAAAGAAGGCCTCGGAGAGGCGCAGCAGATCCATCTGGAGCATGATGATGATGATACCGCCGGAAAGCAGAGTCTGGGGGAGAGCCTGATAGTTGATGCGCCACGCAGCCCAGAGCAGAAACGCATAGGCTGCGAGCGTGGTGATCGTCTTACGCTGACGCGTGAGCCACAACTGGAGCCCCTGAACCAGCACTCCGACTACGACACCCCCGGCCAGAATGCCGACCACCCCGAAATCGGCGTGGAGGTAGCCCAGGAACGAGGTATTGGCGACGCCGGTCGCGATGCGTTCGGGGAACATGTAGCGGAAGACGAAGTTCCCGATATTGATGCCGGAGCCGCCAAGAACCCATTGGACTCGGCCGATGGTACGTCCCCCGAGATAAGGGACGACGTCTGGAACGATGACGAAGTAGTAGTACAGCACCTCCGCGGGGGCGTAGAAGAGCCGCCGCAGGATGGCGTTCGCAACCGACGAGGCGCTGACCCCCAGCCCGCTCAGCGACTGAAACAGCACCGCGATGGGAAAGAGGAACACCGCGGCGCCGGCGAATAGCATGGCCCGCAAGCTGACCTGGCCGCCCCGGTAGAGATAGACGAACAGGGCCGTCACCAGCACCAACACCGCGACCGGCGCCTTGGCGATGCTGGCCGCGGCGTAGAACAGGCCCGTGAGCGAGGTGAGCACAAGCAGAGTCAGCCAGCGTGCACTTCGGCTGATGAGATAGTAGCCGAGAGTCATCGCGATCAGGAACGGGTAGAGCACGTTGCGATTGAGGTCGTACAGGTAGACCAGCGGGGAATCGAGCAGCTTGAACGATTCCTCTCGCAGTGTGACCAGCACCGCCGCCGAGCCCGGATGCCGGATGAGATGGAGCAACGGGATGACGGGCGTCTCGATAATGTAGGCGACAGTGAGCGCGAGACAGACAGCGAGATACACGAGATACGTGGCGGTCTGCGCTGCTCCGGGCGGCGTGCGCTCAAGCGGCTCGGCCAGGAAGATCCGGGTGCGCTCTCGGCTGAACCCGGTCGCCAGATTGACCAGCAGCATGCCGAGCGGCGCGGTGATCAGGGTGACGACAACCGCGAACAGGTAGGGCGTCACGTAATTGCTCGGCTCTTCCGCTGCCACAAAGAAGGCCGGAATGGCGGTGACGACCACGTACGAGAGGTACCATACGCTCGGGACGGAGAGCTGGCGAAGGCCGAGTCCGGCGAGACGGTGCACCAGCATGCCAGACAGCACGATCGCGGCGGCGCCAGCCAGGTGCGCGGGGGCGGGCGCGAACCGGGTGACCAGCACCGCACCCGCAACCGCCACGCCCACCACTGCGACCAGCGCCCAATCCTTCACGCGGCGCTTCCGCGCCGCAAGAGCCTGCCCTCGACTTGGAGCAGCCACCGCGTTTGCCGATGGTGGAGGAAAACGAGTGACAGCCCAAAGAGGAGGCCGCCGGTGGCGAAACCTGCGACCAGGGCACCCAGGGCGGACAGATGGGCTCGCCACAGCGGTTGCACCGCGAATGCAGCGGCCGTGGCGAGGACGTTCAACCCGAGGGCCGCACCCGCACCAACGGGCGCCCAATCGAATCGTAGCCGTCCCCGCAGAAACCCAACGGTGAGTCCCCCGAGGAGCACAAACCCGAGCGTGGTGGCGAGCGCGAGTCCCAGGACGCCAAGTCCGGACCGCCCCAATACCAGCGCGATCAGGGCCGTCGCCCCAAGAGCCGCGTATACGTTGCGTGTATTCACCGGCCGCACTTCCATCCCATCGATGACGACTCGAAGCAGGGTGTAGGCGAGATACGGGACCAAGGCCACCAGCAACGTCCGGATCACGGGAATCGCGGCCCCGTAGTCCACACCCAACCAGACCCGCACGATTTCGGGCGCCCAGAGGGCCAGCTGACTGGCCGCGAACAGGCCCACGAACAACAGCGAGCCGATCAGATCCTCCACCCGATGGCGCAGGAAATCCTCCCGTCCCCCCGCCTGCAACTCGCTCACCCGGGGCAGGATGACCAGACTAAAACCTGCGGTGCCGGCCTCGACGATCCGCAGCACCGACTGGCCGGCGACCAGGTAGCCGGCCTCCCGCACGTCGCCGAAGTACGGCGCGAGAAAAGGACCGATCGCCAACAATGCAGCCAGCGCGCCGGCGCCAGGAACTCTTGGAAGACTGTAACGTAGCAGGTCCCGGAGCGGCTCGCGGACCTCAGACCAGCGGACGGTCGCCCGGATCATGCGTCCCAGCCAGACCAGGAGGGGGACCACGCTGACGGCAGTCGCGGTGGCCAGGAGCCAGAGGACCAGCGCCACTGGTCCGTCGCGGGCGACGACTCCGGCTACCAGCACCGGTCCGACGGCCATGGCCCAGAGCTGCCAGGCATTGGCGGCGCGGATCCGGCTCGAGCCGCGATACCGGGCGAAAACCACGCTGTACACCGCGGTCGCGAGTGCGAGCGCGAGCGCGGCGGCGAGCTCTGCCGAATAGCGGCGATCCGACAAGGCCACGCGAGCCCAAAAGGACGCGCCCGCCAGGCCGATCCCGAGAATGACGACGTAGGGCGCCAGAGTGAGGATCACCCCGGCGGCGAAGGACGCTTGGCGCTCATGCTCCGTCTCGGCCATTGCCACGGCCCGTGCCAGACCGATGGCGACCGGGCCGGGGGCCACGGCATTCAACGCGGAGACCAGCCTTCGGCTCAGACCGTAGACGCCGAATCCCACCGGGCCAAGCCCGGCGGCGAACCAACCCGTGGTGAGGACCTGGGAAAGCATGACCGCGGCCGCAGCAGCGGCCGAGATGAGCACGTCCCGTAGGAAGGGGCTGGGGGCAAACCGCCTCAGCGAAGACCCTCCGTGTGTCCCTCTTCCACGTCGAACGAGGGAATCGGTTGCCCTTCCAGCGGGCCGAGCCACTTGAACACGATCCGCATGGCGGTCCTTCTGCGGTAAAACACCGAGCCCGGCATGGTGCCCCACCCCAGGACTGGATGATTGGTGAACCGCTCGACACCCCAGAAATCCTGCCCGATCCGCGTCCTGCAGCGACGTAGCGCATCCCTCAGCCCGAACCGGTCCACGACCTCGGATATGCGGAGCAGAACCGGGTGGCGGCCGCCGTAGGAGAACAGCACGCCGGCGGCCTCGTCGATGGCTGCAATGTCGCGCGACGGGTTGTTGACGTAGCGGTGCCGGAGGTACCGGGCATCACGGTCCACGCCGAACTCGCCCGGTCGGCGCTGATGCAGCGCTTCGAGCGCGGTGGTGGCCACGGGCGGGACGCGAGTTCCGCTCACGGTAGTCTCCACACCATGGCGGATAGCGCGGTACAGCCGGAAAGGAGACCAGGACAGGATCTCCTGGAAGAGCTCGCCCGACACATCGAAGCCCAGCTTGGCGAACGGCTTCTCCGCGGAGGTGAACCCCCAGATACAATCGATGCCGGCCTGGCGACACAGATCGAAACCCAGCGCATACATCCGATCGAACAGCTTGCGCCCCCGGTAGGCAGGCAAGAGCAGGGTCGATTCACTCTTGCAGGTCAGAATCGCCTGATCCTTCCACCAGCCGGGGTACGGGATGTAGCCCTGCGTACCGATCATGGTATCTCCGTCGAAGGCGCCGACTAGGATACCCTCGCGAGCCAGATCCCGATCGAAATACTCCCACTCAAGCATCGTCGGCGACATGCCGCTACCCGAGGCGGCGTGGAGCGCGGCGAACGCCGCCAGCTCGTCGCGGCGCACTGCCCGAATGGAGAGCTCAGTCACGCCGACTAACCCTTTGCGACAGGTCGAAGATGGTCTGGTAGGTCTTCCGCCACCCAGGCCAACGGACGTCGTCGAAGCTGTTGTTGTGAAAAAGAATCGTCAGCGGCATCCGGTACCGGGCGGCCACCTCGATGTACTGCCGGAAGATCTCCTGCGCCGCGAGCGCGGACAGATTCCGGTACGCAGCGAGCGTGCCTTCCATGATGACGAGGGGACGCTCTTTCAGCCGCATTGCCTCCCGTCGCCACACGTCGAAAGTCCGGAAGAGATCGCCGGTTCCGCAGCGGAACCCCTCGGCATCGGCGTAGCCCGCGGTACTGTCGATTTCCATGCCACCCTCGTCCCACAGCCGCCACGTCTCGGGCACCCGAAACCGTAAATAGTGGTGGCGTCCTTCGGTCAGGGTAACACCAAAGGCCGTTTCGATGGCCTGCCGCTCGGAGGCCCACTGCGCGGGATCCAGGTGTGCGCTGTAGCTCGCGTGCAGTCCGAGGAGGTGGCCCCGATCGAGGATCTTGCGGACGATCGCCTGCACGGACTTGTCCGCGAGGGTGTACCGACTGCCATCGTACCGTCGCGACCTGCCGCCGCCCAGCAGATTGAACCGTGACTGAACGTCCGCCGACTCGCTCATGTCCATCAGCCAGTCAAATGTATCAAACGGGCTAGCCTCCGATAGCGCTATTCGGGCCGCCTGCACCAATGCCCCCGCCGTTCTGGCCCGGAGCGCGGCAAAGCCGAGGGTCCGCACGCGGCTGTGATAAATGACGTCTATGTCGTGCGTTGGCACGAGGGCGAATCGGCGCTCACGCCTCGGTTGCTCGCAACCCAGATGCTCCAACATCGACCAGATGGCTTCCACGTACTCGTTGACGATCGGTCGATGTAGGAACGCCCCCGCAAAGGCCAAGGACGTGGTCGCGCGCCACCGACCGTGCTCGTCCAGCGAAGGATCAGGGATGGCCTCTTCCCACCGAGTGAGCATGAAGAACAGCGTCGCAACGATGTCGATGGCGCAGCGCAAGTCGGCACCCTCCTGCGCAACATCGCCATCGCCAAAGAGCACGACGGCATCGGGCTCGGGTGCGAACGGCACCCGAGGGACTATTCTCGTCCCGCGGGGGAGCGAGCTCGAGGCGAGGTACGCGGTTGAGTCGGGCAAGTGGCCAAAGAAGGCGTCGCGAATCCGAAGTCGCCGGCCGTTGGGTAAATCAATTACATACCCCTCGGTACCCGGCTCAACCCGGATCTCGTAGGCCAGGCCGAGGAAGTCCCCCAGCAGCACCCCCAAGACATAGCGGCGCTCGGGTACGAATCGGTCGGAGAACCGCACGATCAGGCTCATGCCGGCGTCACCGCCTCAATTGTCTCGCTGCACCGTAACTCGAACGTGGTAGCGGATTCCATCGAGCTCGACGTAGGCCCCTTCAGCCGGGGTGTTCGTAGTCAGGGCTCGGAGCCGGCGAAGCAGGTCGCGCGCCCGGGTCGGCGCTTCGAGGTCTATCCGCCGGATCTCGTCGCGCGCCAGGTCGGATTTCCGGTGGGTGGAGCCGGCCCTCGGGTCTTGAGGGCGGCGCTGAAGGGTACCTTCCTCGACGGCCGGCCATGCCTCCCGGAACACCTGCAGCTCCAGCCGCTTGACTCTTTGGTACAGGCTATCCGCGGTGTCCGCGGGGGATATTGCCAGCTCCCGCTGGTGAACGATGTCCCCGGTGTCCACCCCTTCGTCCATGAAATGCAAGGTCGCGCCGAACGGCGAGTCGTCCAGGATAGCCCAGCTCGCAGTGTGCCAGCCTCGGTTGTACGGGAGAAGGGCAGGGTGCAGGTTCAGGACTCCGGTGCGAGCCAGCCTCAGTGCTTCCGGCGGAACGAGGTAAGGGAAATGCACCCCCACGATGTAGTCCAGCTCCAATCCGGCCAATGCCTGGAGAGCCGCGGGAGCTCGAAACTCGGCGCCCCGGAAGATCCCGCCCACTGGCTGGGGCAACCGGGCCTCCAGCTCACCCGCGTGTGATGCGCGCTCCGTCCCACTCAGCAGCAGCGCGAGAGGGACGCAGCCGCGCTCCAGGAGATAGTCGAGCACCCACACGCCGATGTCACGGTCGGCGGCGTACGCAATGCGCGGCGGCATCGGCTAGGTCCCCCGGAAGAACGTCACGGTTGCCTGCCCGGGCTCGTTGATGCCGTGGCCGGAAAGCACCCGGCGTATGGTCAGCAGGAGGATCCGGAGATCGAGCGAAAGGGAGCGGTGATCCACGTACCAGACGTCGAGCCTGAATTTCTCCTCCCACGAGATCGCGTTCCGGCCGTTGATCTGGGCCCAGCCGGTGATGCCCGGCCGGACGTGGTGCCGCCGGGCCTGCTCGGGGGTGTACAGCGGCAGGTACTCCATCAGCAAAGGCCGCGGACCCACCAGGCTCATGTCGCCCCGAAGCACATTCCAGAGCTCCGGCAGCTCGTCGAGACTGGTCCGGCGAAGGAAGGCGCCGAGCCGGGTGAGCCGCTCCGCCTCGGAGAGGGGCGCCGCGCCCTCCCCCGCTGTGCGCATACTGCGGAACTTGTACAACGTGAAGGGACGTCCGTGCCGCCCGGGCCGCTCCTGCCGAAACAGAATCGGCGAGCCAAGGGCCATCAGAACCGCCAGGCCGATGATGAGGAGGAGCGGGCTCAGCATGACCAGACCGAGCCCCGCCGCAGCCACGTCGATGATCCGCTTCACGCCACGGCCGCCGGTTGCGATGGTCCGGGGACCAGAGACCGGAGCACCGTCGCGAATCGTTCAGCGAGGCGGACGATGTCGTGGTGCGCTTCCACGTACGATCGGGCCCGGGCGCCGAGCGCCTCTCGCTCGGCCGGAGAGAGAGCCGCCACCTGCTCGACCGCCCCGGCCAAAGCCTCGGGATCGTTGGGCGGCACGGTGACGCCGGCGTTTGCCTCGAGCACCGGATTGTTGGCTGCATCGGTGCCGAACACGATGGGCCGGCCGACCGCGAGGTAATCGTACAGCTTGTTCAGGCTGATCCCGGAACGATAGAGCGCCCCCGGGTTCATGTTGACGATGAGAGCATCGGCGCCCTCGAGCACCTGGTACACGTCGGCCTTGGCCACCGAATCCCGAAACCGGACATTGCGCAGCCGCTCAACCTCCGCACGGTTTCGCAGGCGCGATTTGTCGTGGCCGTCGCCGACCAGCTCGAGCCGGAACCGGCCGGGGTGCCGGCGCTCCAGCAGCGCCGCCGCGTCCAGAATTGCGTCGAGAGCATTTGCCGGCCCATGGGCGCCGGCGTACATCACCACGAAGGTGCCTGCACCCGACCCGTCGGCGCCGTTGCGACCATCCGCTCGGGACCGCTGCGCGAGCGCCAGATCGACACCGTTCGGAATCCACGTGATGGCTGGCGGGCTGCCGCTGCGCCGCGCGATGTGGGCTTCGGCCTGCGGCAAGAGGGTGATGATATGCCGCGCCCGCCGGTAGAGCGCGCGCTCCAGCGCTCCAAAGGCCATGACCCCAGGGTGCCAGCGTGAATAGCCGCCGACGTCCACCAGGGTCTGAGGCCAGAGGTCCCGCACCTCCAGCACGAAGGGGACCGCCCGCCGTTTCGCCTCCTCCAAGGCGCCCCAGGCGGCGATCAGGCTCGGCGTAGAGCCGACGATCACCGCAGGACTGTCACTGCGCCGTCGAACTGTCCGCCGAAAAGCGCGCCGAAAGCCGATCATCGTGGCCAGCCGTCCCGAGCGTCGGCCGACAGCGGGCGCGTGGCCGGTGTCGAGGAAGGTGAACGTCACGCCGTCACAGTCAATGCGACCCGGATCCGCGATGACCGCGCCGGTGAGATAGTTGCGGGTGGAGCAGAAGATCTCCACGTCGATCCCGTGCGGTCTGAGCGCGCGAGCAAGGGAGTAGTGCCGGGTACCGCCGGAATGCGCCGCGGGGGTGGCGTACTGGTTGACCAGCCAGACTCTCACGGCCTCGCGCATCCCGCCTTCGCCCGGCAGGCGGACCGGACCACCTCAATCACGCGGTCCTGGTCAGCCGTCGCGAGACTGCTCGAGCTGGGCAGGCAGAGTCCCTGCGCGAACAGGGCCTCCGCAACCGACCCGCCGAACCGCGGCGCCGACGCGTAGAGCGGCTGCAGGTGCATGGGCTTCCACACCGGTCGCGCCTCGATATTGGCTCGGTCGAGCGCCATGATCACCTGGTCGCGCGTTGCGCCGAACGCATCGGCATCGATCAGGAAGCAGCTCAGCCAGTTGGTGTGCAGCCCGTAGGCTGCCTGCGGCATGAGCGAGATCCCCGGCAGATCGGCGAACGCGTCGCGATAGCGGAAGGCGATCGCTCGTCGCCGTGACACTCGATCATCTAGGACTTCCAGCTGTCCCCGCCCGATTCCGGCGAGCAGGTTGCTCATCCGGTAGTTATAGCCCATCTCGGTGTGATGGTAGGCCAGCCCCGGGTCCCGTGCCTGGGTCGACCAGAAGCGGGCCTTTCGCACCAGGTCGACGTCATGCGCGACCAGCATGCCGCCGCCGGTGGTGGTGATGATCTTGTTGCCGTTGAAGGAGAAAACGCCGACTGGCGCGATGGTGCCGGCAGGACGCTCCCGGTACAGGGTGCCCAGGGCCTCGGCCGCGTCCTCCAAGACCGCCACGCCGTACCGCTCTGAGAGCGCCATGATCGGAGCCATATCGGCGCTTTGGCCGAACAGGTGCACGACCACCAGTGCGCGAGGCCGGCGGCCCGCTCGCGCCCGGGCCTCGAGGGCATGCTCGAGAACGTTGGGGTCGAGATTCCAGCTGGCCCGCTCGCTGTCCAGGAATACCGGGGCAGCGCCCAGGTAGGCGATCGGGTTCACCGACGCGACGAAGGTGAGAGTGGGCGAGAGGACCTCGTCACCCAGGCCCACACCGAGCAGCCGCAGACCGAGGTGCAGCGCCGCAGTTCCGCTGGAGACCGCTACTGACGGCAGTCCGATCCGGCGGGAGAAGTCGGCTTCGAACGCATCGATGTTGGGGCCAACCGTCGACAGCCAATTGGTGGTGATGGCTTCCCGCACGTAGCGCTCTTCGTTGCCCCCCATATGGGGCACGGACAGGTGGAGGCGCGGAGGCCGGTCCATCGGGCCCGGGCTCATGGCAGTGGCCGGTGTTGAGAGCGTGAGCGCATCAGCGGTTCCGCCGGCGGTACAGGTCATCGGCACTAAGATAGGAGAGGGCCGCCACCCTAGGTAGGAAGCTCGGGAAGCTCAGCGGCCAACTGACAGAGCAGACTCGCTGTCCCATCCGCCAGGGTCCCGGTCGGCTTCCCCGGCGACCGGCCCTTAGGCGCGGGACCCATATACACCTGGAGGAGCTGGGGTGAAAGGGGAAACTCCTTCGCAAGGTCGCCGAAGAGTGAGCGTGCTCTTGCCCCCGGCAGGAAGGCCCACCAGCTGCCGAGGAGGGCGGAGGAAAGCTCGTAGGGTCCATACCCCTGGTCCGGGCCGAGTCCCTTGTAGCCCCAGCGGTACATGCCGTTCTGCCCGTCCATGTAATTCCGCAGACGATACCCTGCGAACTCGGGCGAGGGGTGCACGAGGACCCGGTCGAAGAACTGCTGCTCCAAGCCCCAGAGCAACCGCTGGTAGTAGGCCCGCTCCGCCGATCCAGGCTCGGCGGCTTCGCTCAGGCTCCGCATCCAGAGTGGGAACCGGTGCGAGTGGGAGACGTCCTCGGAGCCTCCTGTGCGGTCGCAAGGCTTGAGGCCTGCCTGCTTTTCGGTCCGGCAGTCGTACACATGGTCGGGATGATCGCGCCAGGCTCCTGGCTGGAAGGTCCAGCCGCTGTCGGCGTTCCAGACCACCCGTGCGTCGTAGACCCGCCGGGCAAACCTGTCCAGCTCCTCGAGGAGCGGATCCTTCGCAAGTGGCGACCCTACCGTGCGGCCATAGTGCCGCAGGTCAGCGCTGATGGCGAACAGGAACAGCTCCTGGTCCAGGATGGCGTGCTCGAATGCCTTCCCGCCCGGCCCGGGCTTATTCGACAGCTTCCACTCCACCCGCTCGCGAACCCCACCGGGGAACGGCTTGCGGAACCACTGCCACGCCGGCTTCTCCACCCAGAGCTCTTCCAGCCATCCGCGGAGCGCGCCGGGCAGTCCGGCTGGGATCAGGTCGGTGCGACCATGATCGGCCGCAAGCGCCACGAATCGGCTTACGAAATAGAAGTACTGCAGCCAGCTGATCTGGGCGTCCGGGTTGAGCCGGACGCTGTCCCGTTGAGCCATGAACCGCGCAATGTGATCGGCGAGCTGCTGCTCGCCGTCCTGGTAGTTCCGCTCGAAAGCCGAATGCAACGGCACCATGAAGAGCGTCGCGGCATCGTAACGGGCCGGGGTCTGCCATAGGTCGCGCTCAAGCCTCGGGCGGATTCGACGCTGCCAGAGCTGTTGTTCGGCCGTCGGGAGCTCCGGACCTGTGCGCACCACGGTGGAGTCAGGTCGGAGGGAGTCGGCGGCCAGAGACTCCCGGACGGATGCCGGAGTCGCAACCGCCTCGGGTGGGACCGTGGGTGTTTGACCCGGCACCGGCGCGCCGGTGGGCGTCTGGGCCGGTGTGGGCACGGCCGCCGGCGGTGCGCCGCCGGCGGCAGGGGCGCACATGGCGAGCCCCACAAAGAGCGGGCTCAGCGCCCGGCGTCGGTATACCATCGTTGGATCCAGGTTGTGTAGCTCCCGTCCATCGTCGCCCGCCACCAGGGCTCGTGGTCGAGGTACCAGTGGACCGTCCGCCGAAGCCCGCTTTCGAACGTTTCCGCCGGGCGGAACCCAAGCTCCGCCTCGATCTTTCGCGCATCGATGGCATAGCGGCGGTCGTGGCCGGGACGGTCGGCCACGAAGGTCAGCAGTGACCCGGTGTCTTTCCCCCGGGCCGCGGGGCAGCGGGGGAAGCGCGCGGCCAGCCCGGTGTCGGTCGCGAAGGCCTCGTCGACCAGGCGGCAGAGGAGGCGCACCACCTCGAGGTTGGTGCGCTCGCTCCAGCCGCCCAGGTTGTAGGTCTCGCCGACCCTCCCCTGCTCCAGCACGAGCTCCACCGCCCGGCAGTGGTCTTCCACGTACAGCCAATCCCGCACGTTGAGCCCGTCGCCGTAGACCGGCAGCGCTTTTCCCTCCAGCGCGTTCACCAGCATGAGCGGGATCAGCTTCTCGGGAAACTGCAGCGGCCCGTAGTTGTTGGAGCAGTTGCTGGTGGTGACCGGCAGGCCGAACGTGTGATGATACGCCCGCACCAGGTGATCCGACGCGGCCTTGCTCGCGGCGTAGGGCGAGTTGGGGGCGTAGGGACTGGTCTCCATGAACGGGGGATCATCCGGCGCGAGCGAGCCGTACAC
>Ga0247829_10000213_pt1 | contig 19657 bp, 19 predicted proteins | sample 12C_Control_Day4_FD_207765 | JGI IMG/M metagenome (GOLD analysis project Ga0247829, IMG submission 207765) | Soil microbial communities from agricultural site in Penn Yan, New York, United States - 12C_Control_Day4 | ecosystem: Environmental > Terrestrial > Soil > Agricultural land | place... | reverse complement strand
CACCCGCAAGCGCGCCAACGCCCGCCCCGAGGCACTCGCGCCCGGCACGGCCCTCGTCCCGCAATACTCCTGACCCCCCACCGCGCCCGCCGCGTCAATCCCGGCGCCGTGAGCGCGCGATAGCGCGCGCGCTGAGGAAGGCCGGGACCCAGTCCACCTGTCCTTGGTTATCTTCCACGTGCCTGGATCCCGGCCGGTCCCCGCTCATGCCTGGCGGCATTCGCGGCGCCGGGATGACGCCATGCCCCTTCCTCAGTGTCCCCCGGCGCCCGGAAACGTGATCGCGGGCGCGATGGGCTCGGCGTCGAGGCGCACGACGATGCCGTCGAGCTCCGGTTTGGGAGCTGGGTACTCCTTCATCACGTAGGGGTCATGCCCCGGCACGATGTGGCGCGGGCTCGGCGCCAGCCGTTCCAGCGTGCGGAAGGCGTCCAGCATCTGGCCGATATGGAACGCCGTGGAGAAGGGCCGATTGGTGATCATGTTCTCGTAGTAGTGGGTGGCGTCGGAGGCGAGCACCAGCCAACCCCGCCTGGTGTGGACCCGCACCGACTGCAGGCCGTCGGAATGGCCCCAGGTCGGGTGCAGCGTGATGCCCGGCGCGATCTCGATCTCGCCCGCATGCATCTCCACGCGGCCCTTGAAGTTGAGGCGCACCATGCCGACCACGTCCTCGACATGGAAACTGTGGCCGATGCGCGGATAGCGCATGTACCTGCCGGTGGCGTAGGCCATCTCGCGCTCCTGCAGGTGGAAGCGCGCGTTGGGGAGCTTGTGGAAGTTGCCGACGTGGTCGTAGTGCATGTGGGACAGGATCACGTCGCGCACTGCGCCCGCGTCCACGCCCAGCAGCGACAGGCTGTCGATGGGACAGCGCAGGAAGGTGCGCTTCCTCTCCTTGGCCATCTCCGCCGTGAAGCCCGTGTCGATCACGTAGGCGCCCGCCGGGCCCACGGCGACCCACACGTAGTAGTCCATCGGCATCGGTAGATCGTGCGGATCGCCGCCGATGAAGTGGTCGCGGCGTTTGGCATCGCGCGTGGCGTAGCGCAACGCGTAGACCTCGTATTGCGGCAGTCCCGTCGGCATCGGCGGCATCCCCTGGGTGTCTCTCGGCTATTTGTCTTGCTTGTGTCGATTAACGCATCGAAAGGGCGCGCAGCAAAGCGCCCAAAAACGCGCGCCTGCCAATTGCCAAACACGATCCTCGACCGCTGCGCCAGGCTGATGCAGTAGGGCGCAATAGGCGTCAGCCGTATTGCGCCGATGGACCGGCGACGCGCAGATGGCGCAATACGCTTCGCTATTGCGCCCTACGCCCTGCCGCCATAGCGCTTGGCCACATACTCCTCGACGATCGCCTTGAACTCGGCGGCGATGTTGGGTCCGCGCAAGGTCATCGCCTTCTTGCCGTCGATGAAGACGGGTGCCGACGGCGCCTCGCCGGTGCCGGGCAGCGAGATGCCGATGTCGGCGTGCTTGGATTCGCCGGGGCCGTTGACGATGCAGCCCATGACCGCGAGGTTGAGGCTCTCCACGCCCGGATATTTCCCGCGCCACACGCCCATGCGCTCGCGCACGTGCGCCTGGATGTCGCTCGCCAGCTCCTGGAACACCGTCGAGGTGGTGCGGCCGCAGCCGGGGCAGGCGGCGACGATAGGCACGAACGAGCGCAGCCCCATGGTCTGCAGGATCTCCTGCGCCACCCGCACCTCCTGCGTGCGGTCGCCGCCGGGCTCGGGGGTCAGCGATACGCGGATGGTGTCGCCGATCCCCTGCTGCAGCAGGATGCCCATTGCGGCGGTGGAGGCGACGATGCCCTTGGAGCCCATGCCGGCCTCGGTAAGTCCGAGGTGCAGGGCGTAGCGGCAGCGCGCCGCCAGCATCGTGTAGACGGCGACCAGGTCTTGCACGGCGCTGACCTTGGCCGAGATGATGATCTTGTCGGCGCCCATCCCCAGCTCCCCCGCGCGCTCGGCCGAGAGGATGCCGGACAGCACGATCGCCTCGTGCATGACGGCGCGGGCATCCTTGGGCGTCGCCGAGCTCGCGTTCTCGTCCATCAGGCGGGTCAGCAGCTCCTGGTCGAGGCTGCCCCAGTTGACCCCAATGCGCACCGGCTTGTCGCGTCTCAGCGCCTCCTCGATGATGGCGGAGAACTGGACGTCGCGCTTGGCCTTGAAGCCGACGTTGCCGGGGTTGATGCGGTACTTGTCGAGCGCCTCGGCGCAGGCGGGGTTCTGGGCGAGCAGGGTGTGGCCGTTGTAGTGGAAGTCGCCGACCAGCGGCACGGGCACGCCCATCTTCGCCAGTCGGTCGCGGATGTGCGGCACGGCCTTGGCCGACTCGTCGCGGTCCACGGTAATGCGCACGATCTCCGAGCCGGCGCGGGCCAGCGCCGCGCACTGGCGGGCTGTCGCGTCCGCGTCGGCCGTATCCGTGTTGGTCATCGACTGCACGACGATCGGCGCGTCGCCGCCAATGGCGACGCCACCGACCTCGACGGGGATGGACGGCCGGCGCGGGGCGAGGGGGCTGGTCATGGCCTCACTGCTACAAGAGTCGTTTGCCGCACCTTAGCATGCCCTTCGCGACAGCTCCGCATAGGCGCCAGCCGGCCCGATCGGCATTGTGTCGCTGGCGGACAAGCAGCCGCGGCCGGTTGCGGCCCCGGCTTCGCCCCAATCTTGCGCTCAGCATGGCTGCCGGGAATTTTTGCGGGGTTCCATGCGCTGGCTGATCAAGGTTTTCGTCCTCCTCGTCATGCCGCTCGGCCTCGCTTATCTCGTGTGGCCGGTGCATGCCGCGCTCGAGATCCGCGAGGCGATGGCCGCCGGCGACACCGCCGCGCTCAACCGCAAGATCGACTGGCCGGCGTTGCGCACCTCCCTCAAGTCGTCGATCACGCCCGAGACCCTCGCTCGCCTCTCCCAGGAGCCCGACGCGCCCAAGCCATCGATGTGGCAGCGCATCAAGGCGGCCGTGGCGCCCAGCATGGCCGACACCGTCATCGACCGCTACGTGACGCCAGAGAACCTGCCTGTTCTGCTCGGCTATCGCCGCATCTATCGCGGCACGGTGCAGCCCGCGATCGGCCCCAAGGAGCCGCCGACAGTGCTGGCCGGCACGTGGCTGTCCGGCGGCTCGATCGACCGGTTCGCAAGCTTCTGGTCCAGGGTCCGCAGCGCAACCTTCCAGTCGCCCTCCCGCTTCGTGCTCGAGGTGGAGGACAAGCATCGCCCCGACCGGCGCTACGTCGGCACGCTGGAGCTCAGGGGCTGGGAGTGGAAGCTGACCGGCCTCACCGTTGCCGGCGCCGGCCTCTGAGCCGCACTGTCGCACTGCGCCGGGTCTCAACGCCGACTGCCGGGGCTCCCTCGATGCGCAAATCCCTGCTTCTGGTCGCTCCCCCGGTGCTGCTCGCGCTCGGCTATGCGGCGTGGCCCGCCTGGTCGGCGTGGCAACTGCGCGCGGCCGTCAAGGCGCGCGATATTCAGGGCATCGAGCGCAGGGTCGACTGGCCGCAGCTGCGTGCCAACCTCAAGCGCACGATCGCCGCCAACCTGCAGGACGACACCAAGAGCCCCGACGCGGGCTTCTTCGGCAAGGCCGTCAAGCGCACGCTCGGGCCGCTCGTCGCCAATCGCGTGATCGATGCCGCCGTCACCCCGCGCACGCTGGCACGCGTTCTCGCCGGGCGGCTCGATGCGGTCGAGATGGCGCGCGATGCCACCGTTGGGAGCGAGGGCGCGGGCGATGCCGAGGCGAGCAACGATCCGCTGTCGCCCCGGCGGCTGCGCTGGGCGTTCTTCGAATCGCCGGCCCGCTTCCGCATCGAGGTCGCCGACCGCACGGAGCCGGGCAAGCGCGTGGTCAGCATCTTCGCGCTGCAAGGCGCGAGTTGGAAGCTCGTGGACGTGTACTACCGCACGTTGACCTGAGGCGCCTCTACCTGGGCAGCGAGATCATCGCGGAGACGGCGTCTCCGAGGCTCGTTGCGGTCTCGGGCACGAGGGCCAGCAGGCCGACCACCGCCGCTGCAACGACGAGGAACGGTCCTATCCCGGACGGCTTGCTCTGCGCGCGGCGGCTACGCTTGTAAGTCGCGGCCATGACGCTCTTACCCCTGTTCTCCTACCCGGTGGGCATGAGCCACCGTTGCGCAGCGTAGCGGCCACGCCTGAAATCTGCGTTAAGCTTTGTGCGGATATTGTGTGCAACATCGTACAAAACAATCAATGCTTGCAGGGCAAACTCGGGACAAAATTGAGATATGCGCAGCCCGTCAGCGACGCGGCTTCTCGACCAACCTCGCCGCCTCGGCATCCTCGCCCAGGGCGCGCTCGCGCAGCCCTTCGACGACACCGGCGCGGTCGCGGTCCTCCCGGTTCTGGCTCATCTTGACCTTGGCCTCGAGGCGCGTGATCTCGAGCTTGAGCCCGATGATGCCGCGCGCCATCACGGCCATGTAGCTCTCGGGTGCGTCCGAGGTCGCCCAGCGTGCGGCGTAGGGCGCCTCCTGCTGGTCGCTCAGGTCCGAGACGTGCGCCAGCAGCCAGGCCTGGTCCTGCACCACCTCCAGCCGTCCGTAGGCGTGCACCACGGCATAGTTCCAGGTCGGCACCGCCTTACCGTGCTCGGCCTTGGAGGGATACCAGCCGGGACGCACGTAGGCCTCGGCCCCCTGGAAGATCATGAGGGCGTCGACGTCCCCGGAGAGCGTCTTCCACTGCGGATTGGGGCGCGCGAGATGGCATTCGATGCGCCCGAACCCGCCGGCGCCGTCGGTCTTGAGCACGGTCGGCAGGTGCGTCGCGGTGAGCCCGTCGCTACCCATGGTCACAAGCACCGCAAACGGGCGTGCCCGCATCAGCGCGTGTGCCTCGCCGACATCCTCGACCTTGAACTGCGGGGGTGTGTACATCTCTGCCTCCGGCTGTCCCTCACGCGGGGGAGAGGTAGGACACCCGTCAGCGTTTGACAATCAGGGCGTCGACCACCGAGACGCCCTTGCCGCGCTCGTGCACCAGCACCGGGTTGAGATCGATCTCGGCGATTGCGTCGGCGTGGTCGGCGGCGAATTGCGACAGGCGCACCATCATCTCGGCGAGAGCGTCAGTATCGGCCGGCGGGGCGCCACGGTGGGCCCCGAGCAGGGTCGCGCCCTGGAGTCGGGCAATGAGCTCGCGCGCCTCGCCGTGGCCCAGCGGCACAGGCGCCAGCGCCACGTCCTTCAGCACCTCCACCGCGACGCCGCCGAGACCCACCATCAGCATCGGGCCGAAGGTGGCGTCGCGCTTGACGCCGAGGATCACCTCGCGGCCCGGCGGCGCCATCGGCTGTACCAGCACGCCGAGGATACGGGCGCCAGGCGCATAGCGCAGCGCGCCTTCCAGCACGCGCTCGTAGGCGGCGCGCACGTCGCCGGCCGAGCGCAAGTTGAGAGCCACCGCGCCTGCATCCGTCTTGTGCAGCACGTCGGGCGACTGCACCTTGAGCGCCACGGCGCCGCCGATTGCCTTCGCGGCGGCGACGGCCTCCCCGGCCGAGCCCGCAAGCGTGCCGAGGCCGTCCGCCCCGATGCCGTAGGCGGCGAGGATCGGCCGGGCCTCCCACTCCGTGAGCGCGGGGCCGGCGGCGGCCAGCAGCCCGGCTGCCTTGGCCTTGTCCGCAGTGATCCCGGTCGAAACCTCGATCGGCCGCAGGAAGCGCTCGCGCAGCGCTCGATAGTCGGCCATCGCGCGGAACGTGCGCGCGCAGGTCTGGATGCTGGTGTAGAGCGGCAGGCCCGCCTCGCTCAGCAGCTCGACCGAGCGCTGGGCGGGGAGCGTGTAGCTCCACATCAGGATCGGCTTCTCCGTCTCGGCGGCGAGTTGCGCCAGCGCCTCCTTCTGGCGCTCGAGGCCGTGCGGATTGCGGCCCGTCATGACCACGACGATGCCGTCGATGACGGGGGAGGGCAGAACCAGCTTCGCCAGTCCCGCGTAGCCGATCCTGGAGACGGCCTGTGCGGTGGCGTCGACGGGGTTCTGCGAGGTGCCGTAGGAGGGGAGATGCACGTCGATCCTGGCGCGCGTCTCCTTGTCGATCTCGGGCACCTCGAGCCCGGCGGCGCTGCAGGCATCGGCCATCCAGCCGCCACCGCCGCCCGACGCCGTGCAGATGCCGACGCGCCGTCCCTTGGGCAGCCGCGAGCCCCAGGCGATGAAGCCCTGCGCGAAGTCCACCATCTCGCCGATGTCACGGCCCTCGATCAGACCGTAGCGCTGGAACATCGCCTGGTAGGCGGCGTACTCGCCGGCGAGCGCGGCGGTGTGGGAAGCTGCGGCCCGCGCGCCCGCCTGCGACTGGCCGATCTTGTTGACGATGAGCGGCTTGCCGGCCTTGAGCGCCTTCTCGGCCACACGCTTGAAGGTCTCGGGGCTCTTCACGTCCTCGAGCAGCATCAGCAGCGCGTCGGTCTTGCCCTCGTCCAGGATGAAGTCGGCGAAATCGAGCACCTCCAGGCAGGCCTCATTGCCGGTCGTCACGACGTAGCGGTAGGAGAGCTCCTTGGCGCGGCCGTGGTCGAAGAAGGCAAAACCGATGCCGCCGCTCTGGGCGATGACGGCGAGCTGGCCGCGCGGGCGCCCCGCGGGCAGCAGCGGGCGGGCGCTTGCCTCCATGGCCGGACTGAAGGTGGGGCAGAGATTGGCTGCCGTGTTGGCGAAGCCCTCGCAGTTGGGTCCCATGACCGCCATGTCATGGCGCTCGGCGACGGCGCGGATCTCCGCCTGCATGCCGGCGCCGGCCTCCCCGCCGCCTTCCGCGAAGCCGCTGCTCAGAATGATGGCCGCGCGCACGCCGGCCGCCCCGCACCGCTCCAGCTCCTCGGCGATGTGCTGGGCCGGGATGATGAGAACCGCGAGGTCGGCGCGCTCGGGCAGATCGGCCACGGAGGGGTACGCCTTCAGGCCCATCACCTCCTTGCTGCTGCGGCTGACGGGATAGAGCTTGCCGGCGAAGGGGTGGCCCTTCATGACGTTGAGGATGCGCCCGCGCAGGCTCTCGGCATCGGCCGACGCGCCCACGAGCGCCACCGCGCGCGGCCAGAGCAAAGCGCCAAGATCGGGCATGCGAAGTGTCCCCCTGGAGCGATTGGGCGCGGCAGCATGCAGGACAGCCCGCGGCAAGGCAATCGCGCGGACGGCATGCCAGCGATGTAGGATTTCCTTGAGATGGTGATCTCTCCCAGCGGGCGGAGTTATGCCCAGAAATGTGTTGATTGCTGCCAATCGGCGCTAGACGCACAAGGAAGCACTTGCAATTGCTCGAAGCATGTTCCGCAAATGCCGCAGTGTCCTTCTGGGTCTACTTTGGCCGCTAGCAATCACAGGCTGCGGCCTCGGCTCAACTACCGCCGATTTGTTCCCCATAGAAGGGCCGCTTTCCAAACGCACGCCCGTACCATCCATCAGGGCAAATGTTGATGGAATTCTCGGTAACACTGGAACGCTACGCGTAGCACTACCCGACAACGAAGACTGTAGCGGGCGATGGTCGTCCGCAGCTCCGACTTACACCGCAGCAACGAGCGGCAGCCTCTGGAGCATCCATGGCTCGGCCGCCTTCTCCGGCCACACCGCAGCCATTGCGCCAGGGGTCAACCGAGGCGAATTCTTTGTGACGTGTGCTAAGGGAACAACGATAAGCGGCGAGTTCTTCACCGGGAGCGGAACCGCGAACGGTTATGGAGTGGCAAAAGACTCCAAAGGAAATGTATACAAGGTTCTGTTTTGAATTCCATTTGAAGCCGTTCGGCTCTGTCGGTTCTGCTGCTTCGCAGCTTAGAGGTGGAGCCTCGTCTGGTTCAATCGTTGGTTCAAGGTCGCGAGAGCAAGCTCGATAGGATGCGGTCAGTGCAGGTCGCGTGCGTACTCGATTGCGGCGGTGACCTGCGCGCGGCTCAGGTGGGGGTATTCGGCGACGATGTCGTCGACTGAGCGGTCCTCGGCCAATCTCGTCAGGATCAGCTCGACCGTGATGCGCGTACCCTCGATGACGGGCTTGCCCATCATGATGTCGGGGTCGGCGATGATGCGGGGCGCTTTCGACATAACAACCGAAGTATACCGTTGCCGAGCCTCAAATACATCCCGACATCAAACCCGCTCGACCTGCAGCACGGTGCCCTTCGCGGCCGTCACGCGCACCTCGGCGCCGGCGGGGAGATCGGGGCCCTCGGCGGGCCAGAGCGTGTCGCCGCCACGCACCTTGCCGCGGCCGCCCTCGATCGGCTCGACGACGACGAGCACGCGGCCGACGAGCTGCACCGCGGGGCGGTTGAGGTCGGGCTGATCGGACTTGGAGACGGTCGGATGCGCCCACACGAAATCGATGGCGACATCGCAGATGAGGCAGAGCGCGCCCGCGCCGACGAGCCACCAGCCCTCGGTCTCGCCGCGGCTCACCTGCCAGCCGCCGAAGACGCCGAGGCCGACACCCAGCCACGGCAGGGCCATGCTTACCGCGGCTACGAGCCAGGCTAAGACGCCGGGGTCGCCGTCATGCCGTTGCACGCTCCACCACCAGCACGGTGCCCCGGGTCGCCGTCACCTTGACGCGCGCGCCGACCGGGGAGTCGGGACCCTCGGCTTGCCACAGCGTGTCGCCGACGCGCACCTTGCCGCGGCCGTTCTGGATCGCCTGCTCCACCACCAGCGAGCGGCCCACGTACTGCTGGCCGCGGATGTTCAGGTCGGGCTGGTCGGTGTGGGCCGCCTCGACGCGAAAGAACCGCCTGACCCCGAACACGGTCAGGACCGAGATCACGCCGAAGGCAACGAGCTGCCAGGGCCAGCCGATGCCCGTCGCCACGGCGAGGCCACCGACGACCACGGCGGCAATCCCGAACCAAAGGAAGTGCACGCCCGGAACGACCGTCTCCAGGATGAAGAGCAGAACGGCCAGGATCAGCCAGTTCCACACCCCGAAGCCGTAGAAGAAATTCAGAAAGCCTTGCATCTCACTCTCCCGACGCAGCGCTCGATCAGGCCTGCGGCACGCTGCCCGGGCGGGCGCGCGGGGACGGTGTCTGCACGCCGGCCGCCCCGTTCTTGCTGAAGGCTTCCTTGGTGATCTCGGCCAGGCCCGCGAGCGAGCCGATGACCGCCGACGCCTCGAGCGGCATCATCAGGATCTTCTGGTTCGGCGACTTGGCGATCGCCTCCAGCGCCTTCACGTAGTTGTTGGCGACGAAATAGTTGATCGCCTGCACGTTGCCGTTGGCAATTGCCTGGCTCACCACCTCGGTCGCCTTTGCCTCGGCCGCTGCGAAGCGCTCGCGTGCCTCGGCATCACGGAAGGCGGCCTCCTTGCGGCCCTCTGCTGCCAGCATGACGGCCTGCTTCTCGCCCTCGGCCTTGAGGATCGCGCCCTGCCGCAGGCCCTCGGCCTCGAGGATCTGCGCACGCTTCTCGCGCTCGGCCTTCATCTGCCGTGCCATGCTGTCGACGAGGTCGCGCGGCGGCGCGATGTCCTTGATCTCGATGCGGGTGACCTTGACGCCCCACGACTCGGTGGCGGCATCCACCACCTGCAGCAGCCGGGCGTTGATCTGATCGCGATTGGAAAGAAGCTCGTCCAGGTCCATCGAGCCCATGACGGTGCGGATGTTGGTCATGGTCAGGTTGACGATCGCAGCCTCCAGCCGATCGACCTCGTAGGCGGCCTTGGCGGCGTTGAGCACCTGATAGAAGTTGACGCCATCGACCGTCACCATGGCGTTGTCCTTGGTGATGATGTCCTGGGACGGAATATCGATCACCTGCTCCTTCATGTTCATCTTGGCGCCGACGCGCTCCATGACGGGGATCAGGATGTGCAGCCCGGGATTGAGCGTGCGCGTGTAGCGGCCGAAGTTCTCGACCGTGTAGTTGTAGCCCTGGGGGACCATCTTGACGGTGGACCACAATGCGGCCGCCGCGAGCGCGATCAGCAGCAGGGCAAAAATCTCAAATCCGCCGGAGAACATGGGGGGCTCCTCACAAGCTTTCCCTGCGTCAGATATAGGGATCAACTATGGTGGAGGAGTGCCGAACAAAGACTTAACCATGCTTGCAATAGATAAGTGTTTCCAATGTGTTGCAAGCGAACCGGTTGCAGGGGCGCCGCCGAATTGTGGCGGACGCCGCCGTACCCTGGCTCAGCTCGAAGCGAAGAGTAGCCCGTTGCAGGGCGGCACGATGCGCCTGCAACGGATTGTCGCCAGTGCGCAGGTCGCGATGCGCTAGGCGCCGGCGCCGCGCGCGGCCGCGTCGACCTGGGCCGCGAGCTTGGCATCGATGCCGAGACGGTCGGCAAGCGCGGCAAGGAACTCGTGCTCCTCCTGCTCGTCGGGGTCCACGGCAATCCGGGCGGCCGTATAGACCTGCAACGCCTCCTGCGGTGAGTTCACGGCATCGGCGAGCTCTTCGATGCTGGCGGGGTTGCCGGCCTCGCGCATCAGGAACTCTCGCGCTCCGCTTCCGGCACCCGCCTGCTCCATACCGCCGATGATGCCCTGTTGCTCCTTGGCGTCGATGCGTCCGTCGGCGGCGGCCGCGGCGATCATGGTACGAATGAGCAGGGTTGCATTCTCGTTGGTGACGGCAGCCGGCTCGAAGCCGGAGCCCGCGGGCGCGGCGAGCAGCGCCTGCTGCGGCGCCTGCCGGCCGGTGAGCACGGGCTGGCCCTGCTGGTAGTTCTGATAGGCCTTGTAGGCGAGACCGCCGATCAGCGCCAACCCGCCGAGCTTGACGGCACTGGCTGCGAGCGACCGGCCGGCTCCGGTGCCGAGCAGAATGGCTCCGAGGCCGCCCAACGCCGCGCCGGCGCCGAGCTGGTTGTTGGCGATCAGGTCGCGGATCTGCTGCACCAGTTCCTCCGGAGACTTGCCGGTGGCGCGCCCGAGCGCATCGCGCGCGTGAGTGGAGGCGCCGGTGGCATCATCGATGCGGCCCGCACCCTCGCGCACGCCTTGCGTCGCCTGTCCCAATACCTGGCCGAGGATGTCGGCAATGCCGCCGCCCTGCTGCTGCAGCTTGCCCAGGATATCGCCGAGGCCTCCGCCCTTGCCGCCAAGCACATTGCGCAGCATGTCCTCGAGGCCGCCTGCTCCACCCGGTGCGCTCCCCGTTGCCTCTGGGGGCGGGCCGGCATCGGCGCCAAGACGGTGCATGGTGCCGCCGCCGATCCTGGGCCCGGGCAGCAGGTCGCCGCCGGCATCCTCGGGCTCGGGACGCCCGCGCATGGGAGGCTCGCCGGGTGAGGATCGGCCACGGGGGAAGGGTTGCTCGTCGGGCTCCGGACCGCCGCCCTGCTGGCCGCGACGAAGCTGCTCCAGCAACTCGCCGAGATCTCCGAAGCCGCCGCCCTGCCCGCGCGGCTGGCCGCCGCCGCGCATCAGAACGTCGAGCAGGTCCTTGGCATTGAACATGGCAGAGCTCCGTGGTTGCTCAATAGCTTAGGCAGTGCCCCGGCGTCCCCAGGCCAGCTTCCCGGCTCTGGCGCGTCGCGTCAATGTCCTGCTGGCCGAGCCGGCATCGCCCTTAGGGCATGTTACCGATGCCCGGTTCCGCTGAGCCGCGCGAGGACGGCCTTCACGCGGTCGGCGAGGATGCCCCACAGCAGCGCGAAGCCCCCGAGCTGTGCCGGCGCCAGCTCGGCCGCCGGATCGCCGAGTCGGGCATCGAGGTTCTGGGCGAAGGTCTCGCCGATGCGGCGCACCACGTCGCGCACCAGCCCCGAGCGCCCGATCTGGGCGAGCGCGCCGGCAAGCGCGTAGCTGATGACGACGTCGACGCGCGTGGCCTCGCCGCCGGTTTCACCGCCAACCGGGGTCAGCCGCCAGTCGACGCTGCCCGTCGCGCGCGAGCCGCTCTTGCGGTCGGCGCCGCGGCCCTCGACGACCTGGCGGTATTCCGCCGGCATCTGCCGGATCGTGCCCTCGCCGGCGAAGCTCGCGGTGATCGGCCCGATCTTCGCCTCGAGCCGGCCGGCGACCTTGTCGCCCTGCGGCGGGCCATCGAGCACGAGGCCCGGCATGCAGGGCGCGATTTTCTCGATGTCCGACATCAGGGCCCAGACGGCATCGCGCGGATGCGGCAGCACGAAGCTCTGGCTGATGCGGGTCGCCCCATCGGCCTCTTCTAGCTCGCCGACCGCGACGTCGATGGGTGCGCGCGCTGGGCCCGCGTGAGGCCGTGGCGCGCGCCTGCTTGTGGAAACGTCATCCCGGCGCAGGCCGGGACCCATGTTACGTGCCGCTTGCGACGGTACTTGTCCGGACATGGCGACGGGACCGGGGGCTGGCCCGAGCCACTGCGAGGTGGAGTGGGTCCCGGCCTGCGCCGGGATGACGCCGGCGGCTGACGTTGGAGTCTCCGCCATCACGCGCTCGATGGCGTCGACGATCCCCATGTAGCCGGTGCAGCGGCAGAGGTTGCCGCTCATCTCGGTGCGGATCTCCGGGCGCGGGAGCTGGCCGCGCCGGCGCACGAGATCGCGCGCGGCGATCAGCATGCCGGGCGTGCAGTAGCCGCACTGCAGGGCGTGCGCCTGCGTGAACGCCTGGCGCATGCGGCCCATCAAGGCATCGTCGTCGAAGCCCTCGATCGTGTGCACCTTGGCGCCGTCGCAGGCGACCGCGTAGGTGATGCAGGAGCGGGCGATCTCGCCGTCGATCTCGACCGTACAGGCGCCGCAGATGCCGTGCTCGCAGCCGATGTGGGTGCCGGTGAGCAGCAGGTGCTCGCGCAGGAAGTCGGCGAGGTGCGTGCGCGGCGCGACCTCTGCGGCGACGGCCTTGCCGTTGACGGTGAGGGCGATGCGGGTCATGGCGCCATCGCCTCGAGGAGCGCGCGGCGGACGGCGACGGCGCGGAGCCTGAGATCGTAGGCGTCGCCGGTGAGTCCCGCCACCACTAGCCGGCGCTCGATGTCGGCGGCATCGGGCGGTACGCCGCGGTCCAGCTCAGCCGCTTCGATCACCATCGGGGCGCCGGTAGCCGTGCTCGCGGCCAGCCGAGCGACACCGCGGTCGGGATCGACGACCGCGACGCCGATGGCGTCGGCGAACTCGCCGGTCTTGCGGCAGATCTTGTGGAAGCCGCAGCGCGCTGCCCGCGAGAGCCTAGGAATGCGTACCGCGGCCAGCAGCTCGTCCTCGGCGAGGGCAGTGGCCATGGCGCCGAGCACGAACCCGGCGAGCGGCGCGCGACGGCTGCCGTCCGCACCCGTGACCACCACCTCGGCCCCGAGCGCGGAGAGGCAGGCGAGCCAGTCCGCGGCGGGGTCGGCATTGGCCAGGCTGCCGCCGATGGTGCCGCGCGTGCGCACCGCGCGATAGGCGATGCCGCGGGCGACGCGCGCGAGAAAGCCGTTGGCGGGATCGGGGATGCGGCCGTCCTCGATCGCCGCGTGCGTGACGGTGGCGCCGATGGCGACGCTGTCGCCGTCCTCGGACGCCGCCGCCAGCTCGGGAATGCGCGTGATGTCGACGAGCAGCGCCGGTTGTGCGAGCCGCAGGTTGAGCATCGGCCCCAGCGTCTGTCCGCCGGCGAGCACCCTGGCGCCGGCATTGCCGGCCAGCATCCCCAGCGCCTGCGCAACCGTGGCAGGCCGCGCGTAATCGAAAGCGACGGGCTTCATGCGGCGTCTGCCTTCGCTTGCCGGCGCACCTCCACCCGCGAGATCGCCTCGACGATGCGCCGCGGCGTCACGGGCGAGACAAGCAGCTCGACGCCGAGCCCGGCCAGCGCATCGTTGACGGCGTTGGTGATGGCGGCGGGCGGGGCGATGGCGCCGCCCTCGCCGATGCCCTTCTGGCCGAAGCGCGTGTAGGGCGACGGCGTCTCCATGTGCAGGATGCGGATCTCCGGCACCTCGGTGGGGCCGGGCAACAGGTAGTCGGAGAGCGTAGAGCCCTGCGGCTGGGCCTGCGCGTCGAACCGCATCTCCTCGTAGAGCGCCGTGCCGATGCCCTGCGCCGCGCCGCCCCAGATCTGGCCGTCGACGATCATCGGGTTGACCAGGGTGCCGCCGTCCTCGACCACGACGTAGTCGAGGATCTCGAGCTCGCCGGTCTCGGTATCGACGGCGACGACGGCGGCGTGCGCGGCATAGCTGAAGGTGCCGGTGTCGCGCTTGGCCTTGTAGCCCATGGAGACTTCGAGGCCACGGGGATCGGCGTCGGGCGGCAAATCCTGCGGGCGGCGATACCAGGTGCGCGCCACGTCGGCGACCGCGATCCTGCCCGACGGCCCCACCACCTCGCCGGCTTCCAGGCGCACCTCCTCGGGCTTGGCCTGCAGCAGGCCGGCGCCGATCTTCTTCACGCGCGCGGCAAGCTCGTCGCAGGCTGCGGCCACGGCGCCGCCCGCCATGATCATGCAGCGCGAGCCCCACGTGCCAGTGGAGTAGGGCGTCTCGGCGGTGTCGCCGTGCACGAGGCGAATGCGGTCGTGCGGTACACCGAGGATCGAGTGCGCCACCTGCGACAGCGTGGTCTCCAGCCCCTGGCCATGGCTGTGCGCGCCGATCCGCAGCTCCAGCCCGCCGTCCGGCGTGAAGCGCGCGAGCGCGGGCTCGTGGCCGGGCACGAACGGGATGCCCCACGCGGCATAGACGCTGGTGCCGTGGCCCGCCTGCTCGGAGTACATGCCGAAGCCGATGCCGATGCGGCGGCCGTCCGGCTCGGAGCGCTGCTGGCGCTCGCGGATTTTATCGAACCCGATGGCGGCGATGGCGCGGCGCAGGGCCTCGGGATAGTCGCCGGAGTCGAAGTGGCGCTTGGCGATGTTGTCGAAGGGCATCTGCTCGGGCCGCACCAGGCTCTTGAAGCGCAGCTCGCTGGGCTCGATGCCGATCTTGCGGGCCAGCGCATCAAGCGTCACCTCCAGCGCGAAGCACACGCCGGTGCGAGCCACGCCGCGGTAGGGGAGGATGGGCGGCTTGTTGGTGGCGACCGAGTAGGTGCGGCAGCGGTAGTGCGGGAAGTCGTAGAGGCCCGGCAGGATCGAGCCCACCTGCCCCGCCTCCAGGCACGCCGAGAACGGATAGGCCGAGTAGGCCCCGGAGTCGACGGTCGCCTCGCAGTCGAGCGCCAGCAGCCGGCCGTCCGCGTCGGCGTAGGCGGTCAGCACGTAGTGATGCTCGCGGCAGTTGGCGTTGGCGGTCAGGTTCTCGCGCCGGTCCTCGATCCACTTCAGCGGGACGCCGAGTTTGCGCGTCGCCCACGACAGCGCCACCTCCTCGGGGCACAGAATGCCCTTGTAGCCGAAGCCGCCGCCGACATCGGGCGCCACCACACGGATCTGGCCCTCGTCGACGCCGAGGCATTCGGCGAGGCCGGAGCGGACGATGTGGGGCTGCTGGGTCGAGGTGTGCACGACGAGCTGGCCGAGCCGCGAGTGCCACTGCGCGACCACGCCGCGCCCCTCGAGCGGGCTCATGACCTGGCGCGAGGTCCGCAGCTCCCGCGTGACGGAGTAGGCGGCCTTGGCTTTGGCTGCCTCGAAGTCCGCCTCCACGTTGGAGACGAGGAACAGGTTATCGCCCCAGGGCTCGTGCACCAGCGGTGCGCCGGGCTTGCGGCCATCGAGCATGTCGGCCACGACGGGCAGCGGCTCGAGGTCGAGCTCGATCGCGGCCGCCAGATCCTCCGCCTCCGCCCGCGTGGGCGCGATGCACATGGCCACGAGCTCGCCGACGTGGCGCACCTTGCCCGTGGCGAGGACCGGCTGGGTCGAGGACTTGAAGCCCGGCAGCGTGGTGTCGGCACGGATCGGCAGCACGCCCGCAAGGTCCGCGGCGACAAAGATGCGGTCGCGAAGCTCGGGCGGGATGCTGATCGACTTTATGCGCGCGTGTGCCAGCGGACTGCGCAGGAACGCCACCTCCAGCATGCCCGGCAGCTTGATGTCGCCGACATACTGGCCGCGCCCGCGCATGTAGCGGTCGTCCTCCTTGCGCACGAGCCGCGCGCCGATGCCTTGGTCGACGATGTGCCCTGCCACGCCTTGCTGCCCCGCCTCTTACCCCACTCGTTCTATCTTTAGCACAAGTTCGCCCGATGCGCGTCGGGGAGCGGTTGCGCCGGCACCTTCTGCGCCGCGCTCGGATATGCCGCCTGGATCACCGGCGGTGTGACAAACGGGCAACGTCACGACGAAAGCCGGCAGCGCGAGCCTCCGCGAGGTTCCTCGAGTCTATCTTTGGTAATGGTCGCTTACGTATGATTCTGGGGGATTCTTTGGTGGCGGAATGCGTGCTTCGGGGGGCGCAATGCGCGCATCGTCATTTTGTCTTCGGATCATCGCGCACGGCATCGCCACGTCTCTAGCCCTTGTCGCAAGCGCAGCGGTCTCGTTCGCGGCCGGGACGACCCCGGATCGGGACGCGAGCTGTCGGATCCCCTTCGAGACGCTGAAGGACCCGAAAACCGGGGAATCCTTCCCGCTGTCCGCCGCGCTCAACGAGAACGCCAAGCTTCCGGAGAACTTGCGCCACAGATACATCGTCGCCGACCTGAATACGGCGGATGAGCACGGCTACTGCCGGGGCATCGCGGAGCATTTCACGCCCGTGGGCGAGCTGAGCGAATTCCCGCGGCTGCGAGCGATTGCGGCCGCGCGCGCGGTGGATGTCGCCGCATTGGCGAGCACTCCCGTCGAAAAGCTGCTCGCATTCGAATCGAGTCCGGGCGACCCCGCCGGCCTCGCGCTGGAGTTCGAGGACCTCAAGAACTATCTCCAGCAGGTCCAGCGCTACAAGACCGAACCCTTGATCAAGCGTGCCGTGTTCGGCGGGTATTGCGTGGGGCAGACGCTCAGCCTGTGCGAGATCGTCAACGGACAGCCCAAGCTCGTCTATCGCTTCGTGACATCTTCGAGCAAGTGGCCGCCGCAGCTCTACCGCTACTACGCGCCCATCAACTTCATCAAATCGCGCAGCTGGAGCTCGGATCGCGGATACACGCCTGCCGACGCGCGCCGCGACGCTCGCATGGGCGGCGGGTCCGCCGGGACCGTCCCCTTCGAGAACGGCGGCAACCCGATCGAGATGCCGAACTTCCTGCACTTCCTGCCCATGCCCGGCTACATGGGGCAGACTGCGAACGGCATTCACCAGATCGCGGGGGGCCTCGACTCCGGCGGGACATTCGGGGCTCCGGTGAGTCTCGGGTGCATCCGTCTCGGCAGGTTCCAGGCGAAGGTCGCCCGGTGGTGGACGCCGACCCAGGCCAAGGTGTTCATGCATTTCGAGCCCAACCGCTACCGCAAGTTCGGCATCGCGAGCACGGGCAAGGCCCGCGGCTTCCAGCCTCCAGCCCTGGCGAAAGCCGAGCCCGCCTCGGCCACGGAGCCGCCGGCACCTCGCGCGCAACCGAGCCGTCCCAAGAGCGCGCGAACGGCCAAGCCGGATGCGCCGTTCCGCTTTCTTCCGTTCGCCTCGATCTTCTCGAACTGATCCTGGGGCATCCCACGCAGGGAAGACGCCGAGGCGAAACAAGTGTGCGGAGTGCTTTTCAGCCGGCCGTGACCCTGTGGTAAGCTTGCTGGCCAAACAAGAGGCCGTCCATGGACCATCCGCGCATCCAGAGCGATCCAAAGGTGATGATGGGTAAGCCGGTCATCCGCGGCACGCGCATCACCGTGGAGCATATCCTTCGCTGCCTGGCGGCCGGCGACAGCGTCGAGCAGCTGCTGGCCGACTATCCGCGCTTGACCGTGGAGGACATACGCGCGGCCCAGGCCTTTGCCGCCGACCATCTGGCCCACGAGTCCGTATTCCCTGCGGAATGACCGTGCGCCTGTTCGCCGACGAATGCGTCGCAGGCACCATCATCGAGCGGCTGCGCGAGGTGGGTTTCGATATCGTCAGAGCAATCGATGTCTGTCCCACGGCGGACGACGAGGAGGTCTTGGCTCGGGCCCATCAGGATCAGCGCGTGCTGGTTACGGCAGACAAGGATTTTGGTGAGCTTGTCGTGCGCCTGGGGCGCCCCTCGCACGGGGTCGTGAACATCGCCCTTGGCGACCTCCCAGCGGCAACACGAGCGACCATTGTTGCCGCGGGGCTGGCCGGCCTCGGCGATCGCATTGTCGGGAACATCGTGACGATCGAACCGGGCCGTGTGCGGGTCCGACCCCTTCCATCGTAGGGGTCCTTCAACCCCGCCCTTCGCCGATCAGCTCGATGTTGAGGCGGACGCAGTCGCCGGGGTAGGTGATCTCGCCGACGTAGATCACGGTGCCGCTGCCGTCGGCGACGACGCAGCGCGCTTCCGCCGTCGGCGCATTGAGCGCGATGCCGAGGTTCTTCGCCATCTCCATGTCGGCGGCGCCGATGGCGAGCGTCTGGTGGGCGCGCGAGATGTCGAGGTCGTCCATCTCGGAGAGCACGGCCAGCGCCGCGCGCGAGGCGAAGAGCTTGGGCGCGCGGGCATGGATGCGCTTGGCGACATGCACGCGCGCGTAGGCATAAGGCCTGCCGCCCTGCGTCTGCACGCTGCGCAGGAACACGTAGGCCGGCGCCGGCGTCCCGTCGCCAGTCTCGATCCGGGGCGGGACGTCCTCGGCGGTCGAGAGCAGATGCACGACGCTGTCGCGGATCGGCGCGACCAGGCTGTCCCAGTCGGTGGCGAGCTGGATCCAGCGGTCGTTGTCGGGCGCCTTGGTGACGAACGTGCCGCGGCCCTGGAACGACTGCAGCAGGCCCTCTCCCTGCAGCAGGTCGATGGCCTGGCGCACGGTGACGCGGGCGACGCCGAACTCCCGCTCGAGTACCTCCAGCGTGGCGATCTGCTCCCCCACCGACCAGCGCCCGTCGCGTATGCGCCGGCGCAGCACGGAGGCGACCTGCAGGTAGCGGGGGATGCGGCTGTCCGCATCGGTCATTGCCGCCGATCTGCGCGCACGAATGGCCATGCTGTTGTCTTCCTTGTCGTTTCCGTCCCTGCTGTTCCCCTGCCGGAAGGGCGGCTCGGGGTCAAGCCGGGATCGTCAGTACCAATCCCGATCTGAGACCAACGTCGAATGCCCGCGAGGAGTTGCACCGTTGCCGGACATTAGGGCTCGCTCCGAGGGTCGGCGCGTGCGTCGACGGCGCCGCTGATCAGGTTCTCGCCGAGCAGCTTGTCCACGTCGATCGAGTGCTTGCGGGCAGCCGGCGCCATGCGCGAGGGCAGGTCCGCGATCTCCAGGGCAAGCGCACGGGCGGCGGCCTCGGCCGTCTCGATGTCGACGGCGGCGAAGGCGATCTTCGCTCCAGGCGTCATGCGGCCAAGGGCGGGGAGGTCGGCGGAGATGACGGTTGCGACCTTCGGGTAGCCGCCGGTGGTCTGCCGGTCGGCCAGCAGCACGATGGGCAGGCCGTTGCCCGGCACCTGGACGGAGCCCGGGGCGATGCCGTCGGAGACGATGTTGTAGCCCTTGGCCGAATGCTCGAGCGTGGGCCCCTCGAGCCGCATGCCCATGCGGTCGGAGGCGCGCGAGATCGTGTAGGGGCTGGCGAGCAGCGTGGCGAGGCCGGCCTGCGTGAAGTGATCGTCCTGCGGGCCCAGCACCACGCGCACGCGTGCGGGGGGGCGCAAATCGAGCGCGGGCAGCATCACCTCCTCGCGCTCGGGCGCCGCCGCC
>Ga0247829_10000212_pt1 | contig 19672 bp, 14 predicted proteins | sample 12C_Control_Day4_FD_207765 | JGI IMG/M metagenome (GOLD analysis project Ga0247829, IMG submission 207765) | Soil microbial communities from agricultural site in Penn Yan, New York, United States - 12C_Control_Day4 | ecosystem: Environmental > Terrestrial > Soil > Agricultural land | place... | reverse complement strand
TGCGCCGCGCCGCCAGCGCGGCGGTCTCGACGCGCGCGCTGGTCGCCAGCGGCGACGCCGCGACCACGACGGCGATCGCGATCAGCGCGATCGCGGCGGCGCGCACCGGCATCCACCGCCGGCGCGCCAGGCGGTGGGTCGCGATCGGCCCGGCGGTGAGCACGGCGAGGGCGCCGAGGGCGGGATAGGCGACGCCCGGCATCCACAGGCTGAAGTCGGTCAGGTTCTCGACGGCGAGCGCGGCCAGGCCGGCAAACGCGCCGGCCTCCCACGTGCTGGCCCGGGCGCGGCGCGCGCCGGTGGTCGCCAGCCAGACCAGCACCAGCGCCAGCGCGCCGGCGCCGACGAAGCCCCAGTCGACGGCCGCCTGCAGGTACTCGTTCTCGACGTACGGGTAGATCACCGCGCTGCTGTCGTGGACGCGGGTCGACGCCATCTCGAACGCACCCCGCCCGATGCCGGTCCAGCGGAACTCGGACAGCAGGGCGGCGCTCGACCGCCACACGCCGAACCGGCTCTGACTGTCGTCGAGCTCGGCGAGCTGGGTGCCCGACAGGTCGCGGACCACGCCGCCCGCGGTCAGCGCGCCGAGCAGCACCAGCCCGCTCAGCGCGACCACCGCGATGGCGACGACGTCGGAGCGGCGCAGCTTGCTGAGCGGCGCCGCCGCCCCGCGCTGCAGGAGCGCCAGCACGCCGACCGTGACCAGGCCGATCACCAGGGCGAGGGCGCCGCCGCGCGACTCGGCGAGCAGGCCGACCGCGGCGCACAGGGCGGCGCCGCCGAGCCAGGCCAGGCGGCGGCGGAACGGCGCGGCCAGGGCCAGGCCGACCGCGATCGGCGCCGACAGCGCCATCAGCGCCGACAGGTGGTTGTGGTTGAGCAGCGGCGCCAGGGTCGGCCGGATCAGGGCCTGCTGCGGGCGGTAGAGGCCGAACACGCTCTCGGCGCCGACCAGCAGGTGCAGCAGCGTGGTCGCGGCCATGGCGATGCCGACCACGGCGACGATCGACAGCAGCCACGGGCGGCGGGCCGGCTGGGCGGCGATGCGCAGGGCGGCGTAGGCGAAGGCGACGTAGCCGGCGTACTTGGCCAGCTCGATCAGCGTGGCCGGCGGATCGAGCGACAGCGGGATCCACGCCGGCGTCGCCTCGCCGAGCGCGCGGGCGTTGTCGGCGACCAGCGCGTGCTTGCCGGGCGAGATCAGCGCGACGACCGCGGCCGGCAGCGGGACGACCTGGACCAGGGTCAGCGCCGCGGCCAGGCCGACGAACACCAGCAGCGGCGGCGGCTGGCTCAGCTCGCGCTGCGAGGTCACGAACGCGGCGGCGGCGACCGCGGCCAGCCCACTGGTCAGGCACAGCGCCCAGCGCGGGGCGCCGCCGAGCGCGAACGGCGCGACCACGAGCACGCTCGCGACGAGGAACAGCCCGAGCGCGTCCCGCCGCCGCATCGGATCACCAGCGCCGGTGCGGCACGAACACGACGTCGCCCGGCCGCATGTAGAACTGGCTGGCGCTGCCGCGGCCGATCGACTCGACCGGGACCGTATAGGTCTTCTTGTCGGTGTCGGTCATGCGGGTGATGGTCACCGCGTTGCCGCGCGCCATCGCGGTGAAGCCGCCGGCGCGCGACACCGCCTCGATCACCGTCATGCCCTCGGTGAAGCCGAGGGTGCCCGGGTTGTTGACCTGGCCGAACACCGAGATCTTCTTGGACTTGTATTCCTTGACCAGCACCGAGACCTGCGGCGACTTGAGGTAGCCGTCGGCGAGCCGGTCGCGGATCTCGGTCTCGATCATCGCCGGCGACTTGCCGCTGACCTCGACCGCGCCGATCAGCGGGAACGAGATCGTGCCCTCGGGGCTGGCGCTGTACGTGCCGGTCATCTCCTCCTGCTGGAACACCCGGACCTCGAACACGTCGCCGGGGCCGAGGGTGGTGTCCTCGAGGTAGACCTGCTGCGAGGGGTACTTGCTGGGCGGCGGATCGCTGCACGCGCCGGCCAGGACCGCGGCGATGGCGGCGACGGCGGCGAGCAGCAGGCCGGACAAGGCTCGGCCAGACAGGCGCACGGACATGGCCGGTTGGACGTCGGAGGCGGCGGGCGCGTTCATGAACGAGCTTCGCGCTCGGCGAAGTCCTTGATCGTGTGGTTGAGGCCATCGACCAGCGGGACCGCCGGCTCCCAGTCGATCAGCGCCTTGGCGCGGCTGATGTCGGGGCGGCGGCGGACCGGATCGTCGACGGGCAGGGGGCGGTACACCAGCTCCGACCGGGATCCGGTCAGCTCGCGGACCAGCGTGGCGATCTCGCCGATCGTGGTCTCGTGCGGGTTGCCGAGGTTCATCGGCGCGCCGTCGGCGTCGACGTTCATGAACCGGATCGCCGCCTCGACCAGGTCGCTGACGTAGCAGAACGACCGCGTCTGGCTGCCGTCGCCGTAGATGGTGATCGGCTCGCCGCGCAGGGCCTGGACCACGAAGTTCGACACCACCCGGCCGTCGTTCTCGTGCATGCGCGGGCCGTAGGTGTTGAAGATGCGCGCGATGCGGCACTCGACGCCGTACTGGCGGGCGAAGCTGACCGCGAGCGCCTCGGCGCACCGCTTGCCCTCGTCGTAGCAGGCGCGCGGGCCGATCGGGTTGACGTTGCCCCAGTACGATTCGACCTGGGGATGGATCGACGGATCGCCGTAGATCTCGGAGGTCGACGCGATGAACAGGCGGGCGCCGACCTCGCGCGCGCACTCGAGCGCGTGCAGCGTGCCCTGCACGCAGGTGCGGATCGTGCGCACCGGGTTGCGCTGGTAGTGGATCGGCGACGCCGGGCACGCCAGGTGGAAGATCTGGTCGCACTCGATCACGAACGGCTGGTTGACGTCGTGGCGATCGAACTCGAAGGTGCCGCTGCCGAGCAGGTGCTGGACGTTCTCCCGCCGCCCGGTGAACAGGTTGTCCATGCACATGACCTCGTGGCCGTCGGCGACGAGGCGCTCGCACAGGTGCGAGCCGATGAAGCCGGCACCGCCGGTGACGAGGATTCTCCGGGCCATGGTCGGCGCGACTCTATCAGCTGGCGCGGCGGCCGCGATACCAGGCCCAGAACCGCTCGAGCCCGTCGCGGACGGGGGTGGTCGGGGCATACCCGAGGTCGCGTGCGGCACAGGTCACGTCGGCGTAGGTGATCGGCACGTCACCGGGCTGGAGCGGCAGGCGCTCGACGATCGCCTGCTTGCCGACGACCTCCTCGATCATCGCGACCAGATCGGCGAGCGAGGTCGTGACCGTGCCGCCGAGGTTGTAGATCTCGTAGCGGCCGGGCTCGACCCGCTCGCAGGCGGCGACCACGCCGCTGACGATGTCGTCGACGTAGGTGTAGTCGCGGCGGGTGCTGCCGTCGCCGAAGACCTGGATCGGCCGGCCGGCGTCGACGGCGGCGACGAACTTGTGGATCGCCATGTCGGGGCGCTGGCGCGGGCCGAAGACGGTGAAGAACCGCAGCGCGCTGATGCCGACGCCGAACAGGTCGCGGTAGGTCGAGCACAGCAGCTCGCCGGCCCGCTTGGTCGCCGCGTAGGGCGACGCCGGATGCAGGCAGGGATCGTCCTCGCGGAACGCGACCACCTGGGCCAGATCGCCGCCGTCGGCGCGGACGCCGTAGACCGAGCTCGACGACGCGAACACCAGGCGGGGCACGCCCAGGCGGCGGCACGCCTCGAGGATCACCGTGGTGCCGTGGACGTTGGTGCGGCTGTAGCGCAGCGGCTCGGCCAGCGACGGCCGCACCCCGGCCAGCGCGGCCAGGTGGCAGATCACGTCGGGGCGCTGCTCGGCGACCACGCGGGCGACCGCGACGTCGTCGGCGACGTCGGCCTCGACCAGGCGAAAGCGCGGCGGGGCGAGGGTGGCGGTCAGCGCGGCGGCGTTGGCCCGCTTGACGTCGGACGGGTAGAGATAACCGTCGAACGAGTCGAGCCCGACCACGTCGTGGCCGGTGGCGACCAGCCGCTCGACGGTGTGCGAGCCGATGAAGCCGGCGGCGCCGGTGACGAGGACCTTCATGGACCGGCGGCAGTATCGCGCAGCGCGGCGAGGTCGTCGACCAGCCACCACCGCCCCGGCGCGCGTCCGGCGGCACCGGCGAGCAGCGCGACCGCGGCGTCGCGATCCCCGGCGGCGCGGGCGAGCCAGGCGCGTTCGCACACCGCCCAGGTCGCGAAGAACGGCACGTGGTACGCCGACGGGAAATCGAGCGGCTGGGCGAGGGCGCGCTCGGTGGCGGCGACGTCGGCGGGCGCCACCAGCGCCGCCGGTCGGGGCCCCACGCAGCCGCCGGCGGCGAACCGGCGATGGGCGCGGACCAGCGCGGCGAGCGCGCTCGGGTTGCCGTAGGCCGGGCGGGTCGGGGTCGCGGCCGCGGCCAGGGCGTCGAGCTCGGTGGCGACGGCGTCGACCCGGGGATCGTCGGAGGCGGCGATCAGGCCGGCGACGGCCAGGCACGCCGCCCGCTGCGGCACGCCGGCGTCGGCGCCGCCGGGCAGGCACGGCGCCACCGCGGCGTCGGCGGTCGCGGCGTCGCCTTGCATCCAGGCCAGCAGGGCCAGCGCGGCGCGGCGGAGCGGCCGGCGCGCCGGCGGCGCCATCGCCAGCGACTCGGCGTAGAGCTGACGGGCGACGTCGAGCTCGCCGCGCAGCGCGCGCACCTTGGCCAGGCCGGCCAGGGTGTCCTCGCTGCGGCTGAGGGTCACCGCCTCCTCGGCGAGCTCGGCCGCGCGATCGAGCTGGCCGGCGACCGCCAGCGTGGTGGCGTGGACGCCGACCGCGTCGGGCTCGCCCGGGTAGGCGTCGTGGTAGCGGGCGCCGACCTCGACCGCCGCCGCCGGCTCGTCGGCCCAGATCAGCACGCTCGAGTAGTGGTCGAAGATGCGGCCGCGGAAGCGGCGGGTCGCGGTCCGGTGCAGCTCGCGGTAGATCGGCAGCGCCACCGCGAAGTCGCCCGCCCGGTAGGCGAGCTCGGCCGCCCAGAACGACAGCTCGTAGTCGCCGCCGGCGGCGGCGGCCAGCGCCTCGCGCGCCGCGGCCGGGCCGCGCTCCTCGAGGACGATGGTCGCGGCCAGGAGCGCGCGGTCCTTGCCGGCCGGCAGCCGGTCGGCGATCGCGCGGGCGCGGGTGAGCGCGTCGGCGCGGTCGCCGTCGGTGCCGCCGAACAGGATCATGTAGGCCAGGGCGCGCGCGTGGCTGGGGTCGACCCGCAGCGCGGCGCGCAGCGACGACAGCGCCTTGTCGCCGTAGAACACGTCGTACTCGTCGAGGGCGCGGGTGACGTAGGCGTCGCCCTTGCGCGGCGGCGGCGGGCGGCGCACCCACCAGATCGTGCCGGCGGCCAGCGCGCCGATGGCGAGCAGCGCGGCGAGCGCGACCGGCCAGCGGGCGGCGCGCGGGCGGAACAGCCGGTCGCGGGCGGCGATCAGCGCGTCGCGCAGCGCCGCCATGGTCGGGTAGCGCGCCTCGCGGTCGTGGCGCAGGGCGCGGGCGATCACCTCGGCGACCTCGTCGGGGACCGGCGGTCCCAGCCGCGCCGGCTCGCCGGCGCTGATCTCGGCGAACAGATCGTCGAGCGTGCGGGCCCGGTACGGCGGCTTGCCGCTGACCACCTCGTGGGCGAGCACGCCGAGCGAGAACACCTCGGTGCGCTCGTCGGGCACCCCGCCCGACAGCTGCTCGGGGGCCATGTACATCGGCGTGCCGAGCAGACTCCCGGCCCTCGTCGCATACGCATCCAGCCCCGTGCCCGTGCCCGTGCCCGGCCGGGTCATCGCCCCCGGCTCGCTCGCCACCGTCGCGTCGAGCGCGACGTCCTTGAGGTCGGTCGCGCCGGTCGCCGGCACGGTATCGCCGACGTCGCCGTCGCCGAGCGGCAGCGCCCGCATCTCGGGATCGGTCACCTCGGGGCCGACCATCGGCACCAGCTTGGCCAGCCCGAAGTCGAGGACCTTCACCGTCCCGTCGCGGGTCACCATGACGTTGGCGGCCTTGATGTCGCGGTGGAGGATCTTGCGGGCGTGGGCGGTGGCCAGCGCGTCGGCGATCGCGATCAGCCAGCTCAGCCCGCGCTCGAGCGGCGGCGCGCCCCGCGCCCGCAGCGCCTCGGCCACGGTCTCGCCCTCGACCAGCTCCATCACCAGCACGTCGCAGCCGCCGGCCTCGACGATGTCGAACAGGGTGACCACGTTGGGATGCGGCACCGCGGCCGCCGCCCGCGCCTCGCGCAGCATCCGCGCCCGCCGCTCGGGGTCGCCGGCGACGTCGGGTGGCAGCAGCTTGAGGGCGACCAGCCGGTCGAGGCGCTGGTCGCGCGCGCGCCAGACCTCGCCCATCGCGCCCTTGCCGATCGGCGCGAGCAGGCGGTAGGGCCCGATGGTATCGCCGGAGGTCACGCCGGCGAGGATTCTACCGGAGTTGCGACCCGGCCCGGTTCATGGCGCAATCCGTCTCATGCGCACCTTCCTCGCCGCCATGGTCGTCGCCGTGCTCGCCTCCGCCGCCGCGTGCAGCGGCCCCGCCAAGAAGGCCCCCGACGGGCCGGCGCCCGACGACATCCCGCAGGAGGTCACCTGCTGCATCACGCCCGCCGAGGACGGCACCACCGACCGCGAGGTCGTGCCGGTCGAGCGCTGCCCCGAGGACCAGCGCAACCCGGTCGACGCCTGCAACGTCGGTCCGGGCGAGAACGAGCCGGTCGACTGAACCGGTCTCGCCGAGGCGGACCGCGCGACCGCGGTCCGCCGCCTCACTCCGGGACGAGCTGCAGCGAGATCTCGAACGACGCCTCGGTCGGGTCGCCGTCCTTGTCCTTGGGCACGTCGAACCGCCAGTTGGCCATCTGGCCCTCGATGCACTTGTCGAGGCTCGACTCGAAGCCGGTCGCGTTCGGGCTGACCGTGCGGCCGCTCTCGTTGACGGTGAACGCCAGCTTGACCTTGCCGCGCGCGGTCGGGTCGGTCTTGAGCAGCTCCTTCTGGCAGCGCTTGATGCCGGTCATGTAGGCGCTCATGATCTTGCGCAGCACGGCGTCCGGGGTCAGCGTGCTGTCGTCGAAGGTCTTCTTGTCGGAGACCGAGATGCGACCGGCCGGGACCTTCTCGGTGCCCTTGCCGTCGGGACCGCTGGCGCTGACCGGCCCGCCCGGGCCCTCGACCGCCGGGCCCTTGCCGGTGCCGATGCGCGGGTCGCCGCTGCCGCGGGTGCCGCGGTCGGCCTGGCCGCCGCCGATCTCGGTGCGCGCGCCCGAGGCCGCGACCTCGGTCAGCTGGTTGCCGAGGTCCGAACCGGGCTTGCGGCGCTCCATGTCGCCCGACACGCCGCCGGTGGCCGAGTCGCCGGAGAACAGCATGTCGGCGTAGCGCACCGACTCCTCCTGCAGGGCGACCGCGCTGGTCTCCTCGCGGCCCGACGGCTTCTCGCCGCCGCCGCCGGTCGGCTTGGCCGGCGTCTTGGGCTGCTCGGGCGTCTTGGTCTCCTCGCCCTTGGGCGGCGCCGTCTCGGCTTGGCCCTCGTTGGGGTCCTTGGCCGGCTCCTGCGGGATCTGGAAGTCCTCGACGTCCTTGATCTCGTAGCTCTCTTCCTGGAACGTCGCGACCGCGGCGCGATCGGCGATGCCGTCGCTGAGGTCGGGGTCGTTGATGAACACCGCCCACATCATCAGCACGGTGTGGGCGACGATCGACACCGCCAGGATGACCATGAGCTGGGGATCGAGCCGATCGGCCAGCGTCCCGCGCACCGAATGCGGCAGCATCGGCTTGGGCTGGCGGGGCGGCTCGGTGACGAACTGGAACAGCAGGGTCAGCTCGCCGATCGACACCTTGCCGCGCGCGTGCTCGGACAGCGGCAGGGTCCAGTGATCGCCGCGGCTGGCGGCGCCGCCCGAGCGCGCGAGCTCGAGGGTCTGGACGCGATCGCCGTCGGACAGGCGGCCGTCCATCGCCTTGGTGAAGTTGAGGACGTACTGGCCGTTGACGACCTGGAACAGGGTCCACTGCCGCGGCAGCCCCTCGACCGGGATCGAGAAGGTGTTCTTGGCCGACTGGCCGAGCGTGACGTCGACCCGCTCGCGGATCAGCCGCTCCTCGACGATCTTGCCGCCGAGCAGCACGCCGATGCGCAGGACGCGCCGGCGGCCGCCGCTGTCGGGTCCGGGGTGCGCGTGGGTGGCCATCAGAAGGGCGCCTTGGTCACGGTGGCGATGATCAGCGGGAGGAAGTCCTGCTTCAAGGTCTCCCACTCGTAGTTGATGTTCTTGGCCTGGAGCACGTAGACGACGCTCGGCCGGGGCACCTTTCCACACACCGAGATCACGGTGTCGATCACGTGGACCTTCTGCCCGTTGCGGTACTCGACGTGGAAGTTCTTCCCGTCTTTCTTCTGCTCGCCCTCCTGCTGGTCGCAGCCCTCGGCGCGGGCCGCGGCGGCGGCGGTGCCGAGGGCGAGGGTGACGAGGGTCGCGAGGGTCAGGGTGCGCACCATGATGGGCTCCTCAGCCGGCGAGGTCACTTGCTGCTCTTCGCGCGCTTCTTCTCTTCGCGCTTGATGAGCTTGGTGACGTCCTTGGTCCGTTCCTCGTACAGCTTGATGTCGACGCCGGGCATCGACCGGTACTCGTCGAAGTAGGTCTTGGCCCGGCCGAGGCGGACCAGCTCGTCCATCGGCCCCTGCGGGGTCGGGAACGGGCTCGCGTCGAGATAGAGCAGGCCGAGGTTGTAGTAGGCGGGGCCGTAGGTGCGGTCGACGGTCAGCGCCTGCTTGTAGGCGGTCTCGGCCTTGGACAGCCACTCGGCGCGCGACGGGCTGTTGGGGTCGAAGTCGGCCGAGATGCCGCGGTAGGCCGAGCCGAGCGCGTTGAGCACGCCGGCGTCCTGCTGGCCGAGGCTGCGCACCTTCTCGAACGTCGACACCGCGTCGCCGTACTGCTTGTTGGTCAGCTGGTGGATGCCGAGGTTGATGAGCGCGCTGGCGTAGCGCGGCTCGAGCTCGACCGCCTTGCGGTAGGCGGCGAACGCCTTCTGCGGCTCGTTGATCTTGTCGTAGACCAGCCCGTACACGAAGTAGAGGTACGAGTTGGTCTTCGACGTCTTCCGGTTGGCGAGCAGCCCGTCGAGGATCACCTCGGCGGTGTCGTAGAGCTTCTTGTGGTAGTTGGCGTGGGCGATCACCACGATCGCGTCGATGCTGGTGCCGTCGACCGCCAGCGCGGCCTGGGCCTCGCGGATCGCGCCGTCGGGATCCGGGGTCTTGGCCGACAGCATCGCCCGCGCCTTGCCGAGGTGCTCGGTGACCTGGACGCGCGCGAGCTCCGGGCTGATGTCGAGGTTCGGCGGGATGATCGGCGGCGGCGCCGGCTCCTCGGGCGTCGCCACCGCTCCGCCGTCTCCGCCCTGGCCGCCGTCTCCGCCCGTGCCCGTGTCCGTGCCGGCTTCTCCGCCCGTGCCCGTGCCCGTGCCCATGCCCGTGCCCGATCCGTCGCCGCCCGTCCCGCCACCCGGCCCCGGATCGCCCTCCGGCTCCTTGTCGTTCACGCCGGTCTGCTCGCCGCCCTTCGCGCCACCGCCGCTCGGCGTGGTCGATCCGCCCTTGTCCTTCTTGCACGCGGCCGCGCCGCCCAGCAGGGCGAACGCGAGCAGGGCTACGCCCAGGGAGCGCACTCGCCTACCAACGCCCGACCCGCGCACCCGGTCTACCGTCGTCTTCATGGCGCCTCCGTCCCCGTGAACAGCTCCTGGTGCAGCACCGGGAAGTCGTCGGGGAACTCGCGGTTGAGGTTCTCGAGGGCGAGCTGGCTCCACCGGTTCGAGACCCCGTTCTTCTTGGCCAGATCGGTGACCTCGACCCACTGGGCCTTGGCCTGCTCGATGTACTTGGCCAGGTTGTTGGCCAGCCCCTCCTCGTAGGCGGCGACCGCGCCGGCGTCGGGGTTCTTCTTGTCGAGGTCGAGGATGTACTTGGGCGTCGGCGCCTGGGCCAGCTTCTCGGCGAACCGGGCCAGGGTCTCGCCGTAGCGGACCTTGGCCGCCATCGAGTACTCGGCGACGCCGTAGTCGTCGAGCGCCAGGTACTTGTCCTGGGTCTCGAGGGTGGCCTTCTCGAGCGCGGCCTTGAGCGCCTTCGACCGGTCGACGGTCTTGGCCACCTCGGTGATCTTGTACGGCTCGAACTTGGTCGTGAAGTGGCGCTCGGCGAAGGTCAGCGTCCACTCGCCGGCCAGGCGGGCGCCGCGGGTGTTCTTGGGCGACCCGGTCTTCTTCCACGCCTCGACCGCGGCGGTGCCGGCGGCGTCGGCGTTCTTGGTGTTGCCCTTGCGCTTCCACACCGCGGCGGTGTCGTAGTACGAGGCGACCAGGTCGTCGGCGTTGCCGGCGTCGTTGCCGTAGGCCTTGCGCCACTTGTCGAACGCCGGCACCAGGTTGGTGATGTCGCCCGCCGACTTGTAGACCCGGGCGATCGACCACAGCGCGCGGTCCTTGTTGCGGCGATCGGTCTCTTCCTTGTCGTACTTGGTGAACAGCTCGACCGCCTTCTTGAAGTCGCGGTCGAGCTCGGCCAGCACCGCCGCGTTGTAGAGCGCCTCGAGGGCGATCTGGTCGGTGGTGCGCGCCGGCTCGCCGCCCAGCGGCGGCGGCGGCTTGATGCCGCGCTTCTTGGCGTCCTTGGCGACCGTGTACAGCTCGAGGTTGGTGGCGATCGCCGCGTCGTAGTCGAACACGCTCTGCTGGCTCTGCGCGGTCAGGCGCATGGCCTCCAGGAAGTACGGGCTCTCGCGGAACCGCTTGTCGGTGCTCTTGGTGAACTCCTTGTAGAGCGCGATCGCGGTCTTGGGCCGGTCACCGAGGCTGTAGTTGGCGGCGGCGTTGTACAGCGCGACCGGCAGGTCGGCGTCGCCGGGCGGCGCGACCTTGTAGTAGCGGTAGAACAGCTCGGCGGCCTCGATGTACTTGCCCTCGCCGGACAGGTTCTCGGCCCGCTTGAACTCGATCGACCGGTTCTGCGACTTGGCCAGCTCGATCGACTTGGCGTCGCCGCACTTCGACGAGATGAAGTTGTTGTTGACCTCGGCGAACTTGTCGAGCTGGTTGGTGGCCTCGTAGACCGACAGCAGCGCGTCCTTGGCCTTCACCGACTCGGGCACGCCGCAGAACTTGTTCATCACCTTCTCCATGCGGGCGATCGCGTCGTCGACGTGGAGGTAGGCCAGGCTGACCAGGGCGGCGTTGAGTCCCTGCTGGGGCGCGGTCCGGGGATCGTTGACGACGTTCTGGTAGTCGTCCCACTCGCGCTGCATCGTCACGTACAACGGCGGGATCGGCTGCGGCCGCAGCGGCTGCGGCATCGCCTTGAGGTCGGCCGGGGTCGGCACCACCAGCGGTGCCAGGGTGCCGGCCGCGACCTGGCGCGCGACCTCGGCCTCGTACGAGGCCAGGATGTCCTTGGCGGCCTGCAGGAAGAACGTCTCCGACAGGTCGCGGTGATCGCGGACCCAGCGGTACTGCTCGACGGCGTCGAGGTAGCGCTCGCTGAAGTACAGCGCCTCGCCCTGGTAGTAGGTGAACTCGTAGACGTAGTCGCTCTCGGGGTACTGCTCGATGAACACCCGGTACAGGCGGACCGCCTCGGCGTAGAGCTTGAGGTACTCCTCCTTGACCACCGCCTCGGTCCGGCCGCCGGCCTCGTACTCCTTGCGCAGGTTGGTCGCGGCCAGGTGGGTGTTGCGGGCGGCGGCGTACAGGGCGCGCTCGGCGATGCGCCGCTGGTTCTCCATCGCCTCGCGATCCTTCTCGTTGGCGATGTACCAGGGCGTGCCCGGGGCGTAGCGGGTGGCCAGCTCGGCGGCGGCCTGGTCGGCGGCGAACTTGTCGCCCTTGGCCTCGAAGGCGTCGACGATCAGCTGGTGGACGACCGGATTGCGCGGCGACAGCTCCCACGGCGGGCCGAGCGCGATCCGGTAGCTGTCGACCGCCTGGTCGTAGGCCTGCAGCTCCATGAACGCGCTGCCCATCGCCTCCCACACGTCGCGGACGTGGGGCTCGTTCTCGCGACCCTTGTAGAAGTCGCGGGCGCGATCGAACGCCTTGACCGGATCGGTGTCGGTCTCGCCCTCCCACGGATCGGTGAACGCGACCGCGATGTACTGCAGCGACTCCTCGCGCAGCTCGAGGGCGGGGACGCCGCCCTTGGCGACCAGGGCGTCGTACAGCCGGACCGACTCGTCGAACCGCTTGATCGAGTCGAGCAGGAAGTCGCGCTTGTAGTACGACCAGGCCAGCTTGTAGAGCGCCTCGGCGTACAGCGGCGAGTCCTTGGCGTGATCGACGACCTTGAGGTACGAGGCGATCGCCTCGTCGAGCTCGCCGGGGACGGTGAAGTGGTAGTCGGCGATGCCGCGGACCCAGGCGTGGCGGACCAGCTCGGGATCGGCGCCCTCCCACGCCTTGCACTCGGCGTACGGGTCGAGCCGCTCCTTGCGATCGATCCGCGCCAGCGCCTCCTCCTTGGTCGGCATCGGCGGCGCGACGTCGGTCCACTTGTACTTGTTGGCGCAGGTCAGCGCCAGGAACAGGATCATCGACCGCCGCTCGTCCTTGGTCTTGCCGTAGTAGCCGAGCAGGTAGAGGACGCTGGGCAGCTGGCGGTAGTCGGGGAACTCGTTGAGGATCCGCTCCCAGTAGGCGATCGACCGCGAGTAGTCGGCGATGACCTCGGCGTTGATGTCGGCGACGTCGACCTCGTCGTCGGCGACGTCGAGGTAGAGGTCGGCCAGCCGGTACATCGCGTCCGGCGTGAACTGGTCGTGATCGGGGTGATCGCCGATGAACTTCTCGAGCAGCTCGATGGTCTGGAGGTGCTTGTTCTGCTTGCGGGTGGTGGCGTCGGCGATGCGGCGGGCGTAGCGGGCCTCGAGCTCGGCGGTCTTCTCGTTGAACGACCGCAGCAGCAGGTCGCGCATCCGCCGCTGGTGGGCGTCGGCCTCGCCGGTGTAGCGGGTCCAGTCGGCCTCGACCTCGCGCAGCACGCCGCGCTCGGCCTCGGACAGCGGCGCGGCGTCGACGCCGGTCAGCGGCACCGGCGGCGGGGCCGGCGGGGCGCTCGGCACCGCGCTCGGGCCGGTCGGCACCGACGGCGGGGTGTTGCCGGGCTGGGCCAGGGCCGGCGCGGCGGCCAGCGAGGTCACGAGCGCCAGCGCGAGGGCGCGGCGCGGGGCGGATCCGGATCTCATTGGGCGTCTCCAGGAGCCGGGGCCGGCGCCGGCGGCGCCGCCTCGCTGCGAGCGTCCTCGATCAGGTCGGCGAACTCGTCCTTGAGCTGCTTGATCTCGCGCTGCTTGTCGAGGTTGAGCCGCTGCAGGTCGTCGTCGGCCTCCTCCTTCTGCGACCAGCTGACGTCGACCACGCCGACGTCGGACCGGACCAGGACCTCGTAGAACTTGGTCTTGACGTCGCGGAAGGCGTTGCCGAGCACGGTGCCGCCGAGGGCGCGCGACTCGGCCTCGTAGAGCAGGAACTCCTTGCGGTAGGCGGCCAGCTCGGCCTTCTCGTGGACCACGCTGTCGCGGACCTCGGTCAGCGCCACCTCGACGATGTCGTCGATGGTCGCGTTGACGGTGTCGAGCTGGGCCAGCACGCGATCGCCGCGGCCGATCAGCTCGGCGGCGCGCTGGCCGCGGCGCTGATCGCCGCGGGCGGCGACCGGGCCCATGGCCTGATGCTCGGCGGCGAGGGCGGCGCGCAGCTCGCCGCGCAGCTGCTTGGCCATGAGCGTGACCGGGTCGCCGCTGCCGGCCTCGTCGCGGCCGAGCGTGATCTCGCGGCGCACGCTCTCGAGCTCGGCCTGCATGGTGTCGATCTCGAGGTTGAGCTCGGTGATGACCTTCTGGGCCTCGAGGCGCTGGTTCTCCCACGCCTGCTTCTGGGCCGAGGCGGTCGGCGCGCCCGACTCCTTGAGGAACTTGTCGATCGCCACGACGGTGGACCGGGTGGTGGTGATCGCCACCTGGACCTCGGCGGTCGACCGCTCGAGCTCGTCGAACTCGGCGCGGGCCGCGGCGACGCGCTTGCTGTAGGCGACGTCGGCGTCGGGCAGCGCGGCCAGCCGGCCCTCGATCGCCTTGCGGTTCTGGGTCAGGCGCTCGAGCTGGGGGTCGCGGGCGGCCGCCCCGGCCAGCTTGCGCTCCTCGTCGGCGAGGCGGACCCGCAGCTTGATCAGCTCCTCGTAGAGCTCGGTCGAGCGGCTGCGCTTGGTGGCCAGGCTGGGGAAGATGTTGACCCGGTTGGGCGCGGCCAGCGCGGCGTCGAGGCGCTCGATCGTGCGCTCGGCCTCGACGATCTCGTCCTGGATCGAGCCGAGGTCGGTCTCGATCGTCATCACCCGGCCGACGTCGGGCTCGTCGCGGATCCACGCCGCGGCGATCTCGGGCATCGTCGAGTTGGTCTGGAAGGTCTGCGACGACCGGCCGGTGATCTGGGCGAGGAACACCTGCGGGTCCTCGTTGGCGGCGATGATCTTGGCCAGCTCGTCGTGGGGCGGCGTGTAGGTGTCGCGGGTGCCCTGGAAGATGTCGACCGCCTTGATGTACTCGCCGGCCGGGTTGTCGGCGCCGGTGTCGAGGCCCTGGACCACCTTGTCGTGGATCGCCTGGGCCTTGCGGATGCGCAGGTTGCCCTCGAGGATGCGCACGGTCGGCAGCTTCTGCGAGGTCGGATCGGCGAGCGCCAGCAGCTCGAGCGCGCGCAGCGCCTTGTCGAACTGCTTGGCCTTCACGTAGACCCAGGCGACCTCGTAGAGCGCCTCGTCGAACAGGTCGCTCTTGCGGTCGATGAACAGGTAGCTGTCGATCGCCTTGGTCGGCTGATCGCGCTCGTAGTAGAGCCGGCCGAGGGCGAGGTTCGACAGCTCCTGGATCCGGCGCTCGTCGTCGTTGCGGGCCTCGCGCTTGAGCAGCTCGTCGAGGATCTGGGTCGCCTTGCCGAGGTCCTGGCGGGCGACGTGGGTGGTGGCCAGGTAGTAGGCGGCCTGGAAGCCGTACTCCGAGGTCGCCGGCACCTGCTGGAACCAGGTCAGCGCCTCGTCGTAGTCGCCGAGGTTGAAGGCGTACTTGCCGCGGACGTAGGGCACCGACGGCTGGCGCTTGTCGGTCGGCACCGCGTCGAGGTCGGCCAGCCACTGGGCGACGCCGTCGTCCTCGCCGAGCAGCAGCGACAGCTCGATCAGCCGCTCGAGCGACTGCTGGTAGAACTTGCTGCCGGTGCCGACCTCCTGGACCAGCTGCGCGAAGTAGCCGCGCGCGGCGACCCGGTCGCCCTTCTGGAACAGCGACTCGGACAGGTAGTACAGCGCGGTGTCGTAGTCGCGGCCGCGCGGGGTCTGCCCGACGTAGTCGTAGAGCAGCAGCGCGGCGCTGTCGAAGTTGCCGACGCCGAACGAGACCTGGGCGTCGATCAGCCGGCGGGCCATCACGTCGGCCTTCTTGGGCTGGCCGGTCGGCTTCTTGATGCCGGAGCCCAGCTCGCGGGCCTCGGCCTCGAAGCCGGCCATCTTCTTGCCGGCGTCATCGAGGACGTCGGCGCCGACCGGTCCCACCGCGGCCGCGACGAGCGCAGCCGCGAGCGTTGCCCGAATCAGGCTCATGTCAGTCCTTCTCCCCGGTTCCCGCGGTGACCTTGAAGTCGATCGCCGGCCGCTTCTCGAGCGGCGTCGTCGGGCCGCCCTTCTCGAAGCCGACCGCCTCGATACGGGTCGACTTGCCCTCGGCGGCCGTGAACGTGTGGCTGGAGCGGACGGTGAACGTGTACTTGTTGAGGTACTTGAACACGCCGTAGCCGTGGCCGCGGTAGATGGCGAGCACGCTGACGCTGTGGCTGCCCGGCGAGATCGGCCCGGTCAGCACGTCGAACGTCTTCGACTTGTAGAGGTTGGCGTTGCCCTCGTCGGAGCGGGCGAAGATCTGGGTGCCGTCGAGCGCGTAGACCAGGCGCTGCAGCCGGAACGAGCTGCCCATCTTGTTGACGTGGACGATGGTGGCCTGGGCGCCGACGCCGCCGCCGAGCACCGCCTCCTTGAGCTGGGTGGTGCGGGCCTTGGCGCGCCACGCCCGCTCCTTGAGCGCCTGGACCCGCTGCTCGAGGCGGCGCAGGCGCAGGTTGACCGGCATCTGCTCGGGATCGACGCTGTTGGGATCGACCTCGGTCGAGGCCACGTCGCCGGGTGCGCCGGTCGGGGCCGGTGCGGGAGCGCCCGGGTTCGCCGTGCCGGGGGTGCCAGCCGGCGCGCCGGTGGTCGGCGCCGGGGTCGTCGTCGGCGTCGTCGGCGTCGTCGTCGGGGTGGTCGGGGTGGTCGGGGTCGTCGGCTGCGCGGCGACCGAGGTCGCCAGCGCGAGGACCATCACGGGCAGGGCGGCGCGGAGCGCGCCGTGACGAAGCGTGGAGGGTGTGCGCATGCCTTCTGCTCCCAACCGGTGGGCGACCGGAGCTCCCGACGAAGTCGGCCGACGGACCCGAAGCCGACCATTACTCGAGTGGATTGGATGATTTGTAACATCCCAGCCTTGGCCGATCAAACCGCGGCCACATCACGCCCCGGACCCACATGACCGCGGTCACGGGCCGTGAACGAACCGGGACGCCACCGAGTCAAAACTGCTCCTCCGGAGCGGCGCCGCCGGTCCGGCGCCGTACCATCGGGCGACATGGTCCGTGTCGTCCTGCTGGTCGCGCCGCTGCTCGTCGTGAGCGGCGGGTGCGGTGCCCTCGGGGCGTCGACGCCGCCCGACTCGCTCCAGTGCGGCAGCGACGAGGCGGCCCGCCGCACCGACTGTCCGTCGAGCCCGGCGCTGGCTGCCCACCTGCGCGACCGGTGGTCGCTGGCTCCGGACGCGCGCATGACCACCACCTGCGTCCCCGGCGCGTTCGGCGCCCCCGCCTGGCTGGTCCACGCGATCGTCGCCGGCACCCCGCACGAGCGCGCCGCGACCTTCCTGCTCCAGCCGACCTGCGCCGCGCTGACCGATCCCGCCCTCCACGACCTCGGCCCGGGCGAGCGTGACGTCGAGCTCGAGGTGCGCGACCTCGACGGCGACACCATCGACGAGGTGCTGGCCCGCCGGACCGAGGCCGACGCCCGCGGCCGCTCGGCCTACCTCGAGGTCCTGCGCGTCGCCGCCGGCCGCCTCCTCCCCGCCGGCAAGGTCCGCCTCGAGCACGACGACGGCGACACCCGTTGCACCAGCACCCTGCGCTACCGCCCGCGCCCCGGCGGTGGCCAGCTGATCGAGGTCGAGGCCGCGGGCGCGGCCATCGCCGGCGACCTGTGCCTCATGCCCGGCGTCCACCACCTCGAGCTGAGCGCCGGCGGCCTGCGCCGGCGGATGCCGTGACGGTCAGGCCCGCGGCGTCGCGGCCAGCAGCTTCCAGAGCGCCTCGAGGACGTCGCGCACGCCTTCCCCCGTCGCCGCAGACATGGTCAGCAGCTCGATGCCGCGCGCGGCGAAGGCGGCGCGGAGCTCGTCGACGGAGCCGTGGGTGGTCCCGGCGTCGATCTTGTTGAGCACCACCACCTGTGGCGTGCTGGCGAGCGCCGGCGCGTAGCGGGTCAGCTCGGCGTTGATCACGTCGAAGTCGTGGAGCGGCGACCGCTCGGGCCCGGCGGTGTAGGTGTCCTCGACGATGTGGAGCAGGGCGCGGCAGCGCTCGACGTGGCGGAGGAACTGGTGGCCGAGGCCGGCGCCCTCGGCGGCGCCCTCGATGAGGCCGGGGATGTCGGCGATGACGAACGACCGCTCGTCCGAGATCCGGACAACCCCGAGGTTGGGGACCAGGGTGGTGAACGGGTAGTCGGCGATCTTGGGCTTGGCCCGCGACACGCTGGCGATGAACGTCGACTTGCCGACGTTGGGGTAGCCGAGCAGGCCGACGTCGGCGAGCAGCTTGAGCTCGAGGCGGAGCGTGCGGTCCTCGCCGGGAGTGCCCGGCTCGGCGGTGCGCGGCGCCTGGTTCCACGGCGTCTTGAAGTGGATGTTGCCCTTGCCGCCCTTGCCGCCCTGGGCGACCACGGCTCGCCCGTCGGCGCGGGCCAGGTCGGCGATCACGTCGCCGCTGTCCTGGTCGTACACCACGGTGCCGACCGGGACCCGCAGGATCAGGTCCTCGCCGCGCGCGCCGTACTGATCCTTGGGGCGGCCGTCCTCGCCGCGCGGCGCCTTGTAGTGGCGCTGGTAGCGGAAGTCCAGCAGCGTGCCGAGCTGGGGATCGGCGAGCAGGATCACCGAGCCGCCATCGCCGCCGTCGCCGCCCGACGGTCCGCCGCGCGGCACGTTGTCCTCGCGGCGCATGGCGTTGGAGCCGTTGCCGCCATCGCCGGCCTTCACGTATATGGTGGCCTCGTCGATGAACTGCATAGGCTCCGCCGAGACATATGGCTAGCATCGAGGCCGGGTCAAGGGCAGCGGTGGCCTGGCTCGGGACCATCGGGCGGCCGGTGGCGGCGCGGGCGCTGCCGACGTGGGCCGGGGTGGCGATCGCCGCCGGCGTGGTGATGGGCGGTAACGGGCTGAGCCCGCGCGACCTGGCCGGCGTCGTCGAGGCCGCGCCGCGCGGGTGGGCGATCCTCGGCGGCGCCTGGCTGCTGCTCACCGCCGCCGCGGTGCGCGCGGCGCTCGACGCGCCGGGCGCGGCGTACCTGCGTGCGCTCCCGGGGGGACCGGCGGGCGAACGGGCGACGATCGTGGTCGCCGCGGCCACGGTCCACGCGCCGTGGGTGGTGGTGTGGCTGATCGGCGCCGGGCCGGCGATCGGGCTCGCCGCCTGGGCGGCGATGACCGCGGCCAGCCTGGTCCTCGTCGGGCTGCTCGCCCGCGTCGCGCCGCGGGCGCGGCCGCCGCGCTGGCCCGGACCGGTCCGCGCGCTGGCCGGCGTGCACGCGCGCAGCCTGGTCCGCCGGCGCGGGTCGGCGCTGATCGCCGGTGCCGGCATGGCCATGCTCGGCGGCGCGCTGGCCGGCGTCATGGTCGGTCACGAGGCGGTCACCGCCACCGACGCCGCCGTGCTGGCCGGGGCGACCTCGACGCTGGCGCTGGCGATCGCGCTCGCCGCCGCGACCGCCTCGGTGGCCGACAGCGATCGACAGCTCGACTGGCTGGCGTCGTCGTCCGGCACCGGCGCCTCCGCCCGGCGCGGCGCGGTCGCGCTCGTGCTCGGCGGGCTGGGGCTCGCGGCGGCCGGGGTCGCGACCGTGGCCGCCGCGGCGGTCGGCGCCCGGTTCGTGCCGGCGATGGCCGGCGCGCACGCGCTGGTCGGGCTCGGGCTCGGGCTCGGCGCGGTCGCCGCCGCGGCGTGGGCGCGCCGCGACGGCGGCGACGACCCGGTGCGCATCGACGGTGCGCGGGTCGCGATCGGGCTGGTCGGGCTCGGCGTCGTCGATCTGGCCGCGTGCGGGTTGTTCGGGCTGGCCGGGCTGGCCGGCGTGCTCGCGCTCGGCGCCGGCCTCGCCGCCGGCGGCGGCGGGCGGGGCCGCCGATGACGGCGCCGGCGGCGATCGAGGTCCGTGGCCTCGGCAAGCGCCGCGGCGGTCGCTGGGTGGTCGACGACGTGTCGTTCACCGTCGCCGCCGGCCAGGGCGACCACCTCGCC
>Ga0247829_10000211_pt1 | contig 19752 bp, 15 predicted proteins | sample 12C_Control_Day4_FD_207765 | JGI IMG/M metagenome (GOLD analysis project Ga0247829, IMG submission 207765) | Soil microbial communities from agricultural site in Penn Yan, New York, United States - 12C_Control_Day4 | ecosystem: Environmental > Terrestrial > Soil > Agricultural land | place... | reverse complement strand
GACGAGAAGCCCTCGCCAAAAGGTCGTGACGGCTGGAGCCTATTGCAACAACATGCTCACGCGCGAGTGCCGGCGCCGGCGAGGATGACGGCAGCTTCCGCCGCGACGTCGTCGACACACGCGTCGATGTGATCCCGACGCGTGCGGAAGCTGAGCACGCACACGCGGCCCAGATATCGTTCGTCAATCGTGCACCCTGTCAGCATGACCCGGCCGCGCGCGGTGACGCCATCCATCAACGCCCGTGTCGCGGCATTCTCGTCTTCGAGTTCACTGCGCGTGGGGCCCCACGCCCACGCGCTCTCGCCCCTCGACGATGCTCGGGACGACCCTGAGCCTGTCGAAGGGTCGCTCGGCGGCACGGCTTGGCCGTGCTTCCCTCCGGCGCCTCGCTCGGGCCGCAGGCGCTCTGCGCCGGCCCGGGACAAGTGGAACGCGAACAGCGACAGCTGCGGCTGTGCGTCCATGACGATGCCAGGAATGCGCGAGATGCGGGCGGCCGCCTCGACCGCCAGCTGACGCTTCTCCGCGATGGCGGCGCGGAACCTCGCCGTGCCGAGCAGCTTGACGCAGAACCAGACGCGCAGCCCTGGAAAGCCGCGCGACAGATCGGGCCCGTGCAGGCTCGGATCGTAGAACTCGTCGTCGTCAGCCCGCGTCGGGAGATATCCGGCGTGTGGCACGTGATGCGCTGCACGCAGTGCCGCGCCGTCGCGCACGAGCAGCGCCCCCGTGCCGTAGGGAAGGAACATGCCCTTGTGCGGGTCGAGCGTCAGCGAATCGGCACGCGGCAGCCCGGCCAGCTGCGGTCGCAAGGCTGGATCCATGTAGAAGAACGCTCCGTACGCGCCGTCGACGTGATGCCAGAGCCGTTCTGCGGCGCAGAGGTCCGCTATCATCTCGAGTGGGTCCACTGCCCCGGTGTTAGTCGTGCCCGCGGACGAGACGACGAGGAACGGCGTGAGCCCTTCGGCCCGATCGCGCCGAATGCTCTCGGCGAGCGCATCCACGCGCATCCGAAACTCCTCGTCGACGTCGATGCTGCGCACGCGGTCGTCGAACACCCCGGCGATACGCGCCGACTTCACGATGGAGTGATGGACCTGAGTGGACGCGTACATCACGCCGCGGCGTATGTCGTTGCCCAGGTGCCGTTCGCGCGCGCACAGGATCGCGTTGAGGTTCGCCATCGAGCCGCCGGTCGTGAACAGGCCGCGCGTGGTCTGAGGAAAGTCCATCCATTCGCGGAGCCAGTCGAGCGCGTTCGCTTCGAGTTGGACCAGGACGGGGGCTGCCTGCCAGACTCCTGTGAAGCGGTTCGTCGTATCGGCGATGAAGTCGGCAAGCGCCGCGGGAAAGAGCCCGCCGCCCGGGATGTAGGCGAGGTATCCAGGTGCGGGGGCGTTGAAGGATCGGGGAATCCACTCGGCGAACAGCGCCTCGAGCAACGGCTCGAGCGGTGACGGATCCTCGGGAGCCGGTTCGCGGAGACTGCGCGCCAGCTCCTCTGCGCGGACGTCACCGCAGACCGGCTGCGCCGCGAGCGACGCGATGTGGTCGATGCCGCGCTCCGTCACCGCACGCGTCATCCGCCGCATGTCGTCGGGCGAGAACTCCAGGTCCGCGGGATCATCATGAGCGGGCATGCACGATGCTACAACGATGAACGGCGTAGACACTGACCAGGTGAAGAGATCGCGCGCGAGATACGTCCGAGGACGTACATGCCGGATTGTGAGGACCTGGGACGGCGACGACGCTAGCGGTTGAGTGGCAGCGCCGCCGCGACGCCGGAAACAGCCGCGGCGAACTCCTCGCCTACGAGCGATGCGATCGTCGCCGCGATCTGCGAGGTGGTCACGTTCACGTTACGGCGAACGCCCAGCGCCGGAACGTCCGGCCCGAGCACGGCGATCCACGTGCGCTCGGCTGCGGCGACGTCGCGCCCGTGCTTCGTCCAGTCCGCGGTCGTCGCCCCTCGCCCGTGATCCGTCGTCACAAGCAATGACGTTCGTCTCGAGTACTCCGGCATCCCCTGTGCAGCCTTCCAGATCCGCTCGATGAAACGATCCGCGCGGAGGGTCGCATCGAGATACAGATCGTAGCGGCCTTCGTGCGCCCACTCATCGCCTTCTCCGAGCATCACGTAAAGGACCCGCGGCTTTCGCGTGCGAAGCGCCTCGATCGCGGCATAGACGATCGGCGCATCGACCGGGCCGTAAGACCAATAGCGCGGCAGGTCCATGGCGAGTTGGTTGATGTCGCGCTCGCGGTCGGTCGTCGCGTTCGGCACCACCGTCCACCCGGAGCCGACGGGGATCCGGCTGCGCTCAACGTTGAGTATCGACGGCAGCACGTCCCACGATCCAAAGGCCGCGACGCGTCCCTCGAACGACGGGCGTCGATTCAACCACTCGAAGACGGTGACGTTCGGGTTCGGGACCTTGTCGTTGCTGTTGATGCGTGGGTCGGCGCGGCCGGCGAACATCTCGCTGTAGCCGGGATAGGAGAAGTAGAGTCCGTTCGTCAGCCGCGACGTGCTCCCGATCGTCGCATCTCCGAAAATCTGGCCGTCACGAGCAATGGTGCTCCACACGAACGGCATCAAGACGGAGCGGCGCGCCTCGACCGCGTCTCTCCAGAACGTACGCTCTGCTTCGGTGGCGGATCCATTCGGGTTCTGCTTCAAGTACTCGCGAGCCGCGCCGCCGAAGAACTCCTGCCAGCGAAGGCCGTCGATCGTGATGACGATGACGTTGCGAGGGGAATCCGGCTGGGCGCGGCCACTCGTGGCGAGGGCGAGGATGATAACGGTGACGATGAGCGTGAGCGCAGCGCGGCGCATAGGGTCCTCCGCGAGCAAAGGCGTGAGACGCGCCTATAATACGCGGCACCATGACGCTTTCCCCCGGCGACAGGATCGGTCCGTACACCATCACCTCCGCCGTCGGCAAAGGGGGGATGGGCGAAGTCTTTCGGGCGCGCGACACGCGGCTGAATAGAGACGTGGCAATCAAGGTATTGCCCGAGCTCTTCTCCGGTGATCCCGATCGTCTCGCGCGCTTCCAGCGCGAAGCGCAGGTGCTGGCCTCGCTCAACCATCCGAACATCGCTCACGTTCACGGCCTCGAGGAATCAGGCGGCACTCGCGCGCTCGTGATGGAGTTCGTCGAAGGCCGGACGCTCGCCGACGTGATCGATTCGACCGGCGGGCGCGGTGTACCGGTCGCCGACGCGCTGCCGATCGCCCGGCAGATTGCCGAAGCGCTGGACGTGGCGCACGAGAAGGGCATCGTCCACCGCGATCTGAAACCAGCCAACATCCTTCTGACCTCGGATGGGGCGGTGAAGGTGCTCGACTTTGGCCTCGCTAAGGCGCTCGAGCCTGCGCCAGGCTCGGGGGCGGACCTGATGAACTCCCCGACGTTCACTGGCGGCGTCACCGGCGCCGGCGTCGTGCTCGGCACGGCGGCCTACATGGCACCGGAACAGGCACGGGGTCTCGTGGTCGACAGGCGCGCGGATATCTGGGCCTTCGGGGCCGTTCTCTTCGAACTGCTGACCGGTCGCCACGCGTTCGACGGTCAGACCGCCACCGACATCGTCGCCTCGGTGATCGCGAGGGAACCGGACTGGGATCACCTGCCGGCGGAGCTTCCCGACGCGCTCGTGCGCGTGCTGCATCGATGCCTTGAAAAGGATCCCAAAAAGCGGATGCGCGACATCGGCGACGCACGCGCGGAGATCGAAGCCGCGACGGCGCAGTTCTCGTCGCCGCGGCAGGTGGCGACTGGACCAACGAGCCGGGTTCGCCGGCGTCTGCCTTCGTGGGCGTGGGCCGCCGGACTCGTGCTGGCACTCGGCGCTGGGGCGGCGATCGGACGTCTCATGCTTGCGCCGGCGGTCAGCGCATCAGCGCCGGTACGCTTCGAGATCATCCTCCCGGAGACGGCGCGCGCGGTGATGGCGCCCGACGGCTCACGGATCGCGCTGACCTCTTCGAAAGGGCTGTTGATCCGCGAACTCGATCGTCTCGAAACCCGGGTACTCCCTGGCACGGAAGGAGCGGAGAGTCCCTTCTGGTCCGAGGATTCAACTTTCGTGATCTACGGAGCGAAGGGCAAACTGTGGCGCGCAGGCGTCGATGGCCGGGCGCCGTCGCTGCTCAGTGCACTGCCGAATGACGCGTGGGATGCAGATGCAGGCGGCGTGCTGACCCCCGACGGAAGCATCGTTTTCACCAACGGCAGCTCGCCGCTGATGCGTCTGCCCGCGGCCGGCGGCGATCCGGTGACGCTCGTTCCGGTCAACCCCGCCGAGGAACTCCACTTTCATAACGCCAGCGGACTGCCTGACGGCCGCGGCATCATCTTCGTCACCCACCGGAAGGCCGGTCCCGACACGATCGAGGTATGGACCGGCACCGAGCGCCGCCAATTGCTGCGATTCGAACGGTCGTCGCTCTCGTTCCCCGTGTATTCCCCGACGGGGCACATTCTCTTCTCACGGATCCCGTCGAACAGCGGGCTGTGGGCTGTCCCGTTCTCGCTCTCCAGCCTTGCAGTGGCCGGCGAGCCGTTTCTCGTCGATGCGTCGGCGAGCGCCGCATCGATTTCGCGAACGCGACGCCTTGCGTATGTTCCGTCCTCGAGCCTTCCGCCCAGCCGCCTGACCTGGTTCGACACAGAGGGAAAAGAAGCAGGTCGACTCGAAGACCTTCGCGTCTTCGACCGCGCTCCAACCATCTCACCCGATGGTGCGCTGGCCGCAGTAGCCGAGCGCATCGACGACCAATGGGACGTGTGGACGATCGACCTCAAGAACGGGACGCGCAAGCGTCTGACCGCAGACGGTTTCGCCCGAAGCCCGATGTGGATGCCTGACGGCCGGAGTATCGTGTACAGCAGCACGGCGCCGAACGCCGCGCCGGCACTCAAGCGCGTCGCCTCGGACGGTTCTGGACTGCTCGAGGAGCTGGGCAACGGGCGCGATCCGAGCGTCTCGACTGACGGCCGTTTCCTGGTCTACTGGCGCGATTTCGACCTCTTCTATCGCCCTCTCGGCACCGGCGGTGCGGAGGTGCCCTTTCTGACCGGTCCCGACGGTGACGCACTGCCACGTCTCTCGCCCGACGGTCGCTTCGTCGCGTATGTCACTCAGGACCAGAAGACACTCGCGCGTCACCTGTTCGTACGCCCGTTTCCCTCCGGCGGCGAGCGGGTGGACCTCAAGACGATGAGCACCTTCCAGCGTTGGAGTGCCGACGGGCGGCGCCTGTTCTTCGCGGTGGATGGCGTCATCAGCGAAGTGGAGTTGCAGACGACGCCGCAGTTCAGAGTGGGAGTCCCGCGCAAGCTCTTCTCTCTCCCCCCTCTCGGTACGAGTGGCGCGTATTCCAACTTCGACGTATCCGCCGATGGGCAGCGCTTTCTGTCTATCCGATCAGAACCGGAGGCCGCGATTCAGCGGGTTGTCATCATCCTTGATTTCAAGCCTGCAAAGTAGCCGAGGACCTGCTCGGCACGCAGGACCGCGCCCGCGCGAGCGTCTTCCCCTGCATGAGCGCGATCCGTCCGCCCCGCGCGGTCATGTCGACGAATGGAGCGGATTGTGACGGACCGGCACGTGGACGCTGCCATCGCTCCGTACGTGACGCCGGCGGGTGCAGTGTCAGCGTTCGAACCAGTATTTCTGTTGAGCCGTCTCGAAGAGCAGCGCTGGCTTCCCCTCGTTCGTCTGCGGCCAGAACGCCAAACCGGCAAACGGCGGACCCGTCAGGAGAATGCGGCGCGCGCCCGACTTGTCCTTGTGCTCGCCAACGGGGGCGCGCCACTCGCCGGCATCGAGGATCACCTTCTCCCCCTCGCGCCGAATCTCGATCGAGCCGAGAAGCGGGTTCGTCCACTTCCCGATCACCGGATCGACGAGCGACGCATCGGGCACGAGCGTGATCTCTTCCATCTGCTTCTTGATCGCTTCCTGCGTCTGCTTCAACCCGAAGGCGAGCGCCTTCTCGGCTTCCTCGTTTGCGTCGAACAAGAGCTCGACGAGCCGCCGGCGCACGACCGCGGTGTACGCATTCCCTGCCGCGATGTTGGTGAGGACGACGAGTCCAAGACCGTGGTCCGGATAGAAGGTCGCGTCGGCGGTGAACCCGAAGGTATTGCCGCCGTGACCGATGGCGCGAAGGCCGGCTGACTCATCGACGAACAGGCCGAGCCCGTAGTACTGCTTCGCGTTGATACGCGCCCGTTGCTTGCGCCGTTCGAGCAGATTCCGTTCGCTGACGATCTGCTGGCCATCGAGCTTCCCGTTATTCAGCTCGAGAAGCAGCCAGCGCGAGAGGTCGCCGACGGTCGACCACGCGCCGCCCGCGGGCATCACCGAGTCGACGCCGCGCTCCCACTCCATGGGAATCGCCTGCGGATCGGTGAGGAGCGTGCGGCCGTGCGGATATGCGTGCTCATGCTTTTGCGCCTCGTTCAGGTCGAGCACGGTTGCGGTCATCCCCAGGGGACGCAGCACCTCCGATGTCATGGCGTCCTCGTAGCCGCGGCGCAGGTCCTTGTTCTTCGTCGCGGTCATCGCCGCCACGTAGCCGCCCGTCGCGACCATCAGGTTGCTGTACTGGAAGGTCTCGCCGAATCCGGTGGTCGGCTTCATCCCTTTCAACAGGTCGATTCTTTTCTGAGGCGTCGACCCGTTCCACTCGAAGATGAACTCCATGTCCGACCGTGGCAGGCCGGTGCACGCGCACACGGTGTGCGCCATCGTCACTCGCCCGGTGGCGTCGGGATCGCCGAGGGCGAACGTCGGCAGGAGTTTCGTGACGGGCGTCTCCCACGCGAACGTGCCGCGGTCCACCAGCTTCGCCATCATGAGTGACGTGAGGGGCTTGGTCATCGAGCCGATCATGAACAGGGTCGCCGGTGTGACCGGCTCCGGCTTGTCCAGCTCGCGAACGCCGAGGCCCTTCTCGAGGACGATCTTTCCGTCCTGGATCACGGCGATTGCCACACCCGGCACCTTCGACATCTTCCGCGCCTCTTCAGCGAAGGCGAGGAACTTCTCGGCGCGCGCCGCGTCGAGCGCGTGTGGCTTGCGATCTCCGAGGTTTTCCTCAGCTCGCGCGGCGACCTCGAGACTGCCCATCGCGATGTTCAGCTGAGCGCCGCGGCGCTCGGCGGCACTGAGCGCACCGTCCACCAGCGTGACGTAGTAAGTCTTGCCCTTTCTTCGGGCAGCACCAATGACGATGCGCCGTTCGTCTACGCTGGTCTCGTAGGCGATCTGCGCAACCTCGTCCCAGCCCTGTGTCACCGGTGGCTTGATGGTCTGCCTGATCGTGCGCGCGAAGTCAGGCTTCCACCGCTTCCACGCCTCGGCGATCGCTTCCTCGGCGGTCGGCGCCGTAGACTCGACGAAGGCGGCGGCGAGTTCCTTTTCCGGTTCCTGGATCACGATCAGGTCAGGACCCTGCGCGATATGCCAGCCACTCGCGACCGTGAAGGTCGCACCCGAAGCCGTCTTGATCTTGGTGTCTTCCGTCAGTTGCCTGAATGTCAGCGCCGCGGGCTGCGGCGCGGCCGGTGCCTGCGTCTGCGCCCGGATGGAGACGGAAAGAAGGACAATCGCGAAGCACAGCGCGCGGATGGTGAGCGAATTCATCTCTTCCCTCCAGAAGACAACGACCGGCGCATTCTATCCTCCGCCGAGGGAATTCGATCGGCAGACCGCGGCGTGACGAACGAAGCCGCGCCTCAGACGATGGCCGGCGTGTTCTTCCGCTCGAGGATGGCGGACGCGAGCCGCTCGATCTCGTCGACATCGTTGTAGATCTGACCCGAGATGCGCGCGTGCAGCCGATCCTTCCAGGCGTGCACCTGCACTTCGATCCGGTCCTCGAACAGAAGCCGGTGCCGCAGTTGCGCAGCGTCATCCGCCGTGCTTCCGAGCGACGCGGGAAGCACGATCGTAGCCATCGTTCCGATCATCGTCTCGGGGGTGACGAACTCGGTGCCCCAGCGTTCGGCGAGCACCCGCGCTCCGTTCCAGGCGAGCGCATGGTTGTAAGCGCGCACCGCGTCGGCGCCGAGGTCCTCCATCATCGCGATCGCTGCCGGAGCGGCGAGATGCGCCGAGGGATCGCGGGTGCCCGGCAGATCGAACTCCGCGGTGAATCCCCGGTCGAGCCCCCAGGAGATGACCGCCGGATGCACGTCGGCCTTTCGTTCCGGCGATGCCCACAGGATGCCGCTGCTGCGCGGTACCCACATCCACTTGTGCAGGTTGGCGACGTACCAATCGACGCCAAGCGACGGGATGTCGAGTGGTATCGCGCCGGGCGCGTGGGCGCCATCGGCGAGGACGGCGACACCGCGGGCACGGCAGGCGGCGGCGATCTCCGCCAGCGGCATGATCAGCGCGCTCTGCGACGTAATGTGATCGACGATCGCCAGGCGCGTGCGCGGACCGAGCGCGGCGAGGCAGGCGTCGAGTAACTCGGCGGGCGAGCGCACTGGATACGGCATCACCGCCGTGCGCACCACAGCGCCCTGCTGGCGCGCGGCGAACATCGCCGCCCTTGTCACGCCACCGTAGCCGAAATCGGTGACGAGGATCTCGTCGCCGGGGCGAAGCGCGAACGAGCGCAGCACGGCGTTGGCGCCCGTCGTGTCGTTGTCGACGAACACCAGATCGTCCGCGTTGGCGCCGACGCACGCCGCCACCGCGGCGGCCGCTTGCCGCATGCGCGGCGGCTCGCGGCTCGGCGGTCCTACGGAAATCGACGTCAGTTCACGGAGCAGAAACTGGCTGGGCTGCCGTTCTATTTCGTCGCGGATCTGCTGCTGTGTCGCGAGCACGCGGCGCGGAGTCACCCCGACGGTGCCGTGATTCAGATACGTGATCTGCGGATCCAGCGGCCACTCGTCGCGCATGGCTGCCCCGAATCGATGCATGCACCTGACTATAGCGGTCCCGGCCGCTGGTCAATGAGACCAATCTGGAAAGCCATGCCATGCGACCCGCATGCTATCCTCAGCCTCCCGTTCCCTGAATCAGCGCGAGGAGTGTCAATGAGAAGCCGCCGCGAATTCCTGGCGACCGGCGCGGCGTCGTTCCTGGGCAGCGGTGTCCTGCTCGAGGCGGGCGCTCCCAACGAGGCCATGAGTCGATTGCAGCGCGCGGCGAGCGTGGCTGCCGGCGATTACCTGCTCGCGCCTGGCCTCGCGTACCTCAATACCTCGTCGACCGGGCCATCCACCAAGGCGGTCCTCGAGCGCACCATCGCCGCCTGGCACGAGCTGGAGCAGAATCCCGTCCAGCAGGCGTATGGCCCAGGCGTGTCAGGCGCGGCGGAGAGCGTGCGCGGGCAGGCGGCGGCCTTCCTCGGGTGCTCCGCCGACGAGTTGCTGATCACCCGCAGCACGAGCGAGGCGATGAACACCGTCGCTCAGAGCATGCGGTTGACCGCCGGAGACCGGGTGCTGTCCACCGACCAGGAACACGAGGGTGGCACCAACTGCTGGGAGTACCTGGCGGACCGCCGCGGCATCGTCCTGGACACCGTCGCGATCACTCCCGACATGGACGACCGCGCCATCGTCGCCAGCTTTGCCGCCGGCATCCGCAAGGAGACCAAAGTCATCAGCGTCAGCCACGTCCTGTGGACGACGGGACGCAAGATGCCGGTCGCGGAGATTGCCTCGCTATCGCGCGACAAAGGCCTGTTGTGCGTCGTCGATGGCGCGCAGGCGATCGGCGGCATGCCGGTGGACGTCAAAGCGATCGGCTGTCATGCCTACGCAACCACGGGACACAAGTGGCTCCTCGGGCCGAAGGGTGTGGGCCTGCTCTACATCAGCGCCGACTGCGGCGACGCAGTCAAGCCGGTGCAGTGGGTGGGCGGCAAGCAATACGTAGGCCCATCAGTTGGCGTCGGACCCCTGGTGCTGGTGATAGGCCTGGGCGCGGCGATGGAGGCGGCGATTGCGCGCGGGCTCGCCGACATCGAGCGTCATAATCTCGCGCTCCGCAATCGTGCCTATGCCGGACTGGCACAGATCAAGAAGGTGCGACTGATGAGTGCCGAATCAGGGCCATCCGTCTCGGCGCTGGTGTCGTGCGAGCTGCCGTCCGCCATCGACGTGCGGCAACTGATGCAGACCTTGACTGCCAAGTACAGCGTCCAGGTGAAAAGCTTCGCCAGACCTTTCAACGGCATCCGCCTGTCGCCGCACGTGTTCAATACTCCAGACGACGTCGACCGCGCGCTCGTCGCGATCAAAAAGGAAGTCGCCTAAGGACGTCCAGCACTCCTCTTCACGAACTCGACCGCTGACAACAGTACCCATGTATTCGGATCGACGGTCACCGAGGCCGGCTCGGTCTCGGCGGCGAGCGTAAAACGTCCGCTGCGCTCGGCCAGCTCGATCCGTTCGATTCGCGCCTGCCCGGTCGCGCCGGCAACGGCGATTTCGAGTGGCAGACGATACGCTGCGCCGTCCTGCGTCTGGGTCAACTCGACCACCACCTGTTTGGCAACAGCGTCGTAGCGCCACTCGCCTTTCAGTGACGGCACACCCGGGCGCTTCAACCACTGATCGAAGAACCAGGACAGCGGGACGCCGCCGGCACGTTCCATCACCTGGCGGAAATCGTCCGTCGACGCATTCTGGTTTCGGTAGCGACTGTAGTACTCGCGGAGGCCGGCCCAGAACTTGTCGGTGCCGATGACGCCGCGAAGCATGTGCAGTGTCCATCCACCTTTTTGATACACCAGGCGGTTGAGCACGCGGCTCATGTCCGACAGATTTCGATGGACGATCGGTTGGTCGGGCACCGCCTTCTGCGCCGTGAGGATCGTCTGCACGTCGGCGCGCAGGTTGCGGACGAAGACGTCGCGGCCGCTGAACTGCTCAGTGTAGAGATGCGTGAAGTAGGTCGCGAATCCCTCGCTCAGCCACACATCATCCCAGTCCTTCTCGGTGACGGCGTTGCCCCACCATTGATGTGCGACTTCGTGGACGACCGGTGCCCGCCCGGCGGCGACCCCTTTCTCGCCATAGAAAATCGCGGAGGCGTGCTCGGTTCCGCCGCTGATGCCGGCCGCCTCGACGTGCGCGAGCTTTTCGTACGAGAACGGGCCGATCCAGTCGCTGAAGAACTCGAACGCGCGCCGCCCGGTGAACTCGAAGATATCGCCGCCGCGCTCACGCTCCTGGGGAAATACCCACACCTGCTGCGGAATGCCGCGGACGACGTCGTAGTGGTGGACGGCAAAACGCGCGACGCCCAACGCGTAGAGCCAGGAGGCGATCGGCACGGACTGCTTCCAGTGCGTGCGGCGTGCACCGTCCGGCAGATCCAGCTCCTCGACCAGCACCCCGTTGGCCACTACCTGGTAGTGCGCGGGCGCGGTGACGATGAACTCGCCGGTGGCTTTGTCGTACGGGTGATCGACCATGGGCAACCACTGCCGCGCCCGGTTCGGCCAGTTCTCGCTGAACATCGTCCGCTCGCCGTGGATGTTCCTGATCAATCGCAGGCCCTCAGCGGGGATGCCGCTGTAGGTGACCGTCGCCTGCAGTTCATCTCCCGCTTTCACCGTAGACGGCAGCGGAATGTGCAGCCGATCGCTCGCGTGCGTGAATGCGATCGTCGTTGCAGCGACGGTTGCGGCAGATACCGTCATCCCCTTGCCGTCCGCCGCGGATGTCAGGTCGAGGACGAGCTCGCCGACCGGTTGTACGACGCGAAATGTGACCGTCGCCGCGCCGGCGATGCGGTCGGAGCTGTCATTCACGGTCAGACGGAAGACGTAGTGGATGATGTCGATCGCCGGCTGGCGCGGATAAGTATCGGCGTAACCATCGGTCGCCAGCAGCATCGCCGCGGTGACACCGATGATGAGTCTCGTGCTCACGAGCGCCGCTACTTCTTCGGCGGCGTTTTTGCCGTCTCGACGACCTTGAGGTCGAACTTCCCGCTGCTTTCGACGAAGAACACACAGTCCGACGCCTTGTCGCAGGAGGTTGTGTGCCGATAGTTTCCGCCGGGCTGCATCATGTACGAGCCTGGCCCGAGCCGCACTTCAGGCTTTCCTTCCGGCGCCTGGATGTAGGTGCCCGACAAGAACACAACCTTCATCGCATAGGTATGCGTGTGGAGCGGAGCCGCGAATCCGGCAGGCAGCTTGAGATAGGCCCCAAAGGCCCCCTTCGCATGATCACCCCACAGGTCCGCGACCTTGACGCCTGGCGCGCCCTGGGGATCGAGATCCGTCCATTTGAGGTCTGCGGCGGGAAGAAAAATGGGCTGCCGTGCGGATGTCTGCGCCAGCAGGGGCGCCGTCAAAACGAGCGAGAACGAACAAGCGAGAACGGTCGTCGGTCTCATCGCGTCCTCCTTTGCCAATCAGGCGGTTCATTGTAGTGGAGAAGGGTGAGGACCACTCTGTCGAGTACGCCTTTCGGGTATGCTCGGCGCTGGTATGGTATTTCCTATCGGCGACGACAACACCGGCCGGCTGCGCACGCCGTATGTCACCTACCTGCTGATTGCGATGAACGTGCTCGTATTCGTGTTCCTGCAGGGGATGGGCACGAACGAGCGGTTCACGTATGCGTTCTCGACCGTACCGCAGGAGATCCGTACGGGCGAGGACATCGCGCGACCGGTGCGCATCGAAGTTGGCGACGAGGCCGCGACCATTGCGCTTCAGCCCACGCCCGGCTCGGTATATCTCACGCTGCTGGTGTCGATGTTCATGCACGGCAGCCTGATGCACCTGCTCGGCAACATGCTGTTCCTCTGGATCTTCGGCGACAACATCGAAGACGACCTCGGCCACGCCCGCTACACGCTCTTCTATCTCACGACCGGCGTCCTCGCGTCGGTGGCGCACGTGGTGTCGACGTTTGCGTTCGGCGACAATCCGTTCATCCCGAGCCTCGGGGCATCGGGGGCAATATCGGGGGTGATGGGCGGCTATCTGGTGATGCATCCGCAGCGCCAGGTGCGCGTGATCATCCTGCGGATGCTGACCACCGTTCCGGGCTACGTCGCCGTGGGGCTGTGGTTCGTCCTGCAGTTGATCAGCGCCTACGGCGTCCTCGGTCAAGGGCCGCAGTCGGGTGGCGGCGTCGCGTTCATGGCGCACATCGGCGGATTCATTGCCGGTGCCGTCCTGGTACGGGTCTTTGCCATCGGCTCTCGACCTTCTTCCCGGTGAGCTGCCAGTCGATGGTCGTGGTATGAGAACCCGTTCGTGTCCACGCGGCCGTTCAAGGGGCTTCTCGTCGCGAACCTGATTCTGAACAATTGGGACTGGAAGACGGTTCATCACGAAGATGAAAGCGAAGATCGGAGAAGGGTTGGCGCTGGCTGAACGAAGCTCGGAGCTCCCTCGAAACTAGGAAGGTCCACCTGCAACTGACGTCGATCCGATGCACCATCGCTGCGGTCCCCGTGATCGCCGCATTCCTCGTTGGCGCGCAGCCGTCCTCGACGCGACTCGCCGCCGGCGACGGTCAGTTCCTGCTCGACGGCAAGCCCCTGCAGATCCTGTCGGGCGAGATGCACTACCCGCGCATCCCGCGCGAGTACTGGCGCGACCGCTTCAGAATGGCGCGTGCGATGGGACTGAACACGATCTCGACGTACGTCTTCTGGAACCTGCACGAGCCGGCGCCCGGGAGATTCGACTTCAGCGCCAACAACAACGTCGCCGCATTCGTGCGGGAGGCCGCCGCCGAAGGGCTGCACGTCATCGTCCGGCCCGGCCCATACGTGTGCGCCGAATGGGAGCTCGGCGGCTATCCAGCGTGGCTCCTCGCCGATCCCTCGCTGGTGCTGCGGAGCACCGATGAGAAGTTCACGCGCACGGCGGCGCGCTGGCTGACACGGCTTGGGCGCGAGCTCGCGCCGCTGCTCTCGAGTCGCGGTGGACCCATCATTGCGGTGCAGCTCGAGAACGAGTACGGATCGTTCGACAAGGACAAGGCGTATCTCGAATGGCACCGGCGCGCACTCCTCGACGCGGGCTTCGGCGGCGCCCTGATGTACACGGCAGATGGCGACGTCCAGTTGCCGAACGGCACGCTCGACGGAGTTCCGGCAGTCGTGAACTTTGGCGTGGGCGGCGCCGAGAACGCGTTCAAGCGGCTTGCAGCCTTCCGCCCCGGCACGCCCCTGATGTCCGGCGAGTATTGGGCCGGCTGGTTCGACCACTGGGGCCGGCCGCACAACTCCACGAACTTGGCTCGCCAGACGCGCGAACTCGCGTGGATGCTCGAGCGCGGCTACTCGATCAATTTCTATATGTTCCACGGCGGCACGACGCGCGGCTTCATGAACGGCGCGAACATCGACAACGGCCGCTACTTTCCACAGACGTCCAGCTACGACTACGACGCCGCGCTCGACGAGTCGGGCCGCGTGACGCCGAAGTTCCTGGCGTTCCGCGATCTCATCGCCGCGCACACGAGGGTGACGCCGCCCGACATTCCGACCGTCCCCACGCCGATCTCTTTGCCCGAGATCGCACTCTCACGCACGGCGACGCTGTGGGAGACGCTCGGCAAGGGTCAGCGTGTCGAGCGACCGCGGCCGATGGAGGCCTTCGACCAGTCGTACGGCTACATCCTGTACCGCACGCGGCTGACCGGTCCGCTCGAGGGCACGCTCGAGATCCGCGACGTCCGCGACTATGCACAGGTCTACGTGAATCGCGCGCTGGCGGGAACGCTCGATCGGCGGTCTTCGCAGAATTCGCTCGTCATCGACGTCCCAGCCGGTCCCGCCGATCTCGACATCCTCGTCGAGAATCTCGGCCGCGTGAACTTCAACAAGCCGATCCGCGAGGAACGCAAAGGCATCACGACGGCCGTGACACTCGACGGTCGCGAGCTGACGACGTGGGACGTGTTTCCGCTGCCGATGTCATCGATGCCGATGACGACACAGCAGACGGTGGCCAGTGCCACCGGCCCGGCGTTCTACCGCGGCACCTTCACCCTCTCGACCACCGGCGACACGTTCCTCGATACCCGTGGCTGGGGCAAGGGGACCGTCGTCGTCAACGGCCACCATCTCGGGCGGTTCTGGTCCATCGGCCCGCAGCAGACGCTCTACATTCCAGGTCCCTGGCTCCGCCAGGGCACCAACGACATCGCCGTCTTCACGCTCGACACACCGACGAAGAAGACGATGACGGGCCTCGCTGCGCCAGTGCTGAATGAGCTGGTGAAGTAGTCGCGGCCATCGGATCACAGGAACTTGCGTGACGTACACTCCTCCGATGGAACCTGAAACCGCGGACGACGGGCGACGGCCGGCCGGACTCTGGCTGTTGACGTTCGTGCTGCTGGCCAGTCCGGTGTTTCATGCTGTCGCGCTGTTCTTCCACACGCACTGGCTCAATTTCGGCAGCCAACAGGCTTGGGATGCATTCGTCTATTTCATCATCGCGCCGGTGGTCGGCGCGTTGATGCTGGGCCGCCACGAGCGGGCGCGATTTTCCGTCTACGTTTTCCTGTCATGCGAGATCCTCCGGGCGATCCGGATCCATTCATGGCTTCTGGGTTTCCTGGCGGCGGGCTCGATCCTGTACTTGCAGTTTCCCGCGGCGCGCAGGTTCCACCCGGCGGTCGACCCGCAGAGAGTAATGGCGCGCCTGCGCCCCAGGCGACGCACGCTGTGAAGGGGACCGAGGCCGGGTGCTCGCGTTTGCACCGCCATCGAGAAGTGTGAAAGCTCGAAGCGCACCTGGCTGATGTCGGACCTGCGCGATTCCAGCACGCGAATACTGCCCGCGAGCGGCGGCGCTGCGGCGGCCGCCGGGCATTCAGATCGGACGATCAACCAGGCACGGACCCGCTACGACGCCACGTAGACACGGAGGGTCAGCTCCGCGACCGGCGCAATCGACTCTTCGATCACGACGCGCATCGCGTTGACGGTCACAGGATTGAATCGCTCTATGCGCGCGCAGCCGATGGTCGCGCCGCGGGTGAGCTCGCGCCAGCCGGTGGACTCTTCGCCGTGCACTGAGAATCCCGCCACGGCCTGCCCCTGCTCGATGTCTTCTGCGAGCCTGACGGCGGCGATCTGGACCGGCTTCGCAAATCGCACGTCGAGGCGGCGTGCGGGTTTGCCAACCTCGACGAAGCGCGCCGCACGCAGATCGCGGAAGGCCATCAGGCTGGCGACGTCGTTCGGATGGAGCACGCCGTCGCGCGTCGGCGGCACGTTCAGCAGCAGCTTCGAGTTGCGGCCCACCGATCGACAATAGATATCGAAGAGACGCTCGGCCGGCTTCACCTGCGTGTCCTCGCCCGGATGGTGAAACCAGCCCGGCCGAATCGACGTGTCCGCTTCCGCCGGACGCCACAGCGTGCCCTCACGGTCGCCATGCTGCAGCGCGTCGATGACGCCTGGACCGCTGACACCCGGTGCCGCCACCCGCGCAGGATCAACGGTGGACCAGTTCGGTTCGCCGGCGGTGCCGTTCTCGTTGCCGCACCAGCGGACGTCGGGGCCGGCGTCCGAAAAGACGACTGCATTCGGCTGCAGCTTTTTGACGAGACGGAACGTGCGCGGCCAGTCGTAGACCTGCCGCTTTCCATTGGGACCTTCGCCGTTGGCGCCGTCGAACCACACTTCGTTGAGCGGGCCGTACTGCGTCAGTAGTTCAGTGAGTTGATCGGCGTAGACGTCGTTGTAGTGCGGCGAGTCGCCGTAAGCGGGATGGTTTCGGTCCCACGGTGACAGATAGAGCCCGGCCCCGAGCCCCTCGGCGCGGCAGGCGTCGACGAACTCGCGCACTACGTCGCCACGGCCGCCGCGCCACGGGCTTCTCGCAACGGAGTGCGACGTCGTTCTGGTCGGCCAGAGACAGAACCCATCGTGATGCTTGGCGGTGAGGATCATGGCGCGGAACCCCGCGGCGCGGGCTGTCTTCGCCCAGGCGCCGGCGTCGAGCGCGGCCGGCGCGAAGATCGCGGGATCCTCGCGGCCGTCACCCCACTCGCGATCGGTGAAGGTATTGACACCGAAGTGCAGGAAGAGCGCGAGCTCGTCGCGCTGCCACGCGAGCTGCGCGGCTGTCGGACGCGGGCGGGACCCTTCGACAAGCTCAGGGCGAAGCCCCTGGAGCCACCGCGTATCGGCCGCCAGCGCCGTCAATCCCGCTCCGCTGCGCTGAAGAAAACTGCGGCGAGTCACGGCGAAATGCTATCGCGAACCGTTCACCGTGAGTTCATCGTAGCGCGATGAACTCACCGTCGTCGATCACACGGTTGTTCACGCGATACAGCGTGACTCCGGAAATCGCGGGAATCGCGTTACCCGTTGGACCGACAACCGCCGCCGCCTGATGAAAGCGCGTACGCACCGTGGAGCCGAAGCTGATGGACTCGCGCGTGTGCATATGACCTCCGAGCGCCAGCGGCCAGTCGCGCGATCCGATTGACGCGAGCACGTCGCTGAGGTTCGACACCACATGCCGGAACACCGTGCGTCCGCCGACTTTGATCAACGTGGGCGCCGGGCCGTCGTCCTGATAACCGCCCACACCATCGATCGCGGTCGCAAAAGGAATGTGATTGAAGGTGACGACTGGCGTGTCAGACGGCACGTGGGAGAGGTCCGCCTTGAGCCACGCCACCTGAACGTCGTCGACGTGTCCGTAATACCAGAGGTCGGCGATGTCCACCGAGTCGAGCCCCACGAAATGCACGCCGCCGTGTGTGAACGAGTAATAGTTCGGCCCGAGCCGCTGGCGGTACATCCCCTTGCCGTAGAGCGGATGGGTGGAGCTGACGAGCGAGAGATGCCGCTCGATACCAAAGTTCTCGTGATTGCCCGGGACGCTCCAGACGGGCACAGGAAAGCCGCGCACCTCCTGTGTGTAGAGATCGTAATAGCCGCGCGCTTCCTGCTCACCGACACGAAGAGCGTCACGCACCAGATCACCGGTGATCAGCACGAAATCCGGACGATATTTTTCCGCGATCGCCCCCAGCTGCTGCAGGCGGCCGAGTGTTTGCGGGCTGACGTGCGTGTCGGACGCATGGATGAAGGTGAACGTCGCGGAAGCCGGGCGCGGCGTCAGTGGGAAGTCGGCAGGGCCGGGCACTACCCGCCAGAAGTCTCCGACTGCCGCGTACCCGTCGGGCAGGCTGATGAACACGAGTCCGTAGGGCCCGCGCGGAAGCGAATAGCTGCCGTCCGCAGCAGTCTGGACGACGTCGCGCTGATTCGACACCGCAACGCCGCCGAGACCGCGTTCGCCCGCGTCGCGCCGGCCGTTGCGGTTCGCGTCGTCAAAGACGACTCCGGTCACGGGAGCTGGCGCCTGTGCGTGCACCATCGACGCCGCGGCGGCACACACGAGGACTCGCAAAATCCACAAGCGGACGTTCATGCGCACGATTGTAAACGTTTCAATTTAATGTGCCTTGACACGTATATACCTAGACAAGTATATTAACACCATGGAATCCGTCTTCGACATCATTGCAGAACCCAACCGCCGAGCGATATTGAGCCTCCTCGTCTCGTCGGAACAGTCGGTCGGAGACATCGAGCGTCGACTCGATATGTCGCAGCCTACGGTGTCAAAGCACCTGCGGGTGCTGCGCGAGGCCGGTTTCGTAGAATCCACCGTCGACGCACAGCGCCGTCTTTACCGGCTGAACCCTGAACCACTTCAGGAGCTGGATGCCTGGCTCGCGCCGTTCCGGCGATTCTGGTCCGCGCACGTGGATGCCCTCGAACGCCACCTCGATCGAATGGATCGATCAACGCGAACGAAACGAAAGACAAGGAGAAGAAAGTGACCAATCGCGAGCAGTACGCACCGGGGCCGGCCAGCGGAGCGCAAGTACGGAAGGACGGAGAGAATTGGACGCTGATTCTCGTCCGCGAACTGCGCCACTCGCCCGAAAAAGTCTGGCAGGCGCTCACGGAGCCAGCGCATTTGCGCGAGTGGGCGCCCTTCGACGCCGATGGGAACCTGGGCGCCGCCGGACGGAACGTCAAGCTCACCACGGTGGGAGCGCCTGCACCGATGGTCTCTGAAACAACAGTGACGCGCGCCGATGCTCCCAGGATGCTCGAGTACAACTGGGGCGACAAGGAAATACGCTGGGAACTCGAGGCAGTCGGTGGCGGCACGCGCTTGACGCTGTGGCACAACATCGACCGGCATTTCATCTCGATGGGCGCCGCCGGCTGGCACATCTGCTTCGATGTGCTCGAGCGGCTTCTCGCCGGTCGCCCCATTGGACGCATCGTCGCAGCCGACGCCCTGAAGTTCGGCGGCTGGCAGCGGCTGAACGCGGAGTACGCGAAGCAGTTCGGCGTCGAAACGCCCGAAAGGAGATCGCATTGAACTGGAACGGCTCGATCCGACAGATTCACCGCTGGGTGTCGATCGTCTTTACGCTGACCGTGGTGGCCAACTTCATCGCACTGGCACGAGCAGACGGAATGCCTCCGCCCTGGGTGACCTACTCGCCGCTGGTCCCGCTCGCCTTCCTCCTGTTCACCGGCCTCTATTTGTTCGTGCTGCCGTATGCCGTGAAGCGGCGCAGCGGGAGGAGAGCATGAAAAAGGCCAGCGGCAACGAAGGTCAGCCGGCCCCGGAGCTCATCTCGAAAAGAATCGCCGAACTCGGGGACTGGCGCGGGAAGACCCTCGGCAGAATGCGTGCGCTGATCAAGGAAGCAGACCCGAGCGTCTTAGAAG
>Ga0247829_10000210_pt1 | contig 19805 bp, 16 predicted proteins | sample 12C_Control_Day4_FD_207765 | JGI IMG/M metagenome (GOLD analysis project Ga0247829, IMG submission 207765) | Soil microbial communities from agricultural site in Penn Yan, New York, United States - 12C_Control_Day4 | ecosystem: Environmental > Terrestrial > Soil > Agricultural land | place... | reverse complement strand
GGTAGGCGCGGTCGACTACCTTCAGCACCTGGCGCACGTTCTGCTCCACGATCAGGACCGTGTAGCCCTCGGAGCGGATGCGGCGCACGAGGTCGAACACCTGGGCGACGATGACGGGGGCGAGCCCCATCGACGGCTCGTCGAGCAGCACCAGCTTGGGCCCGCTCATCAGCGTGCGCGCGATGGCGCACATCTGCTGCTCGCCGCCCGACATGGTGCCGGCAAGCTGGGTCCGCCGCTCCTTGAGGCGCGGAAACAGCGAGTAGACGTAGTCGAGCCGCTCGGAGAACTTGGCGCGGGCGGCCGGGATGTAGGCGCCCATGCGCAGATTGTCCTCCACCGAGAGGCGCGGGAACAGCCGCCGTCCCTCCGGCACGTGGGCGATGCCGGTCTCGACGATCTTGTGCGGGGCGAGAGCCAGGAGGTCGGTGCCCTCCATGGTCATCCTGCCGCCGGTTGGGGCCAGCAGGCCGGAAATGACGCGCAGCAGCGTGGTCTTGCCGGCGCCGTTGGCGCCGATCACGGCCACCGCCTCGCCGGCGTTGACGTTCATGGTGACGCCGAACAGCGCCTGGAAGCCGCCGTAGCCCGCATCGATGCCCTCGAGCTCCAGCATCAGGCGGCATCCGCGCCGAGGTAGACCTCGACGACCTTCTTGTCGGACTGGGCAGCCTTCGGCGCGCCGTCGAAGATCTTCTCGCCATGGTCGAGCACCACCACCCGGTCCACCACCCGCATCAGCACGCCCATGATGTGCTCGACCCAGACGATGGTGATGCCGCGCTCGCGGCGGATTTTTTGCAGCATGTCGGCCGCCTGCTCCATCTCGGAGTGATCGAGGCCGTTGAGGCTCTCGTCGGCCAGCAGCAGCTTGGGCTGGGTGGCAAGCGCGCGGGCGAGCTCGAGCTTTTTCAAGGCGGCGGCGCCGAGCCCGTCCGTGGTCGTGTGCGGATCGGCGGGCAGGTCGACGAGGCCCAATGCCTCCTCGGCCTGGCGCCAGCAGGAGGCGCGGTCGGTCTTGGCGTTCTGGCCGAACCAGGCAGAGAGCGCCACGTTCTCGAGCAGGGTGAGGTTGCGGAACGGGCGCGGGATCTGATAGGTGCGCGCGAGCCGCTTGTGGCAGACGCGGTTGGCGGGCAGGCCCGCGATCTCATCGCCGGCGAACCTGATGGAGCCGGCCGTCGGCACGTACATGCCCGCGATGCAGTTGAAGATCGTGCTCTTGCCCGAGCCATTGGGGCCGATGAGCCCCAGGATCTCGCCTTCCTCGACGTCGAACGACACGTTCGAGACGGCGGTGAAGCCGTCGAACATCTTGGTGAGGCCGGAGACAGCAAGGAGGGCCACGGGACGCGCCGGTTCGAAAGCGTGAGACGGATCGGGGGGCGCTGAGCCCCCCGACGGGTTGCAATCAGCGCGCGTAGGCGTGGCCCTTGGGCAGCGGCAGCACCGGATCGGTGGTCTTGATCGCGGCCGGCCAGGCGATCTTGGTCGCGCCCTTGACGTACTGCATCACGACCGGCGAGGAGCGCTCGTTCTGCCCGGCCATCTTGTGTCCGGGCGGGAAGAACTTGACGCCGTAGCCCTGGATGGTGCCGCCCTCGGGGATGTCGGTCTCGAGCGCGGCCTTGCGCAGCGCCTCGGGATCGAAGCCGCCGTGCTTCTTGATGGCGCGCGGCAGCACGTCGTTGAGGAAGATCCAGGCCTGGTTGAAGCCCATGGACGTGTGCGGGGGCACCTCCGTGGCGCCGGTGATGGCCTTGTAGCGCTTGACCATCTCGGCGGTGAGATCGCCCAGGCCCGGCTTCAGGGACTTGGGATCGAGCAGCTGCGCGGCGACGGGGTCGACGTTGTAGAAGAGGTCCACGTCGTCCTTGAAGGTCTCCATCAGCTTGTCGATCTGGCCGTAGCCGGCGCCGTGGCCGATCATGGCCGAGAACTTGAGCCCCGCTTCCTTGGACTGGCGCAGGAAAAGCGTGATGTCGGGGTTGTAGCCCGTGTGCAGGATCACGTCGGCCTGCGCGCGCCGCAGCTTCGTGACGAGGGCGGAAAGGTCGGCGGAGGTCGCGGCATAGCCCTCCTTGTGCACGATCTGCATGCCGAGCTCTTTGCACTTGGCCTCGTTGCCCATGGCGACGCCGACGCCGTAGGGGCCGTCCTCGTGGATGATGGCGACCTTGATGTCCTTGACCTCCTTGCCGAGCTTGGTCTTGGCGTTCTCGGCGATGAATACGCAGGAGGCCTCGCCGAACTGGTCGGAGTGCACCTGCGGGCGGAACACGTATTTCAGGTTCTTGTCCTTGAACACGGCCGAGGCCACGCAGACGTTGGCCCACATGAATTTCTTGGCAGCGTCGACCTTGGCGGCCATCGGCACGCAATGCGCGCTCGAGTAGACGCCCATGATCAGGTCGACTTTGGCCTCGTTCAGCAGGCGCTCGGCTTCGTTGATGGCGACGTCCGTCTTGGACTGCGCGTCGGCCTCGACGGTGATGATCTTGTGGCCTTCGACGCCGCCCTTCTCGTTGACCATGTCGATGGCGATCTTGTTGCCGATGGCTGCGGCCTTGGAGCCGCCGGCGGCGAACGGTCCGGTCTGGTCGTAGATGGTGCCGATCTTGATATCGGCTGCGGCGGGGCTTGCCGCCAGCAGGGTCGCGAGAAGTCCGGCGAAGGTGCTGGCCGGCACGAGGCGTTTCATGTGGTCTCCTCCTTGGGGGGCGTGGACAGCGCAGAGCCTTGTCGGCTTCTTGTTCTCGAGTGCGTGGCCGCAGTGTTGGTGGCGCGCGGGCGATCTGTCAACCGCGGCGATGCGATACTGGCTGTCGTCGGGGCTCGTCAGACCACGAAACTCTCCACCGCCACGCCCCGGCAGTCCATCTCGTACTCGAGGCCCTGCACGGGCGGGCGGCAGTAGTGCCAGGTGAGGCCGGAGCGGGCAGCGCCTCTGCCCACGATCGCATCAGGCAGGAACGGGTAGAGATCGTGCACGGTGTAGACCTGCGTCGCAGTCGTATTCGCCCATGCGTAGCCGAGCAGCCCCAGGCGGCGCTCCATCTCGCCGAGTACGAAAAGCGCCTTTTCCCGCATCGCGTCCTCGCTGATCTCGCCCCAGCGCACGGTGCGTTCGCGGTAGCTCGCTCCGCCCTCGCGTGCTTCCCCGCTGCCCGCCACCACGAACGTGGGCGACTCCCCTTCAGCCGGAACGGTGAAGGAGAAGGCGTGGAAAGAGGGCTCGGCGGGCGGTCCGATCTCCGGGCAGACGTTGCTGCGAGCCACCGGATTGGTCTTCGTTGCGGCATCGTAGATGCCCCAGGCGGAGAGCGTCTCGCAGTAGGTCTCGTTGAAGCTCTTGAAGCCCGCGTCACTGAACTGTCCGGGCGATCTCAGCTCGCAGGCGCAGAAGGCCGTGAGCGGGCGCCCGCGCGCCTTTATGATCTCGGCCGCGCGTTTGAACCCCTGCACCAGCGGCACGGGCGTCTGGAACGTCACGCGCTCGATGCGGAAGCCGGACTCGGCCGCCGCGCCGCCCGAGTACTGGAACACGGCGGGTATGTAGCGGTAGCCGCCGGGGGAGAAGATTTTGGTGGTCACGAGGGTGGCGTCCTTGTCCTTGGGTAGGGCTGAAGTAGGGCGCAATAGGCGTCAGCCGTATTGCGCCGATGCATTTTCTCAGCGGCGCAATACGCTGCGCTATTGTGCCCTACGGCCTATTGCGCCCTACGGGGGCGGGTCACTTGGCATCCTTGTCGTAGGTGTAGTCGAAGTCGCAGTGGCTCGCGCCCTGCATGATGGTCTGCGTGCGCTTGAGCTTCAGGTGCTTGTCGTAGCCTTCGCAGAAGGTGCCGTCGCGCTGACAGGACAGCAGGTGGCCGATCTCGCCGAGCCCCATGTCCCGGTACATCTCCGAGTACTTGCAGCGCGTGACGTTGAAGCGGTAGCGCGTGTCGCTCTGCTCGATCACCTCCCGCTCGAGCGTGCCGCCGCGGGTCCACAGCTCCTGGCGGTCGATGAAGGTTTGCAGCGAGGTCTTGCCGCCGACCTGAGCGGCGAACTCGGCGGCCTGCTCGACCGAAGAGCTGCGCACGGCGTCGGCCACCGCGCGCTTGGCGACCTCGGCGCCGTGGCTCGCTTTCAGCGTGTCGTAGACGTGCTTGAGGATTGCGGCCTCGATCCGCCGCTTCTCCAGCATGGGGGCCGTTGCGGTGTCTGCGGCTGGCGTGGTCATGGCGGGCCTCCGGCTGGCTCTGACAACGGGGCGAGCCTAGCCGGACGTGGATTTGAGAGCAACGAACAGCAACGCACGCGGCTGGTTGTCATCCCGGCACTGGTTGCGCGGATTTCAGCGACCACGAAGCCAGGGCAAGATGATGAGCGGCTCACGCGCACATGGTGCGCGGTGACGGCGCGCGTCACACCTTCATCTTCGGGTCGAACCAGTCGCGCAGCGCGTCGCCGAAGAGATTGAACCCGAACACGGCGAGCGAGATGGCGATGCCGGGGAAGATTGCAACCCATGGCGCGCTCTCGGCATACTCCTGGGCGCCGCCGCGCAGCATCAGGCCCCAGGCCGGCACCGGCTCCTGCACGCCGAGCCCCAGGAACGAGAGCGAAGCCTCGATCAGGATGGCCTGACCGACGGCCGCCGTCATCATGATGAGGTAGGGTGCCATGACGTTGGGCACCATGTGGCGGAGCACGATGCGGGTGTGGCTGAAGCCGCACGCGCGCGCGGCATCGATGAAGGGCGTCTCGCGCACGGCGAGTGCGCTCGAGCGCACCACGCGGGCGCAGCGCGGGATGAACGGAATGGTGATGGCGAGGATGACGTTGTGGATGCCGGTGCCGAAGATCGACACCACGGCCAGCGCCAGGATCACCAGCGGAAAGGCCATCAGGACGTCCATGATGCGCTGGAAGATGAGATCGAAGCGGCCGCCGAAGTAGGCGCTGGCGACACCCAGGATGAGGCCGAGGGTGGCGCCGACGAATGCCGACACGAAGCCGACGAGCAGCGCGGTGCGCGCGCCGTACACGATGCGGGTGTAGAGGTCGCGGCCGAACTGGTCGGTGCCGAGCCAATACTCGGCGCTCGGGGCCTCCAGCATGGCGCCGAAGTTGTTGCGGGTGGGGTCGTGAACGGTGACGAAGTCGGCGAATGCCGCCATGAAGATCATCACGAACACGACAACCGCCCCCACCGCGCCCAGCGGGTTCTGCACGCAGAACTGCCACAGGCTCGTCAGCCAGGAGGTCCTGACCGGCATATGATCGGCCGGGGAGGAGGCAGGATGTGAGATCGTTGCCATGAGCGCCTGCCCGTCACGCGTAGCGGATGCGTGGATCAAGCCACGCGTAGATGATGTCGACCACGAGGTTGGTGAGCGCGAAGATCGCCACCACCAGCATCACCAGCGCCTGCGTCATGTTGTAGTCGTGGTTGGAGATCGACTCCACGAACAGCTTGCCGAGGCCGTTGAGGTTGAACACCTGCTCGGTGACGACGAGGCCGCCCATCAGAAAGGCGAACTCGATGCCGATGATGGTGATGACCGGCAGCAGGGCGTTGCGCAGCGCGTGGCGGCGCACGATGAGCTTGCGGAACACGCCTTTGGCGCGTGCCGTGCGCACGTAGTCCTCACGCAGCACCTCGAGCATCGCCGATCGCGTCATGCGCGTGGCCACCGCGGAGTAGCGGTAACCGGTGGCGAGTGCCGGCCAGATCAGCATGCTGAGGTTGTACCACGGGTCCTGCCAAAGCGGCACGTACTTGATTGGCGGCATCCAGGGCGTCCCGAACCAGGCCTTCGAGATGATGAGGATGCCGAGGATGATCAGGATGCCGAGCCAGAACGACGGCACGGCCACGCCGGCGATGGAGAAGGCGCGCACGACGTAGTCGATCCAGGTGTTCTGCTTGACGGCCGAGATGGTGCCGAGCGGGATGGCGATCAGGATGGCCGTCAGCGTCGCCATGATGGCAACCTGCAGCGAGAGCTGGAAGCGCAGGCCGATCTCGCCGACGATGGGTCGCCCCGTCCACATGGAGTTGCCGAAGTCGAACGTGGCGAGGCCCTTGAGAAAGACCAGGAACTGCACGAGATAGGGCTGATCCAGGCCGAGCTCGATACGGCAGTTTTTGATCACCGTCGCGTCCATGCTGCCGCCGCCCGTGGCGAGCCGAAGCACGCACACGTCGCCGGGAATGAGGCGCATCAGCAAGAACACGAGCAGAGCCGCCCCGAGCAGCGTCGGGATCATCAGCAGCAGCCGTTTGATCACGTAGCGAAGCATGCAGTTGCTCGAATCTGGCACTTACGGCCGGCCGGCGGTGCGCGGACCGCCGGCCGGATATCGTGCGTGAGCGGGTTTGCCGAGCCGGCTACTTGTCGATCCAGACCACCGAGAGGTCCTGGTTCAGGTAGTGGCTGGGCGTTATGTTCCAGCCCTTCATGTACGTGCGGTGCGGGATGATGCGATACCACCACAGCGTGATGTGGTTGTAGGCTTGGTCGTCCAGCACGCGCTTCTCGTAGGCCCGCATCAGCTTTTTCTGCTCGGCCTCGTCGCCCGTCTTGTTCATGGCCTCGTAGAGCTTGATCAGTTCCGGGTCCTCGAACTTGCCGTACTGGGCTCCGTCCGTAGGCAGGAACTTGGACGTATCCGACAGCGGATTGACGACGGCCTGGCAGTTGAAGTCCGTCGTCACGTCGAAGTTGCCGGCGTTCAGCGAAGCATAGAACGGACCGGTGGCCTCGACCTTTTGCTCGACGGTGACGCCGACCTGCTTCCACTGGTCGATCAGCCAAGTGCCGACGATGGTGTAGGGCTGGTCGACGCCGCGGTTGGAGAGCGTGAACTTGAGGTCGGGGACGCCGGCCTCCTTCAGGAGCTTCTTGGCCTCCGCGCGCGACCTGTTGATGTCCGGCCAGTAGCCGGCGAGCTTCTCGAGCTCCTCCTTCTTGGCCGCCAGCGGATGGCCAGGGAACACGACGCCGCCTACCGCCTTGACGATGGCGATCTTGGAAAGGTCTTTGGACCCGCCCCAGCGATCCACGGCGAGGGTGAGCGCCCTGCGCACGCGCACATCGTCGAAGGGCTTCTTCTTGGAGTTGGGCGTTACGAGCAGGACGCAGTTCCAGTCGCTCTCCTGCACCGTAACGTCCTTGCCGAGCGCCGCAACGAGGTCGTCGCGGCTCTTGGGCGGGAAGCCCCGGAACTCGGCGGCAGCCTGGTCACCGCGGATCGCCTGCACGCGCAGCGTCTGCGTCTTCGCGAAGATCGCCTCGAAACCGTCGAGATAGGGCTTGCCTGCGAAGTGGTAGTCGGGATTGCGCTTGCCCTTGACCAGGGCGCCGGCCTGGTGCGTCTCGAAGATGAAGGGGCCCGAGCCCATCACGTTCTTCTCGAACCAGTGCTGGTCCTTGTCGAGGATCGCTTTCGCGTAGATCCAGTTGAAGGGATTGGCGACCGCCGGGAGAAACGCGCCCGAGGGATGCTTGAGCTTGAACACCACCGTCTGGTCGTCAGGGGCCGAGATGCTCTCGACCATGCTGAATTGCGCCTTGCGCGCGCTCGAGACACCCTGCTGCGGAAACACGATGCGCTGGAAGCTCGCGTGCACGTCCTTGGCGGTGAGCGCCGAGCCGTCGTGGAACTTGACGCCCGGGCGGATCTTGAAGGTGTAGGTCTTGCCGCCGTCCGTCGGTTTCGGCATCTCGGTGCAGAGGTCGCACACGATCGCCTGCGCTGCCTTGTCCTCGGGATCGATCCGGATCAGCAGGCTGTAGAATGGCGCCCAGGGGTGGGCCAGCGCGAAGGTCGTCTCCCTGTGACCGTCGGAGCTCGGGGGCTCGTCGGGGACCACGAACTTGAGAATGCCACCCTTTTTCGGGGTCTGTGCCTCCGCCGGCAGCGACCAGACGCCCAGCGCCGCTAACCCCGCCAGAAGTGGCAGGGTAGACTTCCAACTTGAAGATTTCACGGTCCTTCCTCCCATGAGTCTTGTTGCACCACCGGCTCGTCCGGCCGGTCTGTGGGACACAATGTGCCAAGTCGCTCCGGTTTTCAAATGCGCATTTCGGATGACGTTCAACACTGGGGGCGGATGCGGGATAGGCTTAATGTCGGTGGCTGCGCAAGCGCTCATGCAACATCGAGGCAGGACAAGGGAAACGCAGGATGCACAAGGCCAAGAAACTCAGGAAGGCGCTGGCAGGCAGGGGGTTGGTGACGGCCCCCGGGGTCTACGACATGATCTCTGCCAGGATCGCCGACGGGATGGGCTTCAGCGCGCTTTACATGACGGGCTACGGCGTCTCGGCCTCGCTCGGGCTGCCCGACGCCGGCCTCGTCAGCTACACCGAGATGGTCGAGCGCGTCGCCCAGATCTGCCAGGGCACATCGACCCCGGTCGTCTGCGACGGGGATACGGGCTTCGGCGGCCTCCTCAACGTGGAACGCACGGTGCAGGGCTACGAGCGCGCAGGCGCCGCGGGCATCCAGCTCGAGGACCAGGTGTTCCCCAAGAAGTGCGGGCACACGCCGGGACGGCGAGTGGTGCCTATCGAGCAGATGGTGCGCAAGATCGAGGTGGCGGCGGCGTCGCGCGCCTCCCCCGACTTCCTGATCGTCGCCCGCACCGACGCGCGCACCAACCACGGCCTCGACGAGGCGCTGCGGCGCGGGGAAGCCTTTGCCAAGGCCGGCGCCGACATCCTGTTCATCGAGAGCCCCGAGAGCGAGGAGGAGATGGGGAGGATCGGCCGCAACTTCGACCTGCCGCTCATCGCCAACATGGTGGAGGGCGGGCGCACGCCCGTGCTGCCGAAGAAGCGGCTGGAGGAACTCGGCTACAGGATGGCCATCTATCCCGGCACCGGCTTCCTCGCGGTGGCGCAAGCGCTGGAGCGGGTCTACGGCGTGCTGAAGGACAAGGGCGCGACCGACACGTTGAAGGACGAGCTCTACTCTTTCGACAAGTTCTGCCGCCTCGTCGGCTTCGAGCACGTGTGGGAGTTCGACAAGCTCTGGCCGGAGAGTTGAGGGGTTCCCTTTCCCCATGCTTCTTCAGCATGGGGAAAGGGTTAGGGTGAGGGGCGGCGGCACACTCTGGCGTTGGTGTATGCGGCTGCCCCTCATCCCGACCGTCTCCCCGCTAGCGCTCGGGCTCTCCATATTCTCGCCCTGCCCCACAACTTGCCCGAGGGCTAGCGGGGAGAAGGGGAAGAGCGCACCTTGGCGCGCGGGAGGCCGGGGATGGCGGCGTTGTGCTGGCCGAGCTTGGGGGCGCGCGTGCGGATCTTGGGGCGCTCGCCGTCGATCGACAGCGGCAGGGCCATCAGCTCCATGTCGATCTCCGGCACGGGCTGGATCATATTGAGCGCGGCGGTCTGAGCGCTCGCCTTCATGTGGGTGATGTCGTTGATGGGGGCGCACGGAACGCCGGCCTTCTGCAGCCGCTCGACCCACTCCGTGCGCGGGCGCTGACGCATGATGTCGGTGACGGCGGCGACCAGCTCGTCCTTGTTGGCGAAGCGGTCGGCGTTGGTCTTGTAGCGCGGATCGGTGGCCCACTCGGGGTGGCCGAGCTCGGTGGTGAGCTTGGCCCACAGCCGGTCGTTGGCGGCGGCGACGATCACCTGCCCGTCGGCGCAGTCGACGGCTTGGAACAGCACCACGGCGAGGCTGCCGCTCGGATGCCGCTCGGGCAGCGTGCCGCTGGCCTGGAAGCGGGCGAAATGCACGGTGAGGAGGCCCAGCGCCGTCTCGTAGAGCGAGGCGTCGACCACGCAGCCCTTGCCGGTCCGCTCGCGCTGGTAGAGGCCGGCGATGCAGCCGAGCGCCGCCCACACCGCGCTGCCGAGGTCGAGCACGGAGGTGCCGATGCGCACGCCGGGCCGGTCGGGGTAGCCGTTGATCGAGAACAGGCCCGAGAACGCCTGCACCATCGGCTCGTAGCCGCCGTTCTTCTGCATGGGGCCCTTGGGGCCGAAGGCCGACAGCGAGCAGTAGACGAGGCGCGGGTTGCGCGCACGGAGCGCCGCAGCGCCGAGGCCCAGCTCGTCCAGCACGCCGGGGCGCAGGTTGTGCACGAGCACGTCGCAGCTCTCCACGTAGCTCTCGAGCCAGGTGATCGCCTCCTTGTCCTTGAGGTCTAGCGTGACCGCCTGCTTGTTGACGTTGAGGGCGTGAAAGGTGGCCGAGGTGTCCTTCCAGAAGGGCGGGCCCCAGGCGCGCGCATCGTCGCCGCCCTCGGGCCGCTCGATCTTGAGGACTTCGGCGCCCAGCATGGCCAAAATGTAACCCGCGTAGGGACCGGCAATGTTGTTGGCGAGCTCGACGACCTTGATACCCTTGAGCGGCAGCATGACATTTCCCCTGATGGCACTTCGCCCGATCGTGGCGACGACCTTGCAGCCATCGCCGGCTCGGCGCAAGCGGTGCGGCGCAACCGCCGGCCCAACGCCCGGATGACCGCGGAGGTCTATTGCGGCTAAGCTTGGCCCAACGGGGCAGAAGGCGGATGAGGACGACGTGTCAGGACGTTCGGTGCTAGCGGGCCTTGTCGGATGCCTCGGCTGTCTGGCCGTGGCCGGCGGCTGCACCAACAACCCCTATCCCGACGCCGACCGCGACCAGAAGGTTCTCTACTCCTCCTTCCACGAGGCGCCCAAGACGCTCGATCCCGCCGTCGCCTACAGCACGGCAGAGCACGTCGTCACCGGCAACGTCTTCGACACGCTGCTCGAATACCACTACCTCGAGCGTCCCTACCGGCTGATCCCCGGTCTTGCCGAGGCGGTGCCGGAGCCGCAGCCAGGGGCCGACGGCCACCAGGTCTATCGCTTCCGAATCCGCCCGGACGTGCGCTTCCACGACGATCCCTGTTTCGCCCTCGACGGGAAGGGGCGCACGACGCGCGAGGTCACCGCCGCCGACTTCGCCTTCGCCCTGGCGCGCATCGCCGACCCAGCCGTCAACAGTCCCGTCATCTCGAGCTTCGCACCGGTGGAGGGCTTTGCAGCGTTCGGCAAGCGGCTCGTCGAGTTGCGCAAGTCGGAGCCTACCTTCGCGAGCCTGCCCGTGCACGAGCAGTACAAGCGCGCCGGCGGCATTGCGGGCGTGGTCGCGCGCAGCGAGCGTGACCTCGACATCGTGCTCGCCGAGCCCAACGCGCAGATCCTCTACTGGTTCGCCATGCCCTTCACCACGCCGGTCGCGTGGGAGGCGGTCGCCTACTACAACGGCCGCGAGGGCCGCGAGCACTTCGCCGATCACCCCGTCGGCACCGGCCCCTACCGGCTCGCCCACTACGAGAAGCAGTTCCGGTTCACGCTGGAGCGCAATCGCGGCTGGTACGGTGCTTCCGAGGCCAACCGCGAGGCGCCGGGCGTCGTGTTCCCCGGCAGCATCGACAAGGAGGATATCGCGGAAGGGCGCATCGACCCCGCGTATGCGGGCCGGCGCATGCCGTTCGTGGATCGCGTCGTGTTCTACCGCGAGCGCGAGGACATCCCCCGCTTCAACAAGTTCCTGCAGGGCTATTACGACGACGGCGGCATCATCAAGGAAAGCTTCGATGCGGTGGTCCAGGGCGACCGCCTGTCGCCGCCGATGGCCGCGCGCGGCATGCGCCTCGACAAGGAGGTGGAGCCCACGATCTTCTATGTCGGGTTCAATATGGAGGACCCGGTGCTAGGCACGCCGGCGGGTGAGAAGGGCCGCAAGCTGCGCCAGGCCATGAGCACCGCCATCGATTCTAAACGCTATCTCGAGCTGTTCCTCAACGGCCGCGGCGTGCCGGCACAGGCACCGGTGCCGCCGGAGATCTTCGGCTACGACGAGAGCTACAAGAACCCGTTCCGTCAGTACGACGTCGCCCGCGCACGCCAGCTGCTGGCAGAGGCCGGCTACCGCAACGGCATCGATCCCAAGACCGGGCAGCGGCTGCGGCTGAGCTTCGACACCTCGGCGACGACGGCCGCGGCGAGCCTGCAGTTCCAGTTCCTGGCCGACGCCTGGCGCGCGATCGGCCTCGACATCGAGGTCAACGCCACCACCTACAACCAATTCCAGGACAAGGTGCGGCGCGGCGCCTACCAGATCTTTATCTGGGGCTGGCAGGCCGACTTTCCCGATCCCGAGAACTTCCTGTTCCTGCTCGAGTGCAGCTCGGCCCGCTCCAAGAGCGGCGGCCCGAACACGGCCAACTTCTGCGACCCCGAGTTCGACCGCCTCTATCGCGAGATGAAGGACATTCCCAACAACGAGGTGCGCGCGGGCCTCATCAAGCGCATGCTGGCGATCCTGGAGCGGGAGCGGCCCTGGATCGAGCTCTACCATCGCGAGGACTATGTGCTGAGCCACGCCTGGCTCGTCAACGCCAAGACGATGGGGCTCTCCTATCCCGCCTTCAAGTACAAGGACGTGAAACCCGAGCTGCGCGCGGGCCTGCAGACGGCCTGGAACACACCGGTGCGCTGGCCCATCTACCTCGTGCTCCTCCTCGTCGTTGCCGTTACCGTGCCGGCGGTGCGGACCTACTACCGGGAGCGATTGTAGATGGCTGCGTTTCTCCTGCGCCGCATCGGCTACGGCTTCCTCACCGTGCTCGGCGTGCTGCTGCTGCTGTTCGTGCTGTTCTTCGCCGTGACCGATCCCGATGACATCGCGCGCAAGGCGGTGGGCGAGCGGGCGCGGCCGGAGGTCTACGCGCAATGGAAGAAGAACCACGGCTACGACAAGCCGCTGTTCCTCAACCGTGAGTTCGCGGGCTCGGACGCGCGCCGCTACACCGACACGCTGCTCGCCGAGCACTTCCGCCGCATGCTCACCTTCGACTTCGGCCGCAGCGATGCCGACGACTCCGCGATCTCGCGCCGCCTGCGCGAAGGGGCGGGGCCGAGCCTCAGCCTCACCGTGCCGCTGTTCGTGTTCGGGCTGCTCGCCGGCATCGGCCTGGCGCTGTTCGTCGCGTTCTTTCGCGAGACCTACATCGACCGCGCCGCGCTGGTGCTGTGCATGCTGACCATGAGCGTCGCAGGCCTGCTCTACATCATCGCCGGGCAGTACCTCGTGGGCATGCTGCTCAAGTGGTTCCCGATCTCGGGCTTCGATCCCGACCCGACCGTGACGGCGCGGTTCGTCGCCCTGCCGGTGCTGATCGGCGCGGTGAGTGGCATCGGTGCGGACGTGCGCTTCTTCCGCACCATCTTCATCGAGGAGATGAGCCGCGACTATGTGCGAACGGCGAGGGCCAAGGGCTGCGGTGATGCCCGCGTCATGGTCCGCCACGTGCTCCGCAACGCGCTGATCCCGATCCTCACCAACGTGGTGCTGGCGATTCCCTTCCTGTTCACCGGCGCGCTGCTGCTGGAGTCGTTCTTCGGCATCCCGGGGCTGGGCTCGCTCACGGTAGAGGCGATCCAGGGCAACGACTTCTCGACGCTGCGGACCATGGTCTATCTGGGCGCGCTCCTCTTCATCGTCGGCCAGATCCTCACCGACATCAGCTACGCCATCGCCGACCCCCGCGTGAGGCTGGGGTAGGGCATGGATCAACGGACACCCTCGTGGTTGTCATCCCGGCGCTTGTCGCCGGGATCCATCATTCAGCTTGCTCCGACGTTCGCGGATGGCTGGATCCCGGGCACAAGGCCCGGGATGACAACGTAGGAGCACGCGATTGCACTGGGTGTCCAACATCATTGTGGTGCTGCTGGCGGTGGGCGGGGTGTGGGTTGCGCGCTATGCGGCCAGCGATCGCTACTGGCGCGAGAGCGCCATCCAGCTCTGGCGCCGGCGGCGGCTGGCGCTCGTCGTGATCGGCATCTACGTCTTCGTCGCCATCCTCGATTCCATCGCCTGGGTCGATCCCGCGAGCGAGGCCAATGCGCTGACCTCCGGCAAGCCGCGCACCGTCATCGACCGCATCTTCGCGCCCGAGGCCTTCAAGGAGGCGAGCTACTCGGCGCCGCTGGCCAGCGTCAGTTTTTACGGCAACCAGCCGCTCGTCCATCCCGGCAAGCACCTGCTCGGCACCGATCTGCTCGGCCGCGACGTCGTCTACCGCACGCTGAAGGGCGCGCGGGTCGCGCTGCTGATCGGCGGGCTGACCAGCCTCGTCGTCATCCCGATCGCGCTGCTGTTCGGGGTGTCGGCGGGCTACTGGGGCAAGCGCATCGACGACGGGGTGTTCTTCGCCATGACGGTGCTGGCGTCCGTGCCGTCGCTGCTGCTGCTGATCGCGCTCATCATGGCACTGGGCAAGGGCACGGTGCAGGTCTGCGTGGCGCTGGGGGTGACCGGCTGGGTACACTTCTGCCGCATCGCCCGCGGCGAGACCCTCAAGCTGCGCGAGGCCGACTATGTGGCTGCGGCCCGGGCGCTGGGCGTCTCCGACGTCAACATCATCCGCCGCCACATCCTCCCCAACATCGCCCACCTCATCATCATCACCTTCGCGCTGACGTTCACGGGGCTGGTGCTGTCGGAGACGATACTCTCCTACCTCGGCATCGGGCTGGACGGCAGCTGGGGACAGATGATCGACCAGGCGAGGAACGAGCTCTCGCGCACCCCCATCATCTGGTGGAACCTGGCCGGCGCCTCGGCCGCGCTCTTCACGCTGGTGCTGGCCGTCAACACCATCGCCGACGCCATGCGCGACATCATCGACCCGCGCACGCGCAGGGAGGTGTGATGGGGACGCCTCTGCTGACCGTCGAGGACCTGAGCATCTCCTTTCCGGGCGACGGCGCGCACCGCGTGACGGTCGTCGACCGCGTGGGGTTCTCGATCTCAGCGGGCGAGACGCTGGCGCTGGTCGGCGAATCGGGCTGCGGCAAGTCGATGTCGGCGCTCGCCATCATGCGGCTGGTGCCGAAGCCCGGCCGCATCGAGCCGGGCGCCCGCATCGCTTTCGAGGGCCGTGATCTCTTGACGCTGCCCGTGCCGGAGATGCGCTCGGTGCGCGGCGCCCGCATCGGAATGATCTTCCAGGAGCCGATGACGAGCCTCAATCCCGTGACCACCGTCGGCTCCCAGGTGAGCGAGGCGATCGAGCTGCACGCCAACATTTCCGGCGAGGCTGCGCGCAACCGTGTGCTCGAGCTGTTCTCGCTGGTCGGCATCCCCGATCCCAAGAGCCGCTATGCCGCCTATCCCCACCAGCTCTCGGGCGGCCTCAAGCAGCGCGTGATGATCGCCATGGCCATGGCCATGCGGCCCAAGCTCCTGATCGCCGACGAGCCTACCACGGCGCTCGATGCCACCATCCGCGCGCAGATCCTGGAGCTCTTACGCGACCTCTCCGCCAAGACCGGCACGGCGGTGCTGCTCATCACCCACGATTTCGGCGTCGTCAACGAGGTGGCCGACCGGGTTGCCGTCATGTACGCGGGCCGCATCGTCGAGGAGGGGACGCGGGTGGAGCTGCTGGGCGCACCGCGCCATCCCTACACGCAAGGCCTGCTGCGCTCGATCCCCAAGCCCGAGGCGAGGGGCAAGCGGCTCGAGGAGATCAAGGGCGCCGTGCCGCGTCCCGGCCATTGGCCCCAGGGCTGCCGCTTCCACCCGCGCTGCTCCTCGGCGTTCGCGCCCTGCGCGACCGAGGAGCCCGCGCGCACGGTCGTGTCGGCGACGCAGTCGGCGCGCTGCCACCTGGTGGCGAAAGTGGTCGGGGAGGCGCGGCCATGACCGTGCTCAGCGCCGACGCGCTGCTCGAGATCCGCGACCTCAAGACTTGGTTCCCGATCCGCACCGGCGTCTTGAAGCGCGTCAGCGGCCACGTGCGCGCGGTCGACGGCGTCGACCTGACGATCTTCCCCGGCGAGACGCTGGCGCTGGTCGGCGAGTCGGGCTGCGGCAAGACCACGGTCGGGCGCGCGATCCTGCGCCTCCTCGAGCCGACCGGCGGCAACGTCTGGTTCCGGGGGCAGAACCTGACCGGCTTGTCGCTCGAAGCGTTCCATCCCTACCGTCGCCAGATCCAGGTCGTTATGCAGGACCCGGGCTCGGCGCTGGACCCGCGCCACACCGTGCGCGACTGCATCGCCGAGGGCATGGATGCGTTCGAGATCGGTGCCGGCTACGAGGACCGCACGCGGCGGGTGGCCGAGCTGATGGGCAAGGTCAGCCTCGACCCCGAGACCATGTGGCGCTACCCGCACGAGTTCTCCGGTGGCCAGCGCCAGAGGATCTGCATCGCCCGCGCGCTGGCGCTCGACCCCGCGCTGCTGATCTGCGACGAGGCAACCTCGGCGCTCGACGTCTCGATCCAGGCCCAGATCCTGAACCTGCTCGCCGACCTGCAGGCCGAGCGCAGGCTCACCTACCTGTTCATCACGCACGACCTTGGCACCGTGCGCTATTTCGCCACGCGGGTGGCCGTCATGTACCTGGGGCGCATCGTCGAGACGGGGCCCACGGAGCGCATATTTACCGATCCGCGCCATCCCTATACCAAGGCGCTGCTGGCCTCGATACCCTCGCTCGACCCGGCCCGGCGAAGCACCCGCCCGGTGGCGCTGGGCGATGTCCCCTCGCCCGAGCGTCCGCCACCAGGCTGCCACTACCACCCGCGATGCTCGGTCAGGCTCGAGAGCTGCGCCAGCGTCGACCCGCCGGTCATTGCCTTCGCCGACGGCGTCTGCCGATGCGTGCTCGCGGCCAAGTAGCGAGGGGTTGCGCCAATGCTGTTCGATCGTCCTTCCCGCACATCCTTGGCGGGCCTGTTCGCCCTGGGCTTGCTCGCAGTGCCAGCGGTTGCCGCCGAGGCGCCGCCGCCGCCCATGGCCGAGCGCAAGCCAGTCACGTCAGAGCACCACGGCATCGCCATCACCGACGACTACGCGTGGCTGCGCACAGCCAAGCTCGAGGCCGTGCTGGCGCGGCCCGAGGCGCTCGAGGCGCCGATCCGCAAGCATCTCGATGCCGAGGCGCGCTATGCCCGCGCCGTGCTCGCCGGCAATCGCAACCTCGAGCGGCAGCTGCTCGCCGAGATGAAGGCGCGCGTGAGCCCGCGCGACGCGACGGTGCCGCAGGCGTGGGGGCCGTGGGAATACTACCTGCGCTACACGGAGGGCTCGCAGCGGCGGCTGCACTGCCGGCGGCCGCGCGGCGGCGGGGGCGAGCAGATCATGCTCGATGAGAACGTGCTGGCCAAGGGACGCCGCGGGTTCTCGGTGAGCGACGCGGCGGTGAGCTTCGATCACAAGCTGCTCGCCTACGCCGTCGACGGGGACGGCTCGGAGCGCAACACACTCAAGGTGCGCGACCTCGCCACCGGCCGCGACCTGCCCGACACGATTCCCGAGGTACGCGGCGGCGCGGTGTGGTCGGCCGACTCGCAATGGCTGTTCTACGTGGGCCGCGATCCCGCCAAGTGGGGGCAGAAGGTGTTCCGGCACCGGCTCGGCACGCCCGTCGCCGAGGACGAGCTCGTTCATGAGGAATCGGAGGAGGGCTTTGCCGTGTCGCTGCGGCCGTCGCTCTCCGATCGCTTCCTGGTGATCGAGTCCGGCGACTTCTCGACGACCGAGGTTCTGCTGGTCGATCTTGCCGATCCGACTGCGGCTCCGAGGCCGGTCGTGCAGCGCAAGGCCGGCACCAAGTATGCGGCCTCCGATCGTGGCGATCGCCTGGTCTTCATGACCAACGCGGACGGCGCCACGGACTGGAAGATCGCGGCCAAGCCGCTGTCCGCCGCCGCAGATGCGCCCTACGAGGAGATCGTGCCGCACGTGCCGGGCCGTCTCATCGAGGATTTCGTGGCGCTGAGCGACCATCTCGTCTGGCTCGAGCGCGACCGCGACAAGGGACGCCAGCAGATCCGCATCCGGCGCTGGTCGGACGAGACCGAGCACGCCATCACCTTCGGGGAGGAGCCGGCCAAGGTGGAGCTTGCCGTCGGCCTCGAGCAGAGGACGCGAACCCTGCGCTACACCTACCAATCCATGGTGCAGCCGCAGCAGGTCATCGACTACGATCTCGACACGCGCGCGCGAACGCTGCGCAAGGTGCAGGAGATCCCGAGCGGGCACGATCCCTCACGCTACGTCACACGCCGTATCGAGGCGCCGGCAGCCGACGGCACGCGCATCCCAGCCACCCTGCTCTACCGCAAGGACACGCCGCTCGACGGCTCGGCGCCCGTGTGGCTCTACGCCTACGGCGCCTACGGCGACACCGAGTACCCCGACTTCGGCACCGAGCGGCTGTCGCTCGTCGACCGCGGCTTCATCAATGTCATCGCGCATGTGCGCGGCGGCGGCGAGAAGGGCGAGCCCTGGCACGCGGCCGGCCGCCTCGGCAACAAGACCACCTCGTTCACGGATTTCATCGCCGTCGCCGATCACCTCGTCCGGCTCAACATGACGCGTGCGGGCCGCATCGTCGCCTCGGGCGCCTCGGCCGGCGGCACGCTGGTGGCCGCGGCTGCCAACATGCGGCCCGAGCTGTTCGGCGGCATCTATGCCGAGGTGCCGTTCGTCGACGTGCTCAACACGCTGCTAGACCGCTCGTTGCCGCTCACCGAGTCGAGCTTCTCGGAGTTCGGCAACCCGATCGACAACACGGCCGACTTTCTCTACCTGAAAGGCTATTCGCCCTACGACAACGTGCGGGCGCAGGCCTATCCGCCCATGCTGGTGCAGCAGCCGCTCAACGACTCGCGCGTGCCCTATTGGGAGGCGACCAAGTGGGTGGCGAAGCTCCGGCACCTCAAGACCGACAGGAACCCGATCATCCTGCTCGTCAACACGCAGGGCGGCCACGGCGGCGGCTCCGGGCGCTACGACACGCTCGAGGAGTTCGCCCGCGCCTATGCCTTCGGGATCAATGTGGTGAAGCGGTGAGAAGTCTCCCTCTCCCCACTCCTCAGTGGGGAGAGGGAGAGAAGCATCACCACATGGGGCCGCCCATGCCAACCATCGGCAGCACGACGTGGTCGGCCTCCCTCTTCTGCTCGTCGGAGAGCTGGGCATAGAGCGCCTTGAGGCTGCCCTTGACCTGCTTGATCTCCTCGATGCGGGCGGTCATGAACTGCTCCTGCAGATCGAGGCGCTCGAGCAGTGTCTTGTCGCCCGCGTCCTTGAACACAGACTTCATGCGCTCGTTGTGCTGCTTGGCGCCCCCGCGGATGGCAGCCGCGAGTTCGTTCCAGGCGGGGGTCTGAGCCTCGCTGATCCTGAGCTCGGCCTTGACGAAGGCGAGTCGGCCCTCGACCCGGTCGAGCATGCCTTCCTGCCCGCGTCCCCAGAACCCGCGCCGCATGCCCCAGCCCATCATGCCGGGCCCATCATCTCGTCCCAGCCCATCATGCCTGGGCCCCAGCCGCGTTCGCCGGGCCCGCGCCCCGGTCCTGGACCCGGCCCGCCCTGGCTCAGCGCAGCCCCGCCGATCGCAATGGCCGCCACGAGTGCGACCGACACCGTCATCAAGCGTGTGCGTCTCATGACTGGCTGCCTCGAGGTTGGGTTGCTTCGAGGACAGCAGAGCATCCAGCCGAGGCGGTAACCTTGACGCCGATCAAGCCCGAGTTGTGTGACTGGCGCGGTTACGCCCGGGCGCCGACGGCGGCCAGAAGGCCGGAGGCCGTGAAGGGCTTCTCGAGGAAGCCAAGGGGATTGGCGGCTGCCGCCCGCGCGCGGGCCGCGGCGTCGAGGTTGGCGGAGATGAAGAGCGAGCGGACCTTGAACCGCTGCCAGATCTCGGTGGCGGCCTCGATGCCGTCCCCCTTCCCGACCAGCCGCACGTCCATCAGCACCAGATCCGGGCGCTCGCGCTCGACAAGCTGCACCGCA
>Ga0247829_10000208_pt1 | contig 19903 bp, 17 predicted proteins | sample 12C_Control_Day4_FD_207765 | JGI IMG/M metagenome (GOLD analysis project Ga0247829, IMG submission 207765) | Soil microbial communities from agricultural site in Penn Yan, New York, United States - 12C_Control_Day4 | ecosystem: Environmental > Terrestrial > Soil > Agricultural land | place... | reverse complement strand
CGAGGAAACGCCGCGAGAGGAAGCCACGACATGACGGGCACGAGCGCACGGAAGCCAACGGTCGCCCTGGCGATGGGAGACCCCGCCGGCATCAGCCCGGAGCTGACGGCCAAGCTGCTGGCGCTCAATGACGTGCGCGAGGCGGCGCGCCTCGTCGTCATCGGCGATCGTCGGGTGCTGGAGGATGGCGCCCGCATCGCCAAAGTCACGCTCGACATGGACGTCGTCGCTGCCGACGCGGCCCTGCCGGAGACCTCGGCGCGGCCGGTGTTCGTCGATCTCGGCCACCTCGATCCCAAGACCATCGAGCGGGGGCAGGTTGCGCGCGCCGGCGGCATCTACGCCAAGGAGAACTACCTCTCGGCCCTGGCGCTGGCCAAGGCGGGGGCGGCGCACGCGGTGGCGTTCACGCCCTTCAACAAGGGCGCCATGAAGCTCGCGGAGCCCAGCTACGACGACGAGATCCTGTTCACGGCCCGCGCCATCGGCTTCACCGGCGAGGCCCGCGAGTTCAATGTGCTCGACGGCCTCTGGAACGCGCGCGTGACGAGCCATGTGCCGCTCTCTGCCGTGGCCGGCATGCTGTCGGTGCCGGCGATCGTCAGAGGCCTCGAGCTCACCCACGCCGCCATGTCGGCCGCCGGCTTCGCCCCGCCCCGCATTGCCGTCGCCGCGCTCAACCCGCACGCCGGCGACAACGGCAACTTCGGTCGCGAGGAAATCGACATCCTGGCGCCGGCGGTGCAAGCGGCGCAGGCCAAGGGCATCGCCTGCGACGGCCCCTATCCCTCCGACACCGTGTTCGTGCGGGCGCGCTCGGGCCAGTTCGACGCCGTGCTGACCATGTTCCACGACCAGGGCCAGATCGCCATGAAGCTGATCGGCTTCGACAAGGGCGTCACCCTGCTCGGCGGCTTCCCGATGCCGATCACGACACCGGCCCACGGCACGGCCTATGACATTGCAGGAAAGGGGATCGCCAAAATCGGCGCCAGCCGCAACGCGGTTCTGCTGGCGGCCAAGATGGGGCGCGAGGCGGCCGTGAAGGCGGGCGCCATGCCGAGGGTGAGCCTCGCGGACGCCCGCCGCGCCCTCAGCCTTGCCGCAATCCCGCAAGCTGCCTGACGTGGGCGTCGAGGCTCCCCCCACCCCTAGCCCCTCCCCGCAAGGGGGAGGGGAACGGCAGCAGCTTTCCGGGTTGCCGATGGTCGACGCGCACCACCATTTCTGGGACCTCGCTCTCAAGGCGCATCCCTGGCTCGTCGATGCGCCGATGATCCCGTTCCGCTACGGCGACTACGCCGCCATCAGGCGCACATACCTTCCCGACGACTACCGCCGCGACGCGCGCGCCCTCAACGTCGTCAAGACTGTCTACGTCGAGGCCGAGTGGGACCCGGGCGATCCCATCGGCGAGACGCGCTGGGTGCATGAAACGGCTGCGCGGCACGGCCTCCCCAGCGCCATGGTCGCTCAGGCCTGGCTCGACCGCGCGGACGTGAGCGAGGTGCTGGCCAAGCAGGCGGCGTTCCCACTGGTGAGGAGCGTGCGCCACAAGCCGACGGCTGCGGCCCGTCGGCAAGACGCAAGGCGCGGCGCGCCGGGCTCGATGGATTGTCGGTGCTGGCGCCGGGGTTTTGCCCTGCTCGAGAGGCACAAGCTCCACTTCGACCTGCAGACGCCCTGGTGGCACTTCGATGCCGCGGCCGAGCTCGCCCGCGACTTTCCGGCAACGACCATCATAGTCAATCACACCGGCCTGCCGGCCGACCGTAGCGTGGAGGGGCTGGCCGGCTGGCGCCGCGCCGTGGAACTGCTGGCGGAAGCGCCAAATGTGATGCTCAAGATCTCGGGCCTCGGCGTGCCGGGTCAGCGCTGGACCTACGAGCTGCAGGGCCCAGTGGTGCGCGACGCCATCCGCATCTTCGGGGTCGAGCGATGCATGTTCGCCTCCAACTTCCCCGTCGATTCGCTCGTTGGCACCTTCGATGAGATCTACGCCAGCTTCCTCGAGATCACATCGGACCTGCCAGACGACGCGCGCCGCAAGCTGTTCCACGACAACGCGGCGCGCATCTATCGCTTGTAGCGGTCCCAACGGTGTGCGACCTCCGGCCTTCGCCGGGGCAAGCCCTCCGCGTCAGGCACCCTATCCCCGACCTACCGCTGGCCCGCCTCGGTGAAGAACTTCTCGCCGTAGGCGAAGCGGTTGGGCTTGAGGAAGAAGCCCAGGATCAGTGCTCCCTTGGGCGCGACTGCCTCGTGCTGGTTGCCGGCCGGCCGCCAGCAGAACTGCCCCGGCCCGCACACGCCCTCGTGGTCTTCGAGCGTGCCTTCCAGCACATACGTCTGCTCCAGCGCGGTGTGCTCGTGCAGCGGCACGACGGCGCCCGGCGCCAGCTTGAAGAGCGCGGTGGTGCGGCCTTCGTCGTCGGAGTAGAGCACCTTGATCTGGATGCCAGGAAATTTGGTCGGCTCCCATGCCATGTTGGGCACGTCGAGGAAGCGGGTGGCGAGCTTCGGATCGTTGTTGAGCTTGATATCGGCGTGCACGACGTTGCGCGGCGCTTGCGCGGCTTGCTGAGCCATCGGCTTCCTCCTCGGTAGAAGTATTGCACTCACATTGTCCCGCAAAGGCTGTCCGCGGCAAGCCTTCCGAACCCCTTCATCAGGGCGCTACCAGGTCTACGAGCTGACGTTAGAGCATAATTATGCTGTATTCGCAGAATATGCATAATTGGCATCGGTTGCGTAGGAGGAAAATATGATGGATGTTAGGGCTCTGCTGGTGGCTGCTCTTATTTCGATCCCCAATTTCGGCGGATCGGCGGAAGCGCAGGGTCTGAGGCCAAGTGAATTCGGTGGCCCCGGACCACATTTCGAGTTCGTGCAAAGGCGCGGGTCAACTTCGTGGCGCTTTTTTGTCCCTAGATCAGTCCCTAGAATGCTTCGCGAGCCTCACATTCATTTTCGCCACGACGGACCCCAACACTGCAGGCCGCCATATTGCGTCATAGCGAGGCAACCCGTCAGAAGGCGCGGGTGAACCGATCGGATCATTCAGCTGATCTTTGAGACGCCCGGCAGCACACGGCCGTGTCAGCCCTTTTGGGCGGGCGCCTTCGGCAGCCGCGCCAGCAGGCACAACGGGATGGAGGCGCCAGCCGCCAGCACGTAGAGCACCCACGCATTGGTGTAGCCGATGATGATGGACTGGCGCGCGATCTCGCCCGACAGCTTGGCCAGGCCCGGCGCGGTGTCGACCGCCCAGGCGCCCATGACCCACGGCATCTCGAGCACGCGGTTGTAGGGCGAGACATACTCCACCATGCGCGCGTAGTTGGTGGCCTGCGTACGCACGATCTCGGCCACGGCGATCGAGATGAACAGGCTCGAGCCGAAATTGCGGAAGAGATGGAACAGCGACATGGCCTCGGCGCGGAACTGCGACGGCAGCGTCCAGAACGTGATCACCGTCAGCGGCACCCACGAAATGCCGATCGACATGCCCTGCAGCATGTTGCACAGCATCAGCCGCGTCATGTCGACGTTGAGGTCGAAGCTCATCAGCCAGAAGCCGGTTATCACCTGCAACAGGGCCCCGAGCGACAGGCTGAGCCGCGGATCGAGCCGCGCCATCGGCATCGCCGCGAAGAAGCCGATTGCCGAGCCCAGCCCACGCGCGCCGATGATGTCGCCGATGGCGGACTCTGGGTACCCCGCGTGCTGCTGCAGCAGGGGCGGCAGCAGAACGATGATGGCAAAGTTGAGCATGCCGAACAGCGTGACGAGGATCAGCCCCAGCGCGTAGTTGCGGTCGGCGAGCAGCTTGAGACGCACGAACGGGCGCTCGGTCGTGAGGCTGTGCATGCAGAACAGGTAGATCATCAGGCAGCCGAGCAGGGTGGCGAGGATGATCTCTCCGCTCTCGAACCAGTCGAGTCGCTGGCCGCGCGAGAACACGATCTGGCCGGCGGCGATCCCCGCCGACAGACTGATGAAGCCGAGCCAATCGAGCCGCGTGCCCTGTTTAATCTCGCTGCGCGGCAGCGAGAACCAGCAACCGATGACAGCCGCGGCGGCCACGGGAACGAGCATCCAGAAGCCCCAGCGCCAGCCGAACGATTCGGCGATCTCGCCAGCGAACATGGGACCCAGGGACGGCCCGATCATGTTGGACATGCCGAAGATCGACATCACCGTGACGTGCTGGGAGCGCGGCGAGCTGTCGAGCAGGAGGGTCTGCCCGAGCGGGACCAGCGGCGCCCCGGCCGCGCCCTGCAGGATGCGCCAGAAGATCAGCTCCTCGAGCGAGTTCGAGGCGCCGCACATGAAGGTCGAGATGCCGAAGAACAGTGCCGCAGCGATCATCACCTCGCGCTGGCCGAAGCGGTCCGCGAGCCATCCCGTCGCCGGCGTCGCGACCGCTGTCGCGACGATGTTGAAGGTCATCACCCAGGACACCTCGTCCTGGGTGGCGGACATCGCACCCTGCAGTTGCGGCAACAACGCAGATGAGATCAGCACCGACCCCGCATAGATGGTGGTGCTCAGCACCACGGTCAGCAGGATCATGGTCCGCTGCGTAAGCGTCAGCTGGTAGACAGGCTCGTCGCTCATGACCGCAGTTCTGGCGCTGCAGACCTGATCCGCTGTTAGGGACCTTGACAGCCGTAGTCATCGATATAGTAACGTAGGTTACTATCTGACGCCACTATTTCTTGGCCCATCCTGGGCCCTCGCACGCAGGTGGTGAATGGCGCCCGACGACGAGCACTACATCGGCTACACCTTCACGGACGTTGCCCGCCTGCTGCGCACGGTCTTCGAGCGGCGGGTGCGCGAATTCGGGTTGACCCGGGCGCAATGGACCGTGATCGCGAGGATTTATCACCGCCAGGGCTTGAGCCAATCCGACGTCGCCGACATCCTGGAGATCGAGAAGGCTTCCGCTGGCCGGCTGATCGACCGAATGGAGGTCAAGGGCTGGCTGCAGCGTCGCGACGATGCCAGCGACCGGCGCGTCAATCGTCTGCACCTAACCCCCGCCGCGGAGCGCCTGCACGCTGCCATCTGGCCGCTTGCGGAAGCCACGGTCGACACCGCGCTCGGCGATCTGTCGCTCGATGAGCGACGCCAGCTGGCGAAGCTCATGACGCGCGTGAAAGGCAAGCTGCAGGCACTTGCGGAGCACGATCCGGAAGCCAATCCGGGACGAGGCGAGGATACCCGCGACCAGGAGGCGCGCGCGCTGTGAGCGAGCTTCTGAACCGTCGTTGGCTGCGGCCGATCCTGCTCGCCGGCATTCCCGGCCTGGCGGCGCTCGTCGTGCTGCTGTTCTGGCTGTGGGGCGGACGCTACATCTCGACCGAGAACGCCTACGTCAAGGCGCACATCGCCCAGATCTCGGCGGAGATCGCCGGACGCATCCTCGCGGTGCACGTGCACGACCACGCCGAGGTGAAAGCCGGCGATGTCCTCTTCACCATCGACCCCGAGCCCTACCAGGTGGCGCTCGCCAAGGCCCAGGCGGAGCTCGACTCCACCCGCAGCCAGGTGCGCACGATGGTTGCAACCTGGCACGAGGCCCGGAGCGAGCTGCAGGAGGCCGAGAGCAAGGTCGCCTACTGGAACACGCAGCTGGCACGCCAGAAGACGCTCTCCGAGCGGGGCATCGTCTCCTCCAGCAAGTTCGAGGAGGTCGAGAACAACGCCACCGCCGCTGTCGATCGCGTGTCGGTCGTGCGCAAGAAGGTCGACCGCGTCGCCACCCAGCTTGTCGGCGACCCGAACCGTCCCGTCGACGAGCATCCGATGGTGCGCGAGAAGATGGCCGAGCGCGAGCGCGCCCAGCTCGACCTGGCCCGCACCGTCATCCGTGCGCCGCTGCCGGGCACGGCCGTCAACGTGAAGCTGCAGAAGGGCGAGCAGATCAAGGCAGCGACCCCGCTGTTTGCCGTGGTCGCGGAATCGCGACCCTGGGTGGAGGCGAACTTCAAGGAGACCGAGCTCACCCACGTCAGGAGGGGGCTTGCCGCCACCGTCGTGCTCGACATCTACCCCGACATCGTTTGGCAGGCGGAGGTTGAGAGCATCAGCCCGGCGACGGGGGCCGAGTTTGCCCTGCTGCCGCCGCAGAACGCTTCCGGCAACTGGGTCAAGGTGGTGCAGCGCCTGCCGGTCAGGGTCCGCCTGCTGCCGCTGCCTGGCGAGCCGCCGCTGCGCGCCGGGATGACCGCCACGGTCAAGATCGACACGGGCCGCGAGCGCAACCTGGGCCATCTATTCGGCGGCTGGACCGCGGCCGCCACGGGGCGCTAACCGCTCTCATTTCGCCTCCGCTGCCTCGAGGTGGCTGTTTGTTTCAACTGACAGGTTGAAGCGGGCATGCCTGCTTTGGCATTCTGCTCCTCCGATCGGGTTGGGGGTGCCACATGAAAGTCCTGGTGCTGGGCGCTGGCGTGGTCGGCACCACGACGGCCTACTTTCTCGCCAAGGACGGGCATGAGGTCGAGGTCGTCGACCGCCAGGACAAGGCCGCCATGGAGACGAGCTTCTCCAACGCGGGCATGGTCTCGCCGGGTCACGCCTACACCTGGGCCTCGCCGCGGGCGCCCAAGATCCTGTGGCAGTCGCTCTACCGCGACGAAACCGCGCTCAAGTTCCGCCTCAAGGCCGATCCGGCGCTATGGGCGTGGTCCTGGAAGTTCCTGAAGGAATGCCGCGCCGAGCGCGCCGCCATCAACACCGCCAACAAGCTGCGCCTGTGCATCTACTCGCAGGGCCTGTTCGAGGAGGTCAACCGCACCGAGCGCGTTGCCTACGACCGCCACGTCGGCGGCGCGCTCTACCTCTACCGCGACCCAGAGCACTTCGATCGCGGTGTCAGCGCCATGAAGATCTTGACCGACGGCGGAATGCGGCTCGAGCCTGTGGGTCCCGACCGGATCGTCGAGATCGAGCCCGCTTTGTCGAGCGAGAAGGACAACCTCGCCGGCGCGATCTACTGCCCGACCGATGAGTCCGGCGACTGCCACAAGTTCTCGAATGCACTCGCGGACCTCCTCGCGCGCGACCGCCGCGTCACCTTCCACTGGGACACATCCATCGACCGCATCGTCGCCGACGGCGGCCGTATCACCCGCGTCGAGACAAGTAAGGGCGCCCTGCAGGCGGACGCGTACGTCGTGGCCCTGGGCAGCTACTCGCCGCTGCTCACGCGCAGTCTCGGCCTGCGCCTTCCGATCTATCCCGTGAAAGGCTATGCGCTGACGATCCCCATCGGCCAGCGCAACAACGCGCCGGCCGTCTGCGGGGTCGACGAGAAGTACCTGATCGCCTGGTCGCGGCTCGGCGACCGCCTGCGCGTCACGGCCAAGGCTGACTTCGCCGGCTACGACCGCTCGCACTCCGCCAAGGACTTCGCCCACATGCTGGCGACCATCAAGGCGCTGTTCCCCGACGGCGCCGACTACGCCAACGCCTCGCAGTGGGCGGGCCTGCGCCCCATGACGCCCAAGGGCACGCCCATCCTCGGAAGAAGCCCGCTGACGAACCTGTTCCTCAACACCGGCCACGGCCACATCGGCTGGACCATGTCGCTGGGCTCGGCCCGCATCGTCGCCGACGCCATTGCCGGCCGCGCTGCCGCCATCGACACCGCCGGCCTGACGCTTGCGGACGCCTGATCGGCTTGTCGTCAGCGCGCCGGCGGGGTGCGAGGGAGCAGGAAGGTCAGCAGGCCGAGCGCCGGCAGCCAGGCGGAAAGCTTGAACACGGCGATGATGCCGATCTGGTCGGCGAGCAGGCCGAGGGCCGCCGCCGCGAGGCCCCCCAGGCCGAACGCCAGGCCATAGAACAAGCCGCCGATGAGACCGACGCGGTGCGGCACCAGGTCGATCGCGTAGATCAGGATCGACGCGAATGCGCTCGACATGATCAGGCTGATCACGACGCTGAGCACCGCCGTCCAGAACAGGCTCACGTACGGCAGCAGGAGCGCGAAGGGCAGCGAGCCCAGGATCGAGATCCAGATGACGCGGTGGCGGCCGACGCGATCGCCCACCATGCCGCCGATGACGACGCCGACCGCGCCCACCACCAGGTAGAGGAACAGCAGGACCTGCGAGGCCTGCACCGTCACGCCGAACCGCTCGATCAGGTAGAACGTGTAGTAGGACGTGAATGCCGCCGTGTAGGCGTTCTTCGACAGCAGCAGGACGATGAGAACGGTCATCGCCATCAGTATGGGGCCGCCCGGCAGGCTGGCCTTGGCCGGTGCTGCCGGACGCGCCTTCTCGGCCGCGACCTGCGAGCTGCGCATCTGCGCGTAGCGCGCGCCGGTCCACGACATGAGCACCATGGCAATCAGCGCCACCACCGACACCCAGGCGATGCTCGTCTGCCCGCGCGGCACCACCATCATGGCGGCGATCAGCGGCCCGATGGCGTATCCGGCATGTCCGCCGATCTGGAAGACGCCCTGCGCGAAGCCCTGCTGGCCGGCCGCCGCATGGCGCGCCATGCGCGTGGCTTCCGGATGGAACACGGCCGAGCCGAGCCCGACGAGTGCCACCGAGACCAGCACCATCGCGTAGCTGTTTGCGCATGCGAGTCCGATCACCCCCATCAGGGTAGCCCCCATGCCCGCAACCATCGCGTACGGCCACGGCCTGTGGTCCGTGACGTAGCCCAGCAGCGGCTGCAGCAGCGACGAGGTCACCTGGAAGGCGAGCGTGATCAGGCCGATCTGCGCGAAGTCCAACCGATACGCCTCCTTGAGAAGCGGATACATCGCCGGAATCATCGACGCGATCAGGTCGTTGAGCAGATGCGCCCCGCTCAGCGCCAGGAGGATCGGCAGCAGCGGGCGATGCGAGACGTTGACGGCCATGGTCATGGCCGGACCCATGGACCTGCGCGCCGATCGCGTCAACCACCGGCCGGCGCATAGCACGCATCGCCCATCGCTATTTCACCGCAGATGCTCGCACGGCGTCCGCAGATGGGCAGGTGGAGGCAAAGTGCAGCAGTGGAGTGTTTCGTCCAGATCACACGGTGAACAGACGTCCCCACTGCGGCAGGGAGTCCTTGACGCCGCCGAGGCGGAGGAGATGCCAGGCTTGCGCCGGGTTGGAGGCGAGCATCGGCTTGCCGGTGTCGGCCTCGACCTCGCGGATGATGTCGATGGTGCGGATCGAGGTGCACGAGACGAAGATGCCATCGACATGCGGCGAGCGCGCCAGATCGATCGCCGCCGCCTTGGTCGACTCGAGCGTGATGCGCGCCACCTCGTCGTCGTTGGCGTTGTTGAAGGAGCCCATGACAGGGACGGACACGCCACGCTCCTCGATGTAGTCGCGCATCATGTCGTTGATCGACTGCACGTACGGCGTCAGCAGCGCGATGCGCTCGAGCCCGAGCGCCTTCATGCCGGCGATGGCGCCCGTGATCGGCGACGAGCAGGGAATGCCGGGACGCGCCTTGTGCATCAGCGCGAACACCTTGTCCTCGCCGATCACCATGGCGCCCGACGTGCAGGTGAAGCCCGCCACGTCAATCCTCAAGTTCGGCATGATCACGCGCATGCCGCCCTCGACGTCCGTCTCCATGCGCGCCAGCGTCTCCGGAGTGATGGTGGCGTCGTTCCAGATGCGCGACTCGTAGAAGTCGACGCCGGGCAGGGCGAAAATGCGCCGGAACTCGTGCTCGCTGGTCTGGTCCGTCGCCAGCTCGATGAGGCCGATCCTGAGCCGGGCGCCGAGGCCCTGGTCGAGCTCGTGCGGCAGATGCGTCTTGTTGACGAGCAGGGCGGGGCGGCTGGCAGGCCGGTTCTTGGTCGCTGTCACCATGGGTCGCTCCAGGAATGCGCGGCAGACGAAGCTTCGGACCGGGCCGTCACCCCAGGACGCGGCGCAGGCGGGCCAGCACCTGGTCGGGCGTGTCGGCGTCGTGAACGATGACGGTCGGCAGGTTGAGCTGCGCCACGACGTCCTGGTTCTCGCCGTTGACGGCGGCGGCCGTGAAATCGAAGGTGGCGAGCGTGTCGGCGATCGCGTCGGGATGATCTCCCACCACCAGGGCGTCTGCGCCGGCGCGCTCGATCTCCTCCTGCAGCGCGTTCACGAGCGCGCTGATCTCCCCATCGACGACGATCAAGATCGAGTGGCCGCGTAGCTCTGACATTTGCGCTGCTTCCCCGGAGCGACAACGTTCTCAGTCGCGGGAAAATGCCCCTGCCAAGCAAATTTCTAGCGCCAAGCCATGATCCCGACAACTGTCCTTCCATGCTCGCTCGATTCGCCCGCGGCGGCGCTCGGCCGAGTCCTGCCCCCTGTGTTGCATGTGCCCCACCCGCTCAGCGCATGGCTGAGCCTGGACGCATTGCTCATGCCGTCGGCTATGATCCCCCGCCGAGGCCGCCCCGAAAGCAGGGGTGTGTCATGCCGTCGGCTTGTGGAGGAGCTCTCTCGATGAAGGTCGGTCTTTTCGTCACCAACCAGCACACGCTCAAGACCGACATGGTCGCCGCGCTGGGCGAGCAGATAACGATGGTCCATCTGGCTCGGGACCGCGGCTGGGACTCCCTCTTCACCGGCCAGCATTACCTCAACGAGGGCGACAACAAGCAGTTGCAACCGGTGCCGTTCCTGGCGCGGCTGGCGGCGGAGGCCGGCGAGATGACGCTGGGCCTGGGCATCCTGCTGCTCAACCTGCACAACCCCGTCTACACGGCCGAGACGGTGGCCTCGCTCGACGTCATCGCCCGCGGCAACTTCATCTTCGGCGTCGGCCTCGGCTACCGCGACGTCGAGTTCGACGCCTTCGGCGTGCCCAAGGGCGAGCGGCTAAAGCGCTTCGAGGAATACCTGGAGCTGGTGCAGCGCCTGTGGACCGAGGAGAGCGTGTCCTACGACGGACCCGTCTGCCGCCTCGACAAGGTGCACATGAACATCCGCCCCGTGCAGAAGCCGCGACCGCCGATCTGGATGGCGGCCAACGGCGACGCCGCGGTCAAGCGCGCGGCCCGCATGAGCGACGCCTGGCTGGTCAATCCGCACGCCACCATCGAGACCATCCGCCGCCAGATCCCGATGTACAAGGCTGAGCTGAAAGCGGCTGGCAAGAGCGCGCCGCGCGAGCTGCCGCTGATCAAGGAGATCTACTGCGCGCGCGACCGCAAGACTGCGCTCGAGATGGGCGGTCCCTACCTGCTCGCGAAGTATCGCGACTATGCCAAGTGGGGCCAGGACAAGGTGATGCCCGACGACACGGACTTCGGCCAGTCGTTCGAGGAGCTGGTGCAGGGCCGCTTCATCCTGGGCTCGCCGGAGGAGTGCTACAACCAGCTCAAGCCCTATTGGGAGGAGTTCGGCGTCAACCACATCGTGCTGCGCATGCACTGGGTCGGCATGCCGCTGTCCACGTCGCTGGCCAGCATGCGGCTGATCTCGGACGAGCTGCTTCCCGCCCTGCGCAAGGTGTGACGGCCTAGCGGCCCGCCGCTCTCCGCAACGCTCGCTTGGGCCGTCCGTGGCGAGCCGTGACAGGTCGCGGTGGACATGCTGTTGGCGGGGGCAACGAGGGATCAGTCATCTGGGGGGCCAAGCGCGTGCGCGTCATCACTCAAATCCCGAACAACGATCTCATCGAGGCGCAGAAGGTTGCCCGCATCGCAGAGCGCGCCGGCTTCGATTCCGTCGTAACTGCCGAGAACGCTCATAACCCCTTTCTTCCGCTTGCTGCGGCCGCCCTGGCCACGGAGCGCATCCAGCTCGGCACAGCCGTGGCGATGGCCTTTCCGCGCTCGCCGACGGTCACGGCCCACGTGGCCTGGGACCTTCACAAGGCATCGAAGGGGCGGTTCTACCTGGGGCTCGGCTCGCAGGTGAAAGCCCACAACGAGCGCCGCTATGGCCTTGCCTGGTCGCCGCCGGCGCCGCGCATGCGCGACTATATCGAGGCCGTGCGCGCGATCTGGGATGCATGGGAGAGCGAGGCAGCGCTCGACTACCACAGCAACACCTACAATCTCACGCTCATGACGCCCAATTTCTCGCCCCGGCCTGCCGGCCTCCCGCGGATACCGGTATCGCTGGCGGCGGTCGGTCCGGCGATGCTGCGGCTCGGCGGCGAGGTGTGCGACGGCGTGCGCCTGCACCCGTTCTCGACGCGACGCTACCTGGCCGAGGTCTCGGTCGCGCGCATTGCGGAAGGGCTTGCGAAATCGGGCAGGGAGCGACGCAACGTCGAGGTGATCGCTGGAGGCTACGGGTTCATCGGAACGGGTCCGAACGAGGAGGCCATCGCCAAAGCCCGCGCCTACGTCCGCTTCCGCATCGCCTTCTACTGCTCGACCAAAGCCTACTGGGACGTCCTGCGCCTGCACGACCTCGAATGGCTCGGCGAGAAGGTCAATCCGCTGCCGCGGGAGAACCGCTGGAGCGAGATGGCCGAGCAGATTCCCGAGGACAAGATCGACCTGTTCGCAACGCTTGCCGACTACGAGGCACTGCCCGCGGCGATCGAGAAGCGCTATGGCGGCGGCGCCGATACGGTGTTGCTGCAAATCGGCGCTGACGAGGACGTCGATCGCCTGGCCGCGTGCGTAGCCGCAATCCAGCGCATCCCGACGCCGTTCGAGGGCTTCAGTCCTCACGCCAAGGCCGACTGAGGGCTGCAATGTCCTCCACCAATGGTCCCTAGGAGCACGACAGGACGTAGGAGGCGGGCCTGCACCCGCCTCCCCGTCAGCCTAGGAAGAGTACTTGATGGTGCAGCCGTAGGGACGCGACGTCGTCACCGACACGGGCTTGCCCTGCTTGACCTCTTCGAGCGCCTGCTCGACGTAGTTCTTCGCCGTCTTGAGGTCGTCTAGTCGCGTGGTCGCCTTGTCGTCGATGCCGCCCATGAAGACGAGCTTGCCGTCGCCAGTGATGACGTACATGTGCGGCGTCGTTTGCGCGCCGTAGGCGCGGCCGACGGTGCCCTTGGTGTCGAACAGCACGGCCGTCGGCGCCGCGGCGCGGTCGGTGGTCAGCTTGTTGGCCTCGGGCCCCGTGACGTAGCCCTGCGAGCCCGGCATCGAGGAGATGAGGGTCAGCCACACCACGCCATCGCCGGTCCATTTCTTCTGCAGCGCCTGCATGGCGTTGCCTCCGTAGTGCTTGCGCACGTACGGGCAATCATGGTTGGTCCACTCGAGCACCACCGTCTTGCCCTTGAAGTCGGCGAGCGAGACGGTCTTGCCGTTGCTGTCGCTGAGCGTGAAGCCGGGCGCGGGAGCGCCGATGCGCGCCTGCGCCGCCGGGTCTGCCGTGCCGGGTGCGCAGGTCAGTCCGAGCGCCAGCACCATCGCGGTGCCGGCGCCGCCGGCAAGCAGCAGGTTGCGTCTGTTGAAGAGCGGCATGGGAGGTCACTCCTTTGCGGTTGAGAGGGAGGCCCTGCGCTGAGGCAGGCTGGAGATGCGGTCTATCTCGCCCAGCACTATGGCCGGGGTGAGAATTTGCGGCAGGACGATCGGCTCGCTGTCCCCAGCATAAAGCAGATAAAGCGGCACGCCACTGCGCCCGTGCTTCTCGAGCACGCGCGTGATCTCGGGGTTGCGGTTGGTCCAGTCGCCCTTGAGGTAGGCGATGTTGCGGTCGGCGAACGCGGCCTTCACCGCGGCACTCGAGAGGGCGGCCTGCTCGTTGACGAGACAGGTGATGCACCAAGCCGCAGTCATGTTGACGAACACGGGACGGTTCGTCGCCAACAGCTCGCCGAGGCGCGCCTGGGTGAAGGGCTCGTAGCCGGCCGACGCGCTCATCTGCGGCGCACCAGTGGGCCCTGCGCGGTCGAGCGCGGCGGTGAGAGCCGACACGCCGATCAGCGACGCGGCAACCGTCCCTAGTCCGAGCCGCCTGCCCCACGTCGGCGTTGCCGTCTGCGCCGCGTTGAACGACCAGGCCGCCAGCGCCACCAGCACGAGGCCGATCAATCCCGCGAGCAAACCGGCAGGGCTCACCTGCTGCGCCAGGACCCACACGAGCCATGCCACCGTGGCGTAGACCGGGAACGCCAGCACCTGCTTGAGCGTCTCCATCCAGGCACCGGCCCGCGGCAGGCGGCCAATGAGCCCTGGGGCGAAGGTGAGCACCAGGAACGGCAGCGCCAGCCCCAGGCCGAGCGCCAGCATCACGGTGAGCGCGACGCCGGCCGGCTGCACCAGGGCAAAGCCGATGGCGGTTGCCATGAACGGAGCCGTGCACGGTGTCGCCACGACGGCGGCGAGCACGCCGGTGAGGAACGAGCCGGCAAAGCCGGACCCCAGCGTCAGGTGTCGCATGAGGCCCGCGCCAGCGCCCTGAAGCGTGCCGCCGACATGGAACACGCCGGACAAGTTCAGGCCGACCGCGAGCAGCACGTAGGCCAGCACGGCGATCACCACGGGCGACTGCAGCTGGAAGCCCCAGCCCACCTGCAGGCCGGCGGCGCGCAGACCGAGGAGCAGCACGCCCAGCGCGCCGAACGCGGCCAGCACGCCGGCGGTATAGGCGAGCCCGTGCTTGCGCACGCGCTCGGGCGACTGTCCCGAATGCTCGACCAGCCCCAGCACCTTGATGGAGAGCACCGGGAACACGCACGGCATCAGGTTGAGGATGACGCCACCCAGAAGCGCCAGCATGGCCGCCTGCAGGATGGCGGCAAGCGTTGCCGGCTCGGGCGCCGCTGCGGTCGCCGCACGGATGCGCACGTTGCCGAGCTCGAATGCCTGCCGCGCCGTGTTGCCGCCCAGCGCCTCCTCGATGACGAGCACGCCGCCGGCGTCGGTGGGCTGGCCGCTGGAGAACTGGTTGCGCTCGAGCTGCAGTGTGAGGCCGTCGCGACCAACCTGCAGCTGCTGGGGGGCGGCGTGGCGCAGAAGCGTCTCGGCGTTGGGGAAGTAGTAGGCGGATCGGATCGTCTCGGGCCTCAGGCCTTTCGCGGCGACGTTCAGCGTCAGCCGGTCTGGTCCGAGTTCGAGGCTCGCGGGCCACGGTGCGGGCTGCGGCAGGCGCGTTCGTGCCGCCTCGAAGATTGCCCGGGTCTGCGGATTTGGACCTGCGGCGGTGCCTGGGGCGGCTGAAGGGACGCTCAGCGCCAGGCTGTTCTCACCCGGGATGCACTCCTTCTGGCACGCGAGCCAGCTGACCGCGGCCTTGATGTCGACCGGTGCGCCGCCGCTCGTCCCCGCAGGCGGCGAGATGCGCGTGAGCAGCACGGCCTCGTGCTCGTAGCCGAAGTTGACGAGATGGGCGACGGGGATGCGCTCGGGCGTCGGCCATGTGATGGGACCTGCCGAATATCCGGCCGGGAGTTGCCAAGCGATCGCAACGGCTTCCCCAGAATCGCCGGGGTTTCGCCAGTAGACGTGCCAGCCGTCCTTGATGGTCAGTTTCAGGCCGACCCACAGCGGCTCGCCGGACGCGACGGCGGCGGGCTCCGCAATGAGCTCGGCCTTGACGAGGTCATCGGCCGGCGCCGCCGCGCGCACCGGGAGGGAGCCCACGAGCATCAACAACAGAATGAGGAGTGGCGCGAGATTGCGCGCAAGTCCCAGCCAAGGCCCGGCAAGCTGCAAGGGTGTTCGCCGTCTCCGATGTCCCACGAGGACACCATGTTGGGGCGCGTTGCAGTCAGGCAAGTCACCACCGCTCACAATTCGGTGATTCCGAGCCGGCTGCCGGGGTCGCGATCCTGGGACGCCCTTGTGGACGCGCTGCTTTCCCTATCGAGGCGCGCGCCGGGCGGGAAGGAATTTGCCGTTGCGGCTGGCAATGCGATTAAGCATGCCTCGGGCCGGCTCCAAAGGGTATATTTTGTTATTTGATCGCTGAGATATCAGTCTTCTCTTGCTTATTTGGCGCGATATCTTGCGATTTCGTAGAAAACAATTCTATCTACAGCCCAGCGCCCGCGCGCTGCTCCGGACGGCCTCCACCCCTCCTCCACCCGTCCGGACGGCCGCGGGCTGCTTGTCCACGGCTGGCACATCACGGCGGGAGCCTGAGGCCCATGAAGTATTTCCCGATCTTCGCCGATCTCGACAAGGCGCACGTCCTCGTGGTGGGCGGCGGTGAGCAGGCGGCCCAGAAGGTGCGCCTCCTGCGCAAGACCAAGGCGCGCATCACGATCGTCGCCGAGACCGTCAATGAGGAGCTTCGCGGGCTCGAGGAGGAGAACGCGATCTGGATCGTGCTGCGGGTATTCCTGGCGCGCGATCTGGAAGGCCAGAGCCTCGTTTATGCGGCGACGGGCGACCGCGTGCTCGACGCCGAGGTGTCGCGTGCCGCCAAGGCCAGGGGTATCCCCGTCAACGTCGTCGATGCAGCAGAGCTCTCCACCTTCATCATGCCGGCTATCCTCGACCGCGCCCCTGTGACGGTCGCGATTGCGACCGAGGGTGCAGCGCCGATCCTGGCGCGCGAGATCAAGACCCGGCTCGAGGCCCTGCTGCCCGCCAACTTCGGCAAGCTGGCCGAGCGTGCACATGCGTTGCGCGGGCTCGTCGCCAAGGCCGTTCCCGATGCCCGCTCCCGCCGCCGGCTCTGGGAGCGACTGCTGCAGGGTCCCTTCCGCCGTGCGGTTCTCGCCGGCGAGGAGGCCGAGGCCGGGCGCATCCTCGCTGCCGAGCTCCATGGCGGGGATGCGCCGGCCGCCGGTCTGTTGCTGGGCCGCGTGGCACTGATCGGCTGCGGCCCCGGCGACCCCGACCTGCTCACCCTCAAGGCCTTGCAGAAGCTGCAGGAAGCCGACGTGCTGGTGGTGGATCGCCTGGTGAACCCCAGGATCCTCGAGTACGCGCGCCGCGATGCCGAGCGCATCCTCGTCGGCAAGACTCCGCGCGGGCCCACCACGTCACAGGCCGAGATCAACCGCATCCTCGTGCGCGAGGCCCAGGCGGGGAAGGTCGTGGCCCGCCTCAAGGGCGGCGACCCCTTCATCTTCGGCCGCGCCGCCGAGGAGATGGCCGCGCTGCAATCGGCCGGGATCGCCGTCGAGGTGGTGCCCGGCGTGACGGCGGCGCACGCGTGCGCGGCCCGCATCGGCCTGCCCGTAACCCTGCGCGAGCATGTGCGGACCTTCTCGGTCGTGACCGGCGCCACCGCCGACGGCGCGCCCGACCTCGACTGGCCGTCGCTGGCAACGCCCGGCGCCGCGTTCGCCGTCTACATGGGCCTCAGCAACGCACCGCTCCTGCGCGCCAACCTGCTCGCGGCCGGCGCTCTCCCCGATACGCCCGTCGTCATCGTCGAGAACGGCACGCGCGAGGACGAGCGCGCCTTCGCCACCACGCTCGCCGACCTCACCGATTGCGTTGCCGAGCGCAGGATCGCCGGTCCCGCCGTCATCTTTGTCGGCCTCGATTGGGACGCCGCCGGACTTTGTCGCCCCGAGAGCGTGACCCTGCATCACCGCAAACGCCAGTCCGCGCAGGATCGCGCGTCTGCCGAAGACATAGCCAACGCCAACGTCGAGTCCACGCCATGAGCAAGACGCCGCAAATCTCCGTCCTCACTGCCAACCGCCTCTCCGACGGCATCGTCGTGTTTCTCGACTTCGAAGGCGCATGGAGCGAGAGCCTCGATGAGGCGATCGTCGCCCGCTCGCCCGACGAGGTGAAGGCGCTGGAGGATCGTGGCACCTATGACGCCGCCCGCAACCTCGTAGTCGAGCCTTATCTCGTGGAGGTGCGCGAGGACGGCGGCCGGCTCGTACCCCTCCGCGCTCGCGAGCGGGTCCGCGTGTTCGGTCCCAGCATCCTCGACGACGTGCCGGGCTATGTCGCCCCTATTCCCTCTCCCCGTTCTTCACGGGGAGCGGGTCAGGGTGAGGGGCAGCGACATCCTGCAGTGTTGGCGTCTGGCGCCGCCCCTCACCCCAGCCCTCTCCCCGCTGCCGGGGAGAGGGAGCACGCCGAGGCCGCCTGAGCCATGTACCGCTACGACGAGTTCGACGCGGAGTTCGTGCGCCAGCGCGTGGCGCAGTTCCGCGACCAGGTCGGCCGCCGCGTCTCGGGCGAGCTGACCGAGGACGAGTTCAAGCCGCTGCGCCTCATGAATGGCGTATACCTGCAGCTGCACGCCTACATGCTGCGCATCGCCGTTCCCTACGGCACGCTCTCCTCGCGCCAGATGCGCAAGCTCGCGCACATCGCCCGCGTCTATGACCGCGGCACCGGGCACTTCACCACGCGCCAGAACCTGCAGTTCAATTGGCCCAGGCTCTCCGACATCCCGGCCATCCTCGATGAGCTGGCGGAGGTGGAGATGCACGCCATCCAGACCTCCGGCAACTGCATCCGCAATGTCACCGCCGATCATTTCGCGGGCGCCGCCGCCGATGAGGTCGCCGATCCCAGGCCCTATGCCGAGATCATCCGGCAGTGGTCGTCGCTGCACCCCGAGTTCAGCTTCCTGCCGCGCAAGTTTAAGGTGGCCGTGATCGCCTCCGAGAAGGACCGCGCAGCCATGCAGCTGCACGACATCGGCCTGCACTTGAAGCGGCTTGCTGACGGCCGCCTCGTGTTCGCCGTCTGGGTCGGCGGCGGGCAGGGCCGCACGCCCATCATCGCCAAGAAGATTCGCGACGACCTCCCCGAGGCCGATCTGCTGAGCTACCTGGAGGCCATCCTGCGCGTCTACAATCTGCAGGGCCGGCGCGACAACAAATACAAGGCGCGCATCAAGATCCTGGTGCACGAGATCGGCGCCGAGGCCTTCGCGCGCGACGTCGAGGAGGAGTGGCAGCGCATCCGCGACGGTGCGCTCAAGCTGCCCGCCGAGGAAATCCGCCGCATCGAGGCCTACTTCGCGCCGCCGGCCTTCGAGAGCCGCCCGGCGAAGGCAAGCCTGCGCGCACCTGACCGCGCCTTCGACCGCTGGGTGACGCGCAACACGCACGCCCACCGCCAGCCCGGCTACTCGATCGTCACCATCTCGCTCAAGCCCATCGGCGGCATCCCCGGCGATGCGTCCGCCGAGCAGATGGACGCCGTCGCCGATCTCGCCGAGCGCTACTCCTTCGACGAGGTGCGCGTCACGCACGAGCAGAACCTGGTGCTGCCGCACGTGCGCCTGTCCGACCTGTGGGAGGTCTATCAGGCGCTGAAGCGGGCCGGCCTGGCCGAGGCCAATGCCGGGCTCGCCACCGACATCATCGCCTGCCCCGGCCTCGACTACTGCGCGCTCGCCAATGCGCGCTCGATCCCAATCGCCCAGCGTATCTCCGAGCGGCTTGCCGCCCGGCAGGACACGATCGGCGATCTCAAGATCAAGATCTCGGGCTGCATCAACGCCTGCGGTCACCATCACGTCGGCCACATCGGTATTCTGGGTGTGGAGAAGCGCGGCGAGGAGCACTACCAGCTCCTGCTCGGCGGCTCGGGTGCCGAGGACGCGACGCTCGCTTCCATCACCGGGCCCGGCTTCGGTCCCGACGGCATCGTCGACGCGGTGGAGAAAGTCGTCGACCGCTACCTCGAGCTGCGCGCGGGCCCCGACGAGCCCTTCCTCGCAGCCTACGGCCGCCTCGGCCCTGCCCCCTTCAAGGAGGCGCTCTATGCGTGAGTCTCCCCCTCCCCTGCGCGACGAGGCTCCCTCTCCCCGTTTACGGGGAGAGGGTCGGGGTGAGGGGCAGCGGCATGCTCCAGCGCCGGCGCAAGCTCCTGCCCCTCACCCTAGCCCTCTCCCCACGGAAGAGTGGGGAGAGGGAAACCGCCCAATCTGGCGCGACGGGGCCTTCCATCCCAACGCCTGGATCGCGGCCAAGGACGGGGAGCCGCTGCCCGACGCGCCCGTCGTCCTCTCACGCAAGCGCTGGCTTTCCGAGCGCGATGCCCTTGCCCGCCGCCCGGCGCCGCTCGCCCTGCGCCTCGAAG
>Ga0247829_10000207_pt1 | contig 19918 bp, 19 predicted proteins | sample 12C_Control_Day4_FD_207765 | JGI IMG/M metagenome (GOLD analysis project Ga0247829, IMG submission 207765) | Soil microbial communities from agricultural site in Penn Yan, New York, United States - 12C_Control_Day4 | ecosystem: Environmental > Terrestrial > Soil > Agricultural land | place... | reverse complement strand
ATCGTATTCGGTATGGTCGGGTATCTTCTCCTGCGTGCGGCCCTGAAACATGATGCCAGCGAAGCCGGCGGGCTCGCCGATGCGCTGCATGCTCTGGAGCGGCAGCCCTACGCGCCGTACCTGCTCGGTGCGGTAGCGGTGGGGCTGGCTGCGTATGGAGCCTACCAGCTGGTCAAGGCTCGTTATCGCGTGATCGCGGCCGGCTAGGCCGGCGGAATGGCGTAGGCGAACACCGCCCAGTAGTGGCACGCGCTGCCGGCCAGCACGAAGCCGTGCCACACCGCGTGGCCGTAACGGGGCCGTTCCCACAGGAAGACTCCCACTCCCATCGTGTAGAGCAGCCCGCCCGCGATCACCCATGCGAGCCCCGGGCTCGGCAACCGTTCGGCAAGCGGCCGCAGCACCAGCACCGCCAGCCATCCCATCGCCAGATAACTCAGCGTCGACAGCGCGGGGAAGCGCGGCCCGAGCAGGAGCTTGTACAGCACGCCGAGCCCCGCCATTCCCCACACTGCCAGGAACAGCGTCCAGCCGGTGTCCCCGCGGAGGGGACCCAGCACGAACGGCGTGTAGGTGCCGGCGATCAGCAAGTAGATCGCGGCATGGTCGAGCCTGCGGAGGCGACGCTTCATGTCCGGACGGCAGACCGCGTGGTAGCAGGTGGAGGCGGCGTAGAGCAGGATGAGCGTAAGACCAAACACGACGCATCCGGCCAGCAGCCATGGGTCGGCACGGCTCCGGGCCGCGAGCACGAGCGGCGGCACCGCCGCCACGCAGGCGACCAGACCCACGCCGTGGGTCAGCGCGCTGGCGATCTCTTCGCCGCGGCTCAGCAGCCGCCCGACTCGCATCATCGCAGTTGGTCCAGGGTGCATTGCTTCGGCGCCTTGTCCGGACGCCAACGAAGGAATCGGGTGCCGTGCCGGAACCGGTCGCCCGTGACGTGATCGTACGCGACTTCCACCACGAGCTCGGGGGCGAGCGGCGTCCACTCGCCGCTGCGCTCCGTGCTCCACCGGCTGGGTCCGCCCGGCGCTTTGCCGCTGAAGCCCGGCTCGCTGATCAGCCGCTCGAGCTTCCCGGTGAGTCCCTTCCGCACGTCTGCCTTGAGACTCGAGGTGAAGCCGACATGATGCAGCAGGCCGGCCTTGTCGTAGAGCCCCAGGAGGAGCGACCCTACCTGCCCTCCGCGTGTCGCGTAGCGGAAGCCTCCGACGACGCAGTCGGCGGTGCGCTGCCGCTTCACTTTCCGCATCCCGTCGCGCGTTCCGGAGCGGTAGGGAAGGTCGAGGCGCTTGGCGACGACCCCGTCCAGATCGCCACTCCGTCGCTCCAGCCACGTCTCGGCGGTGGCCAGCCGCGTGGTCTGCTCCGAGAGGACGACGGGTCCCCCGCGAGCCAGATGGCGCCGGGCGAACGCCTCGAGCCGACGACGGCGCTCGGTAAGCGGCAGTGCCACCAGCGAATGGCCGCGCTCGTCCACCAGCAGGTCGAAGATGATCACCTGGGCAGGGTGCGCCTGGGCCAGGGTCCGAACCCGACTCTCGGCCGGGTGCACCCGCAGCAGCAGCGCGTCGAACGACAGGCGCCCGTCTACCGGGACCACGATCTCGCCGTCGATCACGAAGCGCCGCGGCGTTAGCGCGGCGAGCGACGCGATTACATCCGGAAAGTAACGGCCGAGTGGCTTGCCCGCCTTCGACTGCAGCTGGATGTCGGCGCCGTCCCGAAAGGCGAGACATCGAAAGCCGTCCCACTTGGGCTCGAACAGCCAGCCGGGGCCCCGCGGCAGCGATGCGGCGGTCTCGGCCTCCATCGGTGGATAGGGAAATGCGAGCGGGAGGTTCATAGCACCTCCTGCAGGGCGAAGCGCCCGCCGGTCGCGCGAAGCGGCTGCCAGAGGTCACCGACGGCGCGCAGGCGGGCCGGCACGCTGAGCAAGGTGAAGTCGGAGGGCTCGAAGCCGCGCTCCACTTCCTCCCACGCGACCGGCGTCGAGACGCCGGCCGCGGCGGTCGGCCGGACCGAATAGACCGAGGCGAGCGTGCGTCCCCAGGCGTTCTGGTTGTAGTCCACGAACACTCTGCCGCGCGGCCGGTCGGCGACCCTGAATTCGGCGGTGAGCAGCCCCGGGTGGGCCTGAACCAGCCCTTGGGCAAAGCGCTTGGCAAAGCGCCACACGTCCTTCTGAAGCGGACCGCGGACAATGGGCACGTAGACGTGCATGCCGGTGGCGCCGCTGGTCTTTGCGAGCGGGGCCATGCCCAGTTCACGGAGGCCGTCCCGGACAACGAGTGCGGCGTGGCGCACCGCCTCGAACCCGGCGCCGTCTGCCGGATCGAGATCCATATGGAGGTGATCCGGGCGGTTCACATCGTCGCACCGTGCATACCACGGGTTCAGGTCTATGCAGCCCAGGTTGACCACCCAGAGCAGGGAGGCCAGATCCTGCACCATGGGGAACGGGATCAGGTTCCGCGACTTGTGCATGATCTGGCAGGTCTCGATCCAATCCGGTCGAGGGCTGGGTGCCCGCTTCATGAAGAACCACTTCCCCTCGATGCCGTCGGGGTAGCGCTTCATGACCATCGCGCGGTCACGGAGATAAGGCAGGAGGACCTGCGCTACCTCCGCGTAGTACCGGAGCAGGTCGCGCTTGGTGAGCCCCAGGCCGGGCCAGAACAGCTTGGTGAGGTTGGTGAGCCGCACGTTGCGCCGGCCAGCGCGCACCGTCGCGTCAGGCTCACCTTGAGGAATGCGCACCCCCGAGGGTGCCGCGGTCGCGGTCATAGCGTCTCCGGTTGGCCCCACCACGATCAGTCGGCGGTGCTACTGTGTATGTGTTGGGGTCGCGCCGCCGTGCCCATGGTCACGGCCGGCCGGATACGTGCCCAGCGTCACGGCAGGCGCCCGGCGGATGGGGAGATGTTGCGGAACCACATGCCATTGCTACGTGCCGGAGTTCCGACAGCGGTGCTGCTCGCGGCAGCGGTTGTGCCGGTCGCCGTCGGTTGCGGCGGTGACAAAGTCGCACCTCCGGTGCCCCGGGCCACAGCAGCCTGGGTGGACAGCCTGCCGCCGGTACCGACCTCGTATCTCGACGTGCCGGTCCGTTACGACCTCGCCCGGTCGCTGGCCTGGCTGGAGAGCACGGTGCCGCTGGTCATCGGCGACATCGACCAGCGGCACCGGGCCCCCGGCAAGAAGCGGCTGAAGTATGCGTACTCGCTGCGGCGGCGCCCATTCGACGTCAAGATCGAGGGCCGGACCGCTACCCTGACGGCCGATTTCGACTATCAGGTGCGGGCCTGGTACAACCCGCCGCTGCTCCCCGAGATCAGCGCCTCGTGTGGCACCGACGACAAGAAGCCGCGACCTCGCGCCCGCCTGGTCGTCTCGACCAATGTCGAGCTGACCGACCAGTGGACCCTTCGGCCCCGCACTCGTGCGCTGGCGGAGCCGCACTCCCGGACCGAGCGAGACCAGTGCGAGGTCACCGCGTTCAAGGTGGACGTCACCGGCAAGGTGCTCCACGCGGCGCGCGACGCGTTGCAGAAGGAGCTGAAGGATTTCGATCATCGCCTGGCGGCCTTCGATCTCCCGGGTGAGGCCCACCGGGTCTGGAAGGTGCTGAGCACGCCGCTCAAGCTCACTGATTCGCTCTGGCTTACGATCAACCCTGCCTCGGTGCGCATAGGGCTCCTCACGGTCCGGGGCGACACGCTGGTGACCACGGTTGGGCTGTCGGCCAATCCGCGGGTGATCGGCGGCCCGCAGCCGGAGGTGGTCGAGCGGCCGATGCCCCCGCCGCAGGATTCCACCACCCGGCCGCCGGTGCTGCACCTGCTCACCGAAGCCCGCATGCCGTACGACGTGGCGAGCGCGGTGTTGAGCCGGGAGCTGCGGGGGACGAAGATCCGGGTAGCCGGCCGCCGAATCCGGGTGGACAGCCTCCAGCTGCTCGGCGTGGGCGACGGACGGGTGGCCGTCGGGCTCACCGTGCGCGGCGCGGTTGACGGCACCTTGTACGCCGTGGGGCATCCGGTCCTCGACACCGCCACGGCCGAACTGTACATGCCCGACCTCACATACGACGTGGGAACCCGGGACCTCATGGTGGGAGCGCTGGCGTGGCTCGCCTCCGGGACGATCGAGGAGTTTCTCCGGCACCGGGTGCGCATCAAGATGGGCCCGGTGATCGACGAGGGGCGGCAGCTGCTCGAGCGCGAGTTGAACCGGGAGCTGGTCCAAGGGGTGACGCTCAAGGCCCAGGTGCGTGCGGGACGGGTCTACGGCGTCCGCGCCGCACCGCACGCCCTCCTGGCCCGGGCTATCGTCTCAGGGCAGGGGGAGCTGGTGCTCGATCTCATGCCCTCTCCCGCGGCCACGGCAATCGCCCCGGACGCCGCCGCCGGCCGCTGAGGCAGCTGCCGGGCCGCGCCCTCACGCTGGAACCCATCCCGCCGCGCGTGGCGAGGCACGCTTTGCGTCCGGAACCGGCGCGCGCATCTTCCGTCTGATGCAACGACCACGCAAAGTCACTCTGCGTTTTCTCGCCGCGCCCACCGACGTCAATTTCGGCGGAAAAGTGCACGGCGGGGCGGTGATGAAATGGATCGACCAGGCCGGGTATACCTGCGCGGCGGGATGGACGGGGCGCTATTGCGTCACCGTCTACGTGGGCGGCATTCATTTCGTGCATCCGATTCACGTCGGCGACCTGGTCGAGGTGCGCGCGCTGGTCATCGGGAGCGGCCGATCGAGCCTGCACGTCGCGGTTGATGTCTACGCCCGGAACCCGCGTGAGATGGAGGGGCGCCGTACCGGCCACTGCGTGATCGTCTTCGTGTGTCTCGACGAGGCCGGCCGGCCCGAGCCGGTGCCCAAATGGATCCCGGTGACCGAGGTGGATCGGGCACTCGAAGCCTACGCGTTCGAGCTGGCACACACCCGGCGCGACATGGACGCCAGGCTGGAGCGCCAGCTCGAGCAGCTCGACGTTCGCCTGGAATGACCGCACGGCAAGACACTCGCGCCGGCTAGCGGCCCCGGAGTATCCTCTCGTCGTCCCAGCCGCCGATGCCATGCTCCGTCTTGTCCTCTTGATCTTTGCCGGGCTGTTCACCCTGACGCCCTGGGCTTCGCCCCCGCTCGCACTCGCGCTCGGCGCCGCGCTGGCGCTGGTCGTCGGCAACCCCGACCCGACCCGGTCGGGTACGGTGGCTCGGATATTCCTGCAGACCGCCGTGGTCGGGCTGGGTTTCGGGATCCCGCTGGGAGTGGTGCTGTCGGCCGGGGCCACCGGGCTGGGCTACACGGCGCTCGCGCTTGCCGCGGCCGTCACCCTGGGGCTGCTGCTCGGACGTGCGCTACGGGTCGAGCAGCGCACCTCGTTCCTGATCACGGCGGGCACCAGCATCTGCGGCGCGAGCGCTATCGCGGCCGTGGGCCCGGCGATCGGCGCCACCGCCGAGGCGATGAGCGTCTCGCTCGCGACGATCTTCATCCTGAACGCCGTGGCGCTCTATCTCTTTCCGCTGCTGGGTCACCTGCTCGATCTCTCCCAGCACCAGTTTGCCGTGTGGGCCGCACTCGCCATCCACGATACCAGCTCGGTCGTGGGGGCGGCCTCGAGCTTCGGTCCCGCCGCACTGAGCGAGGCGACCGTGCTCAAGCTCGCTCGTGCGCTCTGGATCGTGCCGGTCACCGTCGGCGCGGCGGCGCTGGTACGGCGGCCGGCTGCCGGGCCAGAGGGCGCGCCCCGCAGACCGGCGATTCCCTGGTTCGTCGGCGCGTTCGTTCTGGCCGCGCTGACCCGGTCGCTCCTGCCGCCGGGTGCGGCCCCCACGCTCGACGCCATCGCGCACGGCGCGCGATCGGCACTCGCGCTGACGCTCTTCCTGATCGGGCTCGGGCTCACCCGAAAGACCCTGGCCAACGTCGGGCTCCGGCCGATGCTTCAGGGACTGCTGCTGTGGGCGGCGCTCGGCAGCCTGACCTTGGCAGCCGTGGTGCGATGGGTGGCGTGACCGACGGGCCCGAGTCACTCGGCCGCGGTCGGATCGCGGCAATCGTCGCCGTCGCATGCGTCGCCGCGGCAGTCGTGACGTCGGCCCAGCTCTACTTGCCATTCCGACTGGGCCGGGCGGGAGGCCGCGTCTGGGTCGTGTTCGGATTCGAGTTGCTGGAGTGGGCGATGTGGGGACTCATGACGCCGATCATCTGGCGGGTCGATGCACGCTGGGGGTTCCGCGCCCGCCCCTGGCCTCGTGCCCTGGCCCTCCATCTCGGCATTGCATTCACCTGGTTCCTGGTGCAGAACGCGATCATGGTCGGGCCGCCCGAGGTGCCGGAGTCGGGCTACATGGGGATGAGCTTCGGCCAGGCATTCCGTCTCCGATTCATCCTGCGGCTGCCCAGCGCGCTGGGTGTGTATGCGGCGATCGTCGCGGCCGGATACTGGGTGTGGTGGATGGCGGGGCACCATCGCCGCGAGGCGCAGCGGGCGCAGCTGGAGGCGCAGCTCGCGGCCGCCCGGCTCCGGGCGCTCCGCATGCAGCTGCAGCCGCACTTCCTCTTCAACACACTGCATACGATCGCGGGCCACGTGCGCGAGGGCGAGCAGTCCGTCGCGGTGGACCTCATCGCGCGGCTCTCTCGGCTTCTCCGGCGCTCGCTGGACGATGCGGAGCGCCACGAGGTGCCGCTGTCCGAGGAGGTCGAACTGCTCGCCGAGTACCTGACGCTGGAGCGGGCGCGCTTCGGGGACGCGCTGGTGACCCGGTTCGACATCGCCCCCGAGGTGCGCGGCGCGCCGGTTCCGAGCCTGATCCTCCAGCCGCTGGTGGAGAACGCACTGCGCCACGGCATCGGGCCGCGCGAGGGCCCGGGGGAACTCGCGATCGCTGCGCGGCGGCACAGCGGCCACCTGGTGCTCGAAGTGACCGACAACGGCGTGGGCTACGACCCGGCGCGTGCCGGCGCGGGGGTGGGGCTCGCGAACACCCGGGAGCGGCTGGCGCAGCTCTACGGCAATCGCCAACGGTTCCAGATTGCGGCCGGCCGGTCGGGAGGGACTGTGGCGCGGGTGGAGATTCCGCTCCGCGAGGAGGCGCCGGATGCCGGCTGAGCGCGCCGGCATCCGCACTGCCATCGTGGAGGACGAGGCCGTGGCGCGTCGGACGCTGCGCCGCCTGCTGGAGCAGGACCCCGACATCGAGCTGGTGGGCGAAGCGGCCGGTTCCGCGGCCCCAGGTCTGATCCTCGAGACCCGGCCCGACCTGGTCTTTCTCGACGTGCAGATGCCGGGCATGACCGGTCTGGACGTCATTGCCGCAGTGCAGGACAGGCACGTGCCACTGGTTGTGTTCGTCACCGCCCACGATGAGTATGCGGTGCAGGCGTTCGAGCTGAGGGCCCTCGACTACCTGCTGAAGCCGTTCACCGATGCGCGCTTTCACGAGGCGCTCACCCGCGCCAAGCGCTCCATTCGGCAGGCGGAGACGCTCCGCATGGTCGGCCGGATCCGCGAAGTGGTGGCTGGTCGGACGCAGTCGGCTGGCGAGGCCAACCCACTCGAGCCCGCCGCGGCTGGCACCGGATTCCGGACCCGGCTCGGCGTAAAGGCGGAAGGCCGAACCAGGCTGCTTGACGTGGCGGACGTGGACTGGATCGAGGCCGTCGGCGCGTACGTCAGGGTCTATGCCGGGCGCACCCGCGCGCTGGTGCGCACCACCCTGGCCGAGCTGGAGGCGTCGCTCGATCCGCGCCGCTTCTTCCGGATTCACCGTTCGGCGGTGGTGAACCTCGAGCGGATCCGGCATCTCGAGCACTGGTCGCATGGCGACTACCTCGTCGTGCTCGCCGACGGCACCGAGCTCCGGCTAAGCCGCTCCCGCCGGGCCGCGATGGAAGCCGTGCTCGGCACGGCGCTGTAGCGCAGCCCCCGCAGATGCCGCACTGCACGCCAAGGGTCCGGTTCGTCGGCCTCCAGGTCCAACTCGGCCTCCATCGCTGGCGTTCGGCGGCCCGCCGCACCACCGTTCCGACTCACGAATGACACACCTGCTCCGCGGCGCCCAGCTCTCGCTCCTCGCTCTCCTGGGAAGCCTTCCGCTGGCCGCCCAGAACGCGCCGCAGCCCCGCCAGCCGCTCCCCCGGCCGGCGTCGTACCGCATCCAGCGCGCGACCAGCGAGATCACCCTGGACGGCCGGATGGACGAGGCCGCCTGGAGCGATGCCGCCCGGATCTCGCTCGATTACGAGTGGTTCCCGGGCGACAACGTGCGCCCGCCGGTCGAGACCGACTGCCGGATGGCGCACGACGACGGCAACCTCTTCATCGCCTGCCACGCGATCGATCCGCACCCGGAGAGTATTCGGGCGCACTACGCCGACCGGGACGATCTCGATCGGGTCCCGCGCGACGATCACATCCTCATCCTCATCGACCCCTTCAATGATGAGCGCCGCGCGTTCCAGTTCCGGGTCAACGCCGTGGGGGTGCAGATGGACGCCCTCTTCGCGACCGCCGAAGGGATCGAGGATTTTTCCTGGGATGCCATCTGGGCATCAGCCGGACGGATCGGAGAGGACGGCTACACGGTGGAAGTGGGGATCCCGTTCCGCTCGCTCCGATTTCCGGAAGCGGCGGGCGAGCAGACCTGGGGTGTGATCCTCGAGCGGTCGTGGCCGCGGAGCACCCGCCACCGGATGCAGTCCGCGCCGCGCGACCGCAACAACGCTTGCCTCCTGTGCGACGCCAATAAGGTGACCGGGTTCGCGGGCATTACGCCGGGCAGCAACGTCGAGCTCTATCCCACGCTCACCTCGCGCCGGACCGACGTGCGGGCGCCGTTCCCGGCTGGGCCGCTTGAGTCCGGCGACGTGGAGGTGGATCCGGGGCTCGACGTCCGCTGGGGCGTTACCTCCAACCTCTCGCTCAACGCCACGGCCAACCCCGACTTCTCGCAGGTGGAGGCGGACGTCGCGCAGCTCGACGTGAACACCCGGTTCGCGCTCTTCTTTCCGGAGCGGCGCCCGTTCTTCCTCGAAGGCGCGGACTTCTTCGCCACCCCGATCCAGGCCGTCTTCACCCGCACTGTGGCCGACCCCACCGGTGGGCTCAAGCTCACCGGGAAGCTGGGCGGCGCGGGAGTCGGTGTGTTCAGCGCTCACGACCGCGTCACCAACCTTCTGTTCCCCGCCAACCAGAGCACCGCGGACACTTCGCTCGAGGTGAACACGCTCTCCACTGTGGTCCGGTACCGCCAGGACCTCGGTCAGGCCTCGTACCTCGGCGCCCTGTACACCGGAAGGGAGAGCTTCGACGGCTACTCCAACCGACTCGGTGGCGCGGACGCTTTCCTGCTGCTCTCGCCGACCAACTCCGTCCGGCTGCAGGCGCTCGCGTCGGTCACCGAGTATCCCAGCACTGTCGCGCAGTCGTTCGGGCAGCCGCTCGGGCGATTCACCGGCGTGGGGGTCCGCGCCGCATATCAGCACCAGAGCGCGGACTGGTTCGGCGCGCTGACGCTCGAAGAGCTGAGCCCAGACTTCCGCGCCGATGCCGGCTTCGTGCCCCGGGTGGATCTGCGCTCGGCCGAAGGCAGCCTCACCCGCACCATCTTCGGCCAGCCGGGACAGCCGTTCACCCAGCTGCAGTTTGGAGTGGCCGGCTCGGCGCGGACGGATCACGAGTGGACCCTCACCGACCGCTCCGCCGAGCTGAACGCATTCTGGCTCGGTCCCGCGCAGACGTCCGTACTGCTCCAGGGCTTTCAGGACCGGGAGCGGCTGTCCGACGTCGACCACGACCTCACCTGGGGACGGGTCACCTTCCAGAGCCAGCCCTGGGGCTCGGGGCGCCTCGCGCTGGTCGCGCAGGTCGGGGAAGAACTCGATGTGGCGAATAACCGGACGGCCGCGAACCTGCAGCTGACCCCCAGCGCGCAGCTCTATCTCGGCCGGCGACTCAACCTGAACCTTCAGCATGATTTCCAGCGATTGAGCGCGGAAGGCGTCCGGGTCTTCACGGTAAACCTGCTGCAGGCGCGGCTGGTCTATCACCTGAGTCTCCGCACCTTCGTCCGCGCGATCGTGCAGTATCAACGCATTGACCGGAACCCCGCCGCCTACGCCTTTCCGGTCGAAGCCACCGGCAGCTCGGTCTTCACCCAGTTGCTGGTTTCCTACAAGCTCAATCCGCAGACGGTCGCATTCGTCGGCTACTCCGATAGCCACCGAGGCACCGACGCCATTGAACTGACCCGCGCCAACCGCACCTTCTTCGTCAAGCTGGGGTACGCACTGCGTCCGTAGGTGGAATCCGGTGGCACGGTGGGTGACCCGTTACCGTGTGCCGTCGGCCGAGCCTGTCCACCACCCTGACGTCTGGCCGAATACCCCGAAGCACTTGCGGGTTTCGCCCAGGCCTCCGAGAAGCCTGCGTTCAGCGGATCGTCACCTCGCCGAGACGGGCCACGATCACCACCCCCGAGCGCAGTCTGCAACCTTTCGGTTTCCCCGAGCATCTCGGAGGCAGGCCACTCTCATCTCTGGGGGAATCATGCAGCTTCGTAACTTCCGGCCCGCGCTGGTCGCCGGGCTTCTCGCCTCCGCGCCTGCCGCACTGCCCGCGCAGGAGGAGGCTCGCATCGTCACCACCGAGCGGGGCCGCATCGGTGTCCTGATCGATTCAGAGCGCGATGCCGATTCGCTCGGCGCCCGTATTTCCGAGGTCATCGAAGATGGCCCCGCCGCCAAGGCGGGTCTGCGTAGTGGAGACGTGATCACCACCTGGAACGGCAGCTCGCTCACCACCGGAGCCGGGCGGGATCCCGGGCAGCGCCTGCTCCGGATGGCGCGCCGCCTCTCGCCAGGCGACACGGTCAAGATCGAGTACCGTCGGGGCACCGAAACGCGCTCGGCCAGCGTCGTGGCGGACGAGCAGGGCCCTTATGTGATGGCCTTTCCGGATATGGGACGGATGGAGCGCCATTTCGAGGGGATGGGACGCCACTTCGACCGGATGGGCGCCCGGCTCGGCCGGGAGTTCGATGTGCACATCCACCGGCGGCACGGCGGCCTGGAGCTGGTGGAGCTGAACCCCGATCTCGGCGAGTATTTTGGCACCAAGGAAGGCCTGCTGGTCGTTCGCACCCCTTCCGATAGCGCGGTGCCACTCAAGGCGGGTGACATCATCCTGACGATCGATGGCCGGAAACCGCAATCCGCCGCCCATGCCCATCGTATCCTGGGCTCCTATGAGGACGGAGAAAAAGCCAAGGTCGAGGTCCTTCGCAAACGGAAGCGGACCTCGCTCGAGTGGAGCGTGCCCGAGCCGGATCGCTGGGAGCGCCCTGCCCGGCAGCGTCCGGAGCGCCGGGGCTCCGGTGGGTGGAGCTGAGTCTTCCCAGAACCGAAAACGGCCTCACGGCGTTACCCTCCATCAGTCCTCAGGAGGAGATGCCGTGAGGTTTTTCGTGCTTGTGCTGCTCGCACTCGGGCTCACCGCCAGTTCCGCGCCCGCCCAGGACAGCGCCAAGGCCCCAGCGCTTGGCCTGGCGACATTCGCCGGCGGCTGCTTCTGGTGCATGGAGGAAGCATTCGACCAGGTGGAGGGCGTCGTGTCCGTGGTCTCCGGATTCACCGGCGGCAACGCGCCTCGGCCAGGATACGAGCAGGTCTCAGCGGGAGGCACCGGGCACGCGGAGGCGGTCGAGATCCGCTACGACCCATCCAAGGTGAGCTACGAGCGGTTGCTCGAGCATTTCTGGCGGAACATCGATCCGCTGGCGGTAAACCGGCAGTTCTGTGATGGGGGCTCCCAGTACCGGTCGGCCATCTTCTATCATGACGCGGCGCAGCAGCAAGCCGCCGAGGGATCCAAGGCGGCGCTCGAGAAGTCGGGGAGGCTCAAGGGACCCATCGCCACCCAGATCGCTGAAGCGGGACCGTTCTATCCCGCCGAAGAGTATCATCAGGACTATTACCACAAGAATCCTCAGCGGTACAAGTTCTATAAGTGGAGCTGCGGCCGCGCTCAGCGGTTGGCGGAGCTCTGGGGCGAGAAGTAGCGCCCATTCCGCCCCGGTTCCAGTGACGCACCCCACAGCACCAATCGGTTCAAGCAGGCATAACTCTTCGATGCCAATTCGAGGAGCGTCGTTATGACCATGCCGGGAACAGAACCGTTCTCCTCCGAGGAGAGTGGATCGAGCATGCGGGACCAGGTGCGGGGCCTCAAGGACCAGGCCATCGAGCAGGGGCGAACCTCGCTCCGCGATGCGCGGGATCGGGCGGCATCCAGCCTGGGTGAAAGCAAGGGCCGGGTGGCCGAGCAGATCGGAGCGGTCGCGCACGCGTTCCGCGAGGCCGGCCATCAACTGCGCGACCAGGGTCAGGGTCAGCGCGTCGCAGGGTTCACCGATGCCATGGCGCGACAGGCCGAGCAGGCGGCGGATTACCTCCGCCGGGCCGATGGCGACGTGCTTCGGCAGGACGTGGAGCGGCTCACCCGCCGCCAGCCCGCCCTGGTGCTTGGCGGCGCATTCGTCGCCGGTCTGATCGGTGCCCGGTTTCTAAGGAGCTCCGAGCGCCGTCGCCGGGAGGAGAGCGCCGGGAGTGAATACCCGTACGACACCGACGCGGTCTACCGCACTCCGGGGGCGACGGTGCCGGCGTCCTATGCGCCCGGTGTAAGCGCGCCGATCGGAGGCGGCTGATGCCAGCGGTACGGCAGGAGCGCACGCTCGGTGAGCTGTTCGGCGAGTTCAGCCAGGACATGACGTTGCTGGTGCGGCAGGAGATCCGCCTCGCGCGCACCGAGTTGAGCGAGAAAGCGTCCGCCGTCTCGCGGCGGGTCACATCGGTGGCGGCGGGCGGCTTCATCGCCTATCTGGGTGCGCTCGCTCTCGTCGCGGGCTTCATCCTCCTCTTGACCCAGGTGGTCGGCCTTCCGGCCTGGCTCTCCGCAATACTGATAGGTGCGGCGATGGCCATCGGGGGGTACGTCATGCTGCGGGCTGGGCTGCGCGAGCTGAAGACCATCGATCCGGCGCCAAGGCGCACGGTGGAGACTATCAAGGACGACGTCCGTTGGGCGAAGGAGCTCAGGTCATGACTGAACAGGAACGGAGAATGACGGATGCCGGCTACGATCCTGAAATGGCCGGTCGTGTCGCGGGGGCGGACGAACCCGGTTCGCGCACCGCGGAGATCGAGCGGGAGATCGAGCACACCCGTGCCAAGATGAGCCGCGAGATCGACGAGATCAGCGAGAGGCTGCGACCTGCCACCCTGGCCCGGGAAACGGTTGAGACCGTGCGGGACGAGGCCCGGCGCACGACCGCTAACCTGGCGGACATGATGCGGGAAAACTCGCTAGCCGTGGCCGCAGTCGGGCTGGGCGCGACCTGGTGGTTTGTGCAACGCGAGCGGGGTGGACCGGTCTCGGGCGACCGGATGCACCGTTACGCGTACACCGCGCCGGACCGGTGGAGCGGCGAGTACGATCGTCGCGGCGGCGGGTTCCGCCGGCGGGTGAGCGACAAGGTGTCGGATGCCCGCCAGGCCGTGAGCGGGGTAGCGAGTGGCGTCGCCGAGCGCGCCGGCTCGGTGAAGGAGCGCGCCGGCGAAGTGGTCGGCCGGGTACAGGAACGGGTGCAGGATGTAGGCACGGCCGCGCGGGAGCGCGCCTCCGACCTGGCCGCCAAGGCCCGGGAGCAGGGGCGCCGCGCCCAGACCGGGGTCGAGCGCACGCTGGAGGAGAATCCTCTCATCCTGGTCGCGGGCGCGGCGGTGCTGGGGCTCGCGGTCGGGCTTCTGCTGCCGAGCACCCAGCGGGAAGACGAGGTACTGGGGCCGTCGCGCGACCGGCTGGCCGTGCGTGCGGGCGAGACGTTCGACCGCGCCAAGGAGGTGGCGGCGGAAGCGGCTCGCGAGGTCAAGGAGACGGTGCGCACGGAGGTCAGGGAGCGGGCCCCCGAGCTCAAGTCGGTGGTTCAGGACGCCGCGGAGCGAGTCGGGGAGCAGGTGAAACAGACCGCGACACGCGCCGCCCAGGAGACCAAGGAAGCGGTGAGAGATCCCGGTGCGGGCTCCAGCAGCGTGGGGCCGGCCAGCGGGAGGGGCAGCGAGGAGATATTGTAGCCGGGGGAAAAGCGTTGCCGGCCAACGAAGGGCAGGGGCCGAATCGGTCGTCTGCCCTTCGGTCTTAGGTGCCTAGACTTCCGCCAGCCGCCGGGCGCCCGGCTGCGGGGCGATGCCCCGGCCCCGCCCCTCGGCCCATGACTGGGTGAATTCGGCGCCGAACAGGAGGATGATCGACGAGTAGTAGATCCAGAGCAGCAGGAGCGCGAGCGAGCCGGCAGCTCCGTAGGCCTCGCCGGGGTTGCTCTTGCCGAGATAAAGCCCGATCAAAAACTTGCCCAGGGTGAACAACGTCGCCGTAACCGAGGCGCCGAGCCAGACGTCGCCCCACCTGATCGTGGCATCGGGAAGCACCTTGAGGATCACCGCGAACAGCGCGGTGACGACGCCGAGCGAGACCACGATATTGAGTCCCTCGATCAAGGACGCAGAGATGCCCTCCGGCAGGAACCCTTCGAGCGCACCGCCGAAGGCGGCGAGCGCCGCGCTGACCGCCAGCGAGACCAGCAGGAGAAAGGCAACCGTCAGGATCATCCCGAAGGACAGCAGCCGTTTCACGTAGAAGGCCTTGAACCCGCCATGATGTGGGTCGGCCTCTACCTCCCATGCCCGGTTGAGCGCCGCCTGGAGTTGGGCAAACGCGCCGGTCGCGCCGAAGAGCAGCGCGCCTATGCCGACGAGCGTGGGAAGCAGCCCGCCGCCGGGACGCTCCGCGTTGGCGAGCATCGTGCGGACCTGGTCGCCGCCGGCCGGTCCCATCAGCGCGTCGATCTGGCGCTCCAGGCCGCCGCGCACGTCGTTCGGATCGAGCAGGGTGCTCGCCAGCAGCAGGATGAGAATAAGCAGCGGAGGGAGCGAGAACACCGTGTAATACGAGAGTGCAGCCGCCCGCGTCAGGCAGTCGTCGTCCAGGAAGTCGCGCACGCTTCGGGTGAGGATCCTCAACAATCCTGGCGTGTCGTTCGCCATTGCCTACGTCCCTCCTGTCGTCTCGGCGACGCGGCCTAGCGCCGCTCGATCTCCGATCTGAGGCGGAGCAGCGCGTCTTCCGCCGCAACGAGTTCACCGCGCGCCTCGTTGAGTTGGGTCTGCTGCGTCTCGACGAACCGTCGATAGGGCCCGATCGCCTCGTTTACGCGTTCGGAGGCCTGGCCGATCTCCTGGTGCGCCTGACGGGTGAGTCCATTCTTGAGCCGGGTCCGAAGGTCCGCAATACGATCCCCGAACGCCTCCTTCGCCTGGCGCCGCCGCCGCGGGATCAGGTAGAGCCCGCCGATCGCGAGGGTGGCTGCCAGCAGAATCCCGGTGACGTCGGCCGCCGCGCCGGTCAGGACCGTCGCCACCATCGTTCCGATGCCGACTGCCCCCGCGTTGGCGAGCGCCGCGGTGGCGAACGTGCCCTGCACGTCGTTGGCGATGGCGCGGGACTCGCCCTCCCGGTCGTAGCTCCCGATGACCTCGCGGGAGACCCGCCCCACCGAGTCGAGCAGCGCCTGGCGATTGTACGAGAAGCTCGAGCCGACGTCGCCGATGATCCCCTCGCGATGCCGGGTCGCCTGCCGCGCAACGTACGCCTGGATATCCTGCCACACCCGGAGGTTGCGTTCGACGATCCAGTCGATCACCCGGCCCACCTCGGCCTCGATCTCCTGGGGCGTTTCGGCCACGACCTCGTGGGCGAACGCTCGCTTCACCCCTTCGCTGTCGAGCAGCGTCTTGATGCGGCCCAGCCGCACGTTCTCGTCGAAGAACCGCATCCCGCGGCTCTCCATCCCGCCGAGCAGCACATCCAGCCGCGCGAGGCGCGGCTCGAGGTCACGCAGCATCTCCTGATGGAACGCCGCGAGCTGGCGGTCGATGTTGGCGATGGCCTCGACGTCGTCGGCCAGGAGCTTGAGCCGCTCGAACGCGGTGTCCTTGTACCGCAGCGCCAAGCGCAGCCCTACGTTCAGGGGGCTCAGCAGCTTGAGCCGGACTCGTTCCTCCTGGTCGAGGGTGCGGAGCAGATAGTGCTCCACTGCGGCGAACCCACTCGCCTCCCAGCGCGCCTCGTCACCGGCGCCGTTGCGGGCAGCCTGCGCTTCGCGGGCCGACACCGGAAAGATCTCGGGCGGCTCGCCCAGCAGCGCGGTGGCGTTGTCCCGCACAAATGCCACGACCTCGTCCCGCTCGGCCGACGTCCGCAGGATGTCCACCTTGTTGACCACGAACACGACCTTCTTGCCCCAGGTCCGGATCTGCTCCAGAAACGCTCGCTCACTCTCGGTGAACGGGCGGTCTGCCGATGTGACGAAGAGCACCAGGTCGGAGCGGGGAACGAAGTCGCGGGTGAGCTCTTCGTGGCGCCGTATGATCGCGTTGGTCCCGGGCGTGTCCACGATGTTGAGCTCGCGAAGCACCTCGGCGGGATGCGTCCGATCGAGCAGGTACGCCTCCCGGAGCTGCTCGGTAACTGCGGGGCCGTGGCGGAGCAGGTTGATACGGTCGGTGGTCGGCGTAACGCCCTCGGGAAGCACGGACTCGCCGAGGAGCGCGTTGATGAAGCTCGACTTGCCGGAGTTGAACTCGCCTGCAATCACCAGGAGAAAGAGACCCGCGAGCTGCTCCCGCACCTCGCGGAAGCGCTGGAGATCGTCGTCGGCGACATCCGACCCGAACCGTGCGAGCGCGGTGGCCAGGCGTTCGAGCAGCTCCGCCTCGCGGGCCCGAAGCTCCTGCTCCCGGTCGGACAGGATCCCCCGGCGCCGAAAGAGTTTACCGATCATGCCCCATTATACCGCAGGCCGGGACGGGCGACAGTGATACACCGGGAGAGCCAGGCGAGGTCCCGCAGCCGCCTTACTGGGTGACGGCCCGCGCGAAGGCCTCGGCGGCGAGCGGACCGGTGCCGGGCACGGCCGGCGCGCCGTCCTCGTGTTTGAAGAAGACGAAAGCATCGCTCCATGGCTGGGCGAGGACGCGCGCAGCCCGTTCCGCGAGCTCGTCCGGCGTGTACGCCATGCGGCGGAGCCGCAGATAGCCCCATGAGGCGGTGGGCTCGAGTGGTGAGGCATCGTCGTCGTCTTCCGCGTGCACCAGTGCCGCGTCGCGGGACCGGAGTGCGGCGTACACATCGGCCTCGAACCACGAGGGGTGGCGGAACTCGAACGCCGCTCGCCAGCGGTGGGGCAGCCGCGCGAGAAACGCCTCCAGCCGCGGCAGGTCCTTCTTCATGTTGGGAGGCAGCTGAAAGAGCGTCGGCCCCCGCCGCGCCTCGAGCACGTTGGCCGTCCGCAGGAAGTAGTCCAGCGCTCCGTCGTCGTCGCCCAGCCGTGCGAAGTGCGTGATGCGCTGCGACGCCTTGAGCACGAAACGGAATCCCTCCGGCACCTGCGCGGCCCACCCCGCCAGCACCGTCTCCTTTGGCATCCGGTAGAAGGTGTTGTTGATCTCCACCGCGGCGAGCCGCCCGGCGTAGGCCGGCAGCATCGCGTCCGCGGCGATCTTGTCGGGATAGAACCCGCCCTTCCATTCCTTATACGCGAAGCCGCTGGTGCCGACGTGGGTGCGCATGGAGTATGGCCGATTGCCTCATTCCATCAGGTCCCGGTACGCCCTGAAGTGGCGAATGGCGGCGGGCCCCCGGCCGGTTCGCTCGTACAGCCGCGCGAGGTTGAAGTGGGCGTCGGCAAACCCTTCGTCCGCTGAGATCGCCTCCCGGTACGCGGCGATCGCCTCGGCGGTGCGCCCCAGGTCTTCGAGCGCGGTGCCCAGGTTGAACCACGCGGTGGGGGTGGCAGCGTCGCCGTCCAGCACCGCGCGGTAGTGTGCCTCCGCTTCGGCCACCCGGCCGGTCTCCTGCAGCAGCCGGCCCAGGTTGAGCCGCGCCTTGGCGTGGGCCGGCTCCAGTTCGAGCGCTCGGCGGTAGGCGTCGCGCGCGTCGTCCGGCGCGGCGGCCTCGAGGTCCATGCCGAGCGCGAACCACCGGTCGGCCGACAGATCCTCTTCGGTCCGGCGGGCGTCCCGGGCCAGCCGGCGCGCCACGGGTCCCGCACGGGTGGCCAGCTCCGACACCGTGAAATCAAGCAGCAGCTGGCCCGACTCCGGCTGCCACGCCGTCTGCTCATCGCGCACGACCACCCGGTCGCCCTCGGCCGTGATACGCACTTCGCTCAGGCTGCGGCCGCGGGGAAGCTGCTCCACCAGGCGACGGAGCGCGCGCCGGATCCGCCGCGCCGGCACCCGCGCTTCGGCCAAGGCTCTCGCGGTACGAAGCAGCACCAGATCCTGGAACGAAAAGCGAAGGGCGCCGCGCGGGCCCCGATCGGGTGAGAGCACGCCGGCGCCCTTCGCTTTTCGTTCCAGGATCTGGTGCTGCTTCGTACCGCGAGAGCCTTGGCCGAAGCGCGGGCCCCGATCGGGTGAGAGCACGCCGGCGCGCGCAAGCGACCGCACCCGGCCGGCCGAGAGGCCGAGCAGGCGGGCAACGTCGGCGGTGCTGTACGATTTCATCGCGAGCGGGACAGGCGGGCAGAACGGGGCAGACAGACGGGCGAGCGGCGCCTCGCCAGCGATTCGGGTTCCGGCGCTACGCCCTCTTCCGCTTCTTTGCCGGCCTTTCCGCCTCTTCCTCCGCAGCCTTCTTTGCGCCTGCGCGGCGCGCCGGCTTGCGCTCGGCCGGGCTCTCGCCGCGCTTGGCGAGGCTCGCCTTCAGTGCGTCCATCAGATCGATGATCTTGGTCTGTGGCGCTTCCTGCGGCTCGGCGGTAATCTCCTGACCCTCGACCTTGGACTGGATGGCTTCGAGCACCCGCTCCCGCACCGTGTCGCGATAGCTCTCGGGATGAAACTCGTCGGTGGCGGTCTGCTCGATCAGCTGGCGCGCCAGGGTAAGCTCCTGGGGCTTGACCGTGACGTCGGGACGGGGGACGTCGGCGGCACTCCGGATCTCGTTGGCGTAGTGCAGCTGTTCCATGGCCAGCAGGCCGTCCATGGGACGGACCAGCACCAGATACTGCCGGCCACGGGCGGAATACTGGCCGAGCGCGGCGCGCCCGGTGTCCTTGAGAGCGTCCACCAGAAGTCGGTAAGCGCGCTCACCGCCCTTGTCGGGGCCGAGGTAATAGGTCTTGTCGACGTAGATGCGGTCTACCTGCTCCAGCGGGACAAACTCGGAGATGTCGATCGTGTTGGTGGCCTTCTCGTCCAATGCCTTGAGTTCCTCGGGCGAAAACATGACGTACTGGCCCTTGGCGAACTCGTAGCCCTTGGCGATGTCGTCCCGCTCGACGACGACGTCGTCCTTGGGACAGATATACTGCTGCTTGAGCCGAGTGCCGCAGCTCTTGTGCAGCATATTGAAGGAGACCGACGCGGACGACTCGCTGGACGAATACAAATCCACGGGCACGGAAACGAGCCCAAAGGAAATCGTGGCGGAGCTGATGGAGCGTGCAGGCATAAAGGGCAGCGCTAAGTTGCAGGTCGTTTTGCGATCCCGCAAGGACAAAAACAAGACACTTGGCCGCGCTGTGTGTGCAAGAACCTGCACGCCGGCCGCAACGTTCAGCCCCTGAGTCAATTACGCCGCCCGACGACCCCCTCGCCCACTACCGCGCCAAACGCCAGCTCGACCGCACCCCCGAGCCCTCGGGTGGGTCCGCCGAAGCTGGGGGCCAGCTCTTCGTGGTGCACAAGCATGCCGCGCGCAATCTCCACTACGATCTCCGGCTCGAGATGGACGGGGTTCTGGTGTCCTGGGCAGTGCCCAAGGGACCATCGCCCAATC
>Ga0247829_10000206_pt1 | contig 19922 bp, 18 predicted proteins | sample 12C_Control_Day4_FD_207765 | JGI IMG/M metagenome (GOLD analysis project Ga0247829, IMG submission 207765) | Soil microbial communities from agricultural site in Penn Yan, New York, United States - 12C_Control_Day4 | ecosystem: Environmental > Terrestrial > Soil > Agricultural land | place... | reverse complement strand
TCAAGCGGCTCGCGGCGCCGGCGCCGATCAGCGCCGCCATCACCGCGTGTGGCTCGGCGATGAGCGTGATGGCGGTGCCTCGCATGGCAAGAGACAGTATGAGAGCGATGACGCCATAGGTGCCGATCTGATGATCGCGCATGATGGAGAGGCTGTGCTCCTTGGAGTCGCCGGCAAGCCCATCGGCGAAATCGGCAAGCCCGTCCTCGTGCATGGCGCCTGTGGAGAGGATCATGGCGAGAATCGCGCAAAGCGCGGCGAGTGCGGGCGGGCAGGAGAGCGAATGTGTGATCCAATAGACCACGCCGCCGATGGCGCCGATCGCCGCCCCGACCACCGGATAAACCCACACGGCTTCCGCCTGCACCGTCAGTCGCGGCAGGGCGAAGCGATGCACGGGGAGCCGCGTAAGCAGCGCGAAGGCGGCGGCAAGCTCGATCAGCCTTTGGCGCAGGATCTCAATCGCGTTCATCGACCCCCGCCTCATCGAAGGTGGCCATGCCGAAATGGCAGGCGAGCGCTGCTCGAAGCACCGACACGGTGAGCGCGGCGCCAGAACCTTCGCCAAGCCGCATGTCGAGATCGAGGATCGGCCGCATGCCGAGCGCGGCGCAGAGTCCGCGATGCCCTGCTTCCGCCGAGCAATGCGCAACTTGCGCGTGATCGAGGGCGCCCTGTTGCAAACGCGCGAGCGGCGCAGCGGCAGCCGTGGCGACGAACCCGTCGAGCAGCACGGGGATGCGATGGCGGCGGGCGGCGAGCGTGGCGCCGAGGATGGCGGCAAGCTCGCGGCCGCCGAAGATCATACTCACGGCAAGAGGGTCTGCATGATGGGTCTGGTGACGGGTGAGCCCTGCGTCGATGACCTCGCGCTTTCGCGCCAAGCCGGCATCGTCGAGGCCGGTGCCGCGCCCTGCCCAACGCTCACCGCCGCCGCCGAGCAGCGCCGCGGCAAGGGCCGAGGCCGCGGTGGTGTTGCCGATGCCCATCTCGCCGAGGCAGACGAGATCGGCGCTTGCCGGCACCGCATCGTAGCCGGCCGCAACAGCCTCCACGAATTCGGCCTCGGTCATGGCCTGCTCTTCCGTGAAATCGCCGGTGGGTGCATCGAGCTTCAGCGGGATCACGCGTAGGCTGGCGCCGACGGATTTGCAGATCTGATTGATGGCAGCGCCGCCGGCCTCGAAATTCGCCACCATCTGCGCGGTGACCGATGCGGGATAGGCTGAGACGCCGCGCGCAACCACGCCGTGATTGCCGGCGAAGACCAGAACCGAGACGTCATTGAGACGCGGCGCTTCGCGGCCCTGCCAGCGTCCGAGCCAGGCTGCCAGCTCCTCGAGTCGGCCGAGGCTTCCTTGCGGCTTGGTGAGACGCGACTGGCGTTTGGCGATCGCGGCTGCAGCGGCGTCGTCGCCTGCGGGGAGATCGGCAGTGCGCTCGCGCAACTCGGCGAGACTGGCGATGCCGCTCATGCGAGCTTCGCGATCTTCTGCTGGCCGGCAAGGCCCTCCTCGCGGGCGATGGCGTGGAAGAAGGTGCCGCTGACCCGACCGCGCCTGCCACCGCTCGGCCCAAGGTCCAAACCTTCGGCGTCAAACAACTCGGCGAGCGGCACATCGCTGCCCGCCTCGACGAGCGAGGCGTAGTGGAATTCGTGACCGCGGAGCCGCGTGCCGGCGACACCGAGCGGGCAGTCCTGGAGCAAAGTCGCGGCGCGATAGCCGAGACGCAGGCGGCGCTCGGCGAAGCTCATCGCATGGGTGAGCAGGCCAACCATGGCGTGACGGGCGCCGCCGGCATCGACCAGCCCCTCCCCAAGCACCATGTAGCCGCCGCACTCGCCGTGCACCGGCCTGCTCGCGGCGAATTGCGTGAGCCCTGCCTTGAAGCGCCCGGCGTTGGCGAGCGTGCCGGCATGCAGCTCCGGATAGCCGCCGGGAAGCCAGCAAGCATCGCAATCCTCCGGCGGCGGCTCATCGGATAGCGGCGAGAAGGTGACGATCTCGGCGCCGGCGCGGCGCCAGCCGCCCAACACATGCGGATACATGAAGGCGAAGGCGGCGTCAGACGCGAGCGCGATGCGCTGGCCTGGCGGCGGCAACGCGGCAACCGAGCGCGGGTCGACCTTGAGAAGAGCGGCAAGACCTTGAATGCGGGCGAGATCGCAATTGCGTTCGGCAAGCTCGGCGAGGCGATGCAGGTGAAGCTCGAGATCGTTGTGCTCGAGCGCCTGCACCAGCCCGAGGTGACGCTCGGGCAGATGGATCGCCTTGTCGCGCGGGATGGCGCCGACCACCGGGATGTCGAGCGCGCCGATGGCGCGTTCGACCGAGGCGCGATGGCGGTCGCTGCCGACACGATTCAGAATGATCCCGGCGATGCGGACGCGGGGATCGAAGCTGGCAAAGCCAAGCACAGATGCGGCGGCGGATTGCGCTTGGCCTTGAACGTCGAGCACGAGCAGGACGGGGAGACGGAGGTGAACCGCAAGCTCGGCCGCGGCGCCCTCGCCGATCGCGCCGGCGCCGGCGCCGTCGAACAGGCCCATGGCGGATTCGACGATCAGGAGGTCGGCGCCGGAGGACGCCTCACAGGCGACGCTGTCGAGCAGCGCAGGCTCCATGGCCCAACTATCGAGATTGAGGCACGGCGCGCCGGCAGCTTCGGCATGGAAGGCAGGGTCGATATAGTCAGGCCCGCATTTTGCCGCGCGTACCGTCAAGCCACGGCGGCGAAAGGCGGCGATGAGCGCAAGCGTGACGGTAGTCTTGCCTGCACCAGAGCGCGGGGCCGCAATGAGGAGCGCCTTTGTCTTCGCCCGCATGTCACGCAACCATCTCTGGCACCTTGGCCGCGAGGTCGAGAAGCTTCGCTCTCACCTTCACGATAGCACCAATGGCAATGATGGCGGGCGCCTCGAAGGCAAGCTCGCGCGTCTCCGCCGCGACGCGGTGGAGCTCGGTGATCAGGATACGCTCCTCGGGGAGCGTCGCCGAGGCAATTACCGCGACGGGCTCGTGCGGATCGAGGCCTGCGTTCATGAGCGAGGCGGCGATGCCATCGAGGCTGCTCAAGGCCATGTAGAGCACGATCGGCTGGCCAGTTTGCGCAAGTGCCGCCCAATCCACGGTGTCTTCCTCGTCACCGCAATGGCCGGTGACAAGGATCAAGGCCTGGCTCACGCCGCGCAAGGTCGCCGGGATCGAGGCCACGGTCAGCGCCGCGAGGCCCGAGGTGACGCCAGGGATGATGCGAAACGGAACGCCGGCTGAGGCGAGCGTCAGCGCTTCTTCCCCGCCCCGCCCGAACACGCAAGGATCGCCGCCTTTCAGCCGCAGCACGCGATTGCCGGCGCGGGCGAGCGCAATGAGCCGGTCGGTGATGTTGGCTTGCGACGGCGCGGGCTTGCCGCCGCGCTTTCCGGCAAATTCGAGAATGGCGCCGGGATGGGCGAGCGCGAGCACGCGCGGATCGACCAGCGCGTCATGCACCACGACATCGGCCTCGGCGAGACCGGCAAGCGCATGCAGCGTGAGCATGCCCGGATCCCCTGGGCCTGAGCCGGCAAGCCATACATGACCCGGTTCAAACAGCGGAAATCCGGCCATGGCGCTGCGCCAGCGGTCGTTCATGCCGGGCATCCCTCGCGGTGACAGGCAAGCGGCAAAGCTCTATTGCCTTTGCCATGAGCGAATTGGACGAGGCACGCCCGCTCCGCCGCGGCTGGACCACCGGCGCTTGTGCTGCGGCAGCGGCCAAGGCTGCCTTCACCGCGCTTCTGACCGGCGACTTCCCAGATCCCGTTGAGATCACGCTTCCCGGCGGCCAGAGCGTCGCCTTCGCGCTCGCCGTCAATCGGCGGGGCGACGGGACGGCGACCGCCGGCGTGATCAAGGACGCCGGCGACGATCCCGACGTGACCCATGCCGCGTTGGTGCTCGCCACGGTGCGCCCGGGCGCGGCAGGAAGCGGCGTTCAGTTCAAGGCTGGGCCGGGCGTCGGCACCGTGACGCTGCCGGGTCTTCCCGTCCCGCCGGGAGAGCCCGCGATCAACCCAGTGCCGCGAAAGATGATGCGGGCTGAGATCGCGCAAGTGGCGCGCGCGCTCGGACGCGACGGCGATGTGGAGATCGAGATTGCCATTCCGCATGGCGAGGAGATGGCGGCGAAGACGCTCAACGCGCGGCTCGGCATTGTCGGCGGGCTGTCGATCCTCGGCACCACCGGCGTGGTGATCCCCTATTCCTGCGCGGCGTGGATCGCCTCGATTCATAACGGTATCGACGTGGCCCGCGCGACCGGGCTCACCCATGTGGCCGGCGCCACTGGGCGCACCTCTGAGGCCGCAGTCAAGGCGCTCTACGATCTTCCCGAGACCGCGCTGCTCGACATGGGCGATTTCGTCGGCGGCACGCTCAAATATCTGCGCACCCATCCCGTGCCGCGCGTCACCATCGCCGGCGGCATCGCCAAGGTCACCAAGCTCGCGCAAGGCATGCTCGATCTTCATTCCGCCCGCGGGCGCGTCGAGCTTGGCGCGCTGGCTGAGGTGGCGCGAGCGTGCGGCGGCTCTGAGGAGCTCGCGCGCAGCATCGTCGGCGCCAACACCACGCCTGAAGCTTTTGCTCTCGCCGAGAGCGAGGGACTCCATCTCGGCGATGCGGTGGCGAGGCGTGCGTGGGATGTCGCGGCGGAGGTTCTGGCCGGGGCCGACACGGCGCTCGACATCGTGATTTTCGACCGCGAGGGAAAACTGGCGGGGCGTTCCGCGATCAAGCCAGTTCATGCGGCGCCTCCCAAGCGGTAGCGGCGCCGGTAGTTGGCGTCATAGAGCGCGCTGTCGCGGAAGTCTTCCGCAGCGAGAACGCGGCCAACCAGGATCAAAGCGGTGCGCTCTGGCGGATCGTTGGCGACTTCGCCGAGCAGCGTGCCGAGTGTCGCTTCGATGATGCGCTCGTCTGGCCAGCTCGCGCGCACCACGACGGCAGCAGGACAGTCGGCGCCATAGTGAGGCGTCAGCTCTTCGATCACGCGCGGCAGCGCCTGGATGGAGAGATGGAGCACGAGGGTGGCGCCGGTCGCGGCAAAGGCAGGGAGCGTCTCGCGCGGCGGCATGGACGATGCGCGCCCGCTGATGCGCGTGAGCACGAGCGACTGCGCCACCTCAGGCAACGTCAGCTCGCGCTTGAGCGCAGTCGCGGCGGCAGCGAAGGCAGGAACGCCGGGGGTCAGCGTGTAGGGAATGCGAAGCGCATCGAGTCGGCGAAGCTGCTCGCCGACCGCGCTCCATACTGACAGATCGCCGGAATGAAGCCGGGCAACGTCGTGGCCGGCGCGATGCGCCGCCTCGAACTCGGCGATGATCTCATCGAGGCTCATTGGTGCCGTGTCGACGATGCGCGCGCCCGCGGGGCAGAGCGCGAGGATCTCTTTGTTGACCAGCGAGCCTGCATAAAGACAAACCGGGCAGCGCGAGATGAGGTCGGCGCCGCGCAGCGTGAGAAGATCCGGCGCGCCTGGACCCGCGCCGATGAAATGCACGGTCATGGCTTGGCGGCGCTCCACTGGGTGACGGTCATGGCGGAGCGGAACGCCTGCTTGCCACCGACCGCATCGAGGCGCTCGACGGAGAGGCGGGTCAGCATGCCGCCGAACCTGCTTTGCGCGGCGAGCACCGCCGTCTCGGTGTCGAGGGTGATAGCGTTGGCGACGATGCGGCCGCCAGGCTTCAGCGCAGCGTAGGCCTTGTCGATCAGCGCAGGCTCGCCCCCTCCCCCGATGAAGATGGCGTCTGGCGTTGGCAGCTTATCGAGTGTGGCTTGAGCTTCGCCGGTGACAACTTCTAACAGAGGCACGCCAAGTTCGGCGGCGTTGCGCGCGGCACGAGCGGCGCGCAGCGGATCGCGCTCGATGCCGATGGCGTGGTTCGCGTGATGCCGCAGCAGCCACTCGATGGCGATGGAGCCAGAGCCGCAACCAATGTCCCACAGCAACTCGCCGGCACGAGGCCCGAGCGAGGAGAGCGTCACGGCCCTGATCTCGCGCTTGGTGATCTGGCCGTCATGCTCGAACATCTCGTCAGGCAGCCCAGAGGCGAGTGGGATGATCTTGGCGCCAGGGCTCGCCTCGACCTCGATGGCGATCAGGTTCAGCGCCTCGACATCGTTGAAGCCAAAACGATCGGCGGTGGTGCTGCGCACGCGCTCGCGTGGGCCACCCAAGGCTTCGAGCACATGCAGCGTCGACCGCGCGAAGCCGCGGGCGGAGAGATAACGCGCGACCGCGGCAGGTGTGGTCGCATCGGCGGAGAGCGCGAGCACGCGGCGCTTCGGCTGGAGCGCCGGCGCAAGCGTCTCGATGGGCCTGCCGCAGAGCGACACCACAGCGACATCATCCAGCGCCCAGCCGAGCCGCGCGCAAGCCAACGACAGCGATGACGGCGCCGGCACGCAAATGGTCTCCTCCGCCGGCACATGGGCAGACAGCATGGCGCCGACGCCGAAGCAGTACGGATCGCCGGAGGCGAGCACCGCGACCGGCTCGCCGCGATGGGCGAGGATTGCGGGGATAGATTGGGCGATGGGGCTCGGCCAGGCCTTGAGCTCGCCGCTCGGCAGGTCGTCGGCAAGTGCGAGATGCCGTTTGCCGCCGATCACCAGCTTGGCATTGGCGATGAGAGCGCGTGCGGCCGGCGAGAGCCCTTCGGCCCCATCCTCGCCGATGCCGACGATGGCGAGCCATCGCGCCTGTTGACCGGCGGCGCTCACAATGCGACCTCGGCGTGATGAAACCAGCGAAGCTTCTCATTCTCGGCGGCAGCGGCGAGGCCGCCGACCTCGCCCGCGCGCTTCAAGGCGACGCGCGTTTTGACGTGACCCTGTCGCTCGCCGGGAGAACTTCGGAGCCCGTGGCCCTTCCTGGCAAGCTGCTCACAGGCGGGTTCGGCGGCGCTGAGGGGCTCGCGCGCGTCATCGCCGAGGAGCGCTTCGATCTCCTCGTTGACGCAACCCATCCCTTCGCTGTGCAGATGAAGGCGAATGCGGTGGAGGCCGGAAAAATCGCGGGAACGAAGTTCCTCGCCATCCGCCGCCCGCCTTGGGCCCAGCGCGATGGCGACCGCTGGATCATGGTGGAGAGCCTCGAAGCGGCAGCGGCGGCGATCGGACAGGACCCGCGGCGCGTCTTTCTCACCACCGGGCGCATGGAGCTCGCGCCCTTCAGAGCAGCGCCACAACACTTCTATATTGTGCGCAGCGTCGAGGCGCCCTCTCCGCAAGAGCTGCCGCCGCGTGTTGAGCTGATCACCGCGCGCGGGCCGTTTAACGTCACCGACGAGCGCGCATTGCTCGAGGCTCATAGAATCGAACTGATCGTCACCAAAAACTCGGGAGGCGCCGGCGCCGCCGCCAAGCTCGAAGCTGCCCGTGCGCTGTCGCTGCCCGTGATCATGGTCGAGCGCCCGGTACTCCCGGAGGCGCCGTCCGTCGAGACGGTCGCAGAAGCGCTTGCCTGGCTTGAGCGCGCTCATGGCTCGACCAGCTCCGCGTGCCGGGGCGTGTAGACGAATCGCCGTCCATTGCTGCCAGTGACGAGCTTCGTCGTGCTCGACCCTATAATAATGAGCGTGCGCATGTCGGCTTGCGCGGCATCGGCGTCGGCAAGGGTCGTGATGTCAATGCGCTCGTCGGGCCGGCTCACGGCGTGGGCGAAGATCACAGGGGTTGAGCCCGCACGGTGCTGCGCGATGAGGCGAAAGGCTTCGCCAAGCTGCCAGGGCCGCGCCTTCGAGGCAGGATTGTAGAGCACAATAATGAAGTCGCCGGCTGCCGCGGCTTCGAGACGCTTCAGCACCAGATCCCACGGCTTGAGATTGTCCGACAGCGAGATCACGCAGAAATCATGCCCAAGGGGCGCGCCGATACTGGCAGCGGCGGCGAGCATGGCCGAAACGCCGGGCACCACCGTCACCTCGACATCGCGCCACGCTGGCTTGCCCGCTTCGATCGCCTCGAACACCGCGCTTGCCATGGCGAACACGCCTGGATCGCCGGAGGACGCGACGGCAACAGACTTCCCCGATGCGGCAAGCTCGAGAGCTTGGCGGGCGCGGGCCAGCTCCTCGCGATTGTCGGACGCGTGGCGAAGCTGGCCGGGGCGCTCGGGCACGCGGGCGAGATAGGGCGCATAGCCGACGAGGTCGCTGGCGGCGGTGAGCGTCTCCGACGCGAGTGGCGTGACAAGCTCGGGCGCGCCGGGACCGAGGCCGACAATGGCGAGGCGACCGGTCATAACGGCTTCCTCTCCCCCGGAACGAGCACGACGGCGAAATAGGCCGCCTCGTCATTGGGCTTGTCGGCGAGGCGGATGATGCGCTCCTCGGGCATGGTGCCGCGCTCGACATAGACGGCGCGATCGAGCTTGCCGGCACGCGCGAGCGCTTGCCTGATCTTGGCGAGGTTGCGGCCAACCTTCATGATCACTGCCGCCTCGCAGGCGGCGAGCCGCTCGGACAGAGCGTCGCCGTCCATAGTGCCGGACAGCACGGCCAGCATCTCGTCGCCGCAGGTCATTGGCATCGAGGCGCTGGTCCAGCAGCCGCTCATGGCGGTGATGCCTGGGATGACTTCACAACGATGCGTGTCTGCGAGGCGCTCATGAAGATGCGCGTAGGAGCCATAGAAGAAGGGATCGCCGGCGCAGATCACGGCGACGTCCTGACCGGCGTCGAGCTTGGCCGCGAGCGCCGCGGCGCTCGCATCGTAGAAAGCGACAAGCGCATCGCGATAGCAGGGGTCGGTCTCGGGCAGCTCGGTGGTGAAGGGATAATCGAGGCGGACAAGCTCCGCGTCAGGGTTGAGCTGGCCGTCGACGATGCGGTGCGCATTGCCGACGCTCCCCTTCTTGGCGAAATAGGCGATGACCGGCGCAAACTTCAGAATGCGCACGGCCTTGATCGACACCAGCTCAGGGTCTCCTGGGCCGACACCGACGCCGTAAAGTGTGCCGCGCGCAGCCATCACTCAGCCTCGCTGGCGAGCGCATTGACCGCGGCGACGGCCATGGCGCTGCCGCCCTTGCGGCCCTTGACGATGAGGAACGGTACGCCGCCGTGAGTGGCGAGGGTATCTTTGGATTCGGCGGCGCCCACGAAGCCGACAGGCATGCCGATGATCGCCGCAGGTTTCGGCGCGCCCAGATCGATCAGCTCGAGCAGGCGGAACAGGGCCGTCGGCGCATTGCCGATGGCGACGAGCGAGCCGCCGAGATTGTCGAGCCAGAGATCGAGGGCTGCGGCAGAGCGCGTGGTATCGAGGCGCGCGGCGCGCTCGGCAATGCCCGGCGAGTCGAGCGTGCAGACGATCTCGTTGCCGGCGGGAAGCCTCGCCCGAGTGATGCCGTTCGCCACCATCTTTGAGTCGCAGAAGACCGGCTTGCCTTGCAGAAGCGCGCCGCGCGCCGCGGCGACGAAGCCGGGGCCGAACACGAGGTCGCGGGCGATCTCCACCATGCCGCAGGCATGAATGACGCGCACGGCGACGCGGGCTTCGTCAGGCGTGAAGCGCGCGAGGTCGGCTTCGCTGCGGATGATGGCGAAGGAGCGCCGATAGATTTCGGCGCCGTCGCGGGCGTAGTCGTATTCCGCGCTCATGAACGATGTCCTTTGACGGACTGAAGCAGTGCTTCGATCTGATCGATGCTGAGACCTACTAGGCTTGGCCGACCGGAGGCATTGCCATTGCGGATGAGATCGTAGCGACCGTCACGGCCGACGAGGGTGAGCGACGCTGGACCACGATGGGCGCAGGATTTGCTGCAGCCTGAGACATGGAGCATGTCGTTGTGTCCCGCGCCGATGATCGTTGCGAGGCGGGCGGCATCGCCACGCGCGTCGACGCCCGCGCTCATGCAGTCCGGTGCGCCGACGCAGGCGAAGAAGTTGAGGCGTGGATCGGCGGGATCGGTAATGAGACCGAGTGCAGTGACTTCGTCACGCAGGCTGTCTTCTTCGCCAGCCGCGATGCCGGTCAGCAGCAGCGCGCGCCAGGGTGTGGTGCGCACGTGTCCATCGCCGTAACGCTCAGAGATATCGGCAAGCGCGTTCAACGCATCGGCTTCGATGCGGCCGAAAGGCAGCCCAACGCCGAAGGCGCTCCGCGACCGATATCCCAATGATATGAATCCAATAGGTAATTTGGCTTCGGACCCGAGTCCGATAGGCGCGTGGGCAATCAAGCCTGCTTCGGCGAAGATCGCCTCCTCGCCAACCGCCATCACCAGCGCGCGCGTCCGGCGCGGCTTCTCGCTCCGTTGCGCGGACAGGCGAAGGAAGGCGAGCGCGAAGGCCTTCGCCGCTTCGGTGAGTGAGGATGGAGCGCAAAACGCAGCGAGCGTCCCGCCATCGAGGTGGACGGCAGTAGCACCCTCCCCCGAGCGGACCATGATGTCGGCGGTGATGTCTGCCAGCGGCAGCGCGCCGCCACCATCGACGAGGATGCCGAACTTTGACGGCAGCGCCCAAAGCACCGGCTCTTCCGCAAGCATGGACTCGATGTCGCGCGCGACGGCGTGAGAGTCGAAAGCGGCGGAGGAATCGTCAGGCCCGAGCGGGTTCGCTATGACATTGCGGACGGATTCGAGCAGCGGGTTGGTATTGGCGAGGCCGGCGCCGATGATGGTCTCGGCGAAATCTTCCGCCGAGCGGGGGTTGAGGCCCCTGATCTGGAGATTGCCCCGCGAGGTGAGGTCGATGTGACCGTTGCCGTGACGGCGCGCGGCGTCGGCAATGAGACGCGCAGCTGCGGCGCTCAATACACCAGCGCTCGGTTTCACGCGCGCGAGCCAGCCGTCGCCGGACTGCATCGGCGAGAGCAGCGTCGGGCACCAGCCCTTGATGGCAGGGGCCGCGGTCATGACGCCTCACGCATTCGCGCAACGCTGTTTCGGCGCGGGCGCCACAAATCGCGGCGAATGGCTTCGTCGAAGCGCGCGGCCATGGCCTCGCGCGCTTGCGGATTCTCCTGACGCAGGAAATTGTCGACGGTCTCGTTGCCGAGCGTCGCGTCGAACAGCACATCGAATTGGCTGTCGAGACGCGCCGGCAGCGTTGCGGCAAAGGCGAACAGGCCTTCGACGCCGCGCGTCACTTCGGCGGCGCCGCGATAGCCGTGGCGCATCATGCCTTCGATCCAGGCGGGGTTGGCAGCGCGGCCGCGCACGATGCGAGCGATTTCCTCCACGAGGGTGCGCACCTTCGGCGCGTCTGGGCGCGAGATGTCGGTGTGATAGAGCGCCGGCGCATTGCCGAGGCGGTCGGCTGCGGCAGCAAACCCGCCCTCGTAAGCCGCGTAGTCGAGACTATCGAGCAGATCGATCTCGGCGTGGTCCTGCTGATGCAGGAAGGCGTCGGCGCCTTTCACGCGTGCGGCAAAGCCGTCGCTGTCGGCGATACCGTCGAGGCCCTTGCCATAGGCGGTCGCGGAGGCAGCGAGATAATCGAGGCCGAGATCGGCGCGTGCATCCCAGGCGCCGCGCTCAACGCGCTCGGTGACGCCGGCTCCGTAGTCGCCGAGCGCAGCGCCGTAGATGCGCGCGGTGGCGCGCCGCAACGCCTCGCCTTGCAGCCCGCGCGCGGAAGCGGCAAGCGGATTCCAATCGTCAGGCTCGTCGCGCGAAGCGATGGCGCGCACAGCCTCGTCGAACAGTGCGATCTGCGCCTCGAAGGCGTCGCGGAACAGGCCTGAGATGCGCAAGGTCACGTCAAGGCGCGGATGATCGAGCTCGGCAATCGGCAAAATCTCGATGCCGCTCACGCGGGCAGAGCCCTGATCCCACACGGGCTGCGCGCCCATGAGCAGAAGTGCCACCGCAAGATCCTCGCCGCCGGTGCGTATGGTGGCGCTACCCCATACGTCCATCACCAGCGCGCGGGGCCAGTCGCCATTGTCCTGGAGGTGGCGGCGGAGCAATTCCTTGGCCGCCTTCTCGGCGAGCACGAGCGCGGAGCGAGTCGGCACGGCGCGCGGATCGATGGCGTAGAGATTGCGGCCCGTGGGGAGGACGTCGGCGCGACCGCGCGTCGGCGCGCCCGACGGACCCGGGGCCACGAATTTGCCGTCGAGCGCGGCGATCAGCGCTTCGCGCTCGCCGGCGGCGGCCTGATCGAAACGCGCGGCGAGCGTGTCCGCGGGTACTTGCGGGTTGGACTGTGCAAGCGAGGCGAGGAACTCTTCGCGGCGTTGCGGATCGGGCGCGCGGCCATAAACGTGCAGCCCATCCCTGATCTGCAAGTCCTTGACATCACAGAGATAAGCGTCGAGGCGAGCGAGCTGGTCCTCCTTCGTCGAGGCGCGGTCGGCGCCGCTCTCGGCGAGCAGGCCGGCGACTCCCGCGCGGTCAAGAATCTCCTCGCGGAGAAGCGCCGTACGGCGGCGATCGAGACCGTCGGCGGCGGCGTATTCATCGATGAGGCGCTCGAGCTCCAGCGTGTCGTTGCCGTGGCCTGCCGATTTCAGCGGCGGCGTCAGATGGCCGATGGTCACCGCACCGAGCCTGCGCTTGGCGGCGGCAGCCTCCCCCGGATTGTTGACGATGAAGGGATAGATCACCGGGAGCCCGCCGAGCAGCGCGGCAGGCAGGCAGGCCGAGGATAAAGCCATGGCCTTGCCGGGCAGCCATTCCAGCGTGCCGTGCGTGCCGAGATGGATCATGGCGTGAATGCGCATCGTCTCGCGCAGCCAGAGATAGAAGGCGGCGTAAGCGTGGCGCGGCGGCAGGTCTGCATCGTGATAGTTCGACTTGCGGTCGAGCGCGTTGCCGCGGTCCGGCTGGATCGCTGCGATCAGTCTGCCGTGGTGCGCGAAGCGCATGGTGAAGTGGTTGTCTCGGACGGATGGGTCGTCGTCAGGCGCCCCCCAGGCCGCCACGATCTTGGCGCGGGCATCGGCGTCGAGGTCAGTGAACAGGCGCTTGTAGTCAGCGAGCGAGAGGAACGGCGTCGGATCGGCGTCGCAAAGCTCAGCGACGAGGCTTGCGTTGTCGGGAAGCGTATCGCCGACATCGAAGCCTTCGCCTTTGAGAAGCCGCAAGATCTCGGCGGCGCTGGCGATGGCGTCGAGGCCCACGGCGTGGGCGGCTTGCCCCGCTGCGCCGGGATAGTCCGACAGCAAGAGCGCAAGCTTCCGCTCAGCGCGCGGCGTGACGGCGAGCCGCGCCCAGAGCGATGCGCTGCGCGCAGCGGCAGCGACACCATCCGCCGCGGGCTGATGCGCGACGCGGGCGAATTCGAGACCGGCGACTTCGCTCTCTTCGGCCTTGAAGGAGATCGCAGTGGTGAGCAGGCGGCCATCGAGCTCGGGCAGCACCACTTGCATGGCGTGGTCCGATTGGGAAAGCCCGCGCGGCGAATCCCGCCAGGCGTCGCGGCTCGATCCGGCGAACACGACTTGCAGGATCGGCGCGCTGGCAGCTTCGAGAGGCGATGGTGCATCGTCGAGCCGCGCGGAGAAGGCCGTGGCGTTGAGCACGATCTGCGGGCTCAATTCTCGTAAGATCGATGCAACGAAGTTGCCGGTGTCGCGATCCTTGAGGCTGGCGACGTAAAGCGCTCGAACATTGAGTCCTTCTTGATCGAGCGTCCGCCCCAAAGCCTCGATGGGCGCGAGGTCTGCGGCGAGCAGATAGGCGCGGTAGAACACGATCACTGCGAGCGGCCGGCCGGAGACGTCGGGCACGTCGAGCGGATGCGCGCCGTGCATGGGAACGGGCTCGGCGGCAAGGCCATGGTCAGCAGCGAGCCCCGCAAGATGCGCCATCAATTCGAGCGCACGGCGCATGTTCTCCGGACCGCCAGCGGCGAAGAAGGCATCGAGCCGCGCGAGCGTCGTGGCATCGACGGTGGAAAGCTCGGCGAGCCGCGTGTCCTTGCGTCCGTCGCCAGGAAGCAACGCAAGCGGAATGCCCTGCGCACGCGCAGCGTGGGCAATCTCTTCTGCGCCGTAGCGCCAATAGTCGAGACCTCCAAGCAGGCGGATCACGACGCAGCGCGCGCCGGCGACCACCTGCTCGACATAAAGATCGACAGACATCGGATGGCGCAGCCGCGCGAGATTGGCGAGGCGGAGCGACGGAGCCACTTGCCCTTGCGCGGACCAGGAAGCGGCGAGTGCGCCGAGGTCGCTGTCGGAAAAAGAGAGGAACACGAGGTCGGCGCGCGATTGGCCGAGATCGACGGCGTCTTCCGCCTCGTCAAGTTCTCTCGTCTCGCGCACCAGAAGATGCATGGTCAGCCCAGAATGTCAGCTTCAATGGCGGCACGATCGAGGCCACGCTCGCCGATCACCACGATATGGCCTTGTCGCGCGGCGCCGTTCGGCCAAGGTCGATCGAAGGTCGAACGGAAGCGCGCGCCCACGCCTTGCACCACGAGGCGCAACGGCTTGTCGGTCACCGATACGAAGCCCTTTATGCGGAGCACGTCATGCGTCTCGGCGACGGCCTGCAAGCGCGCCAGCAGGTCGGCAGGATCGCCGATCTCAGGCACCGAAACGACGAAGCTCTCGAAATCGTCATGCTCATGCGCGCCGTCGAGCGCGTCGTGATGCGAGGGGCGCTGGGCGAGGTCGTCCTCGGCGGCGGCGGCAAGCCCGAGCAGCACATCAGCATCCACCCTGCCCTCTTGCACCGCAACCACCTTCACCGCGCGCGGCACGATGGCCAAGACCTCGCGCTTCAGCCGCTCGCCGGCATCAGCGCCGATCAGATCGGTCTTGTTCAGCACGATGAGGTCGGCAGCCATGAGCTGGTCTTCGTAGACTTCGGCGAGCGGGTTGTCGTGATCGACCGAGGGATCCTCTTCGCGCTGGCGGGCGACCGCCTCCGGATCGTCGGCAAAGCGCCCTTCGGTGACAGCAGGCGCATCAACCACGGCTATGACGCCGTCGACGGTGAGGCGCGAGCGGATGGAGGGCCAGTCGAAGGCCTTGACCAGTGGCTTCGGCAAAGCGAGCCCAGAGGTCTCGATCAGAATGTGCTCGGGCGGCAAGTCTCGGTCGATCAGCGCCTGCATGGTCGGGATGAAATCGTCGGCAACTGTGCAGCAGAGGCAGCCATTTGAGAGTTCGACGATATTCTCCTCAGGGCAACTCTCGATGCCGCAGTTTTTCAGAACCTCGCCATCGACTCCGACGCTGCCGAACTCATTGACGATAATGGCGAGCCGCTTGCCGCGCGCGGTCTCGAGCAGATGACGGACGAGTGTGGTTTTGCCCGCGCCGAGGAAACCGGTGATGATGGTCGCGGGGATGCGGGCAGCGTCGGTCATTCGGCGGCGTCCTTGGCTGGTTCGAAGGGTGCGGGGAAGCGGGCGATCACGCTTGTTTGCAGTGAGGCTGGTCGCCCAGAGGGAAGCACCACGCCGGTCTTCGCTTTGGCGTAGGCCGTGGCATAGGTGAGAAGATCGGCGGCATGCTCCGGCCCGAGCTCGCCGACAAGGTAAGACCATTTTCCAGGCGCCGTGAGGCCCACGCTGCAGCCGCGCTCGCAATTGGCGAAGCAGAGCGTGGGAACAACTTGCACCGGAGCGTCTTGACCCATGCCGTCGGCGAGCGACTTCAAAGCATCATAAAGACGGCGGCCGTCCGTCTGCTCGCCTTCGGCAACGGGCGCAGCACCGCGGCGCCGGCAGGACACGCAGACATAAAGATGTGGGCGGGCGTTAAGCGAAACAATCATCCCGTCAGACACTGTCGTCGCATCCTCGGGTGCAAGCGCCATAAGGAGGGCACGAGAGAGCCCGCACCTGGCCGATCGAACCGGCCACCGAAGCTGCCAGAGCACCCCGCCCGGCATCCCGGATCAAGCAAGCGACGGCAGGTCTCCTGGCTCGCGGATTTTTCGTTTGCCGCCGCCTTCCCAGGGATCACCCCAGTGGCCAATTACGGCAAGCTTTCCGCCTACAGTTGCGGGGGCAGCTGCGGAATTCGGGCGAAAACCCGTCACCGCATTCCCTTTTCACTCCTCATCTTCGAGGAGACCGTCAATTCGGCCTCACTAAAGGGCGCGGGCGCGGGACTTGTCAACGGAGACGCCCCTCCGGCGGATCGGGCTTGCGACGGCGGAACTCCAGTCTATAGTTCCGGGCGTCGTCGGTTCCCGCATTACGAGCGGGACGCAAGATGGGAACGCGGTGAAGAACGAAAGCTCTAAGGCCGCGGCTGCCCCCGCAACTGTGAGCGGAGAGCTGCCCTTCACACGAAGCCACTGGAGCCATCGCTCCGGGAAGGCGGAAGGGACGCTGAGACCCGCAAGCCAGTAGACCGGCCGGTGACGAGAAACCTTAACCGCCCTCGGGTGGAGGGCAGAGGGAGAATAGAATGACAAACGCCTTGTCGACCCGTTTCGCGGGGTTCGGACTTCTTGCGAGTTTTGTCAGCACCACGCCCGCGTTCGCACACCACGTGATGGGAGGGAAGCTTCCCTCGACATTCGGTGAGGGCATCCTATCCGGGCTGGGGCATCCCGTGATCGGCCTCGACCATCTTGCATTTCTGATTGCGGCGGGCGTGGTCGCAGGCGTCGCCGGACTCGGGCTTTGGATGCCGGTCGTGTTTGTGCTTGCGTCAATCGTCGGCGTGTTCGTGCACATGCAGGAAATCAATCTCCCTGCTGTTGAGCTGCTTATCGCCTTGAGCGTCGTGGCTATCGGACTTCTGCTCGCGGGCGATTGGAGCAAACTTGGCAGTGCCGCCTGGGCGGCGATCTTCGCCGTAACGGGTCTGCTCCACGGCTATGCCTTCGGCGAGTCGATCGTGGGCGCCGAGCCCGCTCCGCTTTGGGCCTATCTGTTGGGGCTCGCTCTGATTCAGTCGACGATCGCCGTCGGCGCAGCGGCGCTTGCCTCACGCCAAGCGTGGAGCACGAATGCGCTGGCGCCGCGGCTGATTGGCGCCGTGGTTCTCGGCGTTGGCATCACCGCGCTCGCCGGTCAAGTGCTTCCCGGTTAAGCCTTGTTAGCTCAGCCGAACACCGCCGGGCGCGGGCGCTTGACACTCGTGCTCGGCGGCGCTCGCTCGGGCAAGAGCCGCCACGCGCAGATCCTCGCCATGGCGACGCCGCCTCCTTGGGTCTATGTCGCCACGGCGCAAGCGCTGGATGACGAGATGGCCGGACGAATTGCCAAGCACAAGGCTGCGCGCCGCGACGGCTGGTCCACGATCGAGGAGCCGATCGAGCTTACGCGCGCCGTGGCCCATGCGCCGGAAAGCGCGCCGCTCGTCGTCGACTGCATCACTCTGTGGCTCTCAAATTTGATGCTGGCGGGCCACGACGTCGATGCCGCGGTCGGGCAATTCATCAAATGTCTCGATGGACGAAAGGCGCCGACCATTGTCGTTTCCAACGAGGTCGGCACCGGTCTTGTGCCTGACACGCCGCTCGGCCGCGCCTTTCGTGACCAAGCCGGCATCGTCAACCAAAACCTCGCCGTGAGCGCCCACAATGTTCTATTCATGGTGGCCGGCCTCGCCCTGCCGCTGAAGGCACTGCCATGACCGAAGACCAGAAGCCTGATGAGCAGGAACGCCATCGCGCCAAGATGGCGAACCGCAAGGCGGCGCAGGATGCCGAGGTCGCGTCCAAGACCATCGCGGAGAAGGGACTGCTGATTGTCCACTCCGGCACGGGCAAGGGCAAGTCGACCGCGGCCTTCGGCCTCGTGCTCCGCATGGTCGGCAACGGCGGGAAATGCGCCGTGGTGCAGTTCATCAAGGGCGCATGGAACACAGGCGAGCGGAGCGTGCTGGAAAGCTTCGGCAATATGGTGCGCTGGTACACATTGGGCGAAGGCTTCACCTGGGAGACGCAGGATAAAGCGCGCGATATGCAGGCCGCGGCCAGGGCCTGGGAGACGGCGAAGGGGCTGATGCAGGATCCCGATCTGAAGCTCATCGTGCTCGACGAGATCAACATCGCGCTCCGCTACGACTATCTGCCGCTCGCCGAGGTGGTGGAGACGCTGAAAGCCAGGCGGCGGGATCTGCATGTCGTGGTCACCGGGCGGAACGCCAAGCGCGAGCTGATCGAGGCAGCCGACCTCGTCACCGAGATGACGCTGGTTAAGCATCACTTCGCCGCCGGCGTGAAGGCGCAAGCCGGCATCGAGTACTGATGACCGCGCGCGTCCTCATGCTGCAAGGCACGGGGTCGAGCGTCGGCAAGTCGCTGCTCGTCGCTGGACTTTGCCGTGCGCTCGTGAGGCGCAAACTCTCGGTCAGGCCGTTCAAGCCGCAGAACATGTCGAACAACGCCGCCGTCACAGCGGAGGGCGGGGAGATCGGCAGGGCGCAGGCGCTGCAAGCGCTGGCGGCCTGTGTCCCGCCTTCGGTGCACATGAACCCCGTGCTGTTGAAACCACAAAGCGAGATCGGCGCGCAGGTGATCGTGCAGGGCAAGGTATTCGGCCGGGCGACGGCGCACGAGATGCAGGATCTCAAGCCGAAGCTCTTGCCCTATGTGCTTGAAAGTTTTGCTGTTTTGAAGCGCGAAGCGGATGTCATTCTGGTCGAGGGCGCCGGCAGCGCGACGGAGATCAATCTCCGCAAGAATGACATCGCCAATATGGGTTTTGCCCGTGCGGTCGACGTGCCTGTGGTGGTGATCGGCGACATCGACCGCGGCGGCGTGATCGCGAGCCTGGTCGGCACCAAGGCCGTGCTCGACCCCGAAGATGCAAAGCTCGTTGCCGGCTTCATCGTCAACCGCATGCGCGGTGACATTTCGCTGTTCGCCAACGGGATGCAGGAGATCGCGCGACGCACCGGCTGGCCGGCGCTCGGTCTCGTGCCCTTCTTTGAGGGTGCGCGACGGCTGCCGGCGGAAGATGCCTACGATCTCATCGAGCAGCGGCACCAGCGGAGCAATGGCAGCGTGAGTGTGGCGGTGCCGCTCCTGCCCCATATCGCCAATTTCGACGACCTCGACCCGCTGGCGGAGGAGCCTCACGTTGATGTGATCATGGTCGAGCGCGGCACGCCGTTGCCGATCTGCGATCTCATCGTGCTGCCCGGGTCGAAGTCAACCATTGCCGATCTCGCCGCGCTGCGCGCACAAGGATGGGACATCGACATCGCCGCGCATGTGCGGCGCGGTGGGCATGTGCTTGGGCTTTGCGGCGGCTTCCAAATGCTCGGACGCGCGATCGCCGACCCGGACGGTATTGAGGGACCCTCCAAAGTGAGCTCCGGCCTTGGGCTACTGGCGGTGGAGACCACCATCCAGGGCGAGAAGACGCTGACAGAGGTGGCTGGCGAGACGCTGACGGATCTGGTGCCCTTCCACGGATACGAAATGCATATTGGGAGCACCCGTGCCTTTGCGCCCCCCTTCGCTCGCCTTGAGGATGGCCGCAATGACGGCGCAATCTCCGCTGACGGTCGAGTCGCGGGGACCTATGTGCATGGGCTTTTTGCCGACGACCGGCAACGCGCCGCCTGGATCGCGCGGCTTGGGGGCAGGCCTGCGGGCTTCAGCTACGAACGCGGCGTCGAGAGCATGCTTGACGCGCTTGCGGCGCATCTCGAGGCGCATATCGACATTGATCGACTGCTCAGACTAGCGCGATGAGGAAAGCAAGCACGCCAAGTGCGGCGATCTGCACGGTGCAGGCCGTCTTGAACAGCGCGAGCGCCCGGCGGATATCGGCGGAAGTCGCCTCGCTCCTCCCCTCCCCGATCCAGTCGTCGTCGGTGAGCGCGCCATGATACGAGCGCGGACCGGAGAGCTTTAGGTTCAGCGCGCCGGCCATCGCCGCCTCCGGCCATCCGGCATTGGGCGAGCGATGATTGTCGGCGTCTTTGCGCACCGTCTCCACGGCGCGGTTGAAATTCGCATCGTCATGAAACACGGCAGCGAGCGCGATAAAGAAG
>Ga0247829_10000204_pt1 | contig 19926 bp, 19 predicted proteins | sample 12C_Control_Day4_FD_207765 | JGI IMG/M metagenome (GOLD analysis project Ga0247829, IMG submission 207765) | Soil microbial communities from agricultural site in Penn Yan, New York, United States - 12C_Control_Day4 | ecosystem: Environmental > Terrestrial > Soil > Agricultural land | place... | reverse complement strand
ATCCAGATCGGCGGATGCGGCTGCTGGATCGGCCGCGGCCAGATGTTGACGTAGCGCTGCTGGTTGAAGCGACCGTTGAAGGCGAACGTCTCCTGCTCGGTCCAGGCGCGTAGCACGAGGTCGTGGGCCTCGTAGTAGCGGTCGCGAAGCTGGCTCGGGTTGGTGCCGTAGGCATAGGTCGTGTCCATCGGCGTGCCGACCGGGAAGCCGGCGATGAGGCGGCCGCCCGAGATGCAGTCGATCATGGCGAACTCTTCGGCCACCCGGGTCGGCGGGTTGTAGAGCGCGAGGCTGTTGCCGAGCACGCAGATCGCCGTGTTGGTGGTGCGGCGCGCCAGCGCCGTGGCGATCAGGTTCGGCGACGGCATCAGGCCGTAGCCGTTGGAGTGGTGCTCGTTGCAGCAGATGGCGTCGAAGCCGCATTCGGCCGCATGCTCGAGCTCGTCCAGGAACTCGTTGTACATGTGATGCGCGCGCTTGGGGTCGAACAGCGAGGAGTGGATGTCGACCCAGACGGAGGGGTGCTTCTCCTTGAAGTCGTCGGGAAGCTCCTTGTAGGGCATCAGGTGGAACCAGAGGAATTTCATCGGCGTCTCCCGGGCGGCGGCATCGGTGGCGGCACGCTTGTGGTCACTCCCTGTGCACCACACTAGGGCCATCGCGCGCACGCGTTCAAGCAGGATGTCGCGCGTCCGCTGTTCGCGGTGCGCAAGGCTGCCGACTGCGATTTGGGCATCGGCGCGTCGTCGCTCCACGCCGCGTGATCTTCGCTCTCACGGCGCCTGCGTGCATCGGTCGCCGCAAGGAACCCGCGCTTGAGGTCCGCGTTGCCCGTTGAAGCGATTCAACAGGAGTTCGAGATGTGGAAGGTGTGTTCGCTGGCGGCGCTTTCGCTCGTGGGAGGAGCGATGCTTGCCGCAGCCCAAGGTCAGGATTTCGCCAAGCCCGGCGGAGCCCATGCAGGCCCTCCTGGCCCGCGCGGCGGTGGTCCGGCTGCTGGCCCCAGGCCCGGACCGCAGCCCAGCGCGCCAGCAGCGCGTGCGCCTCAGGCACCACGCGCCGAGCCTCGGCACAGCGCGCCTCCGCGTCCGGCTGCCAGGGGTCCGCAGGGTCCGTCCGCCGGGCCATGGCAGGCCGAAAGGCACAGGGCCATCCAGAATCGGGCCGCACAGGAGCGGCGCGCCAGCGAGCGGCAACGCGCGGCAGGTCAGAGTGCACTCGAGCAGCAGCAGCGCAACCAGGCGGCCGAGCGGCAGCGGGCCAACGAGCGCCGGCAAGCAATCGAGAAGCGGCGCACCGATGAGCGACAGGCTGGCGAGCGTCGCCGTGCTGCGGAGCAGCAACGTGCCGCCGAGCAGAAGCGCGCAACGGAACAGAAGGCCGCCAAGGAACGACGCGCAGCCGAGCCGCGGCACACCGGAGAGCAGGGCAGGGCCTACTCGGATCGGCCTGGCGCCGCCCAGCGCACATCCGCACGACACGATCAGCTGCGTCAGGAACGGGCGAAGCTGACGGATGATCAGCGTCTGCGTCTGCGGCGCAGCTTCACGGTCAACCGCGAGCGCACGACGCGCGTGCGCTTCAACCGGCATGTCGGCAGCCGCATCCCCCGCAATGTACGGCTGTTCGTGGTGCCGGCAGCGGTGCTCGCGATCTTCCCTCACTACCGCGACTACCGCTACGTGGTGGAGGATGACACCATCTGCATCGTCGACCCGCAAACATACGAGATCGTCGACGTCCTGGAGGAGGGCCCGTACGCACCGGGCGGCCGGCCGCAGATCGCCGAGCTCACGCTTTCGGACAGGGAACGGGCGCTCGTGCTCGACAGCATCCCGCCCGACTTCCCGCATGCCAATCTGCGGTTGCGTCTGGCGCTGGGTGCCGAGATTCCCCCGAGCGTGGAGCTCAACGAGTTCGCGCCGCTCGTTCTCGACCAGATACCGAAGCTGCGCAGCTTCCGCTTCGTCCTTACCGAGGACGAACTGGTGATCGTCGCACCGCAGGACCGCGGCATCGCGCTCGTTCTGGAGCGATAGCGACACGCTGTGCCCGGCGGGTCGCTCACTCCTTTGCCGCCAGCATCTGGCTGCGCGGGCCGTTCGGCACTACTGCGGGGCGGCCCACGCTCGTGCCTCTGAAGGCCATGCGCAGGGCCGCGAGCAGGGTCGGCAGCGTCGAGGGGCCCGCGATCAGCACATGGAAGTTGCGGCCCACGCTGTCGACGAGGGAATCGCGGCGCGCGATCTCGTCGAAGAGGTCGTCGTTGGGCGCCACCAGCACGGCGAGGTTGGGAGTGCGCGGCGGGCAGACGAACTTCGCACTGAAGTCCTCGGCCGCCGCCAGTATCGAGCGCTCGAAGACCTCCGAGCTGCTCTTCATGGCGTCCGGGTCGCTGTAGACGGTCGCCGCCACGAGCTCGTTGTAGCCCCTGACGACGGGAAGCGTTCCGATCGGCAGCCACACCCGCGTCACGGGGTTGTCCGACAGTTTCACGGCGAACGAGACGCGCTGGTTGGAGCCCGGCTCGATCTCGACGTCGCGCTCGTACTCGGAGGGCTGCAGCACGCGGCCAAGGAGCCCATCGACGCCGGACGACCGGCCGCCGTCGTCGAGCTTCACAGTCAGCTCGTTCTTGAGAACGTCGACGGCGCGGCTGATCTGGACGAGCGACCTGGTGATGGCGTCGAAGTCGCCCTTGAGCCGTCCCCATGAGCTTTCGAGCCGCTCGTCGACCGCCAGCAATTGCGCGAGCTGCGCGGAGGCCTCGTCGCGGAACTTCACGAACTGCGTCGTAACGGCGACGTTGAGGGCGTCCTGCTTCTCCTGGATAACGGCGCCAAGCGCGCCGTGCTTGGTCTCGATGGCCGCGGCGAGCGCATCCTGCTTGCCCGTGATGGCGGTGTTGAGGGCCACCTGCGTGCCCTCGATGGCGGCGCTCAGGGCCGCCTGGCTGCCGGCACTCTCGCGCAGGGCCGCGGTGATCGTCTGCTCCATGCCGTCGAGCTGCGTCCGTTGACCTGCCACTGCCTGGGCGACTTCGCCGCCCTGGGTGGTGATGGTCTCTGCGAGCCGGGCGAGCGAGGCCCGCGCCTCGTTGAGGTCCGCGCCCACGCGGTCGCGCAGCTCGCCGGCGCTGGTTGCATAGATGGCCTTGAGGTCCGCGCCGATGGTCTCGAGCGTCGTCATGACACGCTCCTGCCGGCGCTCGCTCTCGCTCGCCTGCGCCGCGATCTGGCCTGAGATGCCGGCGAGCGTCTCGCTCTGCTGCCGGCCGAGCTCGCGCGTCTGCTCCCGCGTGCTCGTCTCGAGGCCGGCGACCGCGCCCTGCACATCCTCGCGCACGCGCGTCGCATCCCGGGCGAAGTCGAGCCGCGCACTGTTCAAGCGCTCGCCGAAGTCGTCGAAGCCCTTGCGCACGTGCTGGGCCTGCGTCTCCGCGGCCCGCACGCCCTCGTCGAGCAGGCGCTTGGCTTCCTTGGCATTGGCCTCGCGATGCCGCTCCAGAGCCTGGCGCAGGTCCTTCTCCGACCGCCCGACGGCCGTTTCGAGCTCGGCGAACCGCTGCTGCAGCGCGCGCGAGGCTGGAGACACGGTCTGCCCGACGCGATAGCTGATGTAGAGGCAGCAGCCCGCAACGGCGATGAAGGCCACGAGCACGGCGATGCTCGGCTGCATCGCGACGAGGTCCGCCTGGGAGGGAAGGGCAGTGGCCATGGGTCACTATAGCAACCAGCACTTCCGCCGAAAGTACGGCGGCGCACCGTCACGCGGCCATCATGATGGCGGGCGCCGGCGTTCAGGGTCGGCCGGCCTTGATGAATTTGGCGATGGCGTCGACCGCGGCGTTCTCGATGCCGAGAAAGCCGTGCTGCGACATCGCCTGGCAGGGCTTGGAGCGGGGTGGAGCGCCGCCGTCGAGCAGCACCGTCTCGACCTTGCGCGCGCTTTTCAGGGCCTTGCTCAGCTTCGGTGCGTCGTCCGCCGGGGTGATGTCGCATCCGTCCTTGCGATGGGAGACGATGAGCGTCGGCACGGAGACCTTGGCCAGGGCCATGCTGGCAACGCCGTCGGGATGGCTGTCCTTGATCTTCCAGTAGGGCTGGGCGCGCGTGATCGTGGACGTCAGCACCAGGCCATCGACGCCCTTGCCGGCAATGGCGCCACCGGCCGCCGAGAACGTGCCCATGCTCGTGCCCACGAGCCAGACGGGCAGGTCCGATTGCTTCTTGAGGTAGGCGGCAACGGCAGAGATGTCGCCCGCATGCTGGCCGCCCATCCTGAAGATCCCGTTCATGCCCTCCTGCTTGTCGGAGGGCGCATCGACCACCGCCACCAGGAACCCGTGCGCGGCGAACTTGTCCCGGCTGCGGACCAGAAAGTTTCCGGCTCCCCAGCTCATCGACGACGCCGACTTGAGCCCGAGCGCGCCATGGCCGCCGGCAAACAGGATGACGGAGGCTACCGGCTTGTCCGGCTTGATCAGGATGAAGGCCTGCTTCACCCCTCGCGGAGTCTGGATGGAGACGAGCTCCGAGCTTGCCGCATGTGCGGGAGCGGACGCCGCCGCCAGCATCGCTGCGACAACGACAGCCGCGATCAGCCTGGTCATGGCTGCCTGCCTCGACGAACCCTACTTCACCGGCTCCGTCTAGCCCGGCAGCCAGGCCTTGCCGAATGCGGGCTCCTTGTAGGGCGTGGGCGGCAGGTACCACGACCCCGTCGCCGGTGGGCGCACGTCGGCGTCGACATGCACGTCGAGCAGGAACGGCTTGTTGGCGGCCACGGCGTGCTCCAGCGCGCCCTTGAAGTCCTGCGACTTGGTGACGGTCATGGCGTCGACGCCCGACGCCTTGGCCCAGCCCGCGAAGTCGGGGTTGTAGGGCGTCTTGTTGGCGCCTTCGTGGAACATGGTGCCGTGCTCGCGGCCGCCGAACATGCCGAGCTGGATGTCGCGGATCGAGACCCAGCCGAAGTTGTTCCAGATCACCCACACCACGGGGATGTCGTACTCTACCGCCGTGCACAGCACGTGCGGCACCATCGAGAAGCAGCCGTCGCCGGCGATCGCCACGCAGGGGCGGTCGGGGGCCGCAAGCTTGGCGCCGAGCACGCCCGCCGCGCCGAAGCCCATACCGGAGAAGCCCCACGAGTTGAGCATGGTCTGGGGACGGCGCGCCTTCCAGAACTGCATGTACCAGTTGTGGTTGACGCCGACGTCGCAGGCGAGGATGGCGTCGTCGGGGAGCACGGCCTGGCAGTCGGCCACCACGCGCTCGGGCCGGATCGGCGTCGCATGGATGTCGAAGTTGGGCTTGGTGAAGGCGTCCCACTCGGCCTTCCATTTCTTGATATCGGCATGCCAGGCCTCGAGCCCGCCATCGCGCCTGGGCGCGCGCCGCTGCAGCTCGCCCAGCAGCTGGCGCAGGAAGGTGCGCGCGTCGGCATGGATCGCGATGTCGGGCGGATAGTTGCGGCCGAGCTCGTCGGTGTCGACGTCGACGTGGATCAGCTTGGAGTGCGGGAAGTTCCAGGAGTAGCCGGGTAGCCAGGAGGACGCCGAACGGTCGTCGAAGCGGGCGCCGAGCGCCACCACCACGTCGGCATGGCGGCCGGCCTGGTTGGCAGGATAGGCGCCGTTGCGGCCGATGAAGCCAAGCGACAGCGCATCCGTCATGTCGAGGCAGCCCATGCCGTTGGGCGAGGAGATGACGGGGATGCGCAACGCGTGCGCGAGCTCGGTCAGCTCCTTTCCCGCCTCCGACAGCGTCACGCCGTGACCTATGAACAGCACGGGGCGCTGCGCCTTCAGGATCATGTCGAGGGCGGCGGAGATCTGGTCGGGCGAGGCACCGCTGCGCTGGGCGCCGTGGCGCCGCGCCACCGGCGGCATCTCGACATCGTCCTCCTCCTGGAAAACATTGAACGGCACGTCGACGTTCACGGGGCCGGGGCGTCCCGACAGCATGGTTGTCATCGCCTGGCGCAGGACCAGGGGAAGCATGTCGACGCGGGTCGGCTGGAAGCTGCGCTTCACCACCGGGCGGACGATGTTGGGGAAGTCCGCCTGGAAGTGCTTGTTGACCTCCTGGAACGGGCTGCGGTTGAACTGCTGGGTCGGCACGTTGGCGGTGATGGCAAGCATGGCGGAGGAATCCGACATCGCCACCTGCAGCGGCATGACGATGTTGCACGAGCCCGGGCCGCAAGAGGTCAGCGTCGCCACCGGCTCGTGGCGTACGCGGAAATAGGCGTCCGCCATGTGCGCCGCCACCTGCTCGTGGCGCGGCGAGACGAGCTTGATGCGGTCGCGGGCCTGGTAGAGGGGGTCGAGCATACCGACGTTGCCATGCCCGCAGATGCCGAACACATAGGGGATCTTGTTGGCGATCAGGTACTCGGTGATCAGCTCGGCACCCTTCATGCGCGCCATTCGCAAAGCTCCGTCATCTCGAGGTGAAGGGTTGATGATAGGCATGCCCCGGCGCGATTGTCGAACGATGGTGGAGAGTACGGTGCGGGCCAGAATGTCGCTGCGCAGGCGAGGCGCGCTGCGCCCTTCGGGTGGAGCCGCGATTCAGGTTTGCGACAGGCTGAAGTCATCCGTGCCGGTCAAATCACCTTTGCCCCCGCAGGCGCCAACGACTGGGCGTCGCGTGATCAGCAGCGCGCGGCACCAAAGCGCTTGGTGAGATCGGGCGGGACCGGTAGTCTCGCGGATCAGCAGACCGGATGACTGGCGCGGCCCGGACGGCGGCCGCGGACGGAGGAGTTGATCATGTACGGCAATGTGGTGGTGCGGCGTAGGATCGTGGTGGCGGCCCTCGCCATGGCCGGGCTGGGACTTGCGCCTCTTCCGGCGCGGGCGCAGGGCGAGCCCGTGAAGGTCGGAGAGCTCAACTCCTACAACCGGTTCGCGGCGTTCGCCGTGCCCTACCGCAACGGCATGCAGCTCGCGCAGGAGGAGATCAACGCCAAGGGCGGCGTCATGGGCGGCCGAAAGCTCGAGATCGTCTTCCGCGACGACGGCTCGACGCCGGGCGATGCGGTGCGGGTGGCCGAGGAGCTGCTGACGCGTGAGAACGTCGCCTTCCTCGCCGGCACGTTCCTCTCCAACGTCGGCCTGGCGGTGGCCGACTTCGCCAACCAGAAGAAGACGCTGTTCATCGCCACCGAGCCCCTGACCGACGCCATCACCATGGGCCAGGGCAACCGCTACACCTTCCGCGTGCGCCCCTCCACCTACATGCAGACCAAGATGCTGGTCGAGGCTGTCAAGGCCAAGGGCGTCAAGAAGTGGGCGATCGTGGCGCCCAACTACGAGTATGGCCAGTCGGCCGCGGCCAACTTCAAGAAGCTGATCAAGGCCGCCACGCCCGATGCCGAGATCGTCGGCGAGCAGTTCCCCGCGCTCGGCAAGATCGACGCCGGCGCCACCGTCGCCGCGCTCGAGAACGTCAAGCCCGATGGCATCTTCAATGTGTTGTTCGGCGCGGACCTGACGACCTTCGTGCGCGAGGGCAACACCCGCGGCCTGTTCGAGAAGCGCACCGTGGCGAGCCTGCTGACTGGCGAGCCCGAATACCTGATCCCGCTCGGCGAGGAGACGCCGGAGGGCTGGATCGTCACCGGCTACCCCTGGGACCAGATCACGGACGGCCCGCACAAGGCCTTCATCGACGCCTACCGCGCCAAGTTCAACGACACGCCGCGGCTGGGCTCGTTCCTGGGCTACTCCGTCGGCTACCTGCTGCGCGACCTCCTCAACAAGGCCGGCTCCACCGACACCGAGAAGCTGATCGCCACGCTCAAGGATTTCACCTTCACGTCGGTCGCGGGGCCCGTGACCATGCGCGCGCTCGACCAGCAGTCGACCATGGGCGCCTGGGTCGGCGAGACCACCAAGCAGGGCAAGGCCGGCACCATGAAGAACTGGAAGTACGAGGACGGCGCCAAGTACCTGTTCCCGGAAGCCGAGGTGAAGGCCGCGCGCAAGCAGTGATGTGTCATCCCGGGCCTTGTGCCCGGGATCCATCTCGCCGCTTGCTCCGGCGTTTGCGGATGGCTGGATCCCGGTGACAAGCACCGGGATGACAGCGAAGCGGTTGTGACTGCAGTCGCGGATCGATCGTTTGCCCGATCTCTCCTTCCTCTTCGTCCAGGCGCTGAACGGGCTCGCCAGCGCGTCGTCGCTGTTCATCATCTCGGCCGGGCTGACGATCGTGTTCGGGGTGACGCGCATCGTCAATTTCGCGCACGGCTCCTTCTACATGCTGGGCGCCTATTTCGGCGTCAGCATCATCCCGCGCCTGCTCGACGTCTCCTACTCCTTCCCGATGTTCATGGCCGGCGTCCTGGCAGCGGCGCTCGGCGTCGGGCTGATCGGCGTATTGATGGAGCTGACGCTGCTGCGGCGCATCTACCGGGTGCCCGAGCTGTTCCAGCTGCTCGCCACCTTCGGCGTCGTGCTCGCCGTGCAGGACCTGGTGCTCAAGGTGTGGGGGCCGCTCGACATCCTGGGTCCGCGCGCGCCGGGGCTGCGACAGGCCGTGGTCATCTTCGGACACCGCTTTCCGGCCTACGAGCTGTTCCTGATCGCCATGGGCCCGCTGGTGCTCGGTCTCCTGTGGCTATTGATGCACAAGACGCGCTACGGCGTGCTGGTGCGGGCGGCAACGCAGGACCGAGAGATGGTCAGTGCGCTGGGCGTCAACCAGGCGCTGCTGTTCACCGGCACGCTGTTCCTGGGCGCGGCGCTAGCGGGCCTTGGCGGCGCGCTGCAGACGCCCAAGCTCGCCGCCAACCCGCACATGGACCTCTCGGTCATCGCCGAGACCTTCGTGGTCACCGTGGTCGGCGGCATGGGCTCGGTGCCGGGCGCATTCCTCGCCGCGCTGCTGATCGGGCAGCTGCAGGCGTTCGGCATCCTGGTGTTTCCCAAGATCACGCTGGTGCTGGTGTTCCTGCTGATGGCGCTGGTGCTGATGGTGCGGCCGTGGGGACTGATGGGGCGGCCGGAGGCGGGCCAGGCCCGCGTGGTGCTGCCGGAGGGCATCGTGCGGCTGGTGCGCTTCGGCCGTCCGGAGCACATCATGGTCGGCGTGCTTGTCATCGTCCTGCTGGCGCTGCCGCTGTTCGGCGATGCCTACCTCGTCAAGGTCGCCATCGAGGTGCTGAGCTTCGCGCTTGCGGCCTTCAGCCTGAATTTCCTGATCGGCGTCGGCGGCATCGTCAGCTTCGGGCATGCCGCCTACTTCGGCCTCGGCGCCTACGCGGCCGGGCTGCTCGTGACCAAGCTCGGTTTCTCCATGGAGCCGGCCTTGCTCGCCGCGCCGCTGATCGCCGGGCTCGGCGCGGCGCTGTTCGGCTTCTTCGTGGTGCGGCTCTCCGGCATCTACCTCGCCATGCTCACCCTCGCCCTGGCGCAGATCGTGTACGCGGTCGCCTTCCAATGGGTGGAGCTGACCGGCGGCGACAACGGCGTGGTGGGAGTGTGGCCGTCGCCCTGGGCCGCAGGACGCACCGTCTACTACTACCTGGCGCTGGTCGTGACCGGGGCCGCAATCGTGCTGCTGCGGCAGGGCATCTACGCACCCTTCGGCTACACCCTGCGTGCCGCGCGCGACTCGACGATACGCGCCGACGCCATCGGCATAGACGTGCGCACGCATCGCTGGCTCGCCTTCACCGTGGCGGGAGCCGCGGCAGGGCTCGCCGGCGGTCTGTTCGCCTTCTCCAAGGGCTCGATCGATCCAACGCTCATCTCCATCCCGACCTCGATCGACTTCCTGGTCATGACGCTGCTCGGCGGCGTGCAGACGGTGATCGGACCACTGGTGGGTGCGGCGGCGTTCCATTCGATCCGCGACTTCGTCATGCCGCTCACCGACCACTGGCGGCTGCTGCTGGGCCTTGCCATCATCGCCATCGTGCTGGTGTTCCCGCGCGGGCTTGTGGGAGCCACCATCGAGCTGCGCGCGCGGCTCGGTGCAAGAGATCGGCCGCAGTCCACAGAGCGGGGGGCTGCGACATGAGCCTGCTGAGCGTCGAGGGCCTGCAGAAATCGTTCGGTGGCGTCGTCGCCGCCAGGGACGTGACGTTCGCCGTCGAGGCCGGCAGGCTGCTCGCGGTCATCGGCCCCAACGGCGCCGGCAAGTCGACCATCTTCAACATGGTGGGCGGCCAGCTCCTGCCCGACAGCGGACGGGTCGTGCTCGCCGGCACCGCCATCACCGGGCTTGCCCCGCGCCGCATCTGGCGCCTCGGCGTCGGCCGCACTTTCCAGGTGGCACAGACGTTCCTGTCCATGACCGTGGCCGAGAACGTGCAGATGGCGCTCATCAGCCGTAATCGCCGCACGCTCGCCTGGTGGCCGGACGCCTCTGGCCTCTATCGCGAGGAGGCGCTGGGGCTGCTGGAGCGCGTCGGCATGGACGCCAACGCCGACCGGCCCTGCAGCGAGCTTGCCTATGGCGACGTCAAGCGCGTGGAACTCGCCATCGCACTCGCCGGCGCCCCCAAGCTGCTGCTGATGGATGAGCCGACCGCCGGCATGGCACCCAAGGAGCGCGCCCAGCTCATGCAGCTCACCGCCGGCATCGCCCGCGAGCGCAGCATCGGCGTGCTCTTCACCGAGCACGACATGGACGCCGTGTTCGGTCATGCCGACGACGTCATCGTGCTGGTGCGCGGCGAGATCATCGCCTCGGGCCGCCCAGAGGAGGTGCGCGCCAACGCCCGCGTGCGCGAGGTGTATCTGGGCGGTAGCTTCGGCGAGCCGTCCGGCCTGCGCGCCGCGGCCGCCCCGGCTGGTTGAGGCGCGCCATGGCCGACGCGGCGATCCTGGAAGTCGAAGGGCTCGACGCCTCCTATGGGCAGGCGCAGATCCTGTTCGACGTGTCGCTCAACGTGGCGCGCGGCGAGACGGTCGCGCTGATGGGCCGTAACGGTGCCGGCAAGTCGACCACGCTCAAGGCCATCATGGGCCTGGTGCCCGCGCATGCCCGTGCGCTGCGCTTTGCCGGTCGCGACATCGCCGGGCACCCAAGCTACCGCATCGCGCGGCTGGGGCTCGGCTACGTGCCGGAGGAGCGGCGCATCTTCACCGACCTCACCGTCTACGAGAACCTCGAGGTCGGCGCCAAGGCCGCCGTTGCCGGGGCGAGCCGGCAGCCATGGACGGCCGAGCGGCTGTTCGCGATCTTCCCGAACCTCGCCGAGATGCGCGGCCGTCGCGCGTCCCAGATGTCGGGCGGCGAGCAGCAGATGCTCACCATTGCCCGCACGCTGATGGGCAACCCGGAGGCCGTGCTGCTGGACGAGCCTTCCGAGGGCCTGGCGCCTGTCATCGTCGAGCAGATGGCTGCTGCCGTCCTGCGCATGAAGGCGGAAGGCATCGCCGTGCTGCTGTCCGAGCAGAACCTGCATTTCGCCGCGGCCGTGGCCGACCGCACCTACATCATCGAGAAGGGTGCCATCCGCCACGAGGGCCGCATGGCCGACATCGCCGCCGACGCGGCGCTACGCGAGTCCTACCTGACGGTCTGAAAGCACCCTGGACTAGCGGACCGGCGCGACCCATGCGGTGCCCTTGTGCACCGGCTTTGCGACCTCTGGATGGATCATCTCCACCAGCATCTCCGCGCTCTCGGCGAGGCGCGGGCCGGGGCGGTTGAAATAGGCGTTGCCGTCGGCGAAATGGACGCGGCCGGTCCGGACCGTCGCAATGTCGGCCCACCCCGGCTTGGCCTCGAGCAACGGCAGCTCCTCCAGGCAGCGCGCCAGCCCGTAGCCGCACGGCGCCACCACGATCACCTCCGGATCGGCGGCGACCAAGTCCTCCCAGCGCATCCAGTCCGAATGCTTTCCCGCCTCCCCGAACAGGTTGCGTCCGCCGGCGGCCTCGATCAGCTCCGGCATCCAGTTGCCGCCCGCCATCAGCGGCTCCACCCATTCGATGAAGGCGACGCGCGGCCTGGCGCGCCCCGCCACGCGACTGCGCACTGCCTCCAGCCTCGTCCGCATCTCCGCAACCAACCGCTCCCCCGCCCCCGGCACGCGCAGGGCGCGGGCGACGCGCGCGATGTCGGCGTAGACGTCGGCGGTGGAGTTGGGACGCAGTGAGACGATGTCGACCTTCTTGCCGGTCCACGTGCAGGTGGCCGCCTCCACGTCGGAGAGACTCACCGCGCACACCTCGCAGTGGTCTTGCGTGACGATCACGTCGGGGTCGTGCGCTTTCAGCGCCTCGCCGTCGACGCGGTAGACCGAGAGCCCGTCGCGCACGATCTCGCGCACGCGCGCATCGATCTCCGCGCTCGATCCCTCCACCTTGAATTTCGCTTCCGTCAGCGCCGGCAGCGAGAGCACGTCGGCTGGAAAGTCGCACTCGTGGCTGCGCGCCACCAGCTGCTCGCGCAGGCCCAACGCGCACACGATCTCCGTCGCACTCGCGATCAGGCTGACGATGCGCTGCCCCCCTCTCCCCGCCTGCGGGGAGAGGGCTGGGGTGAGGGGCTGAGGCTGGCTCTGGCGCATGTGGCTGGCCCTCACCCTAACCCTCTCCCCATCTGCGCTGAAGGAGCGCGATGGGGAGAGGGAATCAGGTCACAGAAAACGAAGCCGTCACGGCTCACGACCTCGCCGGTCGCTACCGCGATCGCGTGGCGGAACATCGGCCCCGCACAGCAGAACGTGTGGAACTCACCGTTCTCGGCGCACGGGTCGACGCCCTCCGGCAAGTCAGCCAACAGCCCCGCATCGAAGCGCCGGCCGGCGAAGCTCTCCGGCAGCTTCCTCGGATCGACACAGGTGACGCGGGCCTCGAGCCCGCCCGCGATCATCTCGCGTGCCAGGTCGGCGGTCGGAATGCCCCACAGCGGGAACAGCGGGGCGATGCCGGTGCCGGCGAGCTTGCCCTCGCGGTAGCGGCGGATGTCCTCCAGGAACAGATCGCCGAACGCCATGGCCTCAATGCCCGCCGCAGCCTGCTCGGCCACGAACGCGCCCATGATGCGCTCGTACTCCGCGTTCGGGCAGGGGTAGGGGATTTCCAGCACATGCAGGGGAAGGCCCGCCGCCCGCGCCTGCGCCTCCAGCAGCTCGCGCCGCACGCCGTGCATGGCGACCCGGTCGAAGGCGGCGTTCACGGTTGTCACCAGCCCAACCACGTCGATATCGGGCCGCTGCCGCAGCCTGTAGAGTGACCAGCCCGAGTCCTTGCCCGTGCTCCAGCTGAGGAGAGTTCGCATAACCGGCACGATGATCCAGGCGTTGACGCGAAAGCGGGCCGCTGCCAATGCTCGTCCTTACACCAAGGGGCGGAAACGACCAACAGAGAGCCACGGGCCATGGGGAGCGACAATCCGATTGCCGAGACCACGCGGCGAATCCTCACCGACCTCGCCGATCCGCAAGCGATCAACAAGGCGGGCGACGGCTGGAAGGCTCCCGCCTGGAGCGCGCTCGAGCAGGCGGGGCTGACGCTCGCCTGGGTGCCCGAGGACCTGGGCGGCTCCGGTGCCGATCTCGCCGACGGCTTTGCCGTGCTGCGCGAGGCCGGGCGCTTCGCGCTTGCTGTACCGCTGGCGGAGACGCTGCTGGCGGGCTGGCTGCTCGCCCGTGCCGGCATCCCCGTGCCCAACGGCGCCATGACCTGCGCGCCGGCGCGCGATGGCGACCGCGTCACGCTGGCCGCCAACGGCACGCTCTCGGGCGCGCTCCGTTCGGTGCCGTTCGCCAAGGACGCCAAGCATCTGGCGTTGCTCGCGCGTCGCGACGGCGGCCTTGCCGTTGCTCTCGTCGAGGCCTCGCAGGCCCGCATCGCCGATCACGAGGGCATCGGCGGCGATCCCCTCAACGCGGTGCGCCTCGAAGGCGCGCGTCCCGTTGCCGTCAAGGACGCCCCGGCCGGCCTCGACGAGCAGGCGCTGCTGCTGATGGGCGCCGCCGTGCGCTCCATGCAAATGGCGGGCGCGCTCGAGGCCATCCTCGATCTCTCGGTCGCCTACGCCAACGAGCGCGTTGCCTTCGAACGCCCGATCGCCAAGTTCCAGGCCGTGCAGCACAACCTCGCGCGCCTCGCCGGCGAGACGGCGGTCGCAATCGCCGCCGCCACCTCGGCCGCGGACACGATCGCCAACGCGTCCCCCTCCCCCTTGTGGGGAGGGGTTAGGGGTGGGGGGCATCCCGCCGATCACGGCTCTGCAATCCCCCCCTCCCTGTCCCTCCCCCACAAGGGGGGAGGGGACGACGAAGCCGTGTTCCTCGAGGCCGCCTCGGCCAAGATTCGCGTCGGCGAGGCCGCCACCGAGGGCGCGGCGATCGCCCACCAGGTGCTCGGCGCCATCGGCTTCACCCAGGAGCACACTCTGCACCGTTTCACGCGGCGCCTGTGGGGCTGGCGCGACGACTTCGGCAGCGAAAGCGTCTGGGCGGTGAAGCTCGGCAACCTGGTCGCGGCCAAGGGTGCCGACGGACTGTGGCCCATGCTGGCGGAGCGGTGAGGAGAGACCCATGGCAACCGAGCTGACATTCGACCCCGTCCGCCTTCCCCCCGAGTGCGTCGCGCTGCGCAAGGAGGTTCGCGCCTTCCTCGCCGAGGAGACCGCCGCCGGCACGCTCAACGCCAACATCGGCGGCGGCATCGACGGCGCCTTCAGCGCCGAGTTCAGCCGCAAGGTCGGCGCCAAGGGCTGGATCGGCATGACCTGGCCCAAGAAATACGGCGGCCACGAGCGCACGTTCCTGGAGCGCTACGTCGTCACCGAGGAATTCCGCGTCGCCAACGCACCTGTGCGGCTGCACTTCGTCGCCGACCGCCAGAGCGGACCCGTCATCCTCAGGTACGGCAGCGACCGCGTGAAGGCCGACATCCTGCCGCGCATCTGCAAGGGCGAGGTGTGCTTCGCCATCGGCATGAGCGAGCCCAACTCGGGCTCCGACCTGTTCGCCGCCAAGACCAAGGCCACCAAGACCAGCGGCGGCTGGCTCATCAACGGCACCAAGATCTGGACCAGCAGCGCGCATCACGCCAACTACCTGATCGGCCTCTTCCGCACCTCGCAGCCGACCAAGGAGAACCGCCGCCACGGGCTGACCCAGTTCGTCGTCGACATGAGGACGCCGGGCATCCAGGTCAACCCCGTCTACCAGATGACCGGCCAGCACGACTTCAACGAGGTCGTGTTCCAGGACGCCTTCATGCCCGACGACTGCGTGGTCGGCGAGATCGACGGCGCCTGGAAGCAGGCAACGAGCGAGCTTGCATATGAGCGCAGCGGGCCTGAGCGGTTCCTCGAGACCTTCTACGTGCTGACCGAGCTCGCCCGCGCGCTGGGCGAGAAGCCCGACACCCGCGGCGCCGAGGGGCTCGGACGGCTGGTGGCGCAGGTGCATGCGCTGCGGCGCATGTCGGTGTCGGTCGCCGGCATGCTGCATGCGGGCAAGGAGCCTGTCGTGGAGGCGGCCATCGTCAAGGACGTCGGCACCATCTGGGAGCAGAAGCTGCCGCACAAGGCGCGCGATCTCGCGGCGTTCGTCGAGGAGGGCTCGGCCAACCGGGCGACCTTCGAGGAGCAGATGACCTACGCCACCATGATCGCGCCCAAGCTCACCATCCAGGGCGGCACCACCGAGGTCCTGCGCGGCATCATCGCCCGCGGTCTGGGGCTGAGGTAAGCGGCGAGGCCGTTGGGCAGGCCTCAGGCGGCAACGCCGACCGCACCATTCTCGAGGGCGGCCGACGCGTTCGCCTCCTCGCGCAGCTTCCGGATCGTGGCCGCGCAGCCCCCGCAGCGCGCGCGGCAGCGCAGGCCCGCGTAGACCTCCTTGACGGTCGGCGGGCGATTCGTGGTCGCCGACGCGATGGCATGGAGGACCTGCTGGTCCGTCAGAATGTTGCAGGAGCATACGATCACGGCGGCGTTCTCCACCCGGAGATTGATTCGTTGCGTGAGATGATGCCCGAACTCGTGCATCCGGACTGTTCCGGACGGGACACGCCGCAGTGCAAAATCCTCATGGGATCAGCGGGCTACGCCGCGATCTGATTGATGCGCTGCAGCAAGTAGGGCGCAATAAGCGCAGCGCATTGCGCCGTTGCACCCTCTCGGTCGAGCCCGCACATCGGCGCAATACGGCTTCGCCTATTGCGCCCTACCGGGTCGCAGTCGCGCTGGGTCGAATGGAGCAAGGTCGACCGTGCGAGCCGCACCATCGAGGATCAGCTCCGCCATCGCCTCGCCGGTGGCCGGCGCGTTGAGGATGCCCCAGACGCTGTGGCCGGTGGCGAGGTAGGCGCCCTCGACGCCGGCGACCGGACCGATCAGCGGCAGGCCGTCGCGCGTCACGGGACGATGGCAGGCTTGCGCGGCGAGCACCTTCGCCGAGCCGAGCGCCGGCGACAGCCGCCTGCACATGGCCGCAAGCCGCTCGATGGCGCCGGGATCGGGCGCCACGTTCGCCGGATCGACCGGCAACGGGCTCTCGCTCGAGATGGCGCACACATAGGTCGTGCCGTCGGCGCGCGGGAACACCTCGGGTGAATGCACCTCACCGTCCTGCTCCTGGTACTCCAGGAACAGGGCTTCGGCCGGCACCTCCGCGCCCGTCTCGAAGACGAGGCTGTGGCCCTTGAGGCCGAACACCGGCGGCATCGGCAGCCACCGCGTCGCCAGGATCGACCACGGCCCCATGGCGATCACCACCGCGTCGCCCTCGATGGTCTTTCCGTCGACCTCGACGCCGGCGACTGGCCCGTCGGGACCGCGGCGGATCAGGCCGGTAACCTCGCCCATCTGCAGCCGCGCGCCGTTCGCCTCCGCCTTCCTCATCATCGCCCTCGTGAACAGACCTGGGTGGACCTGCGCCGTCGTCGCCTGCGAGCCGAGGCGCCGTGCGACATTCACATCGGCCGCCAGCCAGGCAAGATCGTTCTTGCGTGCCCCGCGCTGCCCGGCGGCATCGCTCGTAGACCAGCCACCATAGGTGTCCATGCGGCGGTAGCCCCAGTCGGCATCGATGGTCTCGACGAGACTCGCGTGCAGCGCAAAGCTGCGGCGCGCCAGCGCCTCAATGGGCGTGCCGTCGCACCAGTCGAGCGCCAGGAAGCCGCCCGACTTGCCTGAAGCCGCGCAGGCGACGCCCGTGCGCTCGATCACCACGACCTCGGCGCCCCTGCGGGCGAGGAAGTAGGCGACCGACGCGCCGATGACACCGCCGCCGCAGATCAGCACGCGCATGGGTCCGCTCGATGCTCCGCTCTGTCGCCAGGATGGCAAGCGCTAGACTACGGCGGATGCGGCCGTGTCGGGAAGATGCGCCTTCCAGCGCACAAGCGCCGCCCGGCCCGCGTCGGTCAGCGCATACACGCCGCGCTCGACCCTCACGAACCAGCCATAGACGTTGCCGAGCAGGATCTTGGGCGCATCCGGGATGCCGGCCTTCAGGTCGCGCGGTCGCCCCGGCGCTGCGGCGAGCGCGGCCGCGCACGCCAATGCCTGCTGGCGATAGGCCGTCATGATGGGCTGGCGCGTGCTGCCGCCGGCCGCGGGATCGCCGCGGCGGCGGCGGTGCTCCTCGACAATGCGCGAGCGGCGCTTGCCATCGCGCCGCGGCCGCCACGGCACCGGTTCGACAATCACCTCGACCTTGCCCGACGCGAACACCGCGAGCAGCCCGAACCCCAGGTAGCGGCACAGCTTCTTGACGCGCGGATCGCCCTCCCGGCCGCGCCCACGACGCGACGCGCGGACCGCCAGCCACACCTCGTCGCAGGCGGCCGTGCGGTCGACGGCCTGCAGCACCAGGTCGAGCGTGAAGGAGAGCTTGAGCTCGCCGATCACCACCGCCTGCGGCGAGCCGCCATCGAGCGCCACCAGGTCGCAGCCGCACACCTCGCCCTTCACCTCGAAGCCCAGCTTTTCGAGGAAGCGCTTGACCGGCAGATAGAGGCTCGATTCCAATGATCCCCTCGCCCGATGCAAATGCCGTTGCGGCGATTCGGGCACTGGAGGCAAGCATGGGCAGCCCGGTTGATCTCTCCGGACGCGTGGCGCTGGTGACGGGTGCCTCCCGGGGCATCGGCAAGGCGATCGCCCTGGCGCTCGCCGCCGCCGGTGCCGACGTCGCCGTCAACTGTCGAGAGCGCACGAGTGACGCCCAGGGCGTCGCCGATGCCGCACGGGCCTTGGGCCGCCGGTCCATCGTCGCGCGCGCCGACGTCTCGAGCGGCGGCGAGGTGGCGACCATGCTGAAAGCCGTCGAGAGCGGGCTCGGACCCATCGACGTGCTCGTCAACAATGCCGGCGTTGCGCTGCGCCGCGGCCTCGACGACCTCACCGAGGCCGATTTCGACCGCACCGTCGCCGTCAACCTCAAGTCGGCGTTCCTGTGCACGCAAGGGGTGCTGCCGCGCATGCGCGCGCGCCGCTGGGGCCGCATCGTCAACATCTCGTCGGGGGCGGCGCGCGGCGCCGGCATCGTCGGCGTGCACTACAACGCCTCCAAGGCCGGCATGGAGGGGCTCACCCGCGGCTACGCGGCGCGCCTGGTGAAAGAGGGCATCACGGTCAATGCCGTGGCGCCGTCGCTGATCGAGACGGAGATGGTCACCGCGCCCGCCGAGACCGCAGCCCGGGTGCCGCTCGGTCGCCTCGGCCTGCCGGCGGAAGTGGCGCAGGCCGTGCTGATGGTGATCGGCAACGCCTACATGACCGGCCAAACCATCCCGGTGAACGGCGGCCTGCACTTCAATTAATACTTGCTGCCCTCGAGACGGCGGAACAGCGCCTGGGCGTCATCGACGTCGCCCGTCAGGCACGCATGATAGATGCGTTGCGCCTTGCGTCGCTCGGCCGCCAGCCGCTCAGGCGGCATGGAGGCGTAGGCGCCGCTGCTGAGCTTGTCGAGGTAGCTCTTGTGCGCCTCGTTGCAGCTGATCTTGTTCTGCGCGGACGCCGCTGCCGCCATCAGGCCCAATACGATCGTGCTGGTGAGAGCCGACCTTAGCATGAGGCGCCTCTGGCTCAGCGCTCGCTCCGGCGGCGCTCTCGATAAGGGCTAGCCAGTATGGGTATCAAATGCTGAACGCACGGTTGCGGGGCGAGCCCGCCGGCAAACAAGGCGTGGGCTCCCCCTGTCTCGAGAAGCCCACGCAAACGCATGAAGACCGCAGGCTCGATGAGCCCGCGCTCTTTCAGAACTTCATCTTGTCGAGCCTGTCGAACAGGGCCTTGGCATCGAGTTCGTCGCCGGCCTGGCACGCATCGTAGGCGCGCAGGGCCAGGCGGCTCACGCCAGCCAACTGCTCCGGCGAGATCTTGGCATACTTCTCACGGTCGAGCTTCTCAAAGAAGCCCTTGTAGGCCTTGCCGCAGTCCATCTTGCCCTGGGCAATCGCGAGCCCACCGGGGACGGCGAACACGGCAAGAGCAACAAAGGCAGTTGCGAGACGCTTCATGATTAGTCTCCCTATCCTTCAGCCGCGCCGGAACTCCCGCCGCCAGCTGCATGCAGATACGAGACAGGCCCGATTATGGTTTCACAACGCAAGCGAAAAAGTTCGGAAATCCGAATCCGGACGACACAGAAGAGTCACAATCCCTGCGTGCAACGCAATTCCATGCTCTCGGCATCCGTGGCGTCGTGCAACGCCCGAGTCGCCGGCGCCCTTTCCGGGCTCTTCCGCCGGACTACGGGCTGACATGCGCAAGGAGGGGACTCTCGTCATTGATTTTTTTGGCTTTCGTCGATAGAGGCCAGTGTCCCCAGGCGCCACGACCGGTGTTCCTGCTGCGCCGGCCCGTCCCCAACCCAGTCCCGCAAAGGACCCCCATGGCCGAACCGCTCCCCCTCCGGACCAGCATGACGTTCGCCTATGGCGAGCCGCGCGAGCTCAGCCCCGGCGTTGCTCGGATGGTCGCCAAC
>Ga0247829_10000202_pt1 | contig 19974 bp, 15 predicted proteins | sample 12C_Control_Day4_FD_207765 | JGI IMG/M metagenome (GOLD analysis project Ga0247829, IMG submission 207765) | Soil microbial communities from agricultural site in Penn Yan, New York, United States - 12C_Control_Day4 | ecosystem: Environmental > Terrestrial > Soil > Agricultural land | place... | reverse complement strand
CTCGGCGGCGATGTCGACGAGGTCGGTGATCTCCTCGTCGGAGAACCCGGCCAGGCGACGGAAGTTCCGGGCCAGGTGCACCGGGTTCTCGTCCTGCTCGCCCCGGAAGCCCCCGAAGCTGAACACTTTGTCGACCGCTCGCTGGAACTCCAGCGCCTGCTGCTGGCGCTCGGGGTCGCTGGCCGTGAGCCGCCGCAGCCAGTCCGAGCCCATCTTCACGTGGGTGACCTCGTCGGCCAGCATCCAGTCCTCGGCGAAGGCGAGGACCGGATCGGTCAGGGTCTGCCCGAAGTCCCGCATCGTCTTGAACACGTCGATGGCCAGCCCCTCGAGCGCCCGGTTGACGCCGGTGAGCCGGAGCACGGGATCCGGGTTGCAGGCCGCCTCGTAGAGCAGCGTCTGCTCGGCGAACTCCCCGATGGTGGAGCCCATGTGGTCCGACAGCTTGCAGGAGATCTCGACGTGACGGGCCTCGTCCCAGCACTGGCGGGCCATGTCGAGCTTGAGGGCAAACGGGGCGTCGTCCCGTCCGTCACCGGTCTCGAAGTCCCAACAGGTCCGGCCGGCGCCCTCTAGCGCCTGGATCTCACCGACGAAGATGCCGTGCATGAGCGACCGGGCGTTCTCGCTGGCGTTCTCGAAGGTCGGCGCCAGCGTGTTGATGCGCGCCTTGGGGCTGGCGTTGCGAGGGTCCAGGATGACCTCTTCCACGCTCATGTGGACGAAGCGCTCGTCCCTGGCCAGCTCGGTCACCGGCAGCATCCGCTTCACGTCGAGCTCCCTCTCTCCCCGTTTGCGTCGAATGGGCCTGGACGGCGTCGACCGTGTCCGGGCGCTGAGACTACCGGGGCGGTGCGTGGTGCGCGGGTTCGTACGACCACAGCTCCGACGTCATCGCCAGCGGTTTGGGCCGCTCCTCGGCCTCGCCCTCTGGCGCGCCCTCGGCCGGCGGGTGCGCAGCCGGGCCTTGGTGGCCGTGACCGAATGCCGGTGAGGCAACCCACGCATCGAAAGCGGCCTCGTCCCGCCAGCGGGTGACGACCAGCCAGGTGGTGCGGTCGTCGGTGGGGCGGAGGAGCTCGAAGCCCTCGAACCCGTCCTGCGTGTCGACGGCCCCGGCCCGGGCTGCGAACCGCCGGCCGAGCTCGTCGCCCGATTCGGGGGGAACGGTGATGGCGTTGATCTTGATGATCGTCACGCCTGCGACCGTAGCGAGACCACCCCACCCGGAGCACACTCGAAAGTCGCAGTTCCCCGGTCGTGTGCGCGCCCGCCGAGGGAAGTCAGAGGAATTTCGCGCTGTTCGCGGCGCGATCGGCTCAGAACTCTCCCTCGAGGCGACAAACCGGGACAGCCGCCGGGCTCACAGCGCGGCCGACAGGACCTCTGCGACGGTGTCCTCGTCCCAGGAGATGGCGGGTTGGAGGGCCTGGGAGAGGCGGGCGACGGCGTCGATGTCGGACTGCTCGACGCCGAGCGTGGCCAGGCGCGACGGCAGGCCCAGGCGCTCCACCAGCTCCGAGACCGTCGCCGCGAGGTCGTCCGCGCCCATGGCCCCGATCGCCTGGGCCAGTTGGTCCATCCCCGGCCCGCCGGTCCGGGCCACGGTGTGGGGCAGGAGCATCGCCGAGATCACCCCGTGAGGCGCGCCCGTCCGACCCCCGACCAGTTGGGTCACGATCTGGTGCGGGCCGGGCCCGGTTCGCTGCAGCACCCGGGCGGCCAGCGCCGCGCTCTCCATCAGGTCCGCCCGCAGGACGTCATCGTCGGGCGCGTCCACGACGAGTGGTAGGACGCCGGCGATGCGGGGAGCGGCCGTCATGGCCAGCACCTCGGCCTCGGCGCCAACGGGACGCCGGACCCCCTCGATGGCTGCGGCGAGCGCGTCCATACCGGTCCCGGCGACCGTGGCCGGCCCGAGGTCGGCCGTCAGATCAGGATCGAACACGACGGCGCTCGGCGCGCAGGTGGGGCTGCCGGCCCGACCCTTCGTGCGGGTGTGGAGGTCCGTCATGGTGAACTCGCCCGACAGCACGCTCGGCGAGTACGTCGTCGGCAACGCGACATGGACGAGCGCGGCCCGGTCGAGCACGCTGCGCCCCGGCACACCCGCCTGCTGTTCGGTGAAGAAGGCGACGGCCTTGCCGCAGTCGACCACCGCGCCGCCGCCGAAGGTCACGATCCCGTCGGCACCCCCTCCCTGGACGGCCGTGTGGGCGGAACGAACGGAGTCGACGGGCAGGTGCGGTTCCACACCGGCGAACGTGGACGCCAGGGCCCGCCCGGCGAGACGGACCAGGCGCGCACCATCGTCAGACGCGGCGCGGCCGGAGCTCGTGATGAGCACCACCCGTCGCAGGCCGAGCTCTCTCAGCAGCGTCGGCAGGTCGGCCAGCGCGCCCGAACCGAACCGCAGTCGCTGGGCGACGTCGTCCTGGCTCCACGCTCGCGCGCTCACGCCCCCATCCTGGCCGTCAGCGGATGAGCGTGTCGGCTTCGTGCCCGCCCTCGACCACGTGCAGCCGATCGTCGACGACGTCGACGATCGTGATCGAGCAGTTGTCGAGGGCACGCAGCAGCAGCCGGTCATCGCCCGTCGCCGCCCCGATGGCGGCGTTGATGGCGACGAAGTGGGACACCACGACCGTCGTCGCCGGGCAACCCAGGAGGAAGCCGACCACCCCATCGCGGTAGGCCACGTAGCGCGGCCCCAGATCGGCCCACCGCCCGGTCATGGCCTCCCGGAGCCAGGGAACTCGCTCCCCCACGGGCACTCCTTCCGGCGACGGGATCTCGGCCACGCCGGCCTCGATCCGCACCTCGGTGCCCCAGCGGGCGGCCAGCGGCGCCGCGGTCTGGCGGCAACGGCGCAGCGGGCTCGCCACGACCGGTGCGCCACCGGGGATCCGAGCGTCGAGCTCGTCCGCGACCTGCTGGGCCTGCTGCTGTCCCCAGTCGTCGAGCGGCGGATCGGGATCGTCGTCCCAGCCCGCGGCGGCGCGGCCGTGGCGGACGAGGTACAGCCGGACGCCGGACTCGGCCGACTCGCCAAACTCAGCGGGCGGGGGGTTCAGGAGAACGGCCCGCCTGGCCGGGGCCCGGCCGCCTCTACCCCCGGCTCGATGTACCACTCCGTACCGAAGGTCTGGGCGAACACCTCCTCGGGCATCTCCAGGAAGAAGCCGATGTCGGTGACCTGGCTGCGGTGGGCCGCCATGGCGGTGCGCTTCTGCGCCAGGTAGGTCGACACGTCGACCGACCACGTGATGTCGGCCTCGGCTGTCCCGAACGGGTTGCCGTCGTCCGCGGGGCCGTCCGGGTCGAACTCCTCGCCATCGACGTCCATCGACACTCCCTGCTCCCTGGCGGCGGCGATGAGGCGCGCCAAGTAGTCCCGGTTCATGGTCGCTTCCAGCACGCGCGGCGTCGCCGCCAGCTCGGCCGCCCGGTGACCGACGTGGTGCACCTTGATGTGGTCGGGATGGCCGTAGTTGCCGTGCCAGTCGTACGTCGTGACCACGTCCGCCTGTTCTTCGCGGAGGACCTCGGCCAGCCGCCCGGCCGCCTCGTCGACATCGGCCTGCAGAAACGAGTCCGGGTCGGCGTTCTGCTCCCAGCCGGTCATTCCCGAGTCCGTGTATCCCAGCCAGACGATGCGATCGATGCCGAGCGCGGCGGCCGACACTGCCGTTTCCGTGCGCCGTCGCTCGACCAGCGTTTCACCCGGGCCCAGATCCTCGGGGACCTCGCCGTGGTCGCCGTTCGTGGCCACGACGAGGACGACCCGGTGACCTTCGGCCTTCGCCTTGGCGATGGTGCCCGCGGTGGAGGTGGTCTCGTCGTCCGGATGCGCGTGGAAGCAGACCAGGGTGCCCACGACTAGCGCGCCGCCCCGGACTCGAGGAGGTGGTCGACGCGCGCCTCCTCCAACCCCCAGTCGAGCAGGACCTCGCGGGTGTGCTGGCCGGGATGCGCAGGCGGGCTGCCGATCTCGGGGACGGTCCGGCTGAAGCGCGGGGCGGGTGCCGGTTGCGCCACCCCCGCGACCTCGACGAACGTCTGTCGCTCCACGTTGTGAGGGTGCTCGGCGGCCTCGCTCATGGTCAGGACCGGCGCGAAGCACACGTCGGTCCCCTCCATCAGCTCGCACCACTCGTCACGCGTCCTCGTCAAGAACACCTGCTTTAAGCGAGCCTTGAGCGCGGGCCAGCTCGCCCGGTCCATCTGCGGCGCGAACTCGGGCGCCCCGTCGAGCCCGGTGAGCCGCAGCAGCTCGGCGTAGAACTGCGGCTCGATGGAGCCGATCGACACGTAGCCCTCGTCCTTGCAGCGGTACACGTCGTAGAAGTGGGCGCCGGTGTCCAGCAGGTTCTCCCCGCGCCGCGTCTCGTCGAACAACCCGATGCTCCGCATGGCCCAGAACATGGTCATCAGCACGGCCGAGCCGTCGACCATGGCGGCGTCGACCACCTGACCCTGACCGCTCCGCTGCGCCTCGAGGAGCGCGCACACGACGCCGTAGGCGAGCAGCATGCCACCACCGCCGAAGTCGCCGACCATGTTGAGCGGTGGCGTCGGCGGCTCGCCTTGGCGACCGAAGTGGGCGAGGGCGCCGGCCAGCGAGATGTAGTTGATGTCGTGACCGGCCGCCGAGGCGTACGGCCCCTCCTGTCCCCACCCGGTCATGCGCCCGAAGACCAGCCGGGGGTTGCGGGCCAGGCAGACGGCCGGACCCAACCCGAGCCGTTCCATCACCCCCGGGCGGAATCCCTCGAGCAGGGCGTCGGCGTTCTCGACCAGGGTGAGCACGGCCTCGACAGCGTCGGGGTTCTTCAGGTCGAGGGCCAGGTTGCGTCGACCCCGCTGGAGGACGTCCCACGCCGGGCGCTCGGGCGGAGCGGCGGGCACGGCCTGCGCCCGCTCGACCCGGATGACCTCGGCTCCCATGTCGGCGAGCATCATGGCGGCGAAGGGCCCGGGCCCGATGCCGGCCAGCTCGATGATGCGGACGCCCTGCAGTGGCCCTGCCATGGTTCCCGCCGTTCAGTCGACGCCGGCGACCATGGCCGACTCGTCCCCGGCCCGGCCAGCCGCAGCGTCGAGGGCAGTGGCCGTGAAGCCGAGGATGGCCCCGGTCAGCAGCGGCCAGAGCGGCACCGGCAGATCGTGACCCATGTCCGCCACCATCAGCAGACTGGCCCCCGGGACGAGCTCGGCTGTGCGCTCGCCGCCGCCGGGGGTGATCAGTGTGTCGTCGAGACCATGGATGACCAGGGTTGGCGCGGTGATGGTCGGGAGGGTGTCGGTCCGGGGGCCGGACGCGTAGATGGCGGCGAGCTGCCGCGGCGCGCCCTCCGGGTAGAAGCGGCGGTCATAGCTGCGGCCGTAGCTGTCCTGGGCCCGCGCCAGGTCGAACCACCGGCGCGACGACCACACCGCGCTCCCGGCGGCCGAGGCGACGACGCCGTCGCGGTCGGGCGGTGGCGGGGTCACGAGCACGGTCATGGCTTCGGGCGTCGCCTGGCCGTACTCCAGCTCACCGGTCATCGACATGACCGAGATGAGCGAGGCGACGCGGGTCGGGTGCTCGATGGCCACCGTCTGGGCGATCATCCCGCCCATCGACGCGCCGACTACGTGGGCGCGCTCGACACCGAGGTGGTCGAGCAGTCCCACGGCGTCCGCGGCCATGTCGGACAACGTGTACGGCACCTCGGGCAAGGGTTGATCGGTCATCGCTGCCGTCATGACCTGGCCGAGGTCGACCTCCACGCCGTCGAGCGTGGTCGACAACCCGCTGTCCCGGTTGTCGAAGCGGATGACGTAGCGCCCACCGTCGGCCAGACGCCGGCAGAACTCCTCGTCCCAGCTGATCATCTGAGCGGTGAACCCCATGACGAGGAGGAGGGCAGGATCCTCGTCGGACCCGAAGGTGTCGTACTCGATCTCGATCCCGTTCGGGAGTGCTGCTCTGGGCATGGGCCAGAGTGTCACCGCCCGTCCGGCGGGCCGTCAATCCAGCCCGTGTACGGTCCCGCGTCATGACTGCATACGGGGTGCACGCCGGCCTGCAGAACACCACCGCGGAGGACCTGCGCGGCCTGTGGCGCCACATCGAGAGCCTGGGTTTCGACTGGATCTCGATCTGGGACCACTTCTATTCGGCCACCCTCGGCGACGGGGCCGACAGCCTGGAAGCGGTGGCGATGCACACCGCGCTGGCGTGCGACACCGAGCGCGTCCGCTGCGGCTCGCTCGTCTACAGCGTCGGCTACCGCCATCCCGCCGTGCTGGCCAACGCCATCTGCACCATCGATCACCTCTCGGGCGGCCGGGCCGACCTCGGTCTCGGCGCCGGGTGGAGCCAGATCGAGTACGACGCCTACGGCATCCCGTTCCCGCCGGTACGGGTCCGGATGGACCAACTGGAGGAGGCGATCCAGTGCGTTCGGGGGCTGTTGCGCGACGAGGTCACCACGTTCGAGGGCCAGTGGTTCCAGCTTCACGAGGCCCGTTGCGAGCCGAAGCCCGTGCAGGCCGAGCTGCCGATCTGGATCGGCGGCTCGGGTGAGCGGCGGACGCTCCGTATCGCCGCCCAGTGGGCCGACGGGTGGAACGTCCCCTTCGTGGGGCCAGACACCTTCGCCCGCAAACGCGACGTGCTCCACGCCCACTGCGCCGACGTCGGCCGGGACCCGGCCGAGATCCGGGTGGCGGTCAACCTGGGCCTGGCGTGGGACGACGACAGCCTGCGCCAGCAGTTCGGCGGGCTGGCCGAATTCGTGCGTCCCGGCGTCCTCATGGGGTCCGACGAGCAGGTGCTGGAACGGGTCTCGGAGTACGTCGACGCGGGCGCCGATCAGGTCAACCTGGCGCTGCGGACGCCCTTCGACAGGGACGCCTTGACTCGGTTCGCGACCGCCCTCGGGCACAGCTGACCGTCGCTGCCGGTGGTCGGCGCGGCATCGAGCGTGCTCGCCGACCTGGGCAAACGTCCGCGGCCCGGCTCGGGACTGGTCCCTGTGACCTCCGGCGGGGCCGGAGTTCGCTACCGTCCGGTCTGCAGGGTGCGCGGACACCCGGCAGCAGCGTCGAGGGGCGGCCGGCGGACATGGCCCTCCTCGCACAACACGGCGGAAGGAGTGCCATCACCATGGCTCTCGCACTCATGCTCGGCGCGGCGCTCGCGCTCGTGGTCGTCCTGGCCTGGCTGGCCAGCGGCCTCAGGGTCGTGCGCGCGGAGCACCGGGCGGTCATCGAGCGGTTCGGGCGCTACCGCCGGACCGCCGGGCCGGGACTCACACTCACGTGGCGCTTCCTGGACGTCCTCCACATTATCGACCAGCGGGAGATCGTCCAGGACGTCACCGTCGACGCGATGACCGCCGACGACATCGCGATCACCCTCGAGGTGGCGGTGTTCTATGCCTGCACGGATCCCCGGCGCTACCTGTACGACATCTCGGACTTCCCGGTGGCGCTGAGCCGGCTGGTGGAGACCCACCTGCGGGGCCTCATCCGGGAGCAGACCCTCGAGGCTGCGCTGGCCGGGATCGACCGCATCGGTCAGGTCCTGCTTCGCAGCGTGGCCGAGGTGGCCGAGACGTGGGGAGCGTGCGCGACACGGGTGGACCTCGTGCGGGTCGAGCTGCCCCGCGAGCTGAACGAGGCCATGGCGGCACGCGCCGCGGCCGAGCAGCGGACGGAGGCGCGCCTGGCCGAGGAGCGCGGCGTCATCCTCGCCGACGCCCTGCGGGCCGAGGCGGAGCACCAGGCCCGCCTGCGCCGCGCCGAGCTCCGTCAGACCTTGCTGCTCATGGAGGCCGAGCGGGAGGCGGAGGCGTTGCGGATGGCCGCCGACGCCGAGCGATACCACCAGGAGACGATGGCCCGGGCCCAGGCCACGGCGATCCGCATCGTCAGCGCGGCAATCCCCCCGCCCGCTCTCGGCCCCGCCACGGGCTGTGATGTCGGAGGCGAGATCGAGGCCGAGTCCGAGGAGATGCCGGTCCGCTCGTCCTGAGCGGGGCCCGCTACGGCTCCGGGGTGAAGCGAAGCGGCAGGTGCTGCGGGCCCCAGATGCCGAACGTGTCCGGCTTCCACGTGACCTCGCCGTCGACGGCCAGATCACGGAGGCGCCGGGCCAGGATGGGCAGTGCCTCCTGCAACTCGGCCCGGGCCAGGGAAGCGCCGAGGCAGTAGTGGATGCCGCTGCCGAACGTGAGCTGCGGCGCCCCGGCCGACGGCTTCGTGATGTCGAAGGTTTCTGGTTCGTCGAACGCGCCGGGGTCGAAGTTGGCCGCCGCGAAGCTCGGGAACACGAACGTGCCCGCCGGGAAGAGCACGTCCCGGTACATGATGTCCTCCGACGCGTAGCGCGCCGTCCCGCGGATGGCGCCCATGTAGCGCATCGACTCCTCGACCGCCCGCGTCGCCAGGTCCGGCTTCTCCCCCAGGAGCGCCCACTGGTCCGGATGGCGGGCGAACAGCGCGACCGTGCACCCCAGTTGATTGCGGGTGGTGTCGGTGCCACCGACGATCACCGCCTCGACCATCGACACCAGCTCGGCGTGGTTCAGCCGGTCGCCTTCCTCCTCGGCCGCGATGAGGGCGGTGAGCAGGTCGTCGGCCGGGCGGTGGCGCCGTTCCTCGATCAGCGCGCTGACGTACTCGTCCAGCTCGTCCTGGGTCCTCATGATGATGGGGGCGTCCTCGCGGACGTTGCCGTTGAAGACCCGCAACAGATCGGAGGCCCACACGCTGAAGCGCTTCCAGTCCTCCTTGGGCGCGCCCAGGAGCTCGCAGATGATCGGGATGGGGTACGGCTCGCAGACGTCGGCCACCAGGTCGCAGTGGCCCTGCGCTGCGAAGGCGTCGACCAGCTCGTTGACGACCTCGCGCATGAACGGCCGCAACCGGTCGGCGGCCTTCGGGGTGAACGCCGGAGCGACCAGGCGCCGGAGCCGGCTGTGGTCCTCGCCCTCCGTGCTGAGGATGGACGGCCGCTCGTTGCCGCGGCGCATGAACTCGGGATCAGTGATCCCCTCGAGCTGGGCCACCAGGCCGGCGGCGGAGAAGAACCGGCGCTCGCGCAGCACGGCCACGCAGTCCTCGTAGCGCGTGAGGACGAAGCCGAACTCGTTGCGCACGACCCAGGTGGTGGCCCGGTGCTCGTTGAGAAAGGCCCGGGCCGTTTCCCGGTCGGACGTGTCCGAGATGGACGGGAGATCGAGCTCGAGGACGCTGGTGGTCACGTCCGCACAGTACCGCCGGTGGGTCATACAGTTGCCGGGGCACGACCTGGGGGTTCCATGGCCGACCGCATGCAGTCCTACGCGCACGGGGCGTCCGATGTCAGCCTGATCGGCCAGACTGTCGGCGACAACCTCGCCGCGACGGCTGCCCGCTTCCCGGACCGGGAGGCGCTCGTCGTCCCTTTCCAGGGCGTCCGGCTCACCTACGCGCGGCTCGATTCCGCGGTCGACGAGCTGGCACGGGCGCTCATGGCCGCTGGGATCGAGACCGGGGACCGGGTGGGCATCTGGAGCCCGAACAACGCCGAGTGGGTCGCGGTGCAGTACGCGACGGCGCGGATGGGCGCCATCCTCGTCAACCTCAACCCCGCCTACCGGACGCACGAGGTGGCCTACGCGCTGCGGCAGTCGGGATGCCGGCTCCTCGTCGCCGCCACCGACTTCAGGACCAGCGACTACAGGGCGATGGTGGCTGAGGTAGGTCCGGACCTGCCGGCGCTGCAGCACGTGGTGTTCCTCGACACCCCGGACTGGGACGAGCTGCTGGCCGGCGCGGCGACCGTCGGCGACGAAGAGCTCCGCGACCGGTCGGCCGGCCTGCAGTTCGACGACCCCATCAACATCCAGTACACGAGCGGCACCACCGGCTTCCCGAAGGGCGCCACGCTCTCCCACCACAACATCCTCAACAACGGGTGGTTCATCGGCGAGGGCTGCCGCTACGACGAGCGGGACCGCGTCTGCATCCCCGTGCCCTTCTACCACTGCTTCGGCATGGTTCTTGGGAACCTGGCCTGCACGACGCACGGCGCGGCGATGGTCATCCCGGCGCCCGCGTTCGATCCCGAGGCCACGCTCCGCACGGTCGAGGAGGAGCGCTGCACGTCGCTGTACGGCGTGCCGACGATGTTCATCGCCGAGCTGGCCCATCCGGACTTCACCCGATTCGATCTGTCCAGCCTCCGCACGGGGATCATGGCCGGCTCGCCCTGCCCCGTCGAGGTCATGAAGCAGTGCGTGTCCGCTATGCACATGGAGGAGGTCACCATCTGCTACGGCATGACGGAGACCTCGCCCGTGTCCACCCAGACCGACGCGGACGATGCCCTGGACAAGCGGGTCGGAAGCGTCGGTCGGGTCCACCCGCACGTCGAGATCAAGGTCGTCGATCCGCTGACCGGTCGCATCGTCGATCGCGGTGAGTCCGGCGAGCTGTGCACTCGCGGCTACTCCGTGATGCTCGGCTACTGGGAGGATCCCGAGCGCACGACGGAGTCCATCGACCGCGCCGGCTGGATGCACACCGGTGATCTGGCGACCATGGACGACGAGGGCTATCTCAACATCGTCGGCCGCATCAAGGACATGATCATCAGGGGCGGCGAGAACGTCTACCCGCGCGAGATCGAAGAGTTCCTCTACACGCACCCGGACATCGTCGACGTCCAGGTGATCGGCGTGCCCGACGCCAAGTACGGCGAGGAGATCATGGCCTGGGTCAAGGTGCGCGACGGTACGACCGCGCTCTCGGCGGACGACGTGCGCGCGTTCTGCCAGGGTCGCATCGCCCACTTCAAGGTGCCGCGGTACGTGCACGTGACGGACGAGTTCCCGATGACGGTGACCGGCAAGATTCAGAAGTTCAAGATGCGCGAGTCGGCGATCGAGTTGCTCGGGTTGGAGGCGGCCGCCGGCATCGAGACCGCCTGACCGTCGCACGTTGAGCGGGTCAGGCGGTCAGGCGGCGCGCTCGACCATGTACGGGATGAGCTGACGGATGAACCGGCGCGCCGGCCCGTCGGAGAGCCCCGCGAACGCACGCTCGAACGTGCGCTCGGCATCAGCGGCCATGCCCCGCGCGAACTCGGCCGCGAACGGAATGCTCCCGTGCCCGAGCATGAGCCGGTGGAGCCGCACCGCGTCGTCCATCGTCCGCGCCTCGAGCGGCTGGGCCAGGTAGTCCTCGATCCACGCCCGTTCCGCTGGTTCCGCGGCGGCCAGCAGGTGGATGAGCACGAGCGTGCGCTTGCCCTCCCGCAGATCCCCCAGCTCCTCCTTGCCGTAGTGGCCGGCGTCAGGCAGCAGGTTGAGGATGTCGTCGCGGATCTGGAAGGCCGCGCCCAGGTTGAAGCCGAAGTCGATCATGACCTGCAGGTCGGCCGTGCCCCACGACCCGATCAGCGCCCCGACCCGCAGCGGCAGGATCGTCGTGTACCAGCAGGTCTTCTTCATGATGAGCTCGAGGTAGTCGGTCGGACCGACGTCGAGGCGGTTGTCCTGGCGCCAGCCGAGCTCGAGGGCCTGGCCGTCGACGGTCTGGGCGCCCATGAACTCGAACTCCGCCATCACCCGCTCGGCCATTCGCGGGCCCAGCCGGCCGATGTTGTCGCGCAACGCGGCGAGTGCCAGCAGCGTCAGGCCGTCCCCGGCGTTGAGCGCGAGCGCGGTGCCGTACCGGCGGTGCAGCGTGGGCTGCCCGCGGCGCAACTCGCTGGCGTCCTCGATGTCGTCGTGGACGAGGAAGGCGTTGTGCAGCGCCTCCAGGGCGACGGCGGACGCCAATGCGTCCTCGACCGCCCCGCCGAACGCCTCGCAGGCGGCCAGGCAGAGCGCGGGGCGCAGGGACTTGCCGCCCCGGCTGGGGTACTCGACCATCGGCTCGACCAGGTAGGCCGGCGATGCACCCTCGGGCACCAGCGCCGCCAGACGGGGCGCCACGAGTGCGCCGTAGCGCGCCAGCGCCTCCTCGACCACAGACGGGGCGTCAACGACCATCGGGGGCTGCCGCAGCCGGCCGGACCTCGGCGATCACGTGGAGGGCCAGCGCCGGCAGGTGCTCGACGAGAAGGAGACCGTGGTATGTGCCCGGGGTGGCGTCCGCCGGGACGCGGAGCGTGGCCAGGAGCTGCCGGCTGCCACCGGCGTCGAGCTGGTCGACGGCACCGGGGTCGAAGCTCAGGGCCTCGCCTGGCAGCTGCTGGCCCTGGTGATCGACCAGGACGGCAGCACGGGGCACGAGGGTCGAGACGGCCGCCGGCGTGGTGTTGTGCAGCCACACGTACGCGCTCGTCGTACCGCCCGGTGACGCCGGCGGGAGCCGGAGGGGTTCGGAACCCACGCCGACCGTGGTGGTCCCCGGCGGGCCCGTCAACCCGGCGACTACGTCGTACAGCCGCCGCACCACGTTGAGGTAGGCATCGACAGCCCGCTCGGCGTCCGCCTGGAGCTGGCGCTGCGGACCCGGGGCGAGGGCCGGTGCCATCGCCACCCCGGCGGACGATGCCGGCGATGTCGGCGACCCCGGCGGTGTCGGCGCTGCCGTCGATGCCGTCGATCCCGATGGTCCCGACGGCCAGCGCCCGGCCATCTCGCTGAAGCGGTCGATCACGACCTTGGCGGTGTCGAGGCCGAGCCGTTGCACCTCGGCCACCATCCGCGACGCGGCCGCGGTGTCGAGGCCGGGGAACATCGCGGCGAGGTCATCGATCGGTGAGCGGCGGTCATCATCCATAGCTAGGCACCATCCTCGCCGCTATCGCCTGCGCCGCCTGCACGCCCGAGCGCGCCGCCGCCTCGACGCAGCCCGCGTTCAGCCCGCAGTCGGTCCAGTCGCCGGCCAGGTACAGGTTGCCGACGCCGCTGTCACCGGGGGCGAGGCGGTAGCGGTCCGTGCCGGGCAGCGACTGCACGTAGCGGTCGGAAGGATCGGTGTTGGCCCGCCAGTACTGGGACGCGAACGCGTGGGGTCCGGCCGCCTCTCCGGACGGCGGCGTACCGTCGCAGAGGAGGCCCCAGCGGAAGTCACCGGAGCTCGGATCCCGCGTGCCGGGGAGGAGCACGGGCAGGTCGCGCCGGAGGAACGTGACGGCCCGGTCCGCGACCTCGCGCTCGTGCCCCGCCGCCTCCGTCCGATCCGTCACCGGCGCTCCGGCCAGCGCATTGCAGAAGTAGGCGATCGCGCCCGGGCGCCCGGTGACCGGCCAGTCCTCCCGGTCGACCAGGTGGCCCATCGAGGCCCACGTGTCGAAGGGCTCGACGTAGCCGCTGACCGTCACCCGGTCCGGTCCCCGCCAGCCAAGCGCCCGCTGGTCCTCCCGCAGCCAGACTTGGAAGGACTGGGTGGACACGGTCCCCAGCGCCTCGGCCATGGCGCGCCAGCGCGGGAGCCGGGCCATCAGGTCGCCGGCCACCAGCGGCACCATGCCCACGGAGAGCCCGAACACGACGGCGTCGAAGTCGCGGCCTTCGCGCAGCGTGATGGCCGCACCTGAACTGCCGCCATGGGACTCCAGTGTCGCGGCCGGCTCCCGCAAGTGACCGAGCTGCGCGGCCAACGGGGCCACCGGCCAGCAGGGAAGGCCCTTCACCCTCACCAGCGGCTCGTAGTCCTCGCCGCCGTCCGAGAGGTCGGCCTGCCGCGTCAGGTGGACGTTGTCGATCCGCCGGCCGTCCTCGCTGAGACCGAGGCGATCGACGCGATGGAAGAAGCGGAAGCGCACCCCTCGGCGCTGCAGCACCTCGTAGATCGGAGCGAAGATCACCTCTCCCATCCCGGCCTGCATGTGCCAGAAGATGGCGCCCTTGTAGTCGAGGAACATGCGGGTCGCGAGCTGCAGGCCGATGCCCGCGCTGAAACGCGGCCGTTGCGCATCGCCGTCCTCGTAGGCGAACACGAGGTCATAGAGACCGCGGATCAGCGGGGACTCGAGCGTCTCGGGTGCTGCGCCGTGGGCGGCCAGCCAGTCGCGGTAGTCCTGGTCGTCGATGGCCGACAGCCCGCCCTCGGCGGTGAGGAGGCCGTCAGCGGCGATGCCCCGCAGGTTGGTGAGCACGAGATCGACGAGCGCGAACGTGCGCCGGCCGTCGGCGCGGCGGCGCAGCGCGTCGAGCGCACCGTCGCGGACGGCCCGCACGACCGGCCCGAGCGCGCCCTGCGCCTGGGCGGCGGCGGCACCGGGCACGTCCGTCACTTTCACGAGGGCGGCGAGCGCGGCGAGGCTGGCGCCGCGGAGCGCGGTGGTCAGCCCGTCCAGACCGCCGGCCGCAGGCGCCGGACGGGGCCGGGAAGAAGCGGAGAGCTCCACCAGCCCGGCCGGCGCCGCGTCATCGAGGGACCGGTTGAAGTCGATGAGGAGCTGCAGCGAGCGGGCCACGAGTTCGGGCACCGAGAGCGGCCCGGGGGCGACCAGGTCACCGGGACGGGCCGCGTTGGGCGCGAAGGTGGCGACCCAGGGCTCCCACGTCCCTCCGTTCCGGTCCATCACGCCCACGTCGTGCGACGGGCGTACGGCGTCGTCCCACGTCCGGATGGGGCACGACGGGTCCGTGCGGGCGCGGTCGAGCTCGTCGTAGCAGCCGCGCATGAGACGGAAGGTCTGATCGTAGTAGCCGAGCAGAACGTGCAAGCCGTGCTCCTCGATGCGCCCATGGACGCCGCGGCTGCTCGCGCCCTTCCCACCGAGGCGCCACCCGCGCTGGTAGACGGTGACGGAGTCGAGGCGCGACCGCCAGTCTCCGTCGGTCAGCTCCAGCGCGGCAGCCAGCGCTCCCATGCCACCCCCGAGGATGACCACCCGGGGGCGCCCGCCGTGCGGACTCACCCTGATGCCAGCAGCTCGTCCGCCCGCACGACGTCCGGGTAGGTGGATGCCGCCGGGATCCTCGACCGCGCGGTCACCAACCGCTCACGCCAGCCGGCTGGGCGTAGATCCTCGGGCAGCTCGGCGAGTCCGACGACAGCGCGCAAGGCGTAGAGGTGCGCACCCTGTTCCACGGCCACCCCGTAGGCGCGCTCGAGCGCAGGGGCCGCCTGGTCGACCCCGGCAGTCGGGTTGAGCGCCGCGACCTCGGCCCGGGCCAGCAGCACCCAGGGAAGGCTGACGTTCTCGCAGGATCGCTCGATGCACTCCTCCGCGGCGTCGAACCCCGCCATGGCCTCCTCGACCCGGCCGTGGTGGCCGTTGGCGCGGGCCTGGCTCGCCTCCATGATCGCCCACATCGAGCGGTGGCCCATGGCCTGCAGCAGGGCGAGACGCTCGTTCGCGCGGTCGCGATCAGCCGGCGCGGCCGGGGTCGACGGGTCCATGTAGACCCCGCCGAGCCCGATGAAGTACGGGAAGCCGTGGGCCTGCCCCACCTCGGCCGTCGCCTGGCCAAGGCGGTGCGCGCCCTCCGGATCTGCGGTCACCGTGCGCATCCACGCGCCGTACACCCGGGCGAAGCCCAGGCTCCAGGCGCCCCGCGGGAACGGTTGCGCCTCGGCCCGTTCGATGGCCGTGCGCTCCCAGCGCTCGGCCTGCTCTCGGTCGCCCTCGAGAGCGGACACGCAGGCCAGGCCGATCATCGAGGCAACGAGCGGGTCGTTGGGCAGCGGCCACGTGGGCAGGGGGTCGCCCTGTGCCGCGATCGCCTCTTCGAGCAGTTCCCTGGCCTCGACCAGACGGCCCTCGTAGAAGGCCTGGTAGCCCGCCATCGAGGCGACGTCCGGCCGGAGGGCGGCCAGCTCGGGCTCGGCGACCAGTTGCGTGATCACCTCCACGAGGGCGGCGGCCCGCGGGAGCTCGCCCTTCGTGAACGCGAAGCTCCACACGACGATGAGTGCGGTGACGGTCAGCGCGCTGGGCGGGATCGACCGGCACAGCTCCTCGACGGCGAGCGTGTCCTCGCCCACCTCCTCGGCCCCGTAGCCCTTGAGCGAACTGGCACACAGCACCCGCAGGAGCCGCAGCCCGAGTTCGGTGACATCGCGATCGAGACCGGCCGGGAGGGCCAGGCAGAGCTCCAACGCCCGCCCCACCAGCTCCAGGGCCTCGGCGTTGGCGCCCGACTTGTTGGCCTGGTCGGCGGCCACGAAGTACTGGCCGATGGCCTCGCGGTGAGCGCCCGACCGGTCGAGGTGGTGGGCGATGACCGCGGGTGGCGCCTCGGTGGCCGACGGTCGGCTGGCCATCGCGGCTGCGACCCGGGCATGGTTGTCCCGCCGGGTGTCGAGCACCTGGGTCTCGTAGGCGGCGTCCCGCAGGAGCATGTGCCGGAACCGCAGCACCGACTCGTCCTCGTCGATGGCGGGCTCGACCAGGCCGACCTTCTGCATGCGGCGCAAGCCCCCTTCGACGTCATACCCCTCGCCGGCCACCAGCCCCAGGAGATCGACCTCGAACGAGGCGCCGATCGTCGCCGCCATCTGCGCCAGGCGCAGGTCCACGCCGGGAGCCTTGAGCCGGCTGGTGAAGAGCTCGTTCAGCCGGATCGGCAGGGTGCCACCCGCGGCAGTGAGTGCGGCGACCGTCAGCTCCTCGAGGAACAGCGGCATGCCCTCGCCCCGATCGACGATGGCGTCGCGCTGCTCGGTGGTCACCGTGCCGTCGGACAGGCTGTCGACGAGCAGGCGCGCGTCCTCATCGGTCAGGCGTCCGAGCGGGATGTCGACCAAGGCGTGGCGCCACTCCTCGGCCGGCTCGCTGCGCGAGGTGAGGACGACCAACGCCCCCGGCGGCGGATCGGCTGCGATGCGGCCCAGCAGCTCGGCCGTCGACGGGTCCGACCACTGGAGGTCCTCGACCAGCAGCAGGCGCGGCTGCGCGGCAGCCAGCCGGCGGAGCCACTCGAGCATGAGCTCGATCTGCTGGTGCCGCAGCGCCGGCGCGCTGATCTCGGGCAGGGGCAACTCGTCGACGGGCCCGATCCCGAGGAGCGGCGCCAGCAACGCCAGCACGGAGTCGTCGAGGTTGCGGAGGCTGAGCGATTCGCGCAGGGCGTCGAGACGCGCTGTCTTGTCGTCGTCTTGGGTCAGCTCGAGCTCCCGCTCGATCATGCGCGCCGCCGGCCAGAAGACGACACGGCTGTGGTAGGCGGAGCAGCCCGTCTCCAGGATGCCGCCCCCCGCCTCCTCGACCCGCCGGCGCAGGTCGGCCACCAGGCGCGACTTGCCGACACCGGCGTCACCGCGCACGAGGAACCCGGGCGTGGCGACATCAGGCTGCTCCGTCACGGACGCCCAAGCGGCGACCAGCCGTGCCCTCACCTCGTCCCGCCCGACGAGCGGGGTGCGGTGGAAGCGGGCGGCCTCGAGGCGGGACGTCGGGTGGCGCGACACCCCGACGGTGAAGACCTCGATCGGCCGCGCGATGCCCTTGAGCTCCCGCAGGCCGAGCGACGTCGTCTCGAAGTCGGCCTCGATGATGTGGTGGGTGACGTCGCTGACGACGAGCGTGCCTGGCGCCGCGACGGTCTGCAGACGGGCAGCCACGTTGGGCGGGGTGCCGACGATGGTGCCGCGCTCCCCCACCGACGCGGGGCCGAAGTTGGCGACCACGGCCATGCCGGTGTGGACACCCACGCGGACCTGCACGTCGAGGTGCTGCTGCCGGGCGACGACGGGAGTGGCGCGGCACAGGGCGAGGCCGGCCAGGACGGCCCTCCGGGCGTCGTCCTCGTGAGCCTCGGGATGCCCGAAGCAGGCGACGATCCCATCGCCCTGGAACTGGATGACCTGCCCGCCGTAGCGCTCGACGGCGTTGTGGGCCACTTCGCGGTAGGCCCGGTAGAGGTCGCGCATCGTCTCGGGCTCGACGGCATCGGCCAGCGGCGTGGAGCCGACGAGATCGGAGAACACGAGTGTGATGAGGGCCCGCTGCCCGGCCAGTGGCTGCTGCTCTCGCGCGCTGTCGACGATCCGCTGGGCGCGCGCGTTGGTCGGGTCGACGGCGAGGACGTCGAGTGCGGTCTCGGTCGCCCGGTCCCATTCGCCGGCCGCCGCCGCGCTCTCACCCGAGTCCAGCAGCCGCTCGATCAAGCGATCCAGGCGCTGCAGGCTGGTGGTGTCAGCCACCGGAGCCACGTCGGGAGGGTCGGCGATGCTCATGGTCAGACGGCGGCACCCGACCGGACGGCGTCCGACACATACAGCAGAACAGGCTCGGTGAGAGCCCCGGCGTACAGCTCACCGACGTAGAGGCCCGGCGGCACGCCAGTGATACGAGCGGTCACCGTGACCTTGGTGCCGGGAGCTCCGGTGGTTTGGAGTGTCGCGCCCGGCTCGACTTCCTGAGGATTCACCTCGAGGGCCGACGCCGGGATGATGCGCCGGCTGCCGCCGATCCCCGCCAGGTCGGCCACGGTGATCGTTGCCTTCTCGTCCACGCCACCGAGAATCACGGTCGCCATGAGCGGGGGCAACGAGCCGGGTCTTCCGGAGGGGTCGCCCCGGTCGAACCGGGCGACCTCCTCGGCCACCCCGAGCATCCCCACCCAGGCCCGTGACCAGTCCCGGGCCAGGTTGGTCCACAGCCACATGCCGTGCCGGCGGTAGTCGTCCATGTCGTAGCTGCCCGCGACGAGCTCCTGGGCGACGTCGACGGCGAAGTTGGTGTAGGCCGGCGTCGCGTCGGACATGCACTCTGTCCAGCGCCGGCCGAGCTCTGCGGGATCCAGCGACCCCGGGGCGCCCACCGACGGAGGTGGCGCCTTGACCGCTCGGCCGGGGTCGAGCGGGCTCTCGGCCGCCTGTTGGACGCAGTCCGTCCAGATGGGGCACATGATGTACTCGTAGACGGCCTCGTCGCCGTCCGTGAACGACACCAGCTTGAGCGCGCGCACCTGATGGCCGCCGCCGTCCGGGCTGGGGTTGATGGAGAGGTAGCCACGGTCGACGGTCAGCTCGCTGCCCACGCTCTCGTGCAGCTCGTAGGTCAGCGCGGCGACCTCGCCCCGCTCCCAGTAGGAGCAGTTGAGGTAGGTCTCGAGTGGGCGGCCGATCAGCTCCACCTTCTCGAGGTACGTGCCTCGCCAGCCCTTTGCCCCCTTCTCGGGCACGTCTGTGCGCCCCGGTGGGTCGACCACCGTGACCGACTTGAACAGCAGCGGACCGCGAGCGGGCCACGACGTCGGGTCGAGCCAGCCGACGAGCGTCTCGAAGCCTGCGGCCGAGTCGAACTGGCTGTACAGGCACAGCGTGTTCTCGACCGTCCCGCTGGTGGTGTGCGCGGTGACGACATCGGCGGTACAGACCCGCTTGTCGTCGAGAACAATCCGCGCCGCCGGCGACAACAGCCGTTCGAGCACCGTACGGTCGACTTCGCCCTCGGTCTCGTGGATATGCGCGACGAGGTCGTCCTGCTGGTCGGCGACGGCGAACGTCGCCGCGTAGGCCTGATAGCGCTGGACGCGCCCTGGTACGAGGGACTCGCCGAAGCCGGGGAGGCCGCGCTTGCCCGCGAGTCCCTCGTCCTCGAGCGGCTGGACGAGTTGGTGCAGCGCGTGGTAGCGCGCGGCCGGGCTGATCGTCTTGCTGTCGTCCTCGGCCAGGATCCGCAGCGCCTCGTCCAGGGGGACCTTCGTGAAGTGCTGCTTCTCCTCGGGGAGATCTTTGAAGTGCAACCCTGCGGCGAGCAGCGAGTAATACGCGTCGATGACGGTCGGCGTGACCTCATCGTCGGGATACCCGGTCGCCGTTCCTCCGACCTGTGACATGCTCGCCCTCCCACGGCCCGCCGCGCCTGACCGCGGCAGCCGACCGCGGAGTGTAGGGGGCGGTCACCCTGGGTCAGTGAGAGTTCGCTCCGCGCGCCACCTGTAGGGTCCAGGACGGGGGACGAACGCGACACGAGCGCTTGGGGGTGCCGGGATGGCGACCGCAGAAGCAGGCAAGCCGACCTTGCTGCTGGAGGGTCTGTACTTCGGGGAGGGTCCGCGATGGCACGACGGGCACGTCATCATGAAG
>Ga0247829_10000200_pt1 | contig 20019 bp, 18 predicted proteins | sample 12C_Control_Day4_FD_207765 | JGI IMG/M metagenome (GOLD analysis project Ga0247829, IMG submission 207765) | Soil microbial communities from agricultural site in Penn Yan, New York, United States - 12C_Control_Day4 | ecosystem: Environmental > Terrestrial > Soil > Agricultural land | place... | reverse complement strand
GCCGGGCTGCATGTCGCTGACCGACACGTGGGGAAGCGACGAGTACTGCGAGGCCGACGAGTGCGGCAGGTACACGCCCGCCTGCGCCCACGCCCACGTCGTGAGCCCCGAGCAATCGAACCCGACACTTGGGTCGGCCGAGCCCCACACGTACGGCGCGCCGAGGACTGACTGGGCGGCGGCGATCGCCGTCTGGGCCCCCGTCGTGTTCGGCGGCGGCACGAACCCGCCGCCACCGTCGTACCCGCCTCCGCCTCCTCCGCCGCTCGCCGCGGAGGTCTCGCTGGCCGCCGCAGCCGCCGCCGCAGCCTCCTGGGCGGCCATGTAGTCCTGGTAGTCCTTGTTCAGGGTCTCGTAGAGCTGTTGCTGCTCCTGCAGCATCTGCTGGATGTCGCCGCGCTTGGCGGCCATCTCGTCGAGCCGTGCCTTCCGTGCCGCGAGCTGCGTGTTGTACTGCTGCGTCGCCCATTCCGCCTGTTGCCGGGCGGTGTCGGCCTGGGTGGCGAGGTCGGCGTCGCCCTGCGCGATCGACCCCATGAACTCGAGCCGATCGGAGAATTCCGAGAGGTCCTGGGCCTCGAGCAGGACGTCGACCTGCGAGCCCATCCCCGTGTAGGCCTCGACCGCCCTCGCCTCGAGCCGGTGGGTCGCGGCCGCGGCGATCGCTTCGGCCTGCTGCTTCGCCTTCAGCGACTGCGCGAGCTTCTTCTGGACGAGCTCCATCTGGTACTTGGCCTCGTTGTACTGCTCGATCACGAGCTCGAGGTCGTGGCCCAGCTGCTGGGCCTTGGCCTTGGCGGCATCCACCTCGGCCTTGGACGGCGCGGCCGAGGAGCTGAGGGTGAAGGAACCGAGGACGACGGGAAGGACGAAGAACACGGCTATCGCGAGCCGTGCGATCCGCGAGCGCGCCCTGGTCATGATCTCCTAAGGTTCGGTGGATATGGCAAAGGCCCCGTTCCCGGGACCTGACGTATCGAGGCTATCGGGCCGCCGGTGAGGCGTCAAACGTCTCGGCACAACCCCTCGTCGGCTCAGGACGGCCTGGAGGGCGGGCCGTTCGGCCCGCCCTCCGGCGCTTCTCGAGTCGGGACGGCGGGATTTGAACCCGCGACCTCAGCGTCCCGAACGCTGCGCGCTACCAAGCTGCGCTACGTCCCGAGGCCTGCCAGTGTAGCGAGCGCGCACGGCCCGTCACCAGGCCGGCGGCACCGCAGCGTCCTAGCCCGGCGCCCGTCCGAGCTCGAGGATCGTGGCCTCCGGCCGGCAGAAGAACCGGAACGGCGCGAACTTGCTGGTCCCCAGGCCCGGCGAGGTGTGCAGGACCGTCCCGCCCATCCGGATCAGGCCGCTCACGAGGCGTCGCGGCATCGAGCAGTTCGTGACGAGCGCGCCTGCCAGGGGCATTCGCACCTGCCCGCCGTGGGTGTGGCCGGCCACCATCAGCGGATACCCGAGCGCCGCGGTCTCGGGCGCCGAGTCAGGCGAGTGCATGACCGCGATCCCGAACCGGTCCGGCGCCGTGCGTGGCGCCACGCGGGAGTCGTGCCATCGGATGTGCGCGTCGTCCAGTCCGAGCAGCTCGACCGGGAGACCGTCGAGGTCGACCTCGCTCCGGACGTTCGTGAGGTCGGACCATCCGTCGCCGGTGAGCTGGGCCACCAGGTCCGGCGCGCGTCCGCGGGGCGCCTTGCGTTGCTTGCGGTGCCGCCGGAAGTACGCGAGGTAGTTGAGCGGCATCGGGGCGAAATAGTCGTTCGAGCCGAGCACGAACCACGAGGCCAGCCGCCCCCGCACCGGCTCGACGGCCGAGACCACGGTCTCGACCGCGTCCGGCTCGGCGAGGAAGTCGCCGGTCACGACCGTCACGTCGGCCGGGGGCAGGCTCGCCAGGAACCGCGCCTTCTTCGCGTCGTGAGCGACGAAGTGCAGGTCCGACAGGTGTAGCACGGTGAGGGAATCGGGCCCCGGACCCCCCGCCGGTAGGATGTCGAGACGGTACCGGCGCACCCGGTACCAGGAATGCTCGATCAGCGTGCCGTAGAGCACGCAGAGGAGGCCGATCACCGCGGCCGCGAGCAGGACCAGGGGCAGCACGGGAGGAGTCTACGTGGGCGACGACACGCTCAAGGCCCAGATCCGGACGCAGTTGACCGAGGCGCTGAAGGCGGGCGACAAGGTCCGGCTGGGCGCCCTCCGCATGCTGTCGGCGGCCATCACGAACCGCGAAAAGGACGTCATGCACGACCTCAGTGACGACGAGGTGCGCGAGGTGGCCGGCAAGGAGGTCAAGAAGCGCACCGAGTCGATCGACGCCTTCGAGGGAGCCGGTCGGACCGAGCTCGCCGACAAGGAGCGCGAGGAGCGCGGGATCCTAGAGGCGTTCGCGCCGCGCCAGCTCGACGAGGAGGCCACCGACGCCCTGATCGACGAGGCTTTCGCCGCGACCGGTGCCTCGACCCCCCAGGAGATGGGGAAGGTCATGGGCTTCATCATGGGCAAGGCCAAGGGCCAGGTCGACGGTGGGGCCGTCCAACAGAAGGTCAAAGGGCGGCTCGAGGGCTGAGCTCAGCAGGCCGGGCGGGGCCGCCTACCGGCGCTGTGCATCGCCCGCGTTCCCGGTGGTGCGCCCGTTGCCGCCCCCGCCGCCCACCTTCTTGCCCACGGTGATCGTGACGGCGGTGCCTTGGTCGGCCTTCGCGCCGCCCCCGGGGGCCTGCGCCAGAACGATCCCGTAGCGCGCCGGGTCGGTGACCTCCTTCTCCACGATCTTCACGAGGAATCCCGCCTTCTCGAGGGCGGCCTGCGCGTCGGCGGAGGTCATTCCAACGACCTTCGGGACCTCGACCACCGCCGGGATGCCGTTGCTGACCTCGATCGTGATGAGGCTGCCGAGTGCCGTGACCGTGCCCCCGGCCGGGGTCTGCGTCACGACGACGCCCTTGGGCTCGGCCGAGTCGACGACCTCGATCCTGGCCTGGAACCCGGCCGCGGCGAGCTTCTGCACCGCGCCGGGCTTGTTCAGACCGACCACGTTCGGGACCGGGCCCGTCGGCGGCGCCGGCGGCGCGGGGAAGCCCTCGGCTGGCATCCCCTGCATCACACGGGCCATGTAGCTGCGCCAGATCGGCGCCGCGAGCGTGCCGCCGAAGACGTCGCCCATCGAGTACGGCTCACCCGGCGACCCGACCCAGACCGCCGTGACGACCTGCCGCGTGTAGCCCATGAACCAGACGTTCGTGTTGCCGTTCGCCGTGCCGGTCTTGCCGGCGACCGGCCAGGTCCCGAGGTTCGCGGCGGTGCCTGTGCCCGACTGCACGACGCTCTGGAGCATCGCCGAGATCTGGTGCGCGATGTCCGGCTTGATCGCGGGCGCGCAGTCGTCGCCGTGCACGTACAGCTCGCCCTTGTCGCCGACGATCGATTCCACGCTGTACGGCGGGCAATGCACGCCGCCGTTCGCGAGGGTCTGGAAGCCCGAGGCCATCTCGAGCGGGGTGACGTCGACCGAGCCGGTCGCGAGGGCGTCGACGGCCGGGATGTCCGTGGTGATGCCCATCTTGTGCGCGGCGGTCACGACGTTCGAGGCGCCCACGTCCTGGATCAGCTGTGCGAATACGACGTTCACCGAGTCGGTGGTGGCCTGGTACAGGTTGATGAAGCCGCGGCTGCCCGGCCCCTCGGCGTTCATCACGCAGTTGCAGTCGCTCCCGGGCCACCCCCCCGGCGGGAAGTACGGAGAGGTGCTGTCGTAGACCTGCGTGGGTGGGATCCCCTCCTCGAACGCCGCCGCTAGCACGTACGGCTTGAAGGACGACCCCGGCTGATGGGCCGTCGTGGCCAGCCGCAGCTGGTCCTCGCGGTAGTTCCGGCCGGAGAGCATCGTCCGGATCGCGCCGCTCCGCACGTCGAGCGAGACGATCGCGGTGTCGGGCTCCAGCTTGCCCGGGGGCGTGTACGGGGTCACCGCGTACGGCTGGTTCGCCGCCGATTGCGCGTACGCCTGCCACTTGGGGTCGAGCGTGGAGTAGATCTTCAGCCCGCCCTCGTAGAGCGCCCGGCGGCGCGCCTTCTCGCTCTTGCCGAGCACGTCGAACTGTCCATCGGGGTTCTGGATCATCTGCTCGGTCAGGAACGTCACGAAGAAGGGCGGACGCTTGAGCTTCAGCTTGCCCGCGTCCTCGGCGAGCTCGACCTTCCGGGCCTTGATCTTGTCGGCCCTGGCCTGCGTGATGACGCCGTCGGCCGCCATCCGGTTCAGCACGTCGTCGCGTCGCAGCCGTGCCTTCCGGGGCCGGTCGAGCGGGTCGTAGTATTCGGGTGCCCGAATCATGCCTGCGAGCATCGCGCCTTGGGCGAGAGAGAGCTCCGACGCCGGTCGGCCGAAGTAGAAGTCGGCGGCGGTCCCGAATCCGTAGATCCCGTTCCCCATGTAGATCTCGTTGAGATACATCTCGAGGATCTCGTCCTTCGAGTACTTCTCCTCGACGCGGAGCGCGAGCGCGAGCTCCTGGAACTTGCGCTCGAACGTCAGCGCGTCGCTGGCACCGATCGTGTTCTTCACGAGCTGCTGGGTGATCGTCGAGCCGCCCTGCACGACCTGGCCGGCGCGGGCGTTCTCGACGAGGGCGCGCACCAGCGAGCTCCAGTTCAGCGCGCCGTGCTCGTAGAAGCCCGAGTCCTCGATCGCGAGCACCGCCTCGCGTGCGATCGGGGCGATCTTCTTCAGGCGCACGATCTCCCGGTTGTCCAGGTAGACGGTCGCGAGGACCGTCGTGCCGTCGGAGGCGTAGATCGTCGAGCGCTCCGGGAACTTGGGGATCCGCGTGAAGTCGGCGCCGAGGCGGTCGAGCTTCGCCTGGACCCGGTGGGCACCGAACGCGAGACCGGCGAACGGTGGTGCGAGGATGATCGCCATCAGGCCCGATGCGAGCAGGACGATGGGCACGATCAGGAGCACCGCGAACGGTTTGAACGCGGGTCGGTCGGTGAACGGACGCAGGTCGGTCCGAGGCGTGTGGGAGGCTCCGGCCATGGGGTTGCGCCCAGGATACCCCTGGCTGCCTACGGGTACGATGGGCGGATGCGACGCCTGGCCCTGTTCCTGTGCGCCCTCGCGCTGCTCGCGCTCTGGCCGGGTACCTCCGCCGGCGCCCAGGCTCCGAGCACGCCTGTCGTCGTGTTGCGCGTCGAAGGAGCGATCGACCGGCCGCTCCTGTCTTATCTCCATGACCGGCTCGCCGAGGCCGAGGGCGATGGCGCGGTCGTCGTGCTCCAGATCGACACGTCGGGCACGATCGACGAGGACGGGGTGGCACTCGCACAGATAGTGGCCGACCTCGACGTCCCCACGATCGCGTGGGTCGGGCCCGCACCCGCGAAGGCCACCGGAGCCGGGCTCCTGCTGATGTACGCGAGCTCCCTGACGGCGGTCTCGCCCGGCTCACAGACCGGGCCGCGCTCGCCGATCGACCTCGCCCACCCCGATCAGGTCTACCCGGGCCTCGACGAGACGATCGCCGGATGGCTGCAGGCGAATGACAAGCCGATCCCCACCGGCGACGACGAGCACCCGATGCCCGCCCAGGAAGCGATCGACTCGGGTATCGCCAGCGTCGCGGCCACCTCCGTCCCCGGGCTGCTGAACGCCGTGGACGGCACGACCGTGGAGACGCCGGCCGGTCCGGTCGAGCTGCAGACGAGGATCGCCACCGATGAGCAGCAGGCGAACGAGCGCACCGTCGACATCCGCTTCGACAACATGGGCCCGGTGATGCGGATCGCGCACGGGGTGGCGTCCCCGTCGATGATCTACTTCCTGCTCGTGATCGGGCTTGCCTGCCTGGCCTTCGAGATGACGCAGCCGGGCTTCGGGTTCGCCGGATTCGCGGGGGTCGGCATGGTCGCGCTGGCGGCCTACGGGATCTGGGTCGTGCCGCCCTTCTGGCCGGGGCTGCTGCTGCTGGTCGGTGGCGTGGGCCTCATGATGCTCGACGTCCAGATCCGGAACCTGGGGCCGTTCACCGCGCTGGGGCTGCTCGCGTTCGCGGCCGGCTCGGTGCTCGCGTGGCACGGTGTGGCCGACGCGATCCAGATCTCGCCCTGGCTGATCGGCGGCGCGACGGTTGCGAGCCTCCTCTACTACGGGTTCGGTCTGACCGTGGCGATGCAGTCACGAGACCGCATCGCGAACACCCAGCGTGGGCTGATCGGTCTGGTGGGCGAGGCGCGCGGCAAGCTCGCGCCCGATGGCCCCGTGTACGTGAAGGGCGCGATGTGGCGCGGCCGCAGCACGTCCGGTGCGATCGCCCCGGGCACACCCGTGCGGGTCCGGGGGGTCGACGGCCTGGTCCTACGGGTCGAGCCCGACCCGGGCGCCACCCCCACCTTGCGCGATCCGGAGCCGGCGCCCGCCGAGTAGCCCTCAACGACTCACCCGACCTTGCGGTTCCGTGGCGAGCCCATGCGTGGCGAGCCCATGCATCTCGCATCATGCGGAATCCCGTCGGCCGCCGTTTCCGAACAACCAAGTGAGATGCTCGACGACCTCACCACGCAGTGGCAGCACCTCGCCGCCTGCCGGGGCGAGGATTCCGCCTACTTCTACGCGCCCAACTACTTCGAGAAGCGCTCGGAGAAGAACGCCCGCGAGGCGGTGGCGAAGGCGCTCTGCGTGCGGTGCCCGGTGCGTGAGATCTGCCTCGAGTACGCGCTGGAGGTCCGTGAGACGCACGGGATCTGGGGCGGCCTGAACGAGATGGAACGCCGGGCGGTCCTGCGGGATCGGGCGCGTCAGGCTGGCTGACCGAGCGGGCATGCGGCGCCTGGCAGCCCGTGGGAGGATGCCTCGCATGAACGACGCCGACGTCACCGCCCGCCTGTCAGACCTCGGGATCGAGCTGCCTCCGCCGCCGAAGGCCGTCGCCGCCTACGTGCCCGTCCGGATCGCCGGCGACACGGCGTACGTCGCCGGGCAGGTGCCGATGCGCGACGGCGCCGTGATGCACCCGGGCCACCTCGGCGGGACCGTCCTCGTCGACGAGGGCCAGGCCGCTGCGCGACAGGCGGCGCTGCAGGCGCTCTCGGCGCTCCGCGAGAGGCTCGGCGGGTTCGACCGGCTCGAGGGCATCGCCCAGGTCACGGTCTACATCGCCTCCGCCCCGGAGTTCGTCGACCATCCGACCGTCGCGAACGGCGCGAGCGAGCTGCTCGTCGAGGTCCTTGGCGAGCCCGGGAAGCACGCCCGCGCCGCGATCGGGATGGCCTCCCTACCGCTCGGCGCGTGCGTCGAGGTGCAGGTCACCGCCGAGCTGTCGGGCTGATCGGCCTACGCGCCCGCGTCGCGCGGGAACCGCAGATCGCCCTCGCGCCTGGTGATCCCGCGATGGTCGAACCACTCCAGCAGGGGCAGGGCGAACTTCCGGCTCGTGCCGAGCGTCTCGCGGAACGCGCCGACCGTTATCCCGGCCGATCCGGCCTCGCGTACGACCGATTCGGCCCTCGCGACGAACCCGGGAGCGAACACGAGCTCGGGTGACACCCGAACGACCACGCCCGCGCGCGCCGCCGCGTCGATCACGTCGCGCCCGACCCCGTCGGCCTGGAGTTCCTTCACCGTGGAGGGGGTGGCCTCGCGATCGCCGCTCACGGCGGCGAGGAGACGGTCCACGTCCTCGCTGCGCTCGTCGAGCGCGACCCGGTGACCCGGGAGCCGAACCGTGGCCGCGCTCCGCGCGATGTCCCCGCGGGCGGCCAGGTCGTCGAGGAGCGCGTCGATCAGCCCTGGGTCCTGGGGAGCCCCGGCCACCTTGAGCGCATCAGCGACCGCGTCACGCGCTCCAGGGACCGGGAGCCCCTCCTCCAGCGGGTGCGTCGCATGGAACGCCTCGAGGTGTCCTGCGAGCGACCGCTCCACCGCCCCGCCCAAGTCGTCACGGACGAACCAGCCACCGATCCGGACCGGAGCGGGAGTCGCCGATCCCGTGAGTCGGAGTGCCTCGGTGACCCGCACCGCGCCGCGCTCGGTCGTGAGGAGCCGAGGAAGGTCGTCGACGCCCGCGGACGCCCGTGCCGACAGGCGCAGGTGGGCGTCGGCACCAGGCCGGAGGGGCGGGAACGGATCGAGCACGGTCCCGCCGCCCACCGTCTCCTGCCGCCCCGCGTCCCTGAGCACGAACCGATCGAACGGGTCGAGCACCATCGGATGCGAGAGCCGCACGCGCACGAAGGCCTCGCCCGCGGGGTCCAGCTGCGACGGCCCGAGGAACCGGAGCGTCGCTCCCGACTCGGCCGCCCCCGCATGCACGGCGAACGCGCCTTTGGGAGTCACCGCGTGCGAGAGGCCCCGGACCGGCCGGATCGCGGCGTCGAAAGTCGCCGTGGCTCGCCGCGTGCCGACGTGACCGAGCACCTCGCCGCGCGTGAGACCCTGGCGCTCCACACCGGCGAGGTTCACGGCGACCCGGCTCACCGGGCAAGCCCGATCCTCGGTCTGCTTGTGGGTCTGCAGTCCGCGGATCCGCGCCTTGACCCCCGAAGGCAGGAGCTCGACCTCGTCGCCCACCGTGAGGCAGTCGCCCGCGAGCGTCCCCGTGACCACGGTGCCCGCCCCTTTGATCGTGAACACCCGGTCGACGAAGAGCCGAGGACGGCCAGGCTCCGGCTCGCCGGCGCCGGCGAGCATCGTGTCGAGCGCAGCCACGAGCGCGTCGATCCCGTCGCCGGTCGTGGCCGAGACCGGCACGACCGGCGCCGACGCCAGCGCCGTGCTCGCGAGCCGATCGCGCACGTCGGCCTCGGTGAGCGCGAGGGTCCCGTCGTCGACCAGGTCCCGCTTCGTGAGGGCGACGACACCCCCGGCAACCCCCAGCACGTCGAGGATCTCGAGGTGTTCCTCGGACTGCGGCTTCCAGCCCTCGTCGGCCGCCACCACGAACAAGATGAGCCGCACCGGACCGACGCCTGCGAGCATGTTCCCGATGAAGCGTTCGTGGCCGGGCACGTCGACGAATCCGATCTCGCGCCCGCTCGGGAGCGAAACCCACGCGTAGCCCAGGTCGATCGTGAGGCCGCGGCGCTTCTCCTCCTCCCACCGGTCGGGGTCCATGCCGGTGAGGCGGGTGATCAGCGCCGACTTGCCGTGGTCGACGTGCCCGGCGGTGGCGACGACGCGGAGCTTGGCCACCGCTAGTCCTCGACGAGGTCGTCGCCCTCGAGTGCGTACAGGAGCGCGCGGGCCAGGTGGGGTTCCTCGGTGGGCACGACCGTGCGGAGGTCCAGCAACACGGCGTCGTCCTCGACGCGGCAGAAGACCGACGGCGTGCCGACGCGGAGCCGCGCCGCGAATCCGGCCGGATCGGCGACCGTGACGCGGATCCCGTAGGAGGGGAGGCTCGCCCCCGGTGTGGACCCGCCGCCGACCACCGAGTGGCACTTGTGCACGTGCGCGCCCTCGAGGTCTCCCCCGATCTCCTCGCAGAGCGCTTGGGCCCGATGGTGCACCGAGTCGGCCGTCTCGCGGAGCATCCGATGGACCGGGATGCCGTCGTCGCGGCCGGTCGCATACATCGAGAGGACCGACTCGAGCGCGGCCACCTGCATCGCGTCGATCCGGACGGCCCGCGCGACCGGGTGTCGGCGGAGCCGGTCGACGAGGTTGGCCCGGCCCACGACGATCCCGGCCTGTGGACCGCCGAGTAGCTTGTCCCCCGAGCACAGGACCAGCCCGGCGCCGTCGGCGAGCGCGTCGGCCACGCTCGGCTCGTCGGGCGGCATACCGTGGGCGTGCGCGAGCAGCCCGGAGCCCACGTCGTACAGGAACGGCACGCCGCGCTTGTCGGCGAGCGCGGCGAGGTCCTTCGCGCTCGCCTCGGCGGTGAAGCCCACCACGCGGTAGTTCGACGGATGCACCTTCAGGATCGCGCCGGTTCGCTCGGAGGCGGCCGCTCGGTAGTCTCCGATCCGCGTGCGGTTCGTGGTGCCGACCTCGACGAGCTTGGCGCCCGAGGCACCCATGATGTCGGGGATCCGGAACTCGCCGCCGATCTCGATCAGCTCGCCACGGGAGACGAGCACCTCCCTGCGCTTCGCGAGCGCAGCGAGCGCCAGCATGAGCGCGGCCGCGCAGTTGTTCACGACGAGGGCGTCCTCGGCGCCGGTGAGCGCGATCAGCAGCTCCTCGGCGCGGCCGCCGCGCTTCCCGCGCTTGCCCGTCTCGCGGTCGACCTCGAGGTCGGCGTAGGCGGCGGCCGCCCGGGCGGCGGCACGCGCCGCTTCCGCAGGCAGCGGGGCGCGCCCGAGGTTCGTGTGCAGGATCACCCCGGTCGCGTTGATCACGGGCGTGACGCCGGAGGCGATGCGCGAGGCTCGCTGGCAGGCGCGGGCCAGGATGTCATCGGCGGAGGGAGGTTCGGTGCCGCCTGCCGCGGCCGTGCGCACCTCGCCGAGGGTCACCGCGACGCAGCGCTTCAGTAGCGGCCGGCCGAGCGACGCGGCCGCGCGCCTGCCGGGTTCGGAGCGCAGGAGCGCGTCGAGCGAGGGCACGGAACGGCGGGCATCGGCCATGACCGGAGACTACTGCCCGCGGCGGCCCGGCGAGACACCGCCACACCCCCGTTCGGTAGGATGGGGTGCCATGGTGGACACCGACCAGCGCCCCGCGTTCCAGAACCAGGTCACCTCGATGATCCGCGGCGGCGGACTCGACGTCGAGGTCGTCCCCGCGGGCAACCTGACCACCGAGGAGATGATCCTCAACATCGGGCCGCAGCACCCGTCGACGCACGGCGTGCTCCGGGTGGTGCTCGAGCTCGATGGCGAGGTCATCACGCGGGCCGAGCCGGTGATCGGGTATATGCACCGCGCCGCCGAGAAGCTCGCGGAGTTCCGTGACACGCGACAGACGCTCGTCCTGATGAACCGACACGACTGGATCAGCGCCTTCAACAACGAGCTCGGCTGGACGATCGCGGTGGAGCGTCTGGCCGACATCGAGGTCCCCGAGCGCGCCCAGTGGATCCGCACGATGTTCGCCGAATGGAACCGCATCCTGAACCACCTGATGTTCAGCGGCTCGTACCCGCTGGAGCTCGGCGCGATGACCCCGATCTTCTACGCGTTCCGCGAGCGCGAGATGATCCAGGACCTGATGGAGTCCGCCACCGGCGCACGGATGCACCACTCGTACTGCCGGGTCGGAGGCCTGAAGGACGACCTGCCGCGTGGCTTCCTCAAACAGAGCGCCGAGGTGCTCGCCGTGACCCGCAAGGCCATCAGGGAGTTCGAGACCCTGATCATGGGCAACGAGATCATCTTCAAGCGCTGTCGCAACGTCGGAGTCATCCCGACCGAGATGGCGGTGCGGTACGGCACGTCTGGGCCGGTGCTGCAGGCCTCGGGCGTCGCGATGGACCCGCGCAAGGACGAGCCCTACGAGAAGTACGCCGAGGTCGAGTTCGAGGTCCCGGTGGGCAAGACCGGCGATTCGTATGACCGCCTGTGGATCCTCGTCGAGCGCATGAAGCAGTCGTGCAACATCATCGAGCAGTGCATGGACAAGCTCCCGCCGGGCGCCTTCCGCGCCGCCAAGCTCCCGAAGACCCTGAAGCTCGACGGTGAGATCTACGTTCGCACCGAGAACCCGCTCGGCCTGATGGGCTACTACGTCGTCGGCGACGGCAAGAAGACCCCGTACCGACTGAAGATGCGCACGGCGTCGTTCTCGAACGTGAGCGTGCTTCCCGCCATGCTGCCGGGGACCGCGCTGCCGGACCTGATCTCGGTCCTCGGGTCCGTCTTCTTCGTCGTCGGCGACGTCGACCGCTGACGGGTTCGCCTCGCCGTAGGGTGGGCCGATGAGCGACCCCCTCGGCACCGCCGTCGCGAACGCGCGCGTCGTGGCCGACGACGTGCTGTTCCCCGCCGCGCAGGCCACCGACGTCGCGCCGCTCGTGCCCCGGGCCAACCTCGAAGCGCTCCGCGACGCCGGGTTGCACGGTCTACAGGGTCCTGCCGACGTGCCCGGCGGGCTCGGCGCGGACCATGTCGCTGCCCGCCCGATCCTCGAGGCGATCACCGGCGGGTGCGGGGCCACGGCGTTCGTATACGCGCAGCACCACGGCGCGGTCCGGCGGGTGGCGTTGGGTGATGGCCCCGCCCGCACGATCTGGCTCCCACGGCTGTGCGACGGATCGACGCTCGCCGGCATCGGCTTCGCGTACCTGCGCCGCCCGGGACCGCCGGCGATCACGGCGACGTCCGACGGCGACGGATGGCGGCTCGACGGTGAGGCGCCGTGGATCACCGGGTGGGGACTCGCGGAGGTCTTCGTGCTGATGGCGCGCGCCGACGACGACCGCGTCGTGACGGTCGCCGTCGACCACCCGTACGAGCGGGACGACCTGTCGCCGGGCCCGCCCCAGCGGCTCGCCGCGATGGGCGCGACGGGAACGGTCGCGTTGACCCTCCGTGGGCTTCACGCGACCCGCGAGGATCTCGTCGGTGTGCAGAGCGACGACGGATGGCGCCGCCGGGACCTCGCCGGCTCGGCGATGCCGTCGGCCGCGCCGCTGGGGATCGCCGACCGGGCGATCCGGCTCCTCGCGGACCGCGAGCCAGAGGTCGCCGCCGCGTTGGGCGCTCGGCTCGAGGACCGACGGCACGCGGCCGACGAGCGTTCCGTGGAGATCGCAACGTCGCTCGCCGCCGCCGACGGCGAGCCGCGGCGGTTCGCGCGCGCGATCGCCGCGGGGAGTGCCGAACGCGACCGGGGCTTGGACCTGGCCCGGCGTGCGACCGATGGGCTGGTCTCGGCGAGCGGCGGCGGCGCGATGTCGCTCGACCATCCGGCCCAGCGGCTGTCGCGTGAGGCGACGTTCTACCTGATCCAGGCGCAGACGGGAGACCTGCGCGCGGCCACCCTCGCCCGGGCGATCCGGCCCTGAGGCTTCAGGCTCGCCCCCTTGCCGGCCGATACTCCTCCCGAGGGGGTTCCGACATGCAACAGGAACTGGTGGGCGGTTTCCGCGTGCGCGACGACAAGGGAGGCGCGCTCGAGGTGTGGGCGAAGGGCTGGCGCCTCGAGTTGCGCGTGCTACCGCTCGTGCCGATCGTGATGGCCGCGGCGTTCCTCGTCTCGCCGGCGTCGATCCCGGTTCGGGTGATCGGCGCGCTCCTGCTCCTGGGGTGTGCGTGGATGTGCCGCCGCCTGACGAAGCTCGGGATCCGGCTGACCGAGCGCGGGGTCGCGGTCGTCGGCGTGCTGTCGACCACCCAGGTGCCGTGGGATCAAGTGATCGGGTTCGTGAGCGAGCCCGGACCGCACGAGACCTACTGCGTGCTCGTCGGCGAGCACGACCTGCGCGTCAAGGCGCCGGGAACCTTCGACGCCGAGGAGATGGGCGCCTACGAGCAGGCGGATCGATCACCGATCGACGAGTTGAACCGCCTGCTATGGGCGATCAGGCGTGGCGAACGCGCGCCGCGCGCCTGATCACCGCTCGCGGTTGAACCAGACCCCGCCCGGCCCCAGGTAGCTCATGCCCTCGCCCCAGGCCGCGAACGTCTTCCCTGCGCTGGTGATCGCGATCTCGCCGTAGTCGCCGTACGGCTCGCGGAAGCCGCGCTTCGAGAGGTACGCCCATCCCGCCGTGACGTCGGACAGCTTCGCCGGCGGGGTCCACGTCGCGCCCGCATCGGTCGACGCCCGGTACCAGACGTTCCAGGCGTTGCGGCTCCCGCCGACGGTCTCCATGTACCACATGCGCATGTCTCCGGATCCGGTGGCGTCGACCATGGGGAACCCCGACTGCTCGTGCGGGGTCGAGACGGGGACGGGCGTCGTCCAGGTCGTCCCGTCGTCGCTCGACGTGGTCACCCAGGTGCGCTGCCGGGCGCCGGCGCGGCTCGACCCGTCGAAGACGAACACGAGGTTCCCGTCGGCGTCGGAGGCCACCGAGCTGTGCCCGAGGTAGTAGTCGTTCGGACAGGCGACCGCTACGCACGGGGGGCCGATCCTGACGGTGCCGACGACCACGTTGCGCCAGGTGTCCCCCCCGTCGTCAGAGATCAGCGCGTGATGCTTCACGGTCCCGACCGGCGCCCCGTCCGAGCCCGAGTAGTCCAGGCTGGATTCCGCGAGCACCACCGATCCGCTGGGAGTGATCGTGCCGTCGTACGCGAAGTAGTAACGATCGGAATCGACCACCTTGCGGCGCCGCCAGGTGGCCCCGGCGTCGTTCGAGCGTGCCACGAAGGCATCGCCGCCTGACGGACCGTTCCAGGAGACGAAGACGTCCTGTCCGTCGTCGCTCACGGTCATCGCCGGCTTGTCGTTCCAGGCGACCTTCCCCTTGGTCGACACCGGGTCGGTCCAGGTCCGGCCGTGGTCGTCCGATCGCGAGAAGTGGACGTTCCAGCCGTTCATCCAGATCGCGTACACGGAGCCCGTGTTCCGCGCGACCTCGAGGATCGGATCGGCCTGCCAGGCCGTGCCTTCACACCGGCAGACCGGGCGGGCCTTGCTCCAGGTCTTCCCGCCGTCCTTGGAGCGCTCGAACATGATCGTGGGGTCGGGGCAGTCGGCGCAGAGGGGCGCCCCGTACCGCGTGACGGCGACGTACACCCAGGGCTTGTCCGGGTCCGCGGCCACCGCGGGTTCCCAGTCGTCGTGCGAGGGGTGGACGATCCGCGCGCCGGCCCATCCCGAGGCCGGATCGCGGCGCACGGGTTCGATCCGTCCGAGGGTTCCGTCGATCTTCGCGTCGAGGAGCTCGGTGAGCCGCTCGAGCGTCTCGCCGGTCTCGTCCTCGCCCACCCCGCCGGGACCGCCGGCTTCGCCAGGCGCGCGCGCGGCCTCGTCGGCGGCGGCACCGGAGCGGGTCGGCGGGTCGTGGGGTCGACCCGCGAGCCACGCGGCGCCCACGATGAGTCCGAGCGCCACCAGACCGACCACCGCTCGCCGCGAACGCCTCATCCGGGGTTCCTCCTCAGGGGGCATCGTAGCCCGCACTCGGCGGGTCCCCTGCCTCAGGGGCGGCCGTCTCGAGCCACGCCGGTGCCGGGAGCCCCGGCGTCGCGAGGAGCAGCCACTTGAACCGGCCGAGCGATGCCGGGTCGGCGAGGAGCGTGGCGCGACTCCGCCCGGTCCACGCCCGAACGGCGCCGAGCCCGTCGCGCTCGTCCAGCAGTTCCACCTGGCGGGCGAGCTCCGAGCGGACCCACTCCTCGAAGCCGAGAGCCATCAGCGCACGGTGCTGCGTGACGACCGGGAAGGCGGTGAGCCCGACTGCGCCCGCCCGGTGCGCGATCACCGAGAAGTCCACGCCTGCGGTGATGTCGCCCTCGCCGGGCATGTCGAGCGGGTCGTCGACCACGCGGTGGTCGCGGTAGCCGTGCGTCCCGCCGCCGCTCGAACCGAGGTCCCCGTAGTCGATCACCAGGGCGTATCCACGCCTGAGCGCGGCGGCCACATCGTCGACGAACGCCAGGGCGCCGTCGGGCACGACCGCCTCCTCACCGGGCTCGAGCCCGGCCGCGGCGCGCGCCAGGTCGGCGTCGGTGCCCGGGTCGACGAGGACCTCCACCAGCCGGTCGCCGATCGAACCGATGCGGACCTCCCGTGGGCCGTCGGGCGTATGGCGGACCCTGCGGAACGGAAGGTTGTCGAGGAGCTCGTGAGCGAGGATGAGGTGCGGGTCGCCCTCGGTCTCGGTCTCGGTCTCGGCGAGCGTCTCACGCGGCGTGACCCCGACGATCGCCGCGAGCAAGTCCCGGGCGCCCGCGCTGCGCTCGACCGCCGTGTAGACGAGGCCGTCCGTGCCCAGGGCCCCGAGCAGCTGGATCGCGAGCGTCCCGTCGCCGGCGCCGACCTCGGCGATCCGGAACGGCGCGGGGTCGCCGAGCTCCGACCGGAGCTCCGCGATCGCCCGACCGAGCAGCTCCCCGAACAGCGGGTGGACGTGCGGGCTCGTGACGAAGTCGCCCTCCGCACCGACCGGCGGGACCTCGTAGAACCCGCCGGCGCCATACAGCGCGAGCTCCATGTACTCGGCGAACGAGATCGGGCCGCGGTCGCGGATCGCGTCGAGGATCGCGGTTCGGGCGGGTGTCGACATGGAGCGAGTATCGTCGTGCACGCGCTCGGGCGGCACCTGAGAGGATGACCCGCGTGAACGACGACCGTCCGATCCGCCATGCCGCGTCCGTGATCGCCGCCCGCCCCGGAGCCGATGGTCCGGAGGTCCTCGTGGTCGACCGCGGCGCCGCGAGCCGGTTCCTGGCGGGCTACGTCGTGTTCCCCGGTGGAGCGGTGGACGGCGACGACGCTGTCCTGGCCGAGCGGTGGTTCGGGGATGTGAACGAGGCCGCTCGCGCAGCCGGCGTTCGCGAGCTGGTCGAGGAGGCCGGGCTCGCCCTGACCGCCGCCGGCTTGGTCGACGCCGGCACGCCGGGCTCGCTCGACCCGACCCATGCGGCGCCGCCCTCGGTCTCGCAGCTCCCTGAGGTGGCGCACTGGATCGCCCCCCAGGAAGTGCCCGTTCGGTTCGATGCTCGGTACTTCGCGGTGGGGGGCCGGCGGGGACTCGTGCCCGTGCCCGACGGTCGGGAGGCCGAGCACGCCTGGTGGGAGGCTCCGCGGTCCCTCCTCGCCGGCTGGGCTGAGGGTGACCGCAAGCTCTACTGGCCCACCTACGTCACGATGCTGCACCTCGCGGAGTGCGCGACCGTCGACGACGTGCTCGCGCTGCGTTTCCAGACCCGCGAGCCAGACGAGGCCGAGGTGGACGCGCTCCCGTCCACGGTGTTCTGGGAGGAGTGACGTGCTGCAGATCGTGCGGGTGCTGGCGCCGAATCCCGACGTCTACACGCTCGAGGGCACGAACACGTGGATCGTCGGCGAGGCGCCGTCGGTCGTGATCGACCCCGGCCCCGACATCCCGGCGCACCTCGACGCGGTCGCACGTGTCGCTGGTCGGGTCGGTGCCGTGTTCGTCACCCACGACCATCCCGACCATGCCCCGGGGGCTGCCGCGTTCGCCGAGGCCGCGCGGGCTCCGCTGTACGCGTTCCGGTTGCCCGGCGCGGAGCACCTGCGGGACGGCCAGGTCGTGCGGACGGGTGCTTTGGAGATCGCGGCGTTCCACACGCCCGGACATGCGGCCGACCACGTCGTGTTCCACCTCGCGAGCGAGGGGGCGCTGTTCACCGGCGACGCCGTGCTCGGCCGGGGAACGAGCTTCATCGACCCGCCCGAGGGCGACCTCGTGAGGTACCTGCGGTCGCTCCAGCGCATGCAGGAGCTGGCACCCAGGACGCTGTATCCCGGGCACGGTCCGGTCGTGATGCGGGCGGGGGCGAAGCTGCAGGAGTACCTCGACCACCGCGCCGAGCGCGAAGGGCAGGTCCTCGCCGCGCTGGCCGACGGTCCGCGACCGATCGCCGCGATCGTCGAGACGATCTACGTCGACTACCCCCCCGAGGTGCATCCGCTCGCTGCCCGCTCGGTGCTCGCGCACCTGCTGAAGCTCCAGACCGAGGGACGGGTCGCGCGCTCCGGCGCCGGGGAGGACGCCCCATGGGGGACGGTCGTGCCGCGCGCCTGCGCTCGCTGTGGCCGCCCGGTGAAGGGCCGCGCCCGGTACTGCTCGACCTGCAGCCTCGTGATCCTGCAGGAAGGTGCGGCGGCGGCCGCGACGACCGACACCGATGCAGCGGCTGAGCCGAGGCCGGAGCCCGCCCCCGAAGGCTGACGGGCGGCTCATGGTCGGAGCGCTCGGAGGTGATGGCGCACGATATAGCGCCCTCTCCCGGCCACCGCGATCGCGCCGAACGCGACCAATCGGCGGATCGCCCGGTTGGTCGATTCCCGCGACGTGCCCGCGAGCGCAGCCAGGGATTCCTGCGTAAGCGTGAACGGGATCAGGGTCCCGCCGGGAACCGGGCGGCCGAACCGGGCCGCCAGGTCGTCGAGCCTGCGCGCTACACGGTCGGCCACGCCCAGCCAAGCCAGATCACAGGCCAGGGCCTCGCGTCGGCGGGCGCGGGCCGCGAGCAGCACGCCGACGTCGAGGCCGGCCACCGGTACCAGGCGCGACGGCCGCAGCGCGCGGACCGTCAGGGCCGATATCCCACCTGCCGGTTCGCCCACGGGATCGCCAGGTCCCAGCACGTCGAGCGTCAGCTCGCGGCCGTCGTGGCCGACCGCCGCGGCGGTGAGGACACCGGATACGACCCTCCACAGGGCGGGGCAGCGTTCGCCCTGACGGACCACCGTCTGGCCGGTCCGCACGGGCACGAGGGGGAGCGGTTCGTGTGAGCGGGGCAACCGCTCCACCATCGTCGCCACTCCTTCCGGGGGAGCCCGGGGGCGCGAACGATACCCACCGGCACCGACACCCCCGACGACGTGGCTCACGTCGATGTGCCGCGTGGTCCTGTTCCCCGGTCGCCCGGACCGGCTAGGCTGACCGGACGAGTTCCCTCGACACGAACGACGAGGAGGCGTATCCGTGGCGAAACCGAAGCTCGAGCCGGTGCTGGCGGCCGTGCCCCTGTTCGAGGGGCTCTCGAAGAAGCAGTTGAGGCAGATCGCCGGCCTGGCCGAGATCGCGAACTATATGAAGGGGCACTCCGTCGTCCGCGAGGGCGAGATCGGGGATTCGTTCTTCGTGGCCCTGACCGGACAGGCGAAGGTGCAGGTGAACGGGCGGACCGTGCATCGGGTCCTTCCGGGCGACCACTTCGGCGAGATCTCCCTGCTCGATGGCGGCGAGCGGACCGCGACGGTGACCACCGAGACGCCGATGACGATGCTAATGATCTCCCGGGCGGACTTCTTGACGTCGCTCGAGAAGGATCCCGCGATGGCGATCGCCCTGATGGAGAGCCTGGCCCGCATGATCCGCCGGGTCGACCGGTCGCTCGCCCGGTAGCCTTCGCCGCATGAAGGTCGAGTTCTACCGGGAGGACGCCCCCGACGACGTCGTCGCCACCGCGTCGTGGGACGGTCGCGACGTCGCGGTGGACTGCGAGGACGACGCGCTCGTAGCCATCCTCACTCGGTCTTTCCGCCGGACCCCCATCGTGACCGACGACGCGGCCTACCGCCGACAAGGCACGAGCGGGGAGGTCCAGATCCAGCCCGGATCCCTCGAATGGTTCCGCGCGGCGGCCCAGGTCCGCGCGACCGCCGAATCGGGGTTGCCTGCGCGTCTCGTGCCGGAGATCAGCGAGGGCGGCTTCGACCCGGCTGCCGGGTATCGATCGTTCGACGACGCGGTGGAGCGGCTCAGTGCCCGCGCCGCCGACCGAGCTAGTCCGTAGCAGACTCGTCGCCCGCAGCCAGCCAGGCCTTCCCCACGTCGCAGAAAGCGCGGAAATCGCAGTGGCGGCACCACTGTCCGGGCGTCGGATCGAACGCGCCGCCCTCGATCGCGCCCAGCGAGTCCGCGACGCGCTTCCTGACGATCTCGGGGTCGTCCATCGGTCGCACGACCTCCTCGCCGCTCGCCAGGTAGAAATAGGTGAGCGTGACGTCCTCGGCCGACTTCCCCCAGATCTCGATGCAGGCCAGACCGTAGAGGTCGAGCTGCAGGCCGAGCGAGGGGTCGTCGGCGAGCGGGCGCTTCCCGGTTTTCCAGTCGACGACCTCCCACGGACCGTCGGGCTCGCCGTAGATCGCGTCGATCCGTCCGGCGACGCTCATCGCGCCGAGCCGCAGCAGGAACGCCCGCTCGGCGAAGAGCGGCGTCACGTCGTTGAACCGGCTCTCGATGAACGCCTGGCGCAGGCGCTCGACCCGTCCGGGGTCCCCCGCCAGCTCCTCGTCGGTGAGATCGGGCACGTCGCTCACCTCGAGCAGCTGGCCCTGCCCGCGCGCCCGGCGCTCGATCCACTTGTGCACGTCGGTGCCGATCCGCGCCGCGGGACCGCTGAAGCGCGGGAGCGGCCGCACGCTCGTCCAGTAGAAGCGCTTCGGGCACTGCGCGTACGTCGTGACGCCGCCGTCCGAGGGTGTGCCGC